>ERZ724514.20-NODE-20-length-63351-cov-8.640783_pt1 | contig 63351 bp, 49 predicted proteins | sample MGYA00376047_ERZ724514 | MGnify/ENA primary metagenome ERZ724514 (study PRJEB28724, sample SAMN07190883) | activated sludge metagenome | isolation source: activated sludge of sewage treatment plant in Hong Hong | place: Hong Kong | collected 2016-03-17 ...
ACTTCCAAGAAAAGTTCCGGCGTGAGTCACTTTACTGACCGTACCGCAAACCGACACAGGTGGGCAAGGAGAATATCCTAAGGCGTTTGAGAGAAGCCTCTCCAAGGAACTCGGCATAATGACACCGTAACTTCGGGATAAGGTGTGCCGACGGTAGGTGATGTGCCTGCGCACAAAGCCAAAGTCGGTTGCAGTGAAACGGGGGTAGCGACTGTTTACCAAAAACACAGCACTCTGCAAACTCGCAAGAGGAAGTATAGGGTGTGATGCCTGCCCGGTGCCGGAAGGTTAAGAGGAGGAGTCAGCCGCAAGGCAAAGCCCCGAATCGAAGCCCCGGTAAACGGCGGCCGTAACTATAACGGTCCTAAGGTAGCGAAATTCCTTGTCGGGTAAGTTCCGACCTGCACGAATGGCATAACGACTTCCCCACTGTCTCAGAGAGGCCCTCAGCGAAGTAGCACTAGGGGTGAAGATACCCTTTACCCGCGGCAGGACGGAAAGACCCCGTGAACCTTTACTGTAACTTGGCACTGATTTTCGGGTTAGCTTGCGTAGGATAGGTGGGAGGCTATGAAGCCGGGATTCCGGTCTCGGCAGAGCCAACCTTGAAATACCACCCTGGCTAACCTAAAAATCTAACTCGCTTCCGTAATCCGGAAGGAGGACAATGCCTGGTGGGCAGTTTGACTGGGGCGGTCGCCTCCCAAAAAGTAACGGAGGCGCGCGAAGGTTCCCTCAGCCTGATTGGAAACCAGGCGAAGAGTGTAATGGCATAAGGGAGCTTGACTGCAAGACAAACAAGTCGAGCAGGTGCGAAAGCAGGTCATAGTGATCCGGTGGTCCTGTATGGAAAGGCCATCGCTCAACGGATAAAAGGTACTCCGGGGATAACAGGCTTATCACGCCCAAGAGTTCACATCGACGGCGTGGTTTGGCACCTCGATGTCGGCTCATCGCATCCTGGGGCTGAAGTAGGTCCCAAGGGTTTGGCTGTTCGCCAATTAAAGCGGTACGCGAGCTGGGTTCAAAACGTCGTGAGACAGTTTGGTCCCTATCCGCCGTGGGCGCAGGAGACTTGAGAGGAGCTAACCTTAGTACGAGAGGACCGGGTTGGACTGACCTCTAGTGTTCCGGTTGTGGCACCAGCCGCATCGCCGGGTAGCTACGTCGGGAATGGATAACCGCTGAAAGCATCTAAGCGGGAAGCCAACCTCAAGATTAGGTCTCCCAGGTCGTAAGACCCTAAAGGCCCCTTGTAGACCACAAGGTAATAGGCTGGGTGTGGAAGCGTAGTAATACGTGGAGCTGACCAGTACTAATCGGCCGTGCGGCTTGACCATCTCTTTTTTCTTCCCTTTGAAGACCAAGGTTCGCTGCATCGTCCCCATCGTTTGACTTTGCACAACATCTGCTAGTTGCTTCACTCTTTTCCTGGTGGCTTTGCCGGAGGGGCCACACCCGATCCCATCCCGAACTCGGTAGTTAAGACCTCCAGGGCCAATGGTACTGCACGGGACTCTGTGTGGGAGAGTAGGTCGCTGCCAGGAATTCTTCTCAAGGCCTAGAGCTTCATTGCTCTAGGCCTTTTTTCTTTTCTGCTCATCATTCTTCCTCATTCCGCTGCTGCTTCTTCTTCCGCCTTTTTCCACTCTCTCTCTTCTCTTCCTCTCCGCTCTCAGTCTCTCCTTTCTCCTCTTTTTTCCGGTGTTCCTCTTTTCCCCGTTCGCTCAGTCCTTTCCTTTCCTTTCCTGCTTCGTCAGGTCCGTTTCGCTTGTCTTGGCCTCCTTCTTTTCTCTCCTCGTAGACTTCTTGGGGACTTGCGCTAGCATTCGGTCATGATCGCAGCTCCTCAGACTTCACTGACTCCGTCTCCGCTTCGCTTATTGCCACAGAACACATTGCTCCTTTGTGTTGATATTCAGGAGCGTCTCTGTCCGGCAATGCCAGAAGACGCACTTGCAGGTTTGATTCGAAATACGGTCCGGCTGTTGTGTGGTGCGGCTGCATTGGGTGTTCCTGTCATTGTATCTGAACAATACCGGCGCGGTCTCGGAACAACGATTTCAGATATTGCCGTTCACATACCAGAGGATGCTGTCAATCTAGAAAAGATTGAGTTTTCAGTATGGGCCAATCCTGAGTTGGCAGATGCGATTGCGCAGACGGGGCGTTCGCAGATCGTGGTTTGTGGAATGGAATCACACATATGTGTGTATCAGTCCGTTCGCGATCTCGCGCATGCTGGCTATCAAGTTCATGTTCCACATGATGCGGTCTGTTCGCGTGTGGCGGAAAATGCTCGCGTGGGCCTGTCCTTGGCTGAGCGCGCGGGCTCTGTCATCACAGCGACGGAAACCATTCTGTTCGATTGGCTTCATCGAGCGGGAACACCTCAGTTCAAGACCATTTCGGCGCTGGTTCGGTAGGCGAGCGTCGGGTGCTATTCCCCGATTGCAACACTGTGATAGAAATAGACCATGCGCTGGTTCCAGCACTGTGTGACACTGAGCACCGCGCTGCTTCTTGCTTGCGAAGGCGGCGGAGAGGGGCAGCTCAGCGGAACGCTGTTTGTTCGTGGCTGTCCGCCGTTCGATCCAACGAATCAGTCAGCGACGGATGTGCCGTCACCGCTGCCGGACTTTCGCTTGGATCCGCATGCTTTCTTTGCCGAAGTGGTGTGGGGCATTCGCACTGGTTTTACGCAAGATGTGCGGACGGGGGATCGACTGCAAATTCGAATGCAGCGCAGCTCGAACAAGCTCGATCGCTCCGACGGGTTCGAGCTACTGGTTCATGATCTTCGCAAGCTCGAGTCGCTGCAACGTGATTCGCTGAGAGCGGGTCTTGCTGGGATTCCCATCATTCCGCCTGCACTTGATCAGTCGATGAGCCCACTTCCACCGTCGCCCGATGACGCGGTACGTGCAGGCCTTGTGCTTGGGCACTCGTGTCGATTTCCGCTCGTTCAACCGTCGCTGAGAGGCTTCGTGCGCTTTACCGAGTTTGGGTCGAAAGTGGGCGACACGCTGGCTGGAGAGTTTGAGGTCTCCGTCGAGGATCTGCGCGCCAAGCGGGAACAGGGTGATCCGCCTGTATCGCCGAATGTTGCAGGTTCACTGCGAGGCTGGTTTCGGATTCCGCTTCGCTCGGGCCCTGGCACTGCTGCGCAGTAGCGACGAGCGCTACTCTTGCTCCGCAATCCGGAGGCGCGTCACGGGCTGGCCGCCGACGATGTGCTTTTCGATGATTTCGTGGGCGTCCGCCACGGTGGGAACCTGATACCAGACGGCTTCGGGATAAACGACCACCACTGGGCCTTTGCTGCACTGATCCAGACAGCCCGATGAGTTTGCCCGCATTCGGCCTCGGAGCCCACGCAGCGCGAGTTCTTTTTTGAACACTTCACAGATCGAATCGGAGTCGCTGTGCGCGCAGCTTCCCTTGGGATTTTGCGGATCGCGACGATTGGTGCAGATAAGGATGTGCTTTTCGTAAGGAATCATCGTCGAGTGTTGCCTTAGTTCGGTGCCGATACGGGCCGCTGCGCTTGCATCGCTTGGCGAAGAAGAACCTGCGGATCTAGCTCGAGCCGGACATCGAGAAGCTGCGTGAGCACGTAGTACATCACGCCGACAGCGACGAGCAGCAGTGAAAGCGCCGTCGTTGCGGTGGCCAGCGCAATCCCAAATACCGTCACAGTTCCCGCCGCCAGAACGGTCTGAACAAGTGGGCTTCGGTTCTTTGCTTCCGTCGGAGTGAACGATGAAAAGAGCGATTGAAGCTTGCCACTTGAGAGAACGCGCTGAATGACCGTTTTTAGTCGCATCGAAAAGTCCTAACCGGCGTGTTGCCCAGCCGCGTACAGCGACGGAGCATCTCCGCCTTGGAGAGCGTGTCCTGCCAGCATCGCTCCGAAGACAACCATCAGATACAAGAGCGACGCCTTAAAGAGGTTGCGTGCCCAGCGAATTCCGGCTGACGGGCGCAGACCTTGTACGCCGACGACCAAGAAGCCCAGACCTGCGAGCAGCGCGGTCCACAGATACAGCTTGCCGCCGATGCCCATGGGAACCAGCAGCAGCGACACTGGACACAGAAGCAGCAGGTACAAAACGACCTGAAACTTTGCGGTTCGTTCGCCCAGCTCGCTGACCAAGGTCTTGTAACCTGCTCGACGGTAGTCTTCACTGCGAAACAGGGCGATGGCGATAAAGTGCGGGAGCTGCCACAGGAACATGATCGAAAACAGCGTCAGGCCTGCAAGATCCAGCTGCCCGGTGGCCGCGGTCCAGCCCATCAGCGGTGGCATCGCACCTGGAACGGCTCCAACCACCAGCGCGCCCGGCGAGATCTGCTTCATCGGCGTATAGCACGCGGTGTACGACACAAACGCCAGCAGGCCGAGCACCGCAGTCAGCGGATTCACCACAATCCCGAGCCAAAGCAGCGCGAGCACGCCCAGGCAGATGCTCAGCGTCAGCGCGAGACCTGGCGCGAGTCGTCCAGCTGGCAGCGGTCGATTCTTGGTTCGCTCGGCTCGTCCGTCGATGTCGCGTTCCAAGTACATGTTCAGGGCATTGGCCCCACCAACGAGCAGTGTCAATCCGAGCAGTAGTCCAAGCTTGGTTTCCGACGCTGGCGCAATCGGTGCAAGGTAAAGTCCGACGGCTCCCGTCGCGACCACCATCAGCGTGATGCGCGGCTTCACAAGCGCAACGAGATCTCGAACTTGGCTCAAGCGAAGCTCCCTGGATTCATGGCCGCTGCGACGGACGCGAAAGAGCTGGCGAAACGGTAAGTCCACATCGGTGGTCTGTCCTCGAAAAGCGACATCTGGCGACTTCGTTCTCGACGTGAGACCGTGCAGTCTTACGTCTACGCGGAAGTCGATGCGACGTTACTCGGGTCTTTACGGCACCTGCTTGTCGCCGCCAAGCGTTTTTTTCGGATTGTGATATCAGCGACGGGCCAGTCTGTCATCGCGACGCCTTGCTTGGACCTGGACGCGCGTGGGCTGTGGCTGGTTCAATCTCGACGTGTAGAAGTGCGGATTGGGAGGTTGACCTCCCAGGATCTGGGCTCTATAGTCCGCCACGCTATCTTGCGTTCTCACCGTACCCATCGAAAGAACTCGGAGGTCTTCATGCGACGGCTCGACCCGGTTCGGCTTTCCGATCCGGACTTTCGTCGCCTCTGTGGCTCGTCGGATCGTCCCTCGCGGGCGCGACGAGCCTTGACGTTGGGCACTGCCGTGCTCTTCGTCCTGCTTGGCGTCTCATCATCGGCACAGGCTCAGTTTGGCCCCGGGGGCGGAATGCGTCCCATGGGTGGCGGTATGGGCGGACCCCAAGGCGGACCTCCGCCGGACAAGCCCGAAGGTCCAGCGGAAGCGGCGCCCACTACGGGCAGCGCCGACACCGCGACGGAACCGCTACCGCAGTGGCCGGAAAAGAAGGGCAAGGAACTCCAGTTCCTGCAGCTCAACGGTTATCTGCGAGGCCGCGGCTACTACTGGCACAACTTCAACCTCGGTCATTACAACGACACGACGACGAGAGCGAATCCGTTTTCGATTCCGTACTCGGAAATTCCGACGGCGACGGGTGAGCGACCGGAATCCAGCTGTCTCAAGCGCAATCCAGGCTCGGGCTGTGTCGAGCGGGGTGTTCTGACATCAGACATGCGGATGCGCTTCGAGCCGACGCTGAACCTGTCAGAGCAGATTCGGGTCAAGTCGCAGCTGGATGTGTTCGATAACCTGGTGCTCGGAAGCACGCCGGATGGTTTTTACATCAACGGTCGTGGCGGCGCGGCCGATGGTTATCCGACGGTCAACAGTCGGACCCAGGTTCCACAAGAGTCCGCCGTCAATGCGATCCAGTCGTCGATTCGGGCCAAGCGCGCATGGGGTGAAGTCAAGATTCCACTCGCAGAGCTGAGCTTCGGTCGGATGCCGTTCATGTGGGGCTCGGGAATGCTCTATCACGACGGCAACTGTCCCGACTGTGACTTCGGAACGACGGTTGATCGTGTGATGGTGACGGCGCGGCTGTGGAATCACTTCGCGTCGTTTATGTACGACTGGGCGGCGGTGGGAGCGACGTCGCAGATCGTGCAAAACCAGCAGCTGACCGGCTGGAACTACAACATCGATAACGTCGATGACGTGATGCAGGTCGGTCTGGCGCTCGGTCGCAAAGATGACGACGCGCAGATCGCAGACGCGCTCAATCGCGGCAAGGCGGTGCTGAACTACGGCGCGCTGGTGATGGGTCGCTGGCAAGAGTGGGATCTGACCTACAATCCGCGACCGCAGACGACTCCGCTGACGCAGACGGGACCGGACAATCCGGCGCTGTATTCGGCAGGAGAGCTGCAAAAGTCGCTCGGTCGACGCAAAGCCTGGACGGTCACTGCCGACTTGTGGGCTCGGCTTCAGTACAAGAAGCTGTACCTAGAAGCGGAAGGCGCGGCGGTCTTCGGTAGCGTCGGTGAGCTGGGCGTGTACGGCGACGGTGGCTACGGAACCGACAACGTGCTGCGCAAGGCGACGCTCGAGATCCAGCAGCTCGGCGGCTTGATGCGCGGCAACTACAAGTTTCTACGCGACAGCCTGATCGTTGGCCTGGAAGTCGGTAGTGCAAGTGGGCCTCAAAACGGCGATCCGCGAGGAGAGCTGAACTTCCGTCGCGCCAAAGAAAAGCCGATGGGACTGCTCAATACCGACGGATTCATCGGGCTGCGGAACACGCGGTTTGCGTTCGATCCCGACTATCACGTCGACATGATCCTGTTCCGGCGCATTCTCGGGACGGTCTATAACGCGACGTATATGAAGCCGTCGGTGACGTACTGGCTGATCGACAGCTTCGGCGGTCAAGCGGAGTTCATCTACTCGCTGGCCAACAAGCCGGCGGTGTTCCCGGGGCACGCCATCAACATGGGCGCGGAAATCAACGCGCGGCTCATGTACCACAACAAGGACGAAGGCTTTTACGCGGCGCTGGAATACGGCGTTCTCTTCGACCTGGGCGCGCTTTCGCAGAAGCAAGAGATCTGGAACAACACCTTTGCGGTCGATGGCACGACGGCGCAGGCGTTCCAGGCCAAGATCATGCTTCGCTTCTAACGATGCGGTGGATGTCTCGCAAGCTGCTGTGGCTGGCTGTGTTGGGCCTGACTGCGTGTCAGGCTCGCGCTGGAATGCCTTGTCAGAGTGTCGGTGACTGCCAGAGTGGGCTGATTTGTGTGAAGGCTCCTGGGGCGGGCGCTGGCGTTTCTGGCGTGTGCGAGCCAGCTCGTCGTGGGCTGGGCGAGCCGTGTGCGCGATCGGTGGACTGTTCGGTGGGGCTTGCGTGTTCGACCGAGACGGCGGGCGGGTACTACGGAACGTGTCAGACCGCAGTGCTGCTTGATGCGGGCGTTGTCGACATGGCCGCAGATTTGGCTACGCCGCCGGACTTGACTCCGCAAGATCTGACGATTCCGCCGGGCTAAGCGGGGACGCGCACTAACCCGGTGTCGTCAGATCGCGGGTAAAGAAGCCAGTTGCGTCGCCTTTGCGTCCGAGGACGTTGAAGATGCGCAGCGCTTGGAGCTTGCCTTTGACCTTGGTCGGCGGCAGCGCAACGTATTCGACGCGATCGGAGACGGCTTGCAGGGCCTGCTCGCTGACGATGATTTCGCCCTTACCAGCGACGGAGCACAGACGAGACGCGGTGTTCACTGCGTCGCCGATGACGGTGTACTGCATCGTGTGCGACGAGCCGATCATTCCGCAGACGACAGAGCCGATGTTGATGCCGATGCCGATGTCGATGGGCTCAAAGCCTTTGGGCGTGCGCTTCGAGTTGAAGTGCTGGAGCGCCGTCTGCATCTCGATGGCGCACTGAACCGCGCACCACGTTGCTTCTTCGACGGGAACCGGCGCACCAAACAGGGCCATGATCTCGTCGCCGACGTACTTGTCGAGCGTCCCGTTGTACTTAAACAGGATCTCGATCATGACCTCGAAGTATTCGTTGAGCATCGCGACGATCTCGGTCGCTTTGTGACGCTCGGTCATCGCGGTAAAGCCGCGAATGTCCGAAAACAGCATCGTGACTTCGCGAAGCTCGCCGCCCTTTTCCAGGTGGAGCTTTCCCGACACGAGCTGCTCGACGAGCTTCGGGGACAACAGTCGCTGGAACTGCGCTCGCGTCTTCGCTTCTTCTTCGATTTTCTTCGTCAAACGCGCGTTCTGAATGGCGATCGCGGCCTGGTTGGCAATCGAGTTAAAGAGCTGAAGATCTCGCTCGGTGAACGCGTTGGCTGCGATCTGCGAGTCGAGGTGCATGACGCCGAGCAGCTCACTTCCGTGCATCAGCGGCACGCTCATCGTCGAGCGAATGCCCTGCAAGATGATCGACTGGCTGTGAACGAAGCGCACGTCCATGCTGGCGTCCGACGACAGCACCGCGCGCTTGTTCTGCGTCACTTCGTTCAGGATCGCGTTCGAGATCTGGATCTGCTCGTGCGCCAGCTTCGCGTTTTTGTACTTTACGTACTTGGGCTGAAGCTGACCGTTTTCCATGAGCAGGATGACGCCTCGGTCCGCCGGCAGAAGCTCGAACGACTTGTCGAGAATCTTGGGCAGCAGCGTCTCCAAATCGAGAATGCCCATGATCGCCTGACCCAGCTCGTGTGCGATGCGCAGCTTTTCGTAGTCGCGCTTGAGCGTATCGACGGGCAGATCCTTGGCAGGCATAAACCGCTCAGAGCGATCCGCATCCACTTTGTGACGGATGTGGCTGTCGTTGAGCGTGCTGTTGGCAATCGTGACGCGCTGCAGCGAGTCTTCGTTGGGCCCGCGCTCGGCGTACATCATGCGCGTGTTGCCCATCGTGATCTCGTCGTTGTTCTTGAGGATCTGCTCAGAAACGCGGACGTTGCCGATGTAGCTGCCGTTGAGCGAGCCCAAGTCCTTCAGCATGAAGCTGCCGTCGGGCTGGCGAATGACGTGGGCGTGTTCCTTCGACACAATCCGGTCGAGAATCTGAATCGAGTTCTCGGGATGACGCCCAATCGTATTGAACTCGCCAAGTTCAAATTCTTTCCGGCTGTTACCGGTAAGCACGATCAGCTTGGCCAAGTTATACGCTCCGAGGAATTTATTTTACGGACGAATCCCTGCGCTGTCATCACCTGCGTGAAATTGCGCTCGTCCGACGAGAAGTTACGGCGTAGGTTTGCCGCTCTGCTGTGCTCGATCGTGGGATAGCACAAGCTGTGCGACGGCATCGGCCCAGTCGGCTTCAGCATTGAGCGAAGGCACGAGCGTCAGCCACTCACCACCTTTGGCCAGGAACTCTTCGCGCGCGCGCATCCCGATTTCTTCCAGCGTCTCGAGACAGTCCGCAACGAACGCGGGACAGAACACGACGATGCGCTTTTTACCCTGCGCGAGCAGCGACGGAATGACTTCATCGGTATAGGGCTTGATCCACGGCGTTCGCCCGAGCCGCGACTGAAAGCACACGGAATAGCGATCGTCGGAAATCCCCAGCAGCTGCGCGAGCGATCGCGTCGTGTCGTAGCACTGCGCGCGATAGCAGAACTGATTGACCGTCTCGATGCGATCACAGCAGTCGGGCTTTTGCAGACAGTGGCTGTCGGAGCGATCGCACTTCTTGATCTGGCGCTCGGGAAGGCCGTGATACGAAAACAGGATGTGATCGGGCTTGTCCTGCTCAATGAGCGAGCGTCCGCGACGGGCCATGCATTCCAAAAAGCCTGGATCGCGATAAAACGGCGGAATCACCGACAGGTTGGGCGTCACCCAGTACTTGCCCGCTTCGGCATAGAGCAAGTCCAGCGACGATCCCGTCGAGGCTGCCGAATATTGGGGATACAGCGGCAGGACGACGACGCGCTCACAGTCTTGCAGCGCCCGCAGCGTATCGCTCAGCGCGGGCTGTCCGTAGCGCATCCCGAGCTTGACCAGCCACGTCGGACCGAGCTTTTCCGCGACAGCTTGCTCAAGTCCCAGACCATGCGCGAGCAGCGGCGATCCTTGCTGCGTCCAGACCTTGCGATAGGCCGCCGCGCTCTTCGACGGACGGAACGGCAAGATGATCAGGTTGAGCAGCAGCCAGCGTCCGAGCGGATGAATGTCGATGACCCGAGGGTCAGAGAGAAACTCGCGCAGATAGCGACGCACAGCTTCCGTCGTCGGTGCTTCCGGGGTTCCCAAGTTGATGAGTAAGAGTCCCTGCTTGGCCATCGCTGCTTGACGATCTCGTAAAGGGTTTCGATGTCGCTGCGCTTAGCTTGTGGGCAGCGTTCGTCCATACGCAAGGATTGCTGTCGCCGTGCCCGCCCACAGCAGCAGCACCACCAAGATCGGGCGATCGCGCAGCAGGATTTCTTCGGGACTGCCGCCGAGCTTGTGCATATGAACCAAGTACAGGTAGCGCAGCATGCCGTAGAGCACGTACGGAATCGTCAGCATCATCAGGTGATTCGACGGCAGACCGTGTGCCGAAAACGTGTACAGCGAATACGCCATGATCGTGCTCGCGGTGACGATGCTGATCATCTGATCGAGCAGCTCCAGCGAGTAGTGCGACAGGCTCTGACGGTGACGACCGGCATCTTCAGCGAGCAGCGACAGCTCGTGACGACGCTTACACAGCCCCAAAAACAGCGCGCCGAGAAACGTCACGATGTACAGCCACGGAGAAATGTACGCCGACAGCACCAGCACGCCGCTGACTGCTCGCAGCACAAAGCCCGACGCCAGCACGAACACATCGATGATCACCAAGTGCTTGAGCCAGTAGGTGTACGCGAGCTGAATCAGCACATACGCGAGCCCGACCCAGCCAAAGCTCGGCGCCAGCGAAAACGCGCCCCACAGCCCAATCGCTTCGAGAATCACCGTCGTGACAATCGCCAGTCCCACCGGAACGTGACCCGCCGCAATCGGACGATGTTTCTTTTTGGGATGCAGCCGGTCGTGCGGCAGATCTCGCACATCGTTGAGCAGATAAATTCCCGATGCGAGCGCCGTAAACACCAGCATCGCCAGCGTCGCGCGTGCCAGCACTTGCCACATGCTCGGCTGAAGCAAAAACCAGGTCTTGTTCAGCGTAAACAGCACGCCGGTGTACAGCAGCACGTTCTTGGTCCACTGCTTGGGACGCAGCGCTTTGACGAGCGCCACGGGCAAGCTGGGTCCAGACGACGATTTTTCACTTCTAGTCACGGCGCGGCATCATAGCGACAATGCATCGCACAAGGAAACACGATGACCCGAGTCGCTCAGTATCCCGTTGAACCGATGTTTTTGTCCCGCTGGTCGCCGCGCGCCATGAGCGGTCAGCCCATCGCTGAAGAGTCGATGCTTCGCCTGTTTGAGGCCGCGCACTGGGCTCCTTCGGGTGGAAACTCGCAAGGCTGGCGCTTTGTCTATGGCATCGCAGGACAGCCCGAGTTTGCGCCGCTGTTTGACCTGCTCGCCGACGGAAACAAGATCTGGTGCCAGCGAGCCGGTGCGCTGATTGTGGTGCTGTCGCAGACGGTGCTCGACGGTGGTCGTCCCAATCCGTCGCATGCGTTCGATGCAGGTGCGGCGGCGATGAGCCTGGCGCTGCAAGGCAATGCGATGGGCCTGTACGTTCACACGATGGGCGGCTTTGATGCCGAGCGAGCGCGCGTCGCACTCGAGGTGCCGGAGCAGTTCGCGGTGAATGTGATGATGGCGATCGGGCATCCCGGCCCGGTGGAAGAGCTGCCAGAGCGGCTGCGCGAGCGCGAAGTCCAGAGCGCACGTCGTCCCGTCCAAGAGCTGATCTTCAAAGGCAAGTTCGCTCGATAGCCGCTGCATCGTCCGAATCAGCCAGGCGGGGCGTCGTGGTACGATGACGCCATGGGGGATTCTTTGCGCGTTTATCGAGACTTGGCCGTAGCCTGCTTGCTTGCTGCGTCCGCGTGTGCGGGTCCAAGCGCCGAAAAATCGAGCGCTGGTGGCTCGGGCAAGCTGCCGCCGCAGGTGCTGGATACTTCGGATGTTCAGGAGCTGATCGGCTCGCTTTCGGGATCGTCGCCGCGCTGTCAAAACGGCTTCTGTACGTGTCGCGAGATCGATGCGGCGGGCCGTGGCGCAGCGGAAACCGATGCCGAGTCGAGTCCTCCTGCTCCGGGCTTCAAGCGCTTTGAGCTACGCACCGGACGCGGCGACGACACCATGCGCATCACCATCGAAGGCGTTGGCACCTTCGTCAAGAGCGGTCCGACACCCGACGCACGCTGCATCTACGTCGATCTTCCGCCGGGCGCACACCGCGTTCGCTATCACGTCATCGCAGCCAACCCGACGCAAGGTGCCGAGCCTCGACTGCGCGTGAGCGAATACGGAGAAAAGTTTAAGCGCTGGTATCGCACCTTTTCGTTTCGCTGCACCGACGGATCGCAGCCTTGTACCAAAGACCTGGCCCGCGATGAGTTCGAGCGCCTGGCCAAGCAGACCGACGGAAAGTTTGATCCGTGCGGCTCGACCAAAGTCCAAGGCATGCGCTTTTCGACCGATCGCGAGGCCGATGCCTCGGTGGGCGACTTCAACCTGCAGTTTGTCCTCAACGCCTACAAGTTCGCGCCGCGCTTTGCGCCCGACACCGCAAGCTGCAAAGGACTGAGTCCCACAAAGCCCGCTGGCGCTGGCGCATCGCTCGAAGACGGAGAAATGACCGTCACGCCCGCCAAGTAGTCACGCAAGACCAGCCTCGGCGCTACGTCTTGCGATCGCCTTCGATCCGAAACCACGCCACGACCACCATCAGCACCGTCAAGACCAGCCACAGCATCGTCGCGGTGATCGGATCGAGCTTCTGCTTAATCGTGTACGGCGCGCTGTTGTAGACGATGTCCAAGTGAACCATGTAGACCGTCAGCGACGCTTGGCCCATGATCCTCGTCGGGGAAAATCCATCCGTGAGCCGTAGCTGTTCGATGAAGTACGACGCTGCGGTGCCAATCAGACAGAACGCGATGCGATTGCAGAAGATAAACGGCGGATCGACTTTGATGGTCTTCGTCGACGAAAACACCGACAAGTGCAGCGTTTCCAGCCCGTAGCCCGCGAGCCAGCACAACAGCCCAAGGGCCACCGACCACCACATCACCTGCGACAAGCGATTGTGACGAGCCGCGCGCAGCCACCACGAGCCCACCGCCGCGCCGGTCAGCGTATACGCCAGCCACGGAAACAAGGGAAACTGCCCGAGCGGATTGGCTCCCGGCCACAGATACGCGACGAGCGGCCCCGGACCACTGGGCGAGCCCAGCTTTTGCAGCGTCGGTGTGATTGCCGCGACGAGCAGCGCCGCGAGCAGCGGTCGCCACGGAATGCGCCGATCTTCTAAATCTTTGGGCGACGCGATATACGCCGTCACCATCAGCGACAGACCGATGCACTGGAGCACATCGACCTTCCACATCGACATCGCGTCTTTGGTCTGCCCGCCGCCGATCAGCCACTCGACGATGCGAAAGCCGTAGCCGATGAGAAAGACTTCCAGCCCACGAAACAGCGCGCCGAGCCGGGCTTCGGCAACCGGCACACTGCGACGGACATCACTCGCAAAGCGCATGGCCAGCGACACGCCTGCCAGAAACAGAAACATGCGCGCGGGCAAGCCACCGAGCCGCAGCCTCGCCCAAATCCACCACGTTCCCTGACGATATGGCTCCGTCGTCCACGCGTCGTAGGCGTGGGTCTGGATCATCAGGATGCAGGCCAGGCCTCGGAACCAGTCAATAAAGCCAAATCGTTGCGACGGCACGCTGCGGGAACCTCTTGTTATCGACCGCGACCTGATTTTCCCATATCAGCAGCCCGTTTTAGCAGTCACCTTGCGGCAGTGTGCTCGCCGACACGTAGTTGCTGGTCTTCCACAGCCCGTCGTAGAGCGTGCGCATCGCGTGATAGTTCCACAGCTTGAGCCGATGTCCGACCGTTGCGCCCGCTTGCACTTGTGTCGCCGCTGGCTGTCCGTCGGGCCCGATCTGCACCGAGATCGTTCCGTCGCCAAAGCGAGTTCCGTCATCGTCGATCGTCAGCGTGTGCTCAATGCCATCGATGCGTCCGACCATGCGGCCCGGAGTGACGACGAAGCCATCCTGGTGATCCGCCGCTTGATAGCTGATCGCCGACGAAAAAAAGCGCGGCTTGAGCTTGTACGGTCCGCCCCACTCGGGACAGAAGATGTCGCAGTTGCCGCACTCGTTGCAGGCGTCGGCGAAGTTGGCGATTTGAATCGTCTCACGCAGTGCAAAGGTTCCGGCTTCGACCTCGGTGAGCTGTCCTTGTTCATCGACGACCAGATCGCGCAGCGGAATGCCTGAAATCGCCGGCGTCGAGATCGCAAAGTTTGCGTCGTTTGGACAGACGGCAATGCACTTGTCGCAGCTGATACAGTCAAACATCACCAGCTTGCTGCTCAGCCGACGCGGCGTTCCGCTGTTTTTGGCCGCCGCATAGCGAGGGTCCGCCACGACACGGGTCGCGTAGTCTCGCAAGGTCTGCACCATGCCGCCGCGCTGCGCGACAAGCTCCGACAAGGTCCGCGCGCCTGCTTCGGCAAAGCGCTCGGGCATCGAGTCCAGATACTTCGCCATTCTTCCGTAGCCGCCCGGACGAAGTAGGTCGGTACACACAGTCACCGGCACCAGCCCACAGGCCACCACCTCGGCGCAGTTCTTTTGGTCGATTCCACCCGAAAACGAGATCGGAATGCGTCCATCCGTCGCTTCCGCAAAGCGCGCCGCCAGCGAGATCGCCAGCACATGCAGCGGCTGTCCCGACAGGTACATCAGCTCTTCGTTTTGCGGGAAGAACTGCTTGTGGTTCTTCACCACCAGCGTGTTTGAAAACTTCACGCCGAGCCGACAGCCCGCTTTCGTCGCTGCGGTCTGGAGCCTCGCAATCATCGCCAGCGCATCGTCCCAGCGCAGATCGCTATCGAACGAGTGCTTCACCAGCCGCAGATCTTTGTACCCGAGCCGATGACACAGCAGCTCGTCCACTTGCTCAAAGCCCAGCAGCGTCGGGTTGAGCTTCACCACCACATGCATCTGGTGACGCGCAAACAGGTGCTCGACGATGCGCTCGATCTCGTCGGGCGGACAGCCGTGGAACGTCGAGAGCGTCACGCAGCTTGATAGCTCTGACGGAATCTCGTCGGGAAGACAGGATCGCAGCGCGGGCGAAAGCTCATCGCGCAGCTTGTCGAGAAGCGGCGACGCATCGCGCATCATGTCCAGCCACGACGCGACCTGTGGACTGCGAATCCCGTCGAGCGAATAGCCCACCGAGATATCAAACAGCGTATCCAGCTCGCCTTGACGAAGGTTTTGCGGGTTGAGCTTGCGCAGCGCGTGAACCAGCAGCCAGCCTTTCGCGTATTCCGTCAGCGATTCTTCCAGCCGAAGCTCTTGCGACCACTCGACGTTGTAGCCGACGTTTTCGATGTCGATGCATGGACGCGGAATGTTCAGCGTGTCGTTTACCTGAACCGTTTTTAGCTCCATCACGCGCGCGCCACCGAGCCACGACAGCACCAGGTTCTGCGCAAGCTGCGTGTGCGGTCCCGCCGCCGGTCCAATCGGACTCGACGCGCGTCGGCCATGCAGCAGCACCGACAGATCCACTTCCGAGCCTGGATAGAAGCGATGCCGAGGCAGATCGAAGATCGGTCCTCGCTGTTCGACCTCGTGACGCAGGCGGGCAAGCAGATGCGAAAGGGGCTGGGGAACAAGATGCATTGAGAGGGTATGTTCTCAAGGCGCGTCCCCAATCAAGTGAAAATGGATGTGCTGAGCGGTCGTTTGCTTAGTTTGGCAGCGAGCCCTTTTTGGCTTCGACGGGCGGCGGATCTTGAAGCGGTGGAAACACCAGCTGCGCCGCTGCTGCGACCATTCGATCGGGATCTTGCTGCGCACGCTCCAGTCGCTGTCGTCGCGCCGTCGTAAAGCCTTGGCCTTTGACCGCCGCCGCTTGCAGCGCCCGCACCCCGAGCAGTCGCAAGATCGCGTGGGGACTTTGCAACAGCTGCTCTTCGAGCGGCTCCAGATCGTTGGCTGGCATCGCTTGCACCGCGTCGCTGGCCGCCAAGATGGTCTCGGCATCGAGCAGCTTGGTCTGCGCAAGTCGCTGGAGCGCGAGCCACAGCGCGTCGGGCAAAAGCAGCTTCGTCATCGCCCGCAGGTGCAGCGTCGTCAGCAGCGGATCGCTCGACAGCACGTTTGTGATCGCTTCCCCGAGTCGAACATGCAGCGTGGTCTTGCGATCGAACACCGCGCCGAGCTGCTCGACGACAATTGCCAGTGCGCGACGGTTTGGCTTGGTGTTCCGAAGCTGCGCTTCAAACGCAGGCACATCCGACGGAATCGCACGAAGCAGGATCGCTCGCATGGCCGATTCCACTTCGTCGTAGTAGCGCGAGTCGAGCCGCGACAGACACGCCAACAAAAAACCTCGGCTGTGATCGCGAAGAGGCAGCGACGGTGCTTTTTGCAGCAGATCGCGACGCGCTTCCGGCTCGGGACGAGCCAGCACCAGCGTCAGAACCTGCGCCAGCTTGGCATCGCTCTGGACCGTTAGACGCTCGGCGGGAATGTCGCCGATTCGCGTCGCCAAGATAAAGTCCGGTCCCGTCGCCGCTTGTCGCAAAATCTGCCAGGTTTCGTCGCGATGCAGGTGATCCCACAGCGCGCGACACAGCGCGATCCGAATGTCGCGATGCAGCGTGGGCTGATCGAGCGACAGCAGCAGCTTGTACGCTTCGTCGCTGCGCAGCTCACCGAGCAGCCGCACGACTTCCTTGGCAACCGTCACCTTCTTGAGCGACACGCCGCGCAAGATCGTCACCGCTTGCATCGCGGGCATGTCCCCGAGTGCCAGCCTCAGTCCGTAGATCGCAAAGCGCGCACGCTGATCTTCCAGACACGCCAGCAGCTTCGGAATGCCTTGTCCCGCGTCGAAGCGAGACAGCGTTCGCACCGCTCGTTCGCTGATCGCCGCACGCTTGTCGTCGCACAGCGCAATCAGCGCATCGCCCGACGTGTACGCCAGTCGATACAGCCGATCCATCGCCCACAGCACCGATGGAGTGTCGCGATCATCATCGCCATACAGCCCACGCAGCGTGCCGCAGAACAGCGACTGCTGATGCGGATTCCAGCGAAAAAATCCATCGTGGAACGGCAGCAGCCAGCGCGTCTTTCCCGTCGCAAAGCGCCCGGTGACGACTTCTCCCGCCAGATACGGTTCGAGCAGATCTTGCCGCTTGCGATGTAGATAACCCCACACCATCGGCACGCAGATGAAGCTGCGATCGCGCTTGAGCGCTTTGGGAATCAGCCGCTCGAGCAGCGGTGCGTGTGCATGTCGAACCGCCGACAGCAGCAGCTCCGCTTGATGCGGATAGGCCACGCGCAGCAGCGCTGTTTCGACGCTGTCTTCCACTTCCGGTGGCAGTTTTTCGACGGTCCGAATCAGCCCCGCGAGCTGCGCATCCCAGCCTTTATCAACCCAGCGACGACAGACTTCCACCACGCAGCGCTCAAAGCGCGGACGCAGGTGCAGGTAAAACAGCTGCAAGATGCCCCACGACACCGTCGCGTTGGCCGTCTGAGACATCGTCTTTTCGAGCAGCTCGGGCAGTCCTTTGACCAGGCGAATGCGACGGCCCAGGCTCTCGGTCAGACCCCAGAGCTGGCTCTCGCGCTCTTTGCTTGCCCACGAGTTTGCGATCAGCATCAGCGACGGACCCAGCGCTTCCACCTCCGCGTCGCTCAGCATGTCACCGAGCCCCGGTGCGTAGATCGTCCCGCGCTCTTTGAGCAGCGTCGCCAGCCACTTCGCTCCGTGCGCTCCGTCGAGGAAGAACAGCCGCACCACCAGTCGCTCTGCCGTCTGAGCCGTCGCGTGCGACAGATCCGCCGCATCCAGCGCATCGCGCAGCAGCTGTCCGACGATCGCCAGGTGTTTTTTGTCCCAGATCTGCCGAGGCCACTCGACGAGCGCCATCAGCATGCGCAGCCGCACCGGATCTTGCTCGAACTTTTTGCCAAGACACAGCTTCAGCGCTTCGTCGACGCGATCGGGCTTCACGGGCAGCCGTCCCGCCACCCCGAGCAGCGTCGTCAGAGCGATGCCGCGCATGTCTCCTTCGGGATGTCCCAGATACGCGCCCAGCTGCGCCAGCGCTTCGTCCCACGACAGAAGCTGCGCATAGTGAATCCGCGCCTCGGGCCGCGTCTTGAGCGCCGTGACCTCATGCAGGTGTCGTCGCGCTTCTCGCTCGGCCAAGTCATTGGGAAGCTGCTTCACCGTCTGAATGTCGATGACGCCGTCGCGGTTTTGGCTGGCCGCTGACCACGCTCGATAGATCGTCTCTCGCTCGGGCCGCTCGACGGGAACTTCCGCCAAAAGACACGCGCCCCAGCTTGGATCACGCGGCTTACTCGACACAAACGCTTGCACCACCGCGTCTTTTTGTTCCGTCGAGAGCTTGCGAAAAAAGTGCCGAGGATTGCCGAGCGACTGCCGACACATCGTCACCAGATAGCGCAGCGACGCGGGCTGAAGCCGTCGGACTTTGGACGCAAACAGCTCATGTGGCAGCGCCAGCTTGTGCGACTCACACAGCGCGACAAGCTTGTTCGGTTTGCGCTCGGACAGGGGCCGAATCACATCCGGTGGCAGTCCTTCCCCGTGACGGAGCCGCGCGTGTAGAAGCTGCACCGCTGCATCCGGCGTTCGCACCGACAGCTCGTGCAGCGCGCTCGTCACCGCCAGCTTCCACGGCCCGAGCAGCGGACCTTTCGCAAGCTCCGCCTGCGCCGCTTCGGCAAACCGCTGTGGATGATGCAGCGCAAAGCGTGCAAAAAACGCCGAGGTCGGCTGCGACAGCGCGCGCGGCAAGTGACGCAGCAGTCCGGCATCGCTACAGAGCGGCACCACCTCGGCCAGCAGGCGATGCTCGGGACCTTGTGCGATGTGATCGGCCAGCGCATCAATCGGCCCGGTGCGACCCGCTTGGCGAAGCTGCTGCGCCAGCCACAAGTGCCAGCCGGTCGAAAACGCCTGGATCAGCGCTTGCGTCGCCTGCGCGTCGTTACAGCACAGCGCCACCAGCTTGCGCGCTTGTCCGCGAACCAGCCGAGAGCCATCGGCAAGCCCCAGCAGCACCTGCGCACCGTCTCGGCTGCCTTGACAGCTCTTGAGCACCAGACGACGCACAAACACCGGCCCGTTCCATAGCTCGCTGATCAGCGCGCTCGCACGGGCATCGGTCTTTGCCATCACTCCGAGCGCGACCATCGTGCGCACTCGATCGTCATGAACTTGCGCGGACAGCCGCTCGATGAAGCGCTCCGACCCGCAAAGCTCTACTGCTTGCAGCTTGGTCATGCACATCCCCCCAGAAGGCTTGACCATTTTATCGCGGCGCGGCGGGAATTTGGGCCTTCTCGCACGCCCTACGAATCGAGTAGGCTCAAGTGGTATAGCGAATATTCACTCTAACCAAAGAGCCAAAGAGGACGATCCATGAGCCGTACCAAGCGCAAAACCAGCACCCGAGCCAAGACCCACATCGCAGGCGTGAAGTCGCGCCGCAAGCGTCGCATCAAGGCGGCAGGTGGAACGCGCAATGTCACGACGCGCCGTGCTCGTCGTCTGCGTCGGCTGGCTGCGAAGAAGTAAGAACGCTTGCTCTCGGTGAGCAAGCAGCGACAGCGCTAGGTACGAAGCGAGCCGCTCGACCTAGCGTGGGTGGGGAAGTGAGCGGCGCAGGCTACGCTTGGCGGTGCTCAGACGGACGACGGCTCGACAGGTGAGCCGCAACGCTGGGAAGCGCGGCAAAGCGATCGTAGAACGCGCGCAGCGTCGGATAGCGATCGAGCAGATCCGCGCGCTTGGACAGGTTGCTGTCCATCGTGTCCCACACCGCCACATCGGCGATGCTCGGCGACTCACCGGCAAACCACGGACCGGACTTGCTCGGGTTCGCGAGCAGCTTTTCCATCACCTTGAGGTGCTGATCCAGGCCCTCGCTCCAGTACTTGTCGACCAGCTCTTGCGCGGTGCCGAACATCCGCGCGTAGGCGACCGGCATGAACTTGGCGCGCCAGTCCATCGCAGATTCCAGCACGTAATCGGTCACCGTGTGCTCGATTTCCGTCTGACCGTACAGATTCAGCACGCGGCCCAGGTGACGGATGATGGCGCCCGACTGAGGGATCAGACAGGACTTGTCTCCGTGCGTTTCCCGGAGCACAGGAACCTGGCCAAGCGGCATCTGCGGCTTCAGCGTCGCCCAGTCCGTGACCGGCACGTCGGTAAACGCGGCTTGGCCGAGCGCAAACGTGAGCCGCAGCATTTCCGCGCGGCCATGAATCGGGAAGTAGATCAGCTCGAATGTGGGCAGGGTGCTCTGGGTCATGGAACCAAATCCTCCAACGGTTTCGCTACTTGGGCTTTGGACTTGCCTGCTTTGCGGCAGGCGCAGGATTTTTTTCAGGTGCCTTGGCCGGTGCCGGTGCGTCATCGCCTTTCATGGCTTGCTCGAGCATCGGGTTGAGCCGGTGCGGACCTCCGGGTGGATCGGCGACCACTTTGGCGGGCACTCCGAGCGCGGGCGCAGCCTGGGTCGGAACCACTGGCGGCGCTGCGGCGGTCTTGCCCTCCGCGTCCGTAAACAGCAGCGTACCGAACTTATCCAGCGCGTGGAAGTCCCCGACCAGCGGTGGCGACCAAGACGATCCGGTCTGTGGCTTGCCATTTGGGCGATCCAGGCGGAAAAAGTTCGCGCGCCACTCGGTTCCCACCTGTGGTGGCACGCCTTTGACCGCTTCCAGGCGACCTTTGACGGCGCTCATCGGCACGCGCATCTCGACCGTCCAGCCCGAGTCTCGATCGTCGCGCTGATTGAGCGTTCCGTGAACCTGCACCGCCGTCTGCATCGCCGATTCCCACGCATTGTCGTTTTGCCGATACGCGGGCAGCCAGGAATCAAACGTGGTGTTGCGCGGGCTGACCTGTAGCTCGACGTAGGTCTTTGCGTCTCCGTCGGGATCGAGGAACACTTCCGCCGCCTCTTCGGTCCACAGCTTGTCGTCGTGCTTTTCGAGCGATCCCCACACATCGGTATCGACGAACTCGAACGAGATGTAGAGGTTCTGATCGTCCCACAGCAGCTTGGCCGACGCGGGCTGCGCAGCAGGCTCTCCGGTCATGGTGTGAACAAACGGTCCGGTCGAGACGGCGTTTTTCCAGGCTGTCTCGTCGAGCTTGCCGTCGATCGTGATGCTCTGTCCTTCGGGCAGCCGTCGCACTTGTAGCTTGCGAGGCGCTGACAGCGGAGCGCCGCCTTTGACCGGCAGCTCGAGCGCAATCACCCGATTTTGACCGTCTTGACGACCGCTCTTGACCTGAAGTCGCTCGTTTTTCTTGTAGAACCCGACGAACAGCGCCAGCTTGTCCGCCGTAAACGTCGACGGAAGCGGAATCTTTTGGATGTCGCGGATGATCTCGCCGTCTTTCCACAGCGCGACCGGATACTTTCCACCGATGGGAACGTGATCCGCGTTGTGGTGCAGCCTGCGATCGGGCGTCGCGATGTGAACAAACTGCTTCCAGCCGTCGCCGAGCGCTTTGTCTACTCGATAATAGTGTGTGACGGTGAAGGTCTGGCCGGGGACGACCTCGCTCACGTCGACATCCGCACCGAGATAGACGACTTTTCCGCCCTTGGCGTTTTCCAGCACCGCACCGCTTGGAAACTGCGGCGTCGGTGCGACGGAAAGAATGTGCTCGCGCGCCGCCTTGAGCGCTTCTTCGCTGGGGGCCGAATCACCGCTTTGCTCGACGCAGCCAGTCAATGCAGCACACAGCGCACCACCAGCCGCTGCGCAGCGAACGACGTGAGTAACTCGGGACAAGGAAACCGACATAACTCTCCTCGAAAGTAGAAGGGCTGCCGGGGTTTTAGCGTATTTGGCGCTACTTGTCGCTGGGCGGTTGGGATTCGGCGGGGGTCTCAGCCTGCGCGGCTTCGGTCTTGGCTTCGACTGGAGCTGCCTGCGTCGCTTCCGCTGCGGCTTCGGTCTTGGCTTCGGTCTTTCCTTCTCCCGCAAAGCCGAGCGCACTTGCGGCCTGATCGACCGCTTGACCGACGACCGATCGCATCTGCGTCGCGACGGAATCCAGCCGCTTTTGCAGCACGCTCCAGCTCTCTTCGGCGGCTTTTTGCAGCTTCTGGAACTGCTCGTATTCGGCTTGGTGCTCGGCTTTGAGCTTGTTCAGATCGGCTTCAACCTGCGCTTTGGCGTCGCTGGCACTCTGCTGGAATCGCTCCGACAGCTCATCGATCTGCTTGCCGAGCTGACCGATGCGCTCTTCGAACTTGCGTCGCAGCTCATCAATCTGCGAGCGGGCTGCGCTCTCGGTCTGGGAACTGGAATCACTCATCTGGTTTGTACCTCCGCTTACAAAGATTTCCACGAAATCGAGCACCGCAAGGGGCTGATTGAGCGGCAAGAGCGGGCAAGCAAGTCCTCGCGTCGCCAGCAGGTCCGGCTGATCGGTGGCCACCGCCACAATGCGCGGATCGGACAGCGCGAGCAGCGGATGCCCAAGCTGTGGTCGATGAACCTCCAGCTTGTGGAGCAGCGGATGGTCAACGTGGCGCAGGCCTTCTATCAGCACCAGATCCAGCCGTCGCGTATCCAGCCGAGCCAGCAGCGCATCGAGGGACGGCAAGTCGGGTCCGGGATCTTCGCCAAACAAGGCCCAGCGCTGCGACGAAAAGACCAGCGTCTGTCGCGCGCCCGCCCGTCGCAAGCGATCGGAGTCTTTGCCTCGCACGTCGGGCTCGAAGCTGTGGTGTGCGTGCTTGATCGCGGCGATGCGCAGGCCGCGTGCAGACAGCTCAGCGATGAGCCGTTCACACAGCGTGGTCTTGCCCGCGCCGCTATATCCGACGATCCCGAGCACCTTCATGCGCAGACTTTGCCACGGACGGCTCTCTGCTGATAAGAAGGTTGTATGAGCACCTTCAGCTTCGCGATCGTCTCGGACATCCACGTCTACGTGAGCGGCAGCGTTCCTTCGAACTTCACCAAGGTGATGGCGCAGGTGGCCGGGCTGACGCCGCGCTTTGTGGTGCTAAGTGGCGACGGAACCAGTGGAAATCCCGACGATGGTGCCAGTCGAGACAAGGTTGCGCTGTGGTGGCGTGCGTTTCGCGGAGCTTGTCAGCCGCTCGTCGATCGCGACATTCCGATCCTGCCGATCGCGGGCAATCACGACTACTACACATCGGCGCAGCGCGACGGATATCAGGCGGCGTGGGCGTCGCTGAGCGAAGAGGTGAGCGATCGCTTCATCCTGTCGGGTCGTCCGCCGCTGTACTACTCGCTGCAAGTCGATGAGCTGCGGTTGACGATGCTACACGTCGTCGATCAAGCGCTGCCGTCCGACGTGGCGCAGTTTGTCCGTCAGGATGCCGCCGAGACGCCGGAAGGCTCGCTGAAGCTGTGCATCGGTCACGTTCCGCTCGTGTCGATGATGGGCAAGACGAGCGAGTCTTATCGCGATGAGCTGGGGTCGCTGCTCGTCGATACCGGCCATTCCGCGTTCTTCGCTGGGCACGAACACCTGGTCTGGGAACAGTCGCTGAGCTTTCCTTCGGGCGATCTGCATCACGTTCACGTCGGAACCGGCAGCGGCACCTATCACTTTCCGCTCAGTCGAGCCACCTACGACAAGCACTGCACGGGAAACGAAGGCACGCTGCCGTATAATGGGCGACGGTTTGCGCTCGATCCGGGCACGCGTCAGCAGGCCGACAAGACCAACATCTGTATGGTCAATGTCAGCGACGGAACGTACTCGGTGGAACACTTGACCTTGCGCGGCGGAGAGCTTCAGCGCTTCGGTATGCCGTAGCTGCGGCTGGATTCTGCGTCGCAGGCTGCGTGGACGGTTTGACCGCTGCGCGTCGCGGAGTATGCTGCCGCCGTGTCTGCCGACGAGCGTTCCCCTGAGCTGTCCGCGCCGCTTGCGTCGCATCTTGCGGCGTATCTGACGGAGCTTCGTGATGTGCGTCGGGTGTCTCCCGAGACGGTTCGCGCCTATCGCTGCAACGTCGAGGAGTTTCTCCGCTTCGTCGGACAGCGCAAACAGCGGTTGATCGATCTGCCCGATCTGGACTTGTGGGCGGTGCGCGGCTTTTTGGCGCAGCGACACGGCGAAGAAAAGCCGCTGACGACCAGCCGAAAGCTGTCTGCACTGCGATCGTTCTTCGAGTTTCTGCGACGGAAAAAGCTGATCGAAGAAAACGTCGCCAAGCTGCTTCAGCGTCGCAAAGCAGAGCTGCCGCTGCCCACGTTTTTTACGCCGGAACAAGCGACGGCGCTGCTGGAGCAAGTGAAACCCACCGACGAAGATGAGCCGCACGCGCAGGCGGTGACGCTGCGTGATCGGGCGCTGCTCGAGCTGATCTACGGCGCGGGGCTGCGGGTGAGCGAGGCAGTTTCGCTCGATGTCGGTCATATCAGCGACGAAGATCCATCGCTGGCGAGCGGCGAGCCGATCTTGCTGGTGCGTGTGCTCCACGGCAAAGGCCGCAAAGATCGACTGGTTCCGGCGGGAACGAAGGCCAAAGAAGCGCTTACGCAGTATCTACAAGTGCGGCACTTGCTGGCTCATCCAGCGACGGAAGAGATCGAACCGCACGCGCTGTTTCTGTCGGTACGCGGCAAGCGGCTCGGGGTGCGAGAAGTGCGACGCATCCTCGATCGGGCGACGCAGCACAGCGGCCTGTCGGCGAGTCATCCGCACGCGCTGCGGCACAGCTACGCGACGCACCTGCTTGGATCGGGGGCGGATCTGCGATCGATTCAAGAGCTGCTCGGACATCAAAACCTGTCGACCACGGCACGCTACGCCCACGTCGACTTACAGTATCTTTGGGACCAATATCAGCATCACCCGCATGCGCAAGCCTCGTCGTCGAGCGAGCGCACGGGTCGCAAGGACTCTTCACGATGAGCGAGATCTTTCATGCCACGACCGTGCTGTGTGTGCGACGTGGCGCTCAGGTTGCGATGGGCTCAGACGGACAGGTGACGCTGGGCAACACCGTCGTCAAGTCGCAAGCGCGCAAGGTCAGGCGAATGGCCGAAGGGCGCGTGCTCGGTGGCTTTGCGGGCAGTGCTGCCGACGGAATCGCGCTGTTTGAACGGCTGGAAGCGAAGCTAAAAGAACACAACCAGCAGCTCTTGCGGGCGGCGGTCGAGCTGGCCAAAGACTGGCGAACCGATCGGGCGATGCGCAGGCTGGAAGCGATGATCATCGTCGCGGATCGCGAACGAACGCTGCTTTTGTCGGGCAGTGGCGACGTGATTGAGCCCGAAAACGGCGTGGCGGCGATTGGATCGGGCGGTCCGTTTGCGCTGGCAGCGGCGCGGGCGCTGTGTGAAGCGACGACGCTCAGTCCCAAAGAAGTGACCGAGCGAGCGCTGCGCATCGCCGGGGAAATCTGCATCTACACCAACACGCAGCTCGCGATGGAGGAGCTGTCATGAGCGAGCGGATCGTCGGACGAGCGCTTACCCCGCGTGCAATTGTCGAGGAGCTGGATCGGTACATCGTCGGTCAAAAAGACGCCAAGCGGGCGGTGGCGATCGCGCTGCGCAATCGCTGGCGACGACAGCAGGTGGACGGACAGCTCCGCGATGAGATCACGCCAAAGAACATCATCTTGATTGGACCGACGGGCGTCGGGAAGACCGAGATCGCGCGGCGGCTGGCAAAGCTCGTCGGTGCGCCGTTTGTCAAAGTCGAAGCCAGCAAGTTCACCGAGGTCGGCTACGTCGGTCGCGATGTCGAGTCGATGGTGCGCGATCTCATCGAAGTGTCGGTAAAGCTGGTCAAAGACGAAGAGCGACAGGCGGTGCAGAGCCGAGCGCGGGAAGCGGCAGAGGAGCGTCTGCTCGATGTGCTGCTGCCTCCTCCGTCGAGAAATGCCGGTGGTGTGGTCAGTCGGCCCGCAGGCCAAGCGGTGGAAGGCGTGACCGACGAGCCGCGTGACAGCAGTCAGTCGGCGACGCGCGAAAAGCTGCGTGAGCTGTTGCGGCAAGGCAAGCTCGACAGTCGCGAAGTCGAGCTGGAGGTGAGCGAGTCACACGGCGGTGCCGAGGCCCTGGCGGGGACGAACCTGGAGCAGATGGGCTTCGATATGTCGCAGCTTCAGAACCTGTTTGGCGGGCAGCGAAAAAAGAAGCGCAAGGTCAAGATTCCCGAGGCCAAAGAGCTGCTCGCGAGCGAAGAAGCGCAGAAGCTGATCGACATGGACAAGGTCCAGCGCGAGGCGGTTCATCGCGCCGAGCAGGCTGGCATCATCTTCATCGACGAGATCGACAAGGTGGCGGGACGAGAGCGGGCAAGTGGTCCCGATATCTCTCGCGAAGGGGTGCAGCGCGATCTGCTGCCGATTGTCGAAGGCTCGACGGTGACGACCAAGCATGGGCCGGTGAAGACCGATCACATCTTGTTCATCGCGGCGGGTGCGTTCCACGTCAGCAAGCCGTCGGATCTGATTCCCGAGCTGCAAGGTCGCTTTCCGATTCGCGTCGAGCTTCAGCCGCTGTCGCAGTCGGATCTGGTGCGGATCTTGAGCGAGCCGGAAAACTCGCTGTGTCGTCAGTACGCGGCGCTGCTCCTGACCGAAGGCGTGAAGCTGCACTTTCACGACAGCGCGGTGGCGGAGATTGCGCGGATCGCTGCCGACGCCAATCGGATGCTGGAAGACATTGGAGCGCGACGGCTTCAGACGATCTTGGAGCGCGTTCTCGACGAGCTGTCGTTTGAAGCGCCGGAAGTCGGTCGTCACGGCGACTGGGCGGTCGAGATCACCGCTGACTACGTGAAGCAGCGGGTCGAGAGCGTGCTCAGCAATCCCGACTTATCGAAGTACATTCTGTAACCCACGCTACTGAATCGTCCGTTTTTCCCGCGCGCAGGTCGCTTGTTGCGGCGTGACAGCGCGGGCGTGCTTCTCGGTCCGTTGGCCTGCACAGCCAGAAGCCTGAGCCTTTGTAAGTGGTTAAAAACGTGCTGTAAATTACTGAATGTATCGGCTATTCTGGGCTCCAACGGGAGATTGATGATGAGCTATCGCTTGCTGTGCGCCCTGGCGTTGTCTGTGATTGCCCTCGGTGGTTGCACGGAAACCAAGAAAGAGTGGCGCAAGGACGGCGTTCCCAAAGACGTCGTCAAGCGTCAGAAGGCGCTGTGCGACTACAAGGCGGAGCTGGATGCGGGCTCTCCGGCGGGACTTTCGGGCGATGCCAAGGAATCGCGCAAGGGTCAGGTGGCCAAGTTTTCGTCGCTGTGCATGAGCGCGAACGGCTACAAAGAAGAAGAGATCACCGAGTACAAGTAGCCGCTACCGTCGCTCCTGTGTCGCTTGCATCAGCAACAGCGGCAGTGCGACGAGCGCCATCACTCCCCACAGCGGCTGCACGAGCAGTCCGACGAGCTTTCCGATTCCCACAAGCGCCAAGATCCCGAGCCGCAGCCGTCCGTAGGGCTTTTTCGCCGTCGGATGCAGCAGCAAGAGGTCCGTCGGCCACAGCACAAGCAGCGCTTCATTGATGCGTAGCTCGGGCAGCCTGGCGACGAGGAGCAGCGACCACGGCACGAGCGCGAGCAGCGACCACAGCCCGACGGTCAGCACCGCGCCCAATCGGCCCGCAAGCCCCGTCAGTAGGAGCAGCAGCAGGGTCGCCAGCAGCCACAGATAGATCGGACGCAGCGACGACGGTGGCTCCAGCGGCTGACTGCGCGCATACAGGATCTCGGGCTCGGCGTGCAGGCGCTGCTGAAGCTCGCTGCGCAGGACTTCGGGAAGGAACATGCTGTCCCAGCCGCTCGTCGCTGCATCGACGCGACGACCCAGGACAGCCTGCTGAAGCGTACGCAGCGCGGGAGAGGTCGCAAAGCCCGTCTCAACTCGACTACGCAGCGACGGATGACTGGGTGAGAGGTTGTCCCTGCGCAGCGCTCCGTCGGTCACTTGATCGATCAGGTCGCGGATGCGCGTCGTGCAGTTGTCGTCGAAGTGCCGATAGTTGTAGAGCGTCTGCTCGGGATGATCCGCGAGGTGGAGCGCGGCGACGAGCTGCTCAAGCTGCGCGGGCGGCAGCGGCAGTCTCTGACGGTAGACGGTGCGATCCTCGAAGCGATAGATCGCCATCATGCGTGGCTGACTGAGCACCGACACCCAAAAGCGACCGTGTCCGCGCAGCACGCCCCAGGTCAGCGGTCCCGGCGTCGAAAAGTCAGCGGTTCCGTAGTTGTAGCAGCGTCCGAGTGGACTCGCTTCGTCGGTGACACAGATGGCAGCGTGACCAAATCGGGAAAACAGGTCGTCGCCGGGGCCCATCGTGTACACATCGACGGACGGTTGATTGTGGGCGACGGCAGCTTGCGGGATCAAAAGACCCAGTACAAAAGCCAGCCAAGTCAGCCTGAGAAACTGGCGAAGCCTCATCCCTTTGATCTTGGCAGCTTGGACCCGCGTTCAGCAAGCCGCGCTGCGCGTTTGTTGTCGTCGCTGCGTCGTGAAGTCGCATTCCCTTTTCGGGCAAGTCGCGCTATGAAGCGAGGGCTCGATGCTGTTTACCGTTCTTCCTCATAGCGAGCTGGCTGCCAGTGAGCCACCGTCGCCAAGTCCGTCGCCGCCATCCGGTCCACCGCCGTCTGTTGTGAGTCGCTGGGTCCTGCTTGCGCTGTCGGTTGTGCTGATCCTGTCGTCGCTTGCGATTGCGGTGTCGGCGGTGGTTGTGTCGCGTCGCCATGCTCGTCAAGTGATGCCGGGCATTGTCCTGACGGGCGTTGGCGGGCACGGCGCGGTGCCGCTCGGTGCGGTGTCGCTCGACGAGCTTCCGAAGCGCATCCACGAGCTGGGCGAGCGTTTTTTGGATCAGCGCGTCAGGCTGCTCATCGGACAGGACAAGACCTCGGCGCGGCTGCGTGAGCTGGGCATGCGGGTCGACGAAGCGGCGATGCTGCGCGACTGTCAGAGCCTGGGTCACAGCGGCGAGCCTCTGGCGGATCTGACGAGCTATCTGCGCGGGCTGCGGTCGGGCTATCGCTTGCAGTTTGCGGTGAGCCTCGACGTGAGCCGCTCGCATCAGTTTTTGATCGAGCTAAAAGACGAGGTCGATCGCGTCGCGGTCGATGCGCGACTGGATCTGGAAAAGCACACGATTGCGCCGGAGCGATCAGGGTATCTGCTGCGGGTCTATGACTCGCTGGTGAGCCTGGAGTACGCGGCGCGGGCGCTGTCGTCGGGACAGCCGCTGTCGGAGCTGCGTCTCGCGGTGGCAGAGTCACTGCCGCAGGTTCGCAAAGAGAGCCTGACCAAGCTGGATGTTTCGACGGTGCTGGCTGCGTGGGAGACGCGCTATTCGACGGCAGCGATCGACAGCGATCGGACGTACAACCTCAAGGTTGGCGCCGACAAGCTCAATGGCTACGTGCTTCAGCCGGGTCAGGTCTTTTCGTTTAATGCTGCCGTCGGAGATCGTACGGAAAAAGAAGGCTATCGCGTCGCGCCGGTCATTTCAGGCGGCGAGCTGATCGACGGACTGGCGGGCGGAATGTGTCAGATCGCGTCGACGCTTCACGCGGCGGCGTTCTTTTCAGGGCTGGAGATCGTTCGCTCGACGCCGCACTCTCGGCCAAGTACGTACATTCCGATGGGACTCGATTCGACCGTGGTCTATCCGTCGGTGGATCTGAAGCTAAAGAACCCGTTCGACTTCCCGGTGGTGATCCACTTCGTCGTCCATCAAGGCGTGGTGCGCGTCGAGCTACTCGGAAAAGAACGTCCCTTCAAAGTCGCCTTCGAGCGGGAAGTCTTCGTCGAGACTCCATTCGCAACTGTCACTCGTCCCGACCCAGAGATGCCCGTCGGGCAGCAGATCGTCGACCAGGACGGCTATCCCGGGTATCGCATCAAGCGGCGACGGTACATCTTCGAGGGCCAGTGGAAGACCGATCCCAAAGACGAAAACCGAGGCAATCCCGATGAGCTGATCGGCAAGCGAGAGTGGGACGTAAGCTACCCGGCGACCTCGCAGATCATTCGCGTCGGAACCGGATCGCCCAAGCTGCCCAAGAAAGCGCCGCCGCCGTCGCATCGAATTCCTCCTCTGCCTGCCTGGGCGAAGCCTCTGTGGGTGATTCAGCGCTAGCTTGATCGAGCGTGCTGGCGCAGCCTTGTTGCTTGGCTGGCCAGCACAGCGCGAGCTAGTTTGCGCGGGCCATCTCTGCGATGGCTAGCTTGTGCCTGAACAGCTCGGCGAGTCGCTGGGTCAGCTCCTCGATGCGAGCGCGGTTTTGCTCGACCACTTCCGGCTTGGCGCGGGCGACGAAGTCCGGGTTTGCCATTCGGCCTTGCACCGTCTGAAGCTCTTTGTCGACCTTCTGCGCTTCTTTTTCCAGACGGACAAGCTCCGCCGCTGCGTCGATCAGCTGATCCGCGTGCAGCAGCAGCACCGTCATGCCGGGGACGACCTCGGCGATGGTTCCCTTTTGATCGGGCAGATTTTCGACGATGCTGTGTAGCTCGGCGCGGGTGAGCAGCTCGATGATGGCCTTGTTTTCCGTCAGAATCGCTCGAGTGTCCGCGTCGCTGCACTTGACCGCGAACTGAACCTTGCTTGGCTCGCTACCGTCGTCAGCCTTCTGCGCCCGCAGGTTGTAGGTCGACTTGATCGTACGGATCGCCGAGACCGCGCTCTGGACGATGGCCATCTGCTGCTCGGCCTGCGCGTCTTTGAGCGCGGCATCGCCCGTCGGATAGAGCGTGATCATGATGCTCTGCGGGCTGCTGAGCGGACGCGGCAGACGAAGCCACAGCTCCTCGGTGATAAACGGAATGATCGGGTGCAGCAGCCGCAGCGATGTCTCGAGACACATCGTCAGCGTGCCGAGCGCCGCTCGTCGCTGGGCTGGCGTCGCTTGATCGGACAGGTTCGGCTTGGCCAGCTCGATGTACCAGTCGCACAGCTCGTTCCAGAAGAAGCGATAGAGCGCCTGCGCACCGTCGGAAAACTTGCTGGCCGCGAACGCTTGATCAACTTCTTCGGTGACGGCAGTGAGCCGCGACAGGATGTAGCGCTCCGCGAGACCCAGCTCGATCGGCGCCGACGCGGGCGTCGATTCCAGATCCAGCGCGCCACGCTGATGCAAAAGCGCTTCGCGGAACTGACCGAGCGCTTCAAACTCGCTGTCCTCGACGTTCATCAAGAAGAAGCGCGTCGCGCTCCAGATCTTGTTCAAAAAGTGGCGATATCCGTCGATGCGCGGAACCGACAGCCGGATGTTGCGACCTTGCGCGCCCATGACGAGCAGGAAGAAGCGCAGCGCATCGGCACCTTGCCGAGGGAATCCCGTCGGATACGCCGCAGCTGCAGACGGGAAGGCTTTCTTGAACTTGGCGAGCGACTCATCCAGCTCTTTTTTCGTCGGAGCCTTGTCTTTGCCAAAGCCAAGCACTTCTTCGGTCTTGGCGCCGTAGACCAGATGCAGCGGATCGAGCACGTTGCCCTTCACCTTCGACATCTTTTCGCCGTTTTCATCGACGACCAGCGCGTGAAGCAGCACGGTTCGGAACGGCACTTTCTTCATAAAGTGCAGCCCCATCATCATCATGCGCGCGACCCAGAAGAACAGGATGTCGTGTCCCGTCTCCATCACCGACGTCGGATAGAACGTCTTGAGATCCCGCGTCTGATCCGGCCAGCCGAGCGTCGAAAACGGCCACAGCGCCGACGAAAACCACGTATCCAGTACGTCTTCGTCTTGGGTCAGATCGGTGCGACCGGCACGCTGGCAGGCTTCCTCGAAGGTACGCGCGACGTAGACATTGCCCTGCGGGTCGTACCACGCCGGAATGCGATGTCCCCACCACAGCTGCCGAGAGATGCACCAGTCGCGGATGTTGCGCATCCAGCGGAAGTAATCGTCGGTGTAGTGCTCGGGAACAAAGCGCGTCTTGCCTTGCTCGACGGCTTCAATCGCGGGCTTGGCGAGCGGCTCGGTCTTGACGAACCACTGCAGCGACAGCATCGGCTCGATCACCGTGTCGCAGCGCTGACAGCGTCCGAGGCTGAGCTTGTGCGCTTTTTCCTCGACGAGCAGACCGGCTTCCGTCAGCGCTTCCAGCACTGCTTTGCGCGCGTCGGCGATTGTCAGTCCTCGGAATCGCTCGGGCGCGTTGTCGTTGAGCTTCCCGGTCAGATCGAACACCGAGATCTGCTCTAAGTTGTGACGCAGTCCCGTCTCGAAGTCGTTGAAGTCGTGGCCGGGTGTGACCTTGACGGCGCCGGTGCCAAACTCCATCGACACCAGCACCGGATCTGCGACGACGGGAATCGTGCGATCGGTGAGCGGAACCTGAAGCTGCTTGCCAATCAGGTGCGCAAAGCGTGGATCTTCGGGATGAACTGCCACGGCGGTGTCACCGAGCAGTGTCTCGGGCCGCGTCGTCGCCACCACCAGCCGTTCCGTCGAGCCCACCACCGGATAGGCGATGTGCCACAGCTTGCCGTCCGTCTCTTCCGCTTCGACTTCCAGGTCCGACAGCGCGGTGTAGCAGCGCGTACACCAGTTGATAAGCCGCCTCGCCCGATAGATGAGCCCGTCTTCGTAGAGCCGCACAAACGCTTCCAGCACCGCGCGCGACAGCCCTTCGTCCATCGTGAAGCGACAGCGCTGCCAGTCGAGCGAAAAGCCGAGCACACGAAGCTGCTCGATGATGCGGCTGCCGTACTTTTCCTTCCACTGCCAGACGCGCGACGTAAACTCCTCGCGGCCTAGGTCGTGGCGGCTCTTGCCTTCTTCTTTCATGAGCATGCGCTCGACGACAAGCTGCGTCGCGATGCCCGCGTGATCGGTGCCGGGCAGCCACAGCGCGTTGTAGCCCTGCATTCGGCGCCAGCGCGTCAGCACATCTTGAACGACATACATCGCGTGTCCCATGTGCAGCGAACCGGTGACGTTCGGCGGCGGGATGACGATGGTAAACGGGGTCTTGGGCGTCGTTGCCGAGGCGTGGAAGTAGCCTTGTTCTTCCCACACCTTGTACCACTTCGATTCGACTTGAGCCGGGTCGTAGGCCTTGGCCAGCGAGACTTCCTTCATCACGAGCTTCCTTCGAGGAGAACTGGTAGGGAACCAGCGCGGCCTTCTTATCACACGGGGCCCTCGTCTGCGGCAACTTTTCCCTAACAGAAGTGAAACCGACGTGGACAAAGCTCCGACTCGACGAGATGGCCTGCGCTATGATGAATCGTTAGGTCGCCAAAACTCGATGACGCGCATCCTTTCCTCTCTTCGTTTGTCCGTCGGAAATGCTCTTACGTTCCGTCGTCGGCTGCTTCAGGTTGGGCTCTTGTCGGTGCTGGTTGGGCTGCCTCAGAAGCAGGCGCCAGCACAGAACAAGGCTGCGGTGCCAAGTCCGCCTGCGAACACTGCAAGTCCGACGGTGGCAACGACGGAAGCGCCAGATGCTTCGCCGCTGCTCGTCGCGCTTCGTCAGGAGCTGGATCGCTCGATGAAGCGACTGCGACTGAAAGGCTACGAAGCGCCGTACTTCATCAGCTACACGCTGCGCGACATCGAGGAAGCCGAGGTCATTGGCAAAAACGGTGCGGTCTACGGCAAAGCGCGCGATCGTCGTCGGGTGCTTCACGTCGAAGTTCGCGTCGGCAGCTATGAACTCGACAACACATCAGCGGGAGAGTCCGAGGGGGATGCCGATCTGGCGCTGAGCCTTTCGGAAGTGTCCAAAGACGCACCGCTCGACGACAACCTGGAAGCGCTGCGCGGATCGCTGTGGCTTTTGACCGATCAAAAGTACAAAGCCGCGCTGGCGGCGTATGCGCGCAAGCGTGCCCGAGGCGTGCGTGACGTGGAACCCGAAGACAAGCTGCCGAGCTTTTCCAAAGAAAAGCCGAGCAAGTTCGTCGGAGAGCAACCTCGCTTCGACGTGAACTTGGATCAGATGTCTGAGTCGGTGCGGGTGGCTGGTGCGCGGCTGAAGCAAGCGCCGGTTCTCGACGGAGAAGTCAAGCTAAACGCCGATCGCGTCAGCCGCTATTTTGTCAGCAGCGAAGGCGCGGAAACCGTCGAGCATCGGACGATCTTCGCGGCGCACGTCTCGGCGGAAGCGCGTGCCAAAGACGGCATGCCGCTGACAAATGCGCGCGACTTTTATGGTCGATCAGCAGAGCAGTTACCGACGGCACAAGCACTGGCTTCGGCGGTCGATGGGTTGGTGCGTGATCTGGCGCTTCTTTCGGCGGCTCCGGCGGCGGATCCCTACAACGGTCCGGCGATCCTGATGGAAGAAGCGGCGGGCGTGTTCTTCCACGAGACGATCGGACACCGGCTCGAAGGAGAGCGTCAGGTGAGCGAGCAAGAAGGCCGCACCTTCAAGGGCCAGATTGGCCACAAAGTGCTGCCGACGTTTCTGTCGGTGCTCGACGATCCGACGCTACAGACGGCGGTGGGCGGGACTGCGCTCAATGGCTTTTATCGCTTCGACGACGAAGGAGTGCCTGCGCGTCCGGTGACGCTGATCGAAAAAGGTGTGCTGCGCGATTACCTCAAGTCGCGGACGCCGGTGCTCGGGTCGCTGCGATCCAACGGTCACGGTCGCGCCGAGGGAACGAGCGATCCGATCGGACGAATGGCGAACCTGCTGGTGCGGGCTGAAAAGACGGTGCCGCTCGCGGAGCTAAAGGCGCAGCTTCTGGAAGAAGTCCGTCGGCAAGGCAAGCCGTACGGGCTCATCATTCGGGACATCCTCGGGGGCTCGACGAACACGATGAACTTCGGCAGCCAGACGTTTCGCGGCCAGCCGACGATGGTCTATCGCGTCGATGCCAAGACCGGCGAAGAGACCTTGGTGCGCGGCGTCGAGATGGTGGGAACTCCGCTGTCGAGTGTGGCCAAGATTGTCTCTGCGTCGGACACCGTCGGTGTGTTTAATGGATATTGTGGCGCCGAGAGTGGAATGGCGCCTGTCTCGACGGTGGCTCCGGCTGTGCTGTTTACCGAAATTGAGCTTCAGCGCGCCCAACATGTCTCCGAGCGTCCACCGATCTTGCCGCCGCCGTGGCGCGACGACGCAACGCCTTCTCGCAAGTGAGCATCCTGATGACGACTGCCAGCCCTGTGACGTTTGAACAAGATTCCAACCAGACCTGTGCCGATCTGCTGCGCTTTATCGACGCGTCACCGACGCCATATCACGCGGTGGCAGAGAGCGCTGCCAGGCTTGCGGCCATTGGCTTTGCCCACGTCTCGCTGGCGACGGACTTTGCTGCGCTGTCTCCGGGGGGATACTTTGCGACGGCCAGCGACGGAACGATTGTGGCGTTTGTACGTCCTCGGCGAGCGGTGACGGGCTTTCGCATCATTGGTGCCCACACCGACAGTCCGAACCTGCGACTGAAGCCGCGTGCGCTGTATGAAAAAGTCGGCTACCTACAGCTTGGCGTCGAGGTCTACGGCGGTGTGCTGCTCAATAGCTGGCTCGATCGCGATCTGCGCTTGGCCGGGCGAGCTGTGGTGCGCGACGACGATGGACGCCTGAAATCGCGGCTTGTCTCGCTTGCGGAGCCGATCGTGCGTGTGCCGCAGCTGGCGATTCATCTCGATCGCGACGTTCACGAAAAGGGACTGACGCTGAATCGGCAAGAACACATGGTGCCGATCCTTGGGCTGGCCGACGCGAAAAAGCCAAAAGCGACGGACTCGCAGCTGATTCAAGAGCTGTGCGCGCAGCAGTTGGGACTCAGTCCAAAACAAATCGTGAGCTGGGAGCTGCATCTGCACGACAGCACTCCGTCGGTGCGCGCCGGTCTATCGAAGGAACTGGTGTTTGCGCCACGGCTCGACAACCTGGGGATGTGTCATGCGGCGCTGTCGGCGCTGCTGCGAACGCATGCCGTCGACGATGACAGCGGCGTGGTTTCGGTGGTTGCGCTGTTCGATCACGAAGAAGTCGGCTCGTCGAGCGATCACGGTGCGCAGTCGGCGCTGCTGCCGCAAGTGCTCGAGCGCTTGGTGCTTTCGACGGGCGGCACTCGCGAGACGTATCATCAGGCGCTGGCTCGATCGCTGTGTGCGTCGACGGATATGTCGCATGCGGTGCATCCCAACTACGTCGATCGGCATGAAGCGAATCATCGACCGCTGCTCAACGGGGGGCCGGTCATCAAGTACAACTCGCAGCAGCGCTACGCAACGTCGCTTCCGACGGCAGCGCTGATGATGGCGCTGGGTCAAAAAGCAGGCATCGAGCTTCAGCAGTACGTACATCGCACCGATCTGCCGTGTGGCAGCACGATCGGTCCGATTGTGTCGACGCTGCTCGGGATTCCGACGGTGGACTTGGGCAATCCGATGCTCAGCATGCACTCGGCGCGTGAGCTGTGCGGTGCGGCGGATCCCGAGCTGATGTCGCGGCTGCTCGCGCACTTTTTGGTCAGTCGCGAGCTTGTCGACGCTGCGTGTTAGAACAAGCGAGGATCGAGCGACGGGAACAGGTTGTCGCGTGCTTCACAGTCGGTGACAAACGCTTCATCGATGTTTCCGGCGTCGATTCCGTCGACCAAGCGATTGAAGCGCTGTAGGTGAGCCCGAACGCGCGTCTCTGCGTACGAGACGGCAGTTCCGGTCTTCATGATGAACGCCCAGTCGGAAGACTGCGCAAGCAGCAGCTCTCGGCCCGCTTGGGTGAGTGCGCGCTCAAGCAGCGTCGGTGCCGCGCTGGGATCTTTGCTGCCCAGGCGTGACACCAGCTCGTGCAGCTTCGTCTCAGCGTGATGGATGTGACGGTAAATCCAGTCGTTGCTGTGATCGAGCCACACCGCCGAGTAACCGCCTTCGCCCCACGACGATGGAGCAGGCTCGCAGACAGCGTTCACCGGATGGTTTACGAGATAGTCCGACGCGGTCTGAAGCTGCACTTCGCTACCGGGCAGGCTACACAGCCTCAGCACTTCGCCAAGGAACGTCGGTCCTTCGAACCACCAGTGGCCAAACAGCTCGGCGTCATACGGCGAGACAATCACGGGACGACGATCCATGCGCTGTGACAGCCACGCGATCTGGGACACTCGCTTTTCGACGAAGTCACGCGCATGCTCTCGGGCTCTGATGCGCGCAGCCTCGGGAGAATAGAGCGCTTTGTCCTGCAAGTCGACGCGCGGCCCGGTCACGCGATGATATTTGTAGCCGGTGTGAACGCGGATTCCGTCGGGATGAATGTACGGACCGATCTCGGACAGCGGACGATCGAAGCCGATGTCTCGATAGAAATCGCGATAGACACCGTCGGCGGGATAGCCTTCCGTCGAAGACCAGACTTGCTTCGACGACATCAGATCGCGACCAAACGCAGCGACGCCCGCGCGCGTAAAGATCGGTGCATGCAGTCCGAGCGGCGGCCTGGGACGGGCATACGTCAGACCGTGCGCATCGAGGAAGAAGTAGCGCAGATCCAGCTCCGCCAAGAGCTGATCCAGGCCGTCGACGTAGCCACACTCGGGCAGCCAGATGCCGCGCGGATAGCGACCGAAGCACTCGCGATGGTGACGCACCGCAATGAGCAGCTGCGCTCGTCGAGCCGACGGTTCACGCACCACCGGAAGATAAGCATGCGTCGCGCAGGTCGTGATGATCTCCAGCACGCCACGCTCTTGCTGCTCGGCAAATGCTCCGACGATGTCACCGTCGATTGCGCGATACAGCGTCCGCAGCTCGGTAAAGCGCGACAGATAGAAGCGAACCAGCTCGGTCTGCGTCGGGTTGCTCTGCGCCCGCGTTAGCTCTTCTTCACCGAGCCGTAGCAGTCGGTCCAGATACGCGCGATAGCGCTCGCTGAGCAGCTTGTCGCGCAGCATCGAGCACAGCGTCGGTGAAAGCGACAGCGTCAGCCGAGGCGACGGACCTTTTTCGGGCACTTGCAGCTGACGTAGCTCGACGATCAGCGGCAGATACGTGGCGGTGATGGCCTCGTACAGCCAGTTTTCTTCGAGGTGATACGGATTTTCGGGGTGCCGCACATAAGGCAGGTGCGCGTGCAGAAGCAGGAGCAAGTCACCCCTCGCACTGGCCGACATCACAGCCCTCCGCTCTTTGCTGGGGGTCGGTTGCCGCTGCTGGCTGCGCCAGTCGGTGCGTCGACGATCCACTCGGACTCAGAAACTGGCAGCTGACTGGCTTGCGGTGCGCTGCCGGTGCGCCAGGGCAGGGCGCGCTCTTTGTACGGTCGCTCTGGACGCGAAATGATGATGTGTTCGCGCTGTTTTCCGTCGAGCTGTCCCGGCTGAACGTGCGCCCATTCCACCGCTGTTTCCGGCGATGGCTGCGTCGGAGGAAGCCGAAGCGGCTGCGACTGCGCAATCGGAGAAAACAGACCTTCCGACGTCAGCAGTCCAACCGCCGCTCGTAGATGGGCTCCCGCGCGAGGCGACTCTAGGTATTTTTTTCCGTGACGGGTGTGAAGGTGCAGATCGCGAATCTCGCGGTGCTCTTTGCCGCTCTGGGCGGTCTGCGTCGTGACGAACACCCGAAGCACCAGCTTTCCATCGCCATCACCGAGCCCAAGCTGACGCTGCGCCGTCCCATAACCCGCGTCGGTGACTTCCCAATAAATGAAGTACCAGTGCGGATCTTTGGGCAGGATCTCTACCTCGTCGCGACCGTACGTCTCGGGCAGATCACCGTCGACAGAGCGCTCATGGCCCAGATTCCGTTTGGACTTGGCTGGCTCATCGACAGACGCGAGGGCTGGCTGATCTGCGGCGGCATCCGCTGCAGTCGAAGCCTTCAACGCGTGTGTCTCCGTGTCTTTGCTGGAAACCATGGCAACTCCATCTCCGCCGCTTGGGCCTTTGTGTCGCCCGGCCTAGCGTCGTTCCCCTGTAAGCTGTCTGACGGTGGCGATGTCGCTTCGGATCTGCGCAACCAGCTCCGCCACCGACGGAAACTTCCGCTCATCACGCAGCCGGGCCACAAAGCACAGTCGCAGCTCTCGATCGTACAGCGACGGTAGCTCGATGCCATCAGCAACCAGCAAATGCGCTTCCACCGATAGGGGAGGCACGGTGCCAACAGCGGGGCCCTGGAACGTTGGATTATATCCAACGTTGACAGCGGCAGGGTGGCTCGCTTCAACCGTCGAAACTCCCGACGACGAAGCTGAAGTTTCAGAGAGGATTTCGGCCCACGCAGCATACACACCGGGTCGCAGCTTGATGTCGGTGTGGCAGCGCAGGTTTGCCGTCGGAACCGAGATGGTTCTCCCTCGACCTGCGCCATGAACCACGGTTCCTTCCAGCTCCGCCGGTCGTCCCAGAATAAGCTCTGCCCGAGTCAGATCGCCTTCACTGAGCGCTCGTCGAATCAGCGTCGAAGAACACGTCACTTGCTCGCCGCTTGGGGTCGTCACCGATACCGCTGACAGCACCGTGACTTCGGTGCCGCGCGCGTCAAACAGCAGCTTTTGGAGCAGCGCACCGTCGCCTGCCCGAGCTCGACCGAAGCGAAAGTCGTGGCCTACGCAGACGGCACGCAGCGTCGGACCGGCCAGCAAGATTCGCTCGACAAAGGCCTGCGCGTCTAGCTGGGCAAACGCTGTATCGAAGCGCTGCTCGACGACAAAGTCAGCGCCGGCTTGCAACAGAAGCTCGCGTTTGCGACGAGCCGATAGCAGCAGCGACGGAGCATTCTGCGGCGCCAGCACCGTCGCGGGATGTGGCGAAAACGTCAGTGCGACCACTTTTCCGGCTGCGCCCACTCGCTCGCGAGCCGACGCAATGAGCGCCTGGTGACCGCGATGAACTCCATCGAAGTTTCCGATGACCAGCGCGCACGCTTCCAGTGGTGAGACGGAAGCCGCGAACTCCTCGTAGCTGGCAAAGACTGGCATGTTGTCGGGCGGAAATAGGCACCGCCGGGCGGGCGGTATAGCGCGGAGCGGAAGCGTTGTCTAGCGAACTACGAGCGAGCGCGACATTTGCATCAGTCGCCGAAGCGCCAACTACGCGGCCTTCTTCTTTTTCTTCTGATACAGGAAGTAGCCGCCAGCGCCCATCGCGACGAAGACCAGCGTCAGCAAGATCGGGCTGTGCGCGATGATCGACAGGATGACCGTGACCAGCGACAGCACCAGCGCGATCGGGAACATCACCACGCTCACCAGGAAGCGACCCGCCGACCCGAGGAACGGCAGGATGTCGAGCAGCGTGTTGATCGGGCCAAAGAACAGGATCAGACCGAACCACATCATCAGGAAGCCGACGATGCGCAGCACCCAACCAACGGTCTTGTGCTCATCCGCCAGCGTCTGAATCGCTTCCTCGCGCGAGCCCGGCACCGCTCGGAACAGCGACGATTCCTTGTCCTTGTACGCTTGAATCGATCCACCGTCGAGCTTGCCGAACATCGTCACCTTCGCGCCCGGAACCAGCGCGGTATACGAGATGCGAACGTCGCCCACTTCCGGCTGGCTCAGCGTGCCCGAGCCTTTGAACAGGTACTTGTCGTCGGCCAGCGAGAACGTCTGCGGCTTGCGCGCGGCGATGAGATCCGCTTTGCGCTCTGCTTTGCCGACTTCAGCGACGGGAGGACGCGGCTTCTTGACCGAGCGACCCTTGCGCTTCTTCTTCTTGCTCTTTTTGTCGTCGCCAGCTGCTTCGTCGGCCTTTTCGTCGGCAGGCTTGACCGCATCCCCTTCGGCCTTGGCTTCATCACCGGCGGCCTTGGCTTCGCTGCCTGCGGCTCCGTCCGTCGTGGCTTCCGGCTTGGCTTCGTCTGCCGCGCTCTTCACCATGTCCTTGGTCAGCTTCAGCTGCTCTGCGCTGGGCAGGCTGGCTTCTTGCGGATCAAACGGATAGGCACCGACCGTGGCTTTTTGCGCCGAAAAGGTCTCGTCCTTGATCGTCAGCGGGATGTTTTCGTGCCCTTTCGGGTTCTCCATCTCCGTCGGCAGCTTCGGCTTGTTCGTCCAGTCCTTGGTGTACGTCACCGTGCGGGTCTCGACCTTCTTGCCGCCGGTCTTCTTTTCCGTCGAGGTCTTGACGTTTTCGACCCACGCGAACATCTGCACGTTGCGGTGCAGTCGAAGGTAGTTGCCCGGCTTGAGCAGCTCAGGATCGCCGACTTGCTCGTCGGTCTTGAGCTCTCCCGTCACCGATACAAACTTGCCATTGAGTCCACTATCGACGCTGGCTGGGTTTGCGACCACGGACTTTTTGGCGACCTCGGACAGGTCGACGCGGCCTTCGTTCATCCACAGCACGACAAACGAGCAGATGAACAGCAAACCACCGACGGCAACCCCCTTGATCGAGTCAATCAAGTTGGTGCCAAGCCCCTTCTCTTCTACCGATGTGAACTGGTCAGACATTTGATCCTCGACTGCGCATGAATGTGCCCAAGATTGCTATTTTTGGGCCGCTTGAAAGCAAGACGATACAAGGTAGCACAACCACGAAATTCGTCTCAACCCCCGTAATCGCAGCGGCTTTCTGCGCAGCCGTTCACACTTTCTAATCGCTATGTTATTGTAAGAACAGGCAACATTTTTCACTTGAGAGGTCGCCATGTTGCACCGTGTACGCAGCCGCCAGAGCCAACACAAACATCGTCAGGCTTCGCTTTCATCTGCTGCGCCGCGCGGTGAGCTGGGGCTTGCCTCGCTTCAGCTCGAGCTGCCGCATCCAGATCAGCTCGCGCGGCTTCCGCTGCTGGCTGCTGCTCCGGCAGAAAAGCCCGCAGGCTCTTGTGTGATCGTGGTGAACCTGTGCGGTGACGATTCCGACGAGGAATAAGTCGTTCGCGCTAGGCCTTGTGCGCAGTTGGCAGTCGTCCACTGGCTAGCTCGTGCCACAGGGCCAGAAGCTGGGCTGTTGCGGCTTCGGGGCTGCCTTGGTTGTCGATGACCCAGGTGGCTGCGCGTAGCCTTGTCTGTCGTGCCGTCTGTGAGCGAATCCGTGCCGTCGCTTCCGCTTCACTGAGCCCGCCCCGCTGTACCGCTCGTCGAACCTGTTCATCTTCTGGAATGTCGACGACGATGAGTCCATCCATTCCCTGATACAGGTTGTTTTCGACGATCAGCGCGGCTTCATAGACGATCACCTGCGCGCCCGACTGCATCGCTTGCTGCATGCGCTGCGCACTGAGTGCTGCGATGGCGGGATGCGTGATCTGATTGAGCGTGCGTCGTGCTGCTTCATCGCCAAAGACCCGTGCGGCCAGCTTTTTGCGATCCAGCGCTGGCTCGGTCTTCTCGGGTTCATCGCTCAAGATGTCGGGGCCAAACGCAGCGACAAGCTGTCGATACGCGGGCTGACCGGGCTTAACCACGTCGCGTGCGACCTCATCGGCATCGATCACGGTGGCGCCCAGCTCGCGTAGCTGTCTGCCGATCGTGCTCTTTCCCGACGCGATTCCGCCGGTGAGCCCGATCACAAAAGGCCGTCGCTCGCTCACAAGTTACAGCCGGGCAGCGGACTGTCGACGCACACCGAGGGAACACAGCCCCACTGCTGCGTCGCCGAGTCTTGGGTGCACTTGGCGTTGTCGCCGCAGCTATTGGTTCCACCGTCGGGAACACACGGCTGGGTGCAGAAATAGGTGGGCCGGGTTGGATCGCCGAGCAGCTGCGAACAGACCGTCGCGGAGGTGTTGCTTCGGCACTCTGCGCCTGCGGTGCTGGAACAGTACTTGCCGACTCCGAGGCTGTTGCCAGGATCGCCCGGCTTGCCACAGCACGAACGAACGGTCATGTCGCCAGCGTCCGAGGATGCATCGTCCTTGGTACAGGCGACCACAGCGACGGACAAAAGACCAAAAGAGACGAGAGCGAGGAGAGAGGAGGTACGTACTTGTGTCATGGCTCGCGGAGCGTACCAACGCGCGCCCTGCTGTCAATGGCGGTGGCTGGCTATCGCTTGGCCGGGGGCGCTGCCGTCGCTGCGGGGGTCTGTCCAGGGGCCGCTGGCGTGCTGGGTGCAGCGGGCGGAACCGTCGCGCCGATCGCATCAATGCTGATGCCCAGGACCGCCAGCTCGGTGCCGGAAAAGAAGAAGCCTGCTTCTCGACGGACGTTTTCCGGTGAGTCGCTGCCGTGAACCGCGTTTTGGCTGACATCGGTTCCGAACTTCTGACGCAGCGTGCCCGGTGCCGCTTTTTTGGAATCGGTCGAGCCCATCAGCTCTCGGTACTTCGGGATCGCGTTTTCCCCTTCGAGCACCAGCGCGACGATCGGTCCCGACGACATAAAGTCGGTCAGCCCCTCGAAGAACTTCTTGCCTGCGTGAACCGCGTAGAACGTCTTGGCCTGTTCCTTCGATAGCCTGGTCATTCGCACCGCGACAGGTCGCAGTCCCGACGAAGCCATGTCTTGGATGATGTGCCAGGTGGAGCCTTTGCTCACCGCATCGGGCTTGACCATCGCGAGCGTGTATTCGATAGCCATTGGGAACGGTCTCCTTGCGCCAAATTCAGTTATACGCACTACAAACTTGACGCATTTGGGCGACGATTTTCAACAGGGTCGTGCGGGACGGACGGCCCGCGTGTGTGCAGGCACGCAGCGGTGTGGGTGAGCGGGTTACGAGCGGACCGCGATGGCGTCGATTTCGACCAGGGCTCCGCGCGGAAGTCCCGCTGCTTGGATCGTGGTGCGCGCTGGTGGGTTGCTTGGGAAAAACCGTCCGTAGATGCCGTTGACGGTCGCAAAGTCGCTCATGCTCGCAAGGTAGATCGTGCAGCGCACAACCTGCTCAAAGCCGCAGCCTGCCGCCGTGAGCACCGCCGAGAGGTTCTTCATCACCTGCTCGGTCTGGGCTGCGATGTCACCGGCTCCCACGATCTGTCCAGTCTCGGGTGACAGCGGAATTTGACCCGAACAAAACACGAGATTGCCCGCCACGATCGCCTGTGAATACGGGCCGATGGCAGCCGGAGCCGCGCTGGTTGAAACGACGGTGCGTCCTTCATTCATGGTCGCGCTTGTAGCACAGTTTGGAGCGCTGGAACTTGCTGGCTCCCGGGCCGCACACCGCGATAAAATCGTGGGTCATGAGCATCGTATCGCGACACCTTCAGACCCCTCGGCTCGACATCAAGTTCTTGGACACTGGCGGTAGTGGAAAACCGGTGGTGTTCATTCACGGCAACATCTCAACCGGCGAGTTCTTTTCGGACTTGCTGCTGAAGCTGCCTGCGGAATATCGCGGCATCGCGCCGGATCTGCGTGGCTTTGGCGACACCGAGCCGAAGCCGATCGATGCGACGCGCGGAGTCGATGACTTCGTCGACGACATTCACAGCTTGCTGTCGACGATCGAAGGCGTGGCGGGTAAGCGCGTGGTGCTGTGTGGCTGGTCCGTCGGTGGCGCGGTGGTGCTGCGCTTTGCGATGAAGTATCCCGAGCTGGTCGCGGGCCTGGTGCTGGAAGCGCCGATGTCGCCCTTTGGCTTCGGTGGAACGCGTGACAGCGTCGGAACGCCTTGCTTTTCAGACTTCGCGGGATCGGGCGCAGGAACCGCCAGCCCGCAGTTTGTCGAGTGCCTGGCCAAAAAGGATCGCAGCGCCGACACCGACTTTTCGCCGCGCAAGATCGTTCGCAGCTTCTTCTTCAAGACGGGCTATCAGCTGTCTGCCGAGGACGAAGATCGCTATGTCGAAGAGATCCTCAAGACGCAGCTTGGCGCGGATCACTATCCGGGCGATGCGTCTGGATCGGCGAACTGGCCGACGCTGGCACCGGGCACGCGCGGCATGAACAACGCGATCTCGGCCAAGTATGTAAACCTGAGCGACTTTGCCAAAGTGTCGTCGCGACCGAAGGTGCTGTGGATTCGTGGCACCGACGATCAGATCGTGTCGGATACCTCGCTGTTTTGCTTCGGATTCCTGGGCAAGCTGGGCGTGATTCCGGGCTGGCCGGGAGACGACTCGTTTCCGCCGCAGCCGATGGTGTCGCAGATGCGCGCGCTGCTCGACAGCTATCGAGCAAACGGCGGAGCGTATGAAGAGATCGTGCTGGAAGGCTGCGGACACTCGCCGCACTTGGAAAAGCCGACGGAGTTTCGTGAAAAACTCTTCGGCTTTCTGACGGAAGTGATGGGCTAAGCGACGCTCGGTTTCTGGCTTCGTAGCGCAGCGTGCGCAGCAGCCAGACGAGCGACGGGAACTCGATACGGCGAACAAGACACGTAGTCGAGCCCGAGCTTGTGACACAGCGCGATGCTCTCTGGATCGCCGCCGTGTTCGCCGCAGATTCCGACTTCCAGGCCGGGCCGCGTCTGTCGTCCGAGCCGCACCGCCATATCCATCAGCTTGCCAATGCCGCGCTCATCGAGCGTCGCAAACGGGTTCTTCGGCAGCAGTCCACGCGACAGATAATCGACGAGAAAGCTCGCTTCCGCGTCATCGCGTGAGATGCCGAACGTCGTCTGCGTCAGATCGTTTGTGCCAAACGAGAAAAACTCCGCAAACTCGGCGATCTGATCGGCGGTGAGCGCCGCGCGCGGAATCTCGATCATCGTGCCGAACTGATAGTTGATGCGGATGCCTTGCTCGGCCATGACCTTCTGCGCTTCCTCTTCGAGGAGCGTGCGTTCCATCTTCAGCTCACTCGACAGCGAGACGAGCGGAATCATGATCTTGGGCTTTACGACGATGCCGTCTTTTTGGCACGCGCACGCAGCCTCGAAGATGGCGCGAACCTGCATCTTGGTCAGCTCAGGCAAGTGAATGCCGAGTCGAACGCCGCGCAGACCGAGCATCGGGTTTTGCTCACGCAGAAGCTGAACGGACGCAAGCATGTGCTGCTTGACGTCGAGTTCGTGCTGAAGCGTCTCGATGTTTCCGTCGCTCAGCTTGATGCGGGTTTCCAAGATCGCGACTTCGCGAAGCAGCTCGTCGTGGCTGGGCAAAAACTCGTGCAGCGGCGGATCAATGAGCCGAATCGTCACCGGCAGCCCGTTCATGATGCGGAACAGCCCGTCGAAGTCGCTGCGCTGGAACGGCAGCAGCTTGCGGAGTGGCTCGGCTCGCTCTGCGTCGCTGCGGGCCAGGATCATCGCCTGAATGTGCGGCAGTCGCTCTGACTCGAAGAACATGTGTTCGGTACGACACAGTCCAATGCCTTGCGCGCCGTAGTCGCGGGCTCGCTGCGCATCGCGTGGATAGTCCGCGTTGGCCCAGACGCCGAGCCGACGGAAGCGATCCGCCATCCCGAGCAGCTTGAGCAAGTACGGATCGCGAATGTCGGGCACCACGGTCTGAAGCTGTCCGGCGAAGACTTCTCCGCTGGTTCCGTCGATGGAGACGAAGTCGCCTTCCTTGAAGGTGCGTCCCGCGACGGTGAACGATCGGCTGACTTGATCGATTTCCAGCGTCGCTGCGCCGACGACGGCGGGCTTGCCAAACTGACGGGTGACGAGCGCAGCGTGGCTGGTTCGTCCGCCTCGGCTGGTGAGCACTCCGCGCGCGGCCAGGATTCCGTGAACGTCGTCGGGCTTGGTCTCGGCGCGAACCAAGATCACGGCCTTCTTTTCGACCTTCGCGAGCCGCTCTGCCGTGTCGGCATCGAACGCGATTTCACCGACGGCAGCTCCCGGCGCAACATTGAGTCCGATCGCGATCAGATCGCCAGCCGCTTTGCGCTCTTTTTTGGCCTTGGGATCAAACTGCGGATGCAGAAAGTACTCGATGTGGCTCGGCGAGACGCGCAGGACGGCTTCTTCGGGCTGGATCAGTCCTTCGTCGGAGAGATCGACGCTGATGCGAACAGCCGCTTGGGCGGTGCGCTTGGCGTCGCGGGTCTGCAAGATCCACAGCTTGCCGCGCTCGATGGTGAACTCGACATCTTGGACATCGCGGTAGTGGCGCTCGAGCGTGCGGCAGATCTGACGGAACTCGGTGAAGATGACGGGCATCTTGGTGCCGAGTGCGGCGATGCGATCGGTCTGACGAGTGCCCGAGACCACGTCTTCGCCCTGCGCATTGACCAGAAAGTCGCCTTCTAGCTCGTCTTCGCCCGTCGAGACGTTGCGCGTGGTGGCGACGCCAGTTCCCGAGGTGTCCCCGAGGTTGCCGAACACCATCGCGACGATGCAGACGGCGGTTCCGAGGTTGTCGGCAATGTTTGACGCGCGACGGTAGTCGATGGCGCGCTTGCCGTTCCACGAGCGGAACACAGCCTCGGTGGCCAGTCGCAGCTGCTCGTAGGGATCGTCGGGCATGCTGTGACCCGCGAGCTTGGCGATGATCGCCTTGAACTCGGTGGTGATGCGACGGAGATCGGCTTCGCTCAAGCTGGCATCGTTTTCGACGCCGCGCTCTTGGCGGGCGTGATGCAGCACTTCTTCAAACGGCTCGTCGGGAAGGTTCAGTACGACGGTGCCAAACATCTGCACCAGCCGACGATACGAGTCATACACAAAGCGCGGATCGCCGGTCAGCTGGGCCATTCCGGCGGCGACTTCTTCGTTGAGCCCGATGTTTAGGACGGTGTCCATCATGCCGGGCATCGAAAACTTTGCGCCCGATCGGCACGACACGAGCAGCGGATTGAGCGGATCGCCAAAGCGCTTTCCCGTCAGCTCTTCGACGCGGCGGAGCGCGGCCAGCTCTTCTTCCCACATTCCGACGGGGAACTTCGATCCTTCGGCCAAAAAGGCATTGCAGGCAGCGGTTGTGACGACAAAGCCAGGCGGAACCGGCACGCCGATGCGAACCATGTCGGCGAGGTTTGCGCCCTTGCCGCCAAGAAGACCTCGGACTCCATCCCAAGAGCCACACTTCTGCTCAGCGGCGTCCAGTTCTGAAAACAGATACACCCACTTGGCAGCGCTTGTCTGGAAAGGGGTTGCGGCTTGAGCGGACATGATGAGATACCTCCTAGCGGCCTTACGTGAAGAGTTTGGTTCTCTACGAGCGAAACTTGAGCACGCGCAGGGTAACACCAGCCGTGCTTGGATTCGAGTAGAGCAGGCACTAGAAGAGGGTCACATTGCAGACGACGACTGCGGCACCGTCCGATATCGCTTCTGCTGAACGGCTCAAGATGGAGCCGGCGGGACTGGCTGCACTTTTGTCCGCGCTGTGGGCGGCTGGCTATCGGGTGATCGGCCCCACGGTAGGCGATGGTGCGATTGTGTACGGCGAGGTGCGGTCGCTGTCCGATCTGCCGCAAGGTCTGACCGATCAGCAAGAGGCCGGGCAGTATCGCTTGGTGTCGAGAGAGGATCGCGCGCTGTTTGGTTTTCACGTCGGTCCGCACTCGCTCAAGCGGCTGCTTTTGCCTCCGAAAGAGCGCCTGTTTGCGACGATCCGCAAAGGGTCTGCGCTGTCGGTTGTTCCTGAGCCGATTCCGACGGAAAAGATCGCGTTTTTGGGCGCCAAAGCCTGTGAGATCCAGGCGATGCTGACCCAAGATCAGGTGCTGGTCGGCGGCGCGCATCCCGATGTGCAGTATCTGGCGCGGCGAAACAACCTGCTGATCATTGGCACCAGCTGTACGTCGGCGGGCGGAACCTGTTTTTGTACGTCGATGGGTGGCAGTCCTCGGGTCGATGCGGGTGCGGATCTGGCGCTGACGGAAGTGATATCTGCGGACGCGCACTACTTCGTCGTCGAGACCAAGACGGCGCTGGGTGCTTCGCTGATCGAACCGCTCCATTTGCCGTCGGCGAGTGTTACGGAACAAAGTGCTGCGGCGCTGCGTGTTGCCGATGCTGCGACGCAGATGGGACGACACTTGGCGACGGACGGGCTCAAAGAGCTGATCGCTCGATCGCTGGAAAGTCCACACTGGGATTCCGTCGCGACGCGCTGTCTATCGTGCGCCAACTGTACGCTGGTGTGTCCGACGTGCTTTTGCAGCACGGTGGAAGATGTGACCGATCTGGCTGGGGATCACTCCGAGCGCTGGCGACGCTGGGATTCCTGTTTTCACGACGACTTTTCCTATTTGCACGGCGGCTCGGTTCGGCAGTCGGTACGATCTCGCTATCGGCAGTGGCTTTCCCACAAGCTGTCGACGTGGATCGACCAGTTCGGGCGCTCTGGCTGCGTCGGTTGTGGCCGCTGTATTACGTTCTGTCCCGTCGGAATTGATCTGACGGCGGAGTGCGCGACGCTCCAAGCGAGACATTCATGACTTCTGTGCAAACCCTGACGCCACAGATGCTGGCGCTGCCTTTCTTTGCCGGTTTTGGACGAGACGATCTGCAAGTGCTGGCCAAGCACTGTCGACCGATGAGCTGGCCGGCTGAGTTTGAAGTGATTCGAGAAGGCCAGGTTGCGACCGAGTCTTTCCTGGTTCTCGACGGAAGAATTCAGGTTCAGACCAACGTGCCGGGACGGGGAGAAGTCACGCTTCAGACGCTGCTGCGTGGTGACATCCTCGGCTGGTCGTGGCTGACACCGAACGCGAGCTATTCGTTTTCGGCGCGAACGATTCAACCGACGTCGGCGCTCGGGTTCGATGGCACGACGCTGCTCAGAGAGTGCGAGCATCATCCGCGCATGGGCTACTTGCTGATGCGACGGTTTGCGCTGGTGATGAGCGATCGGCTGCGTCACACCCGACTTCAGCTGCTCGACTTGTATGCGCCGCCGCGAACCAGCGGTTCGTTTCAGGCGCTGAGGAAGCGATGATCTCGCTCGGCGGAGCTGCTCCGATGGCGTCGGATTCCGCGTTGGTTCCGACGCCATACGTGGTGAAGCGCTTCGTCTGTGAAAACGTCGATACCTTTACGCTGACGCTGGCTCCGTCGACGGGTGGAGACGCGCTGCGCTTTGCGCCCGGACAGTTCAACATGCTGTACGGATTTCCGGCGGGCGATGTGCCGATTTCCGTCAGTGGTCCGACGTGGCGAAAAGATGTGCTGATTCACACAATTCGAGCCGTCGGTCCTGTGACGAAGACGCTGGCGCAGCTTCAGCGTGGGGACTCGGTGCTTTTGCGAGGTCCGTTTGGTGTTCCGTGGCCCGTCGAACAGGCTGAGCGTCACGATGTGCTGCTCGTCGCGGGTGGCATCGGGCTCGCGCCGCTGCGTCCGGTGCTGTATCACGTACTCAAACACCGACGGCGCTATCGCAGCTTGACGGTGCTGTACGGTGCGCGGACACCAAGCGACATCCTGTTTCGACAAGAGATCGCGAAGTGGCAGGCGCGTACCGACATGCGCTTTGAAGTCACCGTCGATCGCAGCGATGCAGACTGGCACGGTCACGTCGGTGTGGTGACGCAGCTTCTCGATCGGATCGAGCTGGACCCGCTGCGAACCTGCGCGATGGTCTGTGGTCCCGAAGTGATGATGCACTTTGCGAGGCTGGCTCTGTCGCAGCGTGGGGTTCCTTCGTCGCAGATCTATCTGTCGATGGAGCGGAACATGAAGTGCGGCGTCGGAAGCTGTGGTCACTGTCAGCTCGGGCCGTTTTTCATCTGCAAAGACGGTCCGGTGTTCGAATATCCGCGCATCGCGTCGGTGTTTTCGGTGAAGGAGCTGTAGGTGAAGCCAAGTCCGCGTCCGAAAGTTGCGGTGTGGAAGTTTGCGTCGTGCGACGGCTGTCAGCTCAGCCTGCTCGACTGCGAAGACGAGCTGCTACAGCTTGCGGAGCTGGTTCACATCGCAAACTTTATGGAAGCGTCGAGCCTCGTCGATGCCGGTCCGTACGATGTCTCGCTCGTCGAGGGATCGATCACCACCGAGCACGATCGCGAGCGGATTTTGGACGTGCGTCGTCAGTCGAAGTACCTGATCGCGATCGGAGCGTGCGCGACGTCCGGCGGGATTCAAGCGCTGCGCAACGGAGCCAATGTCGACGAGTTCGTCCGTCAGGTCTACGCGCATCCCGAATACATCTCGACGCTGCGCGATAGCACGCCGATGTCTGCGCATGTCACCGTCGACTACGAACTCTACGGCTGTCCGATTCACAAGACGCAGCTTCTCGAGGTGATCGCGGCGCTCTTGCAAGGTCGCAAGCCGCGCGTGTTTTCGCACTCGGTCTGTGTCGACTGCAAGCTACGCGGAACGCCGTGTCTGACGGTGACGCGCGGGATTTCGTGTCTGGGCCCGGTGACGCACGCAGGCTGTGAGGCGCTGTGTCCAAGCTACGGACGAGGCTGCTTTGGCTGCTACGGACCGAAAGAATCCAGCAATCCGTCGTCGCTCATGGATCGTCTTCACTCGCACCTTGGCGCTCCGTTTGTCGAGCTAGAGCGACTGTTGTCTTCGTTTACGACGCAAGCTGCACCGTTTGTTCAGGCTCGTAAGCGCTTTCCGCCCGCGACTTGATAAGCTGCGTTCGCGCGGAACAGCTTCCCCATTGCCAGCGCCCCGGCTAAGCGATCATGAGCGACGCAAACGACTCACATTTACCGACGGAAAGCGAGCTAACGGTTCGTGCAGGCGCAAAGAGTCGCACGATCAGCGTCGATTACTTGGCGCGCGTCGAGGGCGAAGGCGCACTGTACGTCAGGACTCGCGGCGATGTCGTCGAAGACGTGAAGCTGAAGATCTTCGAGCCGCCGCGCTTTTTTGAAGCGTTTTTGCGAGGCCGCGCTGCCAGTGAAGCGCCCGATATCACCGCGCGCATCTGCGGCATCTGTCCCGTCGCGTATCAGATGAGCTCATCGCATGCGATCGAGCGCGCGCTGGGCATTGCGATCACCCCGACGATTCGTGCGCTGCGACGGCTGCTCTACTGCGGTGAGTGGATCGAGAGCCACGCCCTACACGTCTACATGCTGCATGCGCCGGACTTTCTGGGCTACACCGATGTCGTGTCGCTGGCGAAAGCCTTTCCCGACGTGGTGCGCGGCGGTCTGGCACTGAAAAAGACCGGCAATGAGATCCTGCGTGTCCTCGGTGGTCGCGAGATTCATCCGATCAACATCCGCATCGGTGGTTTCTATAAGCTTCCGACGGTGACAGAGCTTTCCGCGCTGCGTGAGCCGCTTCTGCGCGCGCGCGATCATGCCCTTGCGACGGTGCGCTGGGTGGCTGGCTTTCCGTTTCCCGACGTCGAGCGCGACTGTGAGCTTGTGAGCCTGCGTCATCCCGACGAGTATCCGCTCAATGAAGGGCAGCTCGTTTCTTCGTCGGGACTGTGCATCGACCCGAGTGATTTTGAGCAGCACTTTGGCGAAACGCACGTCGAGCACTCGAGTGCGCTGCAAGCCTTTCGGCGATCCGACGGTGCGCCGTATCTCGTCGGACCGCTCGCGCGCTACAACCTGTGCGGCGACAAGCTGCCTGAGCTGGCCCAGCAAGCCGCCCGCGACGCCAAGCTGCCCGCTCGCTGTCGCAATCCATTTCAGAGCATCATCGTGCGCGCCGTCGAGCTGGTCTTTGCCTGCGACGAAGCGCTGCGTGTGATTTCATCCTATCGCGCCGACGGTCCACCGTTTGTCGCGGCTCCGTATCGCGACGCTGAAGGTGCAGCGATCACCTGTGCGCCTCGCGGGCTGCTGTATCAGCGATATCGAGTGAATTCCGACGGCACGATTGCCGAGTGCAAGATTGTGCCGCCGACTGCCCAAAACCAACGAACGATCGAAGACGATCTGCGCGCGGTGGTGCGAGCGAACCTTCGCAAGCCCCAAGCCGAGCTGACCGCTCTGTGCGAGCAGACGATTCGCAACCACGACCCCTGCATCTCGTGCGCAACCCACTTTTTGCGCCTGGAGATCGAGGACGATGCAAAGCGCTAACAAAACACCCGACCGCAAGCTGTTCGGCACCGACGGCATTCGCGGAATTGCCAACGTTCCACCCATGACCATCGAGACGGCGATGCGGCTTGGTCGCGCCGTCGCTCGGCTGTATCACCGACCCGGACATCGAGGCCGCATCATCATCGGCAAAGACACACGCCTGTCCGGCTACATGTTCGAGCAAGCGATGGCCGCCGGAATCTGCTCGATGGGCGCCGACGTGATGCTGTGCGGACCGCTGCCGACGCCGGGCATTGCGTTTCTGACTTCCTCGATGCGCGCCGACGCGGGCGTGGTCATTTCCGCCAGTCACAACCCGTATTACGACAACGGCATCAAGATCTTCGCTGCCGACGGCTTCAAGCTGCCCGACGCGACGGAAGCCAAGCTCGAAGAGCTAATGTCCGACGGAGAAGACATGCAGCCGCTGCCTGCTCCCGACGACATTGGCCGTGCCCAGCGCATCGACGACGCCCGTGGTCGCTACATCGTGTTTTTGAAGAACTCGTTTCCGCGACGGCTATCCCTCGATGGACTGAAGATCGTCGTCGACTGTGCGCATGGTGCGGCCTATCGCGTCGCGCCCAACGTGCTGACCGAGCTGGGTGCGACGGTGACTTCGCTGGCGGTGTCTCCCGACGGAAAGAACATCAACGAACAGTCGGGCGCGCTGCATCCCGAAGCGATGTGCAAAGCCGTCGTCGAACAAGGTGCGCACGTTGGCATTGCACTCGACGGAGACGCTGATCGAGTCATCTTCGCAGACGAGCGCGGCAAGATCATCGACGGAGACGCCATCATGGCGCTGTGTGCGCGACGGCTGCTGTCGCGTGGTGAGCTGCGCAAAAACACGCTGGTTGCGACGGTGATGTCGAACCTGGGACTAGAGCGCGCAATCGCTGACATGGGCGGCAAGCTGCTGCGAACTGCCGTCGGAGATCGCTACGTTGTCGAGGCCATGCGTCAGCACGATCTCAACCTCGGCGGTGAGCAGAGCGGACACTTGGTGTTTCTCGATCACATGACGACCGGCGACGGAATCATTGCTGCGCTTCAGGTGCTGGCGACGATGCTGGAAGAAAATCAGCCGCTTTCGACGCTGGCCAGCGTGATGAAGTCGTATCCGCAGGTGCTGCTGTCGGTGAAAGTGGCGCGACGACTGCCGCTCGGAGAGCTAGGCACCGTTCAGTCGCTGATCACCGGCATTGAACAGCAGCTTGGCAGCGACGGACGCGTCTTGGTTCGCTACTCGGGAACGGAGCCCAAAGCGCGTGTCATGATCGAAGGTCCCGACGCTGCGCTGATCGATCGTTTTGCCCACGATATCGCGTCCGAGCTGGTGCGCGCCTGCTCGTAACGCCCGTCACTACTTCCGTCGCTGTACCGACTGCTCTGCCCAGGTAATCAGCGGTGTCTCGTCGGGATGAAACGGCTGAAGCGGCGGCTTTCCCAGCGCTCGTCGCAGCAGCATCAGCGGATACAGCACAAACGACGGCGGTCTTTCCGATCGCTGTGCCCGACGAGCCCGCTCTCGCTCACGCGCTTTGATCGGTTGAAAGTCCGTCACGGGATGCGCACGCAGCGACGACCACAGCGGCTGAAGCGCACTGCGTCGCTGTTCCACTGCGTCGGTGTCCATCGAAAACGCGCCGCACGACTTGTGCCACGCCGCCAGCATGCGACACGCACCCAGCGCTTGACCTCGATCCGACGCGATCCCGAGCCGCGACCAGCCTTTCTTTTGAGCAATGCGCAGCGAGTTGAAGACGTTTTCGTCGGTGTGTAGCGCGTGCGGTTCCAGGTAGATCCGATCCGCCGGTACGCCCATCGCAGTCATCGCCGCCGCCAGCGCTTCCGCCTCGACAAACGGCGTATGAACCGCTGATCCCGACGTGATGAAGTGCGCGGCCTGTCGTCGCTCCCACAGCATTGCCGCCCAGACTGCGCGTCGCTGTAAGCAGCCCGTCAGCGAGCCATCCGCGAGCGTCGGACAGCCCGGCACGATCACCGCATCGAACGGCTCTGCGACGGGCTGTTTGACTTCCAAGTGACCTGCATAGCCCAGCATCACGACGGACAGCAGCATGACGCCGAACATAACACAGCCGAGCGTCCATCCCAGCCAGCGCCACCTTCGTCTTGCTTGCGCCGGGGCCATCGGTTGGTTATCCGCCCAGATCGCTCAAAAGCGGCGCCAAATCATCGTGGAGCCGCATTTTTAGCCGACCCGCCAGCTGACTCGCTTCACGCAGCGCAGCCTTGCCTGGGCCCAGCTTGCGTCGTTCTACGAGCAGTTTTCCAAAGGCCGCCAGCCCTTGCGCCAGCTCAATCTGATCGCCGCCTTCCCGCAGCAGCGCCACCGAGCGCTTCAGATAATCCCACGCCGGATGCTCGCCTTCGACCGTTTCGTCGAACAGCGTCGATGCATGAATTTCCCCGAGCGACAGCAGCCCGCGCGCAATCAGGCTGCGCAGCCCCGACTGCTGGGCCCGCTCCAGCGCACGCTGACACAGATCCAGCGCTTTTTGCTTGTCTCCCCGTCGCAGGTTGATGAGCCCAAGCAGTCGCTTGCTCTCGGCCATTCCGCGATGATCGAGCAGCCGCACCGCCAGATCTTTGGCCTGAATCAGCCGCGACTCCGCTTCGCTGAGCAGCCCGTCGAGCAGCAGCGCTTCCCCGAGGAAACACAGCAGCGCGACTTGTTCCTTCGACGGACCGGCTTTTTCACACAGCGGCAGCGCTTCCTCGAAGCGGGCGCGCGCTGCGGCGACACTTCCTCGGGCCAGATCGACGCTACCGAGCGCCGTCATCGCCGCCGCCTGAAGCACCGGATCGTCTTCGTGCTTGCGCAGCGCTTCTTCGAAACAGCTCATCGCCGCGTCGAGCGCACCGCGCTGATATTCAACCTGTCCGACGTGAAGCAGCGACTGCGCCACTTTCTTGCGATCGAGCAGCCGTCGTCGCATCTCCAGCGCGCGCGCCAGCCGATCCATTCCGTCGGTGCTTTTGCCCAGCCACACCAGCGCTTGACCTTCTTCGTCGAGCGCATCGGCCACGCCGACTTGATCTTGAAGCTGCTGAAACAGCTCCAGCGACTGCTCAACCAGCCCGAGCGCCCGCGCTGGATCGTGCGCGACGATGCGTGCCATTTCCAAGAACGCCTGCGCTCGCTGCCGACGCGACGCCAGCACAAACGACAGCCGCACGACCTTTTCCCACGCCGACATCGCCGCTTCCAGATCGCCAAGCTGCGACAGCACCCGCCCGAGCGTCTGCCACATTCGCAGCCGCTCCGATAGGTGTTCCGCCGACAGACAAGCCAGGCCGCGCAGCAGCAGCCGAGGCGCTCGTCCCGTCGCTCCGTGTGCGATCGAAAGCTCCGCCGCGCGCTGATACGACTCGGCAGCCAAGCGACCTTCCCCGGCCCGCTCGAAGTGTCGCGCGATCCGCTGCTGAATGTCCTCTCGATCGCTCGTCGGCTGAAGCTGTAGAAACTGCGCGAGCAGCAGGTGATAGCGACGCTTTCGCTCGGGATCGATCTGCTCGTAAATCGTCGCTTGCCAGGGCTCGTAGGCAAACCGAAGCTCGCGTTCGCTGCCAAGCTGGCTCGTCGGAACCGGCAGAAGCACACCTTGTCCGATGAGCTGCTCCAGTCGCTCGCTCAGCTGCGCCAGTCGCTCCGCGTCGCCCTCTTGCACATCCGACAGCGGAGGTCCGTCGATGTCCGCCGCGCCCGGCTCCAAAAGACCCGCGCCCTCGCAGCGGCTCAGCGTCAGCAGCGAGCCCAAGTGAAAGTTTTCCCCCGCGACCGCTGCATGCTCCAGCAGTCGTCGCGAGCTGTCCGACATCGCCGCAAGTCGCGCTTCCACCACACCCGGCAGCGACGATGGAAGATCCAGATCCGCCAGCCGTTCTTCGTCCCACATTGGCACAAGCGACCGCTCGCCTTCACCCGGCTGCCACGACAGAACCTGCGTCTCGACGAGAAGCCGCAGCAGCTCCACCATCGCGCGCGGCGAGCTTTCCGAAAAGCGCTCGATCTGCGTCACCACCCACGACGGCAGCTCTTCCGGTTCCGCACCGACAATCGAGGCAATCAGGTTCTGCTTTTCGTCTCCGTCGAGCGGAGCCAGCTTCATCGTCAGCGGCGGTGTGCTCGTCGCGCCAAAGTCCGGGAACGTCTCGACGAACTCGTGACGAGCCGCCAGACCCAGCACCACCGGCAGATCCGACAGCCCGTCGATGAGATAGCTGACCAAGTTGACTGTCTCGGGGCTGGCTTGATCCATGTCATCGATCAAGATCAGCAGCGGACCGCGTCGAGCATCTGCGACGAAGAAGCGCTTGATCGCCGAGTACATTCGCGACTCACTGCGCACGCCACCGAAGACCGGACCCGAAGAATGCGGCTGCGATCCGTCGGGAAAAGGAATCCCGAGCAGCTCGCCTAAAACGTGCGCCACTTCCGTCGCTCGCACCGCTGGAAGCAGCACACGACACAGTCGAAGCAGCTTGTCTCGCGCCGCGCCAATCGCTTCGCCTTGACGAAGATCGCAGCGTCGTCGCAAAAGCTCGATGAACACCGCGAGCGGCGCTGCACCTTCACCGGGCACTGTCGCTGTCAGCACTCGCTCGGGAGACACCGCAAAGTAGCTGCTCGCCGCCCGACCCATTTCCACGAGCAGCCGCGTCTTGCCTTGTCCCGTCGCAGCCAGCAGCACAAAGCTTCGCAGACTGTGCGACTTGATGCTCTGCTCGATGAGCCCAAGCAGCCGCCCAAGCTCTTCTTTGCGACCGCAGAACGGAACTTCCGCGTCGCTCGATTCGGGCTGAATCAGATCTTCCTCGGTCAGCGTGTAGTGTTGCCCGGTTTCATCCCCTGAAAAATGAAGCGAGTCGATCCGAGGAAGCATCGTCGTACGACAGCTTTCACAGATCTCATTTCCGTCGGCGACAGGTGCGTGGCAACTCAAGCAGCGAGCAGACATCGATCGCTTGTAGCGCGGGATGAGAAAGCTCCGCAAGCCTTGCGATGGCAAGGTCCCCCGCACGAGCGAAGAAACTTTGATGAAACAGCCTTCATCGGGCTAGGCTGGCCGCCTCATGACCGAGCCTGCTGCGACGACAAGTCAAGCGCCACGCCTTTTGCACTTTACCCAGTCGGTGATTGCCGCTGCGGCGCTGATTGCGCTCTGTTACTACGGACGACTGGTGCTGATTCCGACGCTGCTTGGGGTTGCGGTTGCGCTCGCGCTGGCTCCGTCGGTGGACTTTCTGGCGCGCTATCGCATTCCGCGTCCGCTGTCCGCGTTTGTGCTGATCACCATCACGCTGACGGTGCTCTACGGCGCGATTCGGCTGCTGTATGACCTGGCGATCGACTTTGTCGACGAGCTTCCAACGCACTCAGCCAAGATCGACGGGTTTTTTCAGTCCCTGCTCGCGCGCGTCAATCACGTCTTAAACTCGACGAAGATTCTGGCGCAGCCGACGGATCAAGCGATCAGCAAGAGCCATCCGATCGACTGGCCCAAGATCCTCATCGGCGGCGCGGGATCGCTCAGCGAGTTCCTGTTTCCGTCGTCGTTCGTCCCGTTTATCACCTACTTTTTGCTGACCTGGGAAGACTACCTGTATCGCGCGTCGGTGCGGCTGTTTGCGCTCGAAAGACAGATGACGGTCAAAAAGTCACTCGGTCAGATTGCCGCGATGCTGCGCAGCGTGCTCATTGGCAACGTGCTCATCGGCCTGCTCATCGGCGTGGTCAGCTCGATCCTGTTTGCGACGATTCACGTCCCGTACTTCTACATCATCGGGATGCTCAGCGGCATGCTCAGCATGGTTCCGTACCTGGGCGTCGTGCTGGCGCTGGTGCCGCCGCTGCTGATCGGTGCGGGCAAGCTGAGCGGGACCGGACTGCTCGTGCTGCTCGTCGGAGTGCTGGTGATTCACCTGGCCGCGATCAACCTGCTCGTGCCCAAGTTCATCGGTCAGCGTGTGCAGGTCAATCCGCTCGCTGCGACGCTGTCGCTTCTGCTGTGGGGCATGCTGTGGGGCGGAGTCGGACTGCTGCTCGCGGTGCCGATCGCTGCCGCCATCAAGATCATCTGCGACCACATCGAACCACTCGCTGCGTTTGGGGCTTGGCTCGGGGACGATCTCGACGGACGCACACGCAGCGAATCGACCTATTTTCCTAGCGCTTGACAGCCGAGCGCCCTCGCCAAAGCTTATCGATCATGCGCATCCGCCCACAGCCTGCTTCGTTCATCGTTTCGGTCGCGCTCCTCGCGCTGGGACTCGGCATGCTTCCTGCGTGTAAGGGCTCTCGGACTTCCACCGCGAAAACGCCGCCCGCGACGTCCGCTGCCCCGAGCGCCGCGCCGGTCTTGGCGGGTCCACTGGACACCTCGGCTGCGACCAAGACGTCTCCCACGGGGGGAATCGACCTGGCCGCCGCCACCTTGCCTGCCGCGCTGACACCCAACCAGCAGAGCCGTCGCACGCCCGTCGTTGATGCCGTTCATCGCGCCGCGCCGTCCATCGTCTCGATCTTTTCCGAGCAAAAGCCCCAGCCGCAGTACAACCCGTTTGGCTTCTTCGGACTCGACGACGACGACGAGAGCGGTCGCACTTCGCTCGGATCGGGCGTCATCGTCGATCCACGCGGCCTGGTCGTCACCAATGAACACGTCGTCGCCGGGGCTGCCCGCATTCGCGTCCTTCTCGCCGACGGTCGAGAGCTTCCGGCAACCCTCGTCGGTGCCGATCAGTCCTTCGATCTAGCGGTCCTCAAGATCGAGTCCGGTGAAAAGGTCAGCAAGGATGCCAAAGACATCAAAGATCTTCCGTCGCTCAAGATCGGCACCGCCAGCGATCTGATGATCGGTGAGACCGTCATCGCCATCGGCAACCCGTTTGGCCTGTCGCACACCGTCACCTCGGGCGTCATCTCGGCGCTGCACCGCGTCGTTCGCGCCAAAAACCGCACCTACGAAGACTTCATCCAGATCGACGCCCAGATCAATCCTGGCAACTCCGGCGGACCGCTCCTGAACGTCAACGGCGAGCTGATCGGCATCAACACCGCTGTTCACTCGGGCGGACCGGGCATCGGCTTCGCCATTCCCATCGACCGCGCCCGCACCATCGTCAACGATCTGCTCCAGTTTGGTCGCGTGCGCTACGGCTTCATTGGCCTGCGCGTCGCGCCCGTTCATGAGCGTCGTCGTCAAGCCACCGGCGTTGTCGTCACCGAGGTCGATGCCGGAAGTCCCGCCGAAAAAGCTGGCATTGCTCCCGGCGATGTCATCACGCACCTCGGCGATGAAGCCACCGTCACCGTCGAGCGCTTCTGGGATCGCGTTCACCGCATCCTCGCCGGGGAAGAGGTTCGCGTTCGTCTGACGCGCGGGGACGTTTCGCTGCGTACGACGCCGATCGATCCCAAAGAGATGTCGCAGCGAGCGAGAAAGCGGCTCGGACTCGATGTCATCGACGCCCAAGGTCGCGCCGCGCTCGTTCAGCGAGTCAACCAAGGCTCGGTGTCCGACCGCATCGGCTTTCAGCCCGGCGACGCCATCTTGCAGATCGGTGCGCGCCAGGTTCGCTCGGCCACCGACTTCTACGGCGCACTTGGCGAGATTCGACCCGGCACCGACACCGTCATGCTGGTCGTGCGCGGTCAGTCTTCCTACTACGTGACCATCCCGTTCTAAGCGCCCGTCTTTACGCGTCCGATCGCTCACCAGCCCGCATCCCGCCCGCATCCCGCCTACATCCGGCCTACATTCCGCCTGCGATGGTTCAACGGCAGGGACATCCGCTCACCACTGCAAAACCTGCGGCTTACGTGGGAAGATGTTCTGCTGCCCACATGGGTGATGTGCGCATCTGGCTCGGGTCGGGGAATCCATAGACCGCTGGGCGAGCCGCTGCGTTTGTCAGGGAAGCTTGGAGAACAGCATGCGATCGAGACCACAACACAGAGCGCTGCCCGCGCTGACCGCCTGTTTCCTTCTGACCACCACGGCCTTCTGCGACCAGACGCCGAAGACAGCGGCTCCCCCCAAACCGGCTGAGAAAGCCGCCGCGACCCCGGAAGCCCCAAAGCCCGAGATGACGCCATCCGACGCGCCGCCGCTTGGTAGCGACAAAGTCCTGGCCAAGTCTCCCCTGGAGCCTACCGAGCCTGCGGACAGTCCTGCCGTCGATCCGGGGCCTGCCGGTCCCAAGCCGCCGCTGCCGCCGCTTCCTGCCGAGCTTGCACCATCCGCTTCGCCTCGTCTTTCGGGCGTCAGCGCTGCCGATGTCGTCAAGACCAAGGTCGAGAGCTTCTTCCACGGCAAGACCGGACGACGCATCCACATCCAGACCGACAAGCCGCTCTACAAGCCCGGTGAGACGATCTGGGTTCGCATCTGGGATGTCACCACCAAGGGTCTGTCCGGCCAGCACCCCACCGCCGGAATGCATGTCGAGCTGCTGAGCCCGCGCGGCGCCCAGGTGGCCAAGCGCAAGGTTCGCGAGCAGAGCGGCGCTGGTCAGACCGACTTCGCCCTTGATGCCAGCATCGTCGGCGGCGAATACAAGCTCAAGGTCAAGACCTTCGACGGCGTGCAGGAAGAGCGACCCATCATCGTCTCGACCTACGATCCGCCCAAGCTCAAGCTCAAGCTCGAGTTCGTGCGCAAGGCCTACGGTCCCGGCGACGAAGTGACCGCGACCATTGCCGTCAAGCGCAACACCGGCGAGCCGCTGCGCAACCACGGCCTGACCGCGACGGTGATGCTCGATGGCCAAGCGCTCCCGCAGGTCCAGCTTCGCACCGACGAAGAAGGCGAAGGTCTGGTGCGCTTTACGCTGCCGCAAGAGATCAGCCAAGGCGACGGACTGCTGACCGTCATGGCCGACGACAGCGGCATCACCGAGTCGATTGCCAAGCGCGTGCCGATCGTCGTCAAAAAGCTCAACCTCGCGCTCTATCCCGAAGGTGGCGATCTGGTCTACGGACTGCCTGGCCGCGTCTACTTCGAGGCCAAGAACCCCATCGGCAAGCCCGCCGACATCGCAGGCCGCGTCCTGGATGAAAACGATCAGACCGTGGCTTCTTTCGAGAGCGTGCGAGACGGACTCGGTCGCGTCGACTTTACGCCCGAGCCGGGCCATCGCTACTCCGTCACGGTCGATCAGCCGGTGGGCATCGTCGATCGCTTTGTGATGCCGACGCCGCACGAGCAAGGCTGTGTGCTGCGCAGCATCGACGACCTCGACGGTCAGCTTACCGCCACGCGGGTCAGCGTTCGCTGCACCGAAAAGCGCAAGGTCGTGGTCGCGGCGACGCTGCGGGAAAACCTGGTCGATGTCGCTGCCGTCGAAGCCGATCGCGAGCCTGCCACCGTCTACCTAGAGCCGCGCGGCCAAGGCAGCGAAGCGCTCGGACGGGCCCAAGGCGCGGTGCGGGTCACGGTCTTTGATGAATCGTATCTGCCGCTGGCCGAGCGTCTCATCTATCGCCAGCGACGCTCGCGTCTGCAAGTGCAGGTCGAGCCGCAGAAAAAGAGCTTCGTGCCGCGTGAAAAGGTCACGCTCGATGTGACGACGCGCGACTCCCTGGGCAACCCGGTTCCAGCGGACCTGGCGCTGTCGGTCGTCGATGACACGGTGCTCAGCTTTGCCGACGACAAGACCGGCCACATGCTGAGCCGTCTGTACCTAGAGCCCGAGCTGACCGGCAAGATCGAGGAGCCGAACTTTTACTTCGACCTGTCGGAAAAGAAGAGCGCGATGGCGCTCGACCTGCTGATGGGCACGCGCGGCTATCGTCGCTTTGAGTGGCGGCCCGTCCTCGGTGGGCTGGTGGCGCAAAACCAAGGGAAGGCGAGCGAAGGCGGTGCGCAGGTGGTGACGCGCTTTGCCGATCTCCGCCGAGGCAACCAGAAGCTGCCGCCGCCCGATGAAAAGGCCAAGACAGAGCAGCCGGTGGTGTTGGCCAAAGCGCAAAAGCCGCTCAATCAGCCGCCGCCCGCGCCACCCAAAGACGAGCAGAAAGCGATCCTTGGCAAGACCAAGGCGCCGGTGTTGGCCGCTGCGCCGCGACCGATGGCTGCACCGACGGGCGCACCGATGGCGACCGTACCCGCGCAGCCAGCGGCGGAAGCGGCGGCCATGGCGGCTCCTGCGGCAGCCCGACGAGCCGCTGGACCAGCCCGCGCGATGATGGACGAAGAAGCCCCAGCCGCTGCCGACAAGGTGGCCGCTGCCGAGCCGAGAGCCTTTCCCAAGAAGATGGCTGCCGGTGGCGGTCGCGCCGCTCAGATGGACGATCTCGACATCGGCGGCCTGCCCGCAGGTGGCTTTGCCGAGCGTCCGCGTCTGCCGCACGGCGACATGATGTTCCGGCCTCGGCCCCGGCCCCGTCCCGTTGAGCCTTGGGCCCCGGTTCGCGTCTTCCCGGTGCCGAGCTATCAGC
>ERZ724514.24-NODE-24-length-59647-cov-4.812492_pt1 | contig 59647 bp, 45 predicted proteins | sample MGYA00376047_ERZ724514 | MGnify/ENA primary metagenome ERZ724514 (study PRJEB28724, sample SAMN07190883) | activated sludge metagenome | isolation source: activated sludge of sewage treatment plant in Hong Hong | place: Hong Kong | collected 2016-03-17 ...
AATTTCACCTTACCTTGCAGCAGGAAATAAACGCCCCGGGCCGGGTTACCTTCCAATAAGATCCGTTGTCCCTTGAAGAATCCGACTACTTTCTTGAGTTTATCGATCTTCTCAAGACAATCCTGCGTACAATGGCGCAAGACCGAACAGTCCAGTACCGGACAGTTATGACAACTGAGTTCGTAGAAAGGTTCTACAAGCTGTTTCTTATTCGCGGCAGAGGGTTGCATGTCCCAATATACAATAAAATGGGCGGCAGTGAAAGTAACCGGATCCGCCCATCTGATTATCCGTTATAGGGTTCCTCTCCTTGCCTGCTCCGCTTCGATCGATTCGAAGAGTGCCTGGAAATTACCTTTACCAAAAGATTTCGCCCCTACACGTTGGATGATCTCGAAGAAAAGCGTCGGGCGATCCTCAACCGGTTTGGTGAAAATCTGGAGCAAATAACCCTCTTCATCCCGATCGGCCATGATACCCAATCCTTTCAACACCTCGAGATCTTCCTTGATTTTTCCCACCCGTTCCGGAACGGTATCGTAATAAGAGCCCGGCACATAGAGGAACTCCACCCCACGCTTGCGCAATTCGGATACGGTGAAGATGATGTCATCCGTAGCGACCGCGATATGCTGGCAACCGGCACCTTCGTAGAAATCGAGGTACTCTTCCACCTGCGATTTCTTCCTACCGGTCGCCGGTTCGTTGATCGGGAACTTGATACGGCCGTTACCATTCGACATCACCTTACTCATCAACGCGGTGTACTCGGTACTGATATCCTTATCGTCGAAGGTGATCAGGTTCTTGAAACCCAGCACATCTTCGTAAAACTTCGCCCAGCGGTTCATCTGTCCCATCTCCACATTGCCTACACAATGGTCGACGTACTCCAAGCCGATCGGCGTAGGGTTGTATTCACTTTCCCATTTTTCGTAACCCGGCAGGAAGACGCCTTGGTAGTTCTTGCGTTCCACGAAAATATGCAGGGTCTCTCCGTAAGTATGAATACCGGATCGGGTCACATTACCGAACGCATCCGACTCGGTGGTGGGTTCCATATAGGGTTGCGCACCACGGCGAACCGTTTCGTTGAAGGCATAGGTCGCGTCATCGACCCAGAAGGCGATGACCTTCACACCATCGCCGTGCTGCCGAATGTGATCAGCGATCGGTGTGGCTGAACTCATGGGAGTCGTCAGCACCAGGGTGATCTTACCTTGGCGCAAGACGTAGGACGCCCGATCCCGGACACCCGTTTCGAGCCCCGCGTACGCCAGCGATTGGAATCCGAAAGCGGTTTTATAAAAGTGGGCGGCCTGTTTGGCATTTCCCACATACAATTCGATATAATCCGTTCCGTGAATCGGCAGAAAATCGCCTTCGGTTTTCAGTTCAGGACCTTGTTGGATCAGCGTTTCCATGGTGATGGTATGGTTTTGTCAATAATCAGGCGTTGGTAGTTTCTTTGTCGAGCCAGGAGAGGTAATACTCCGGTACCTCGAGCTCGAGGGCGGTTTCGGTGATCATGACGGGATGGAACGGGTCGATCATCACCGCGAGTTCTTTTGTTTCCTTCTGACCGATGCTTCGTTCGATCGCCCCGGGATGCGGGCCGTGCGGAATACCGGCCGGATGGAGCGTCAACTGACCTTTGTGGATGTTGTTTCGGCTCATGAAGTCGCCATCGACATAATACAGTATCTCGTCCGAATCGATGTTGCTGTGGTGATAAGGTGCCGGGATCGCTTCCGGATGGTAGTCGTACATGCGCGGCACGAAGGAGCAGATCACAAAATTCCGGCCTTCAAACGTCTGGTGAATAGGAGGCGGCATATGGATGCGGCCGGTGAGGGGCTCGAAGTCGAAGATGGAGAACGCGTAAGGATAATGATAGCCATCCCAACCCGCGACATCGAACGGATGGAACGCGTAGGTGTACGGGAAAATCGTTCCCCGCTTCTGAATCATGATCTCGAAGTCGCCGGGCTCGGCATGTGTTTCCAGGTTTTCCGGACGGCGGAAATCTCGTTCGCAAAACGGCGAGTGCTCGAGCAATTGGCCGAAATCATTGCGGTATCGACGTGGTGTAAGGATCGGCCCATTGGACTCGACGAGTAAGAGACGATTTTCGGCATCATCGAAATTCAATTGATAGACCGTACCCCGGGGAATGACCAGGTAATCGCCGTATCCGAACCGAATCGAACCGAACATGGTCTTCAGGGTACCAGACCCCTTGTGTACGAAGAGCATCTCGTCCGCGTCGGCGTTCTTGAAGAAGTAACCAGCTGTTTCGGACGGCGCCATCAACCCGATGCGCATGTCATCGTTCATGAACAGAATCTTCCGGCTGCGCAAATAATCCTGCTCCGTGGGAATTTCCAGTCCGTGAAAACTCAGGCTTCGCATGTTGTTCTCAACGGCCACTTTCGGTAGGATGCCAAAAGGCTTTCCCGTCTGCTTTACCCGTGTCGGGGGATGCAGGTGGTAGACCAGAGAGGACATGCCACTGAAACCCTGTGTTCCGACGAGTTCTTCCTGATAGAGTTGGCCGTTGGGTTGACGAAATACGACGTGCCGTTTTGCAGGCAGCAACCCCTGTCGATGGTAGATGGGCATAACGAATCGGTTGGTTTTCAAAATTGCTTTTTCAACTAAGCATACCGAATGACCATCGTCACATCAGTTCCTGACTAAAATCATCTCACCAGCCACGTCAAGGGTCGGAACTTGGTATGCCTTGCCAGATGATGCGCGGAGCGAAAAACCCCAAATTGCCAGTACGCTCCAGAAAGCGGGACGTGAAGCCTAAAATCACGCCAATTGGGGAGTCTGAGGTATTGGCATTTCGGAATACGTTGCTCCAATTCGATGCGGATCACGCCACCGAAAAAGCGGACATCCTAAACACCCTGCTCGGTCGACCGATTCGCTCCGTCAAAGTCTTCACCGCTTACCATGACGCATTGCTATTAGCTGAAGCCTATGCTCCAGACGAAAACCTGTATGCCCGGTGTCGGCAGGAACTCCAGCGCTTAGCCGATCTTTCCCTCCAATGGTGGAACAGCACGGATGAGCGAAAGCGTTATGCACTATCCGGAACCGGGATCGCGAATTCATTGCTGGTCGGATCCTTCAGCTTTGAACTCGTTCAGTGGTTGGTGAAACGGTTTCCTGAATCGTTCGGACTGGAAGGACAAGATGAAACCGAGCTTCCCTTTCAGGATCTGCTTTATCGGGGCCTTCACCCGAGCGAGAACGGGGTAACCGAAGAACGCACGCTTGAACTAAAACCCTGGTTGGCCAGGTTCAACGGTGATCAACGACTTCTAAGCAGACTGGTCAGGATCTTTCAGGAGTTGCCGGTCTCACAAGAATTGCGCGACCTCTTGTATGAAAATCAGAAATTGTATGTAGAAGCCCGTTTGGACAAGCCGGAGTTGACCAGAACGTTGGCACGTTTTTCCGCCGAGCCAATTTACTTCCACAGTTCGCTACTTCGCAAAATTAACTTCGAGGAAGAAATATCCCGACCACTGCCAAAGCCTATTTCCCTGAATGAGAGGCAGCGACAATCCCTTTGGACAAACGCTCGCGTTACCTTGTTCAACCTCTTTCGGGAGACAGACCCGGTAACCTTTACGGATCCGGAGGAGACACGCTGGTATCCGGTCGGACGTGGAACGGGGATCGCGTTGTTCTTCCTTCGGCCGAATCGGCGCTTACCGCTTGATAGTTATGTGGGCTACGTTGCCTACAAGAATGGTTTACCACAAGCCTACGGCGGCAGTTGGATCTTCCGGGGACAGGCCAAGATCGGCATCAACATCTTCCCGGCATACCGCGGAGGTGAGTCTTCCTGGCTGTTCGCCCAACTGATCCGCACGTATTCACAAGCGTTCGGGGTGAAGACATTCGCGGTGGAACCGTATCAGATTGGAAAGAACAATCCGGAAGGGATCGAAAGCGGCGCCTTCTGGTTCTATTATCGCCATGGTTTTCGACCGCTTCAGGCGGAACTGCGAACGCTGGCTGCAGAGGAATTTGACAAGATCAATGCTATTCGTCGATACAAATCCGCGTCCTCCACGCTCCGCAGGCTGGCGGAATCGGATCTGTTGCTGTTACCCGATGGAAGCGACGCCCAACCGTTCCCGATCCGCTATAGCCGGTGGATGACGGAACAGTTCTCCAGTCACTTCGATGGTGACCGGAAAAAATTCGTTAGCAAATCGATCCAATTCTGTAAGCGGCTCGGATTGCTACCCGAACGGATTCTCAACGTTCAGGAGCGACAAAGTCTTGAACTGCTGGCACCCTTCGTCATGGCAGTGTATGGCAACACGACGGCGCCTCCTCCATCGGCCACGGTCCACTTAAGCAACTGGCTTTTGTCGCGCTATCAAAAATCCGAATCCGAGTGGCAGGAGCTTTCGGGAAAATGCGTGCATCTCTTCGAGCGACTGGATGCACTACTCTCCGGGGATAGATGAAATACGCAGACAATAAAACAAGCGGATCAGGTTGGATCCGCTTGTTAGTTGCCTATGCTCAGCTACAACCCAGGCTCGTTCCGCAATTCAGGCACTTGTAACAACTGCCCGACCGAATGGTGATGTGTCCACAGTTATGACAGACAGGAGCGTCGCCCATCATGCCGGCAAGGTAATCTTGTGTTTGCTGACCTGCCAGCTCCGTGTTGATTTCCGAAGGTTGGGTGTGCCTGACTTCGATCGGCACGGACGACTTGTGTGAGACCGGAGCCTGGGGAGGCACCTGGACCAGGTCCGTTCGATCCAGATACTCCAACGCGAGTAAACGGAAGATGTAATCGATTACCGAAGTGGCGGAACGAATATTCGGGTGTTCCACCGGTCCGGACGGTTCAAAACGGGTGAAGATGAATTTCTCCGTCAACTCCTCCAGGGGTACACCGTACTGCAGACCGATGGACACGGCGATGGCGAAGCAGTTCAACAGCGACCGGAAGGAGGCACCTTCCTTGTGCATGTCGATGAAAATTTCCCCCAAAGTACCATCGTCATACTCACCAGTTCGAACGAAAATCGTTTGTCCACCCACCTTCGCCTTTTGTGTAAAACCGCTGCGGCGTGCAGGAAGTCGTTTGCGTTGCACAATGTTCGAAAGCTGCCGTTTGAAAACCGTATCGGAGCTCGACTGGATGATGCGTCGTGCCGCATCCAGCACCTGATCAGCGGTCAGGAGTTCGCTGTTGATTTCCTGCGTCAGTGCAGCAGGTGCAGCAGGTGCATCCTTCTTTTTGGTTCTGGCGGACAAGGGCTGCGACAATTTGGATCCGTCGCGATAAATGGCAACCGCCTTCAGGCCCTTCTCCCAGCCGAAATGGTAAGCTTCCAGGATATCCTTCCGGGTTGATTCATGTGGGAGGTTGATCGTCTTAGAAATAGCGCCGGAAATGAACGGCTGTACCGCGGCCATCATCCGGATGTGCCCGAGCGGTTCGATGAACCGCTGCCCGATCTTCCCACACCGATTCGCACAGTCGAAAACCGGGAGATGTTCCTCCCGCAAGTGAGGTGCGCCCTCGACGGTCATCGTACCGCAAACAAAAGCGTTCGCTTCCTCGATTTGTTCTTCCGTAAAGCCCAGGTGCTCGAGCAGGCTGAAGTCCGGATCTTTCTTTTGGGCCGTCGTGATACCGAGTTTTTGCAATGATTCGTCCTGCAGGGACCAGACCGTTACGGCATAGCGAATATCAAAGGCCGACAGGCACAAACTGTCAATGGCCCTGATCTCGGCTTTGGAAAGGCCCTTCGCCTCCAGGGTTTCGTGGTTGATGACCGGTGCGCCGTAGAGTGTACCGTGTCCCTTAGCGTACTGTTCAATATCCTGAATCTGCCCGGGCGAATAGCCCAATCGCTTCAGGGCCTTGGATACGCTTTGATTCACGATCTTGAAATATCCGCCGCCGGCGAGCTTTTTAAACTTCACCAAAGCAAAATCCGGTTCAACGCCCGTCGTATCGCAATCCATGACCAACCCGATCGTCCCCGTAGGAGCGATGACACTCACCTGGGCATTTCTGAACCCATGACGCTCCCCTTCCTGCAAGGCGTTGTCCCAGGCATGGCAAGCCGCTTTGAGGAGGTAATCAGGGCATCTGCCTGCATCGATCCCTTCCGGTTTGACCGACAATCCTTCATATGCATCGTCCGCATGATAGGCGGCATAACGATGGTTGCGAATTACACGCAGCATCGCATCCCGGTTCTCCTTGAATTTTGCGAACGGCCCGAGCGCGGAAGCCATTTCCGCCGAGGTTGCATAGGCGGTACCGGTCATGATCGCGGTGAGCGAAGCGGCGAAGGCTCTTGCTTCCGGGCTGTCATACGCCATTCCTGCTACCATGAGCAGGGATCCCAGGTTGGCATATCCAAGGCCCAGGGTCCGATAGTCGTAACTGTTTTGCGCAACTTCTTCGGACGGATATTGGGCCATCAAGACGGATATTTCGAGGACAACCGTCCAAAGCCGGCAAGCATGCTCATAAGCCTCTACATTGAAACGTCCTGTCACTTCATCATAGAATCGGATCAGGTTCAGTGATGCGAGATTGCATGCGGTATCGTCGAGGAACATGTATTCCGAACAGGGATTGGACGCGCGAATGCGTCCTCCATTCGGGCAGGTATGCCAGTCGTTGATCGTAGTATCGAACTGTAATCCGGGGTCAGCGCAATGCCATGCTGCATCACCGATGTCTTCCCAAAGTTTTTGGGCGCTGACGGACCGGATGACACTACCGTCGGTCCTGGCCCGAAGATCCCAATTCCGGTTCTGCGCCAGCGCGGAAAAGAACGTATCCGGAACACGAACCGAGTTGTTGCTATTCTGTCCGGAAACCGTGGCGTAGGCTTCGCCTTCGTAGTCGGACGGATATCCTGCAGCAATCAGAGCCGCTACCTTTTGTTCTTCCTTCGCTTTCCAGAGAATAAAGGATTCGATTTCGGGGTGATCGATATCCAGGCAGACCATCTTCGCAGCGCGACGGGTGGTCCCGCCTGATTTGATCGCACCCGCGGCACGGTCTCCGATCTTAAGGAACGACATCAACCCGGAAGAATAACCGCCACCGGAAAGTCGTTCGTGTTCTCCGCGAATGGAAGAATAGTTCGTTCCGACACCGGAACCGTATTTGAAGATACGTGCCTCACGCACCCAAAGGTCCATGATTCCCCCCGGGTTGACCAGATCATCCTTCACGGACAGTATAAAGCAGGCATGCGGCTGTGGGCGTTCATATGCCGAAGCCGATTGACGCAATTCCCCCGTATCCGGATCCACATAGTAATGGCCCTGCGGCTGACCGGTGATGCCATAAACCGAATACAAGCCTGTATTAAACCATTGCGGAGAATTGGGTGCGGCCATCTGAGCGAGCAGCATATACACCAATTCCTCATAGAATATGTGCGCGTCCCGCTCCTCTTGAAAATATCCGTAGCGTTTTCCCCATTCCACCCAACAGGACGTCAATCGATGAACAACCTGGCGAACAGAGGTTTCACCGCCGGTCGTTCCATCGGTTCGCGGCACGCCGGTGCGACGAAAATACTTCTGGGCCAGAATGTCGGTTGCCACCTGCGACCAACCTGCCGGCACCTCGACACCGCGCATCTCGAAGATCGGATCGCCTTGCGGATTCCGGATGATCGAATCACGCAACTCATAGGTAAACTGATCGAAGGCCGAAACACCTTCCCTGGTAAACAATCGACGGATATGCAGGCCATGCTTTCCGGAAGATCCGGCCGAAACACGATTTGTTTTTGATTTACTCATAGCTGATTGAAATTGGACAACGAAGTACTATCCAGGTCGAAATTCAAAAAATGACTTTTCATAGGTTCTCCTAAATATAATAAACAAACCGCCGGGGAAAAAATTCTCCGGCGGTCGAAAACTTTACGAATATTCAGTTAGAATGGATTTGCGAAATCCGGATTGGTCAATATGGACGTATCCGTGAACGTTTTCAAAAACGCGACCAGATCCGCCTTCTCCTGTGCCGTCAATTGCAATCCGTATTCTTTGAAGGGCTTTGTCATGATCGGATCGATGTTCAATGAATTCCAATGAACGCCCGAATTATAAAACTCCACCACTTCCTCCAGGGTGGAAAACCTTCCGTCGTGCATATAAGGTGGTGTCAATTCGATGTTTCTCAAGGTTGGGGCGCTGAACTTACCAATGTCGCTTGAATCTCCGGTGTACAGGAACCGCCCCAGGTTCTGCCCGACAAAGACCGTGTCCATACCGTTATTATGAAACAGATTATTGGTCAGCAGAGCGGTACCATGACAATGAAAGCAATCGCCTCGTTCGGTAAAGAAGATATTGCTCCCATCCGACTCTTCCGGCGTGAACACTTCCTGATGCCGCATGACGCGGTCATACTTTGAATTCGAAGAAACGATGGTGCGAATAAACTGAATGATTGATCGTGCAAGCTGGTGCTTCAGTTCTTCATCACCGACAGCATATAAATCACTAATGCCCAATGCTTCATAGACATAGCGGGGATACAGGGCATGCCCGCTCAATCGTGCCCGGATCGTATCCATGTTGGAATTAAAAAACTCCGGACCAAAATCCGCCAACGGCACATGCTCCATCACCGGCTCCTGTCCGTACCACTCAAAATCCGGATTGAATGTCAGGTTGATTACCGGCGGAATGCTGACGGATTCACCTGCGGGATTTACATGGATGGATCTTGCAAACGCTTCGTCCTGTGGATGACAAGAGGAACACGACTTGCCATTGGAAGACAGGATCGGATCATAAAACAACATTCGCCCGAGCCGGACTCCTTCCACCGTCAGTGGATTGCTCTCGTAGTATTTCGGCTGGGGAAAACCGGCCGGAACATTGAACTGATACGGAGTAGGTTGATACGCTTCTTCGGGTTCATCCGTCTTGTCCTTCCGACAAGCGGAAACACTCAGGGCCAATCCGCCAACGAGCAACAAACCGGCAATGGTGAGTTGTTTCATGATCTATTAATTTAATCTGAATACATCAGGTCCGTTCATTGCCAATTTCATCATGGCCGACATGCTGCCCATACTGGAAGAACCGTCGACATTGAAATCATAGATGGCCGGGTTCCGAAACCATTCATTCAAGTTCATGGTCATGGTAAAATTGACCGCGGTGGATTGTACGGCTACCCGTTGCCAGATCGCGGTGCTCACCAGGTTCTCATTGCGGCCGAGGTGCATGGCGAATCCGTGCTGTACGGTATCGGTATAATATCCTTCAAACTTCATGAAGTGATATCCGCCACCCATCGGCACCGGCCATTCCATGCCTTGATTTTCAGAAGTCGCCGGCAAGGCATCAGTCTGATTCAAAACCGAATCCAAACCGATATTGAATTTCAAACCGATATAATCATCCAGCGGAACCGAAGAAGCTGAAAAGGAGCAGAACTGGCTTTGCTCCGCATCAACATATTGGAAGTCTTTCAACAATACCGTACTGCTGTCCGCTTTCACCAGTCGCACATCCGATAAGTAATAGAACAGCCGTGTGACGCTGTAGGAATAACTACCCGCGGGATGATTATACCACTGCGTGTTGTATACCAACGCATCACCATCCACTTCATGCTGCAGGGAGAAAGTGACTGTCGATGAAGTCGGAGCAGGTGTCGGAGTTTCTTCCTCGTCCTTTTTACAGGAGGATAACAGCGCTAAGCCTGTTAATGCACTGATCAATCCGAGTTTATAGTTCATAGCACTCTTATTTTGGTTATTGATTAAACTACATTATTCGCTTCAATCCGTCCATGATAGCGATCAGATATGAAATGATCTTCCTGGATAATTCAAGTAAAATGAGCGGAATTCGACACCGTCAGCCATTATCGGTTACAACTTGCATTTCCTTTTCCGGTTCACTTTCAGTTTTTACGCTTTTCACGGGTTTCAGTAGCGCTCTTAGAAATCTCCAACCCACGAATCCAACCAAGGCGCCAAGGATCCAACCTGCAAAGCCGAGGTAGCGGTAATACGGAAGGAGACGTAAACCCATTTCCGCGAAAGTCAATTGTTGCCGAATGGCATCTATCCGTAACCAACCCGCCAGCAGCAATCCTGTCCAGAAGCACAATAACAAACACTGCATGGACCACAACAGCCAGGAAACCGACCGGAGTTCATTCGAAGGTTGATCCTTCGCATTGGGTTTGAATGCGAGTGAGGCAAACAATAAGTTCGTATTGATACCGATCGTTGCCCCCATGGCATGAGCGACCGTGATATGCGTTCCATGCGTAAAAGCATTCAGAGCAGGAATCGACAATAAAATCGCCAGCGCAAGGTTCAAGAGCACCCATGCATCCGCGGCAAAAATCCACCGTCGTGCTTCCGTGTTCCAATGTACTCGGGCTTGCCGTGCATCACGGAGAAAATTCCAGAGGATCCTGGCCAGGAGCAGCAGCTCCGTCATGCTGACACCATAAGCGATGTTGCGCAATACCGCCGCGACCGGCAGCGGATAGATATGATGCCCCCAGTTGAATAGTAAATTGAGAAATCCGAGCAGGTACACCAGAAATACATCGCGTTGAAAACCCCGTCCGACGTTTCCGTCGATTCGTTCCAGGATAAAAAAGCCGCCGCCATAAATCAACATGTTCCAGGAACCCACCATGGAGCCAAGGGATTTCCATTGGATCGTCAGGTCACGAACGACCGTTCCGCCAACCGACGGGATGAGCCAGGAGAATGCTTCGATGTAGGAAAACAAAAACGCAACGATACCGGTCGCGAACATCCAGGCGTAGACCGGCCAGGAACGCGGATGGCCTGCGTTGCTGAAGAATATCGCCGCGAACAACAACCAGGAGAGAAAATAGCCGATACCCAAAACCGGCGGAAACTCCAGGTACTCGCGACCACCATAACGTCCCGACAGCAGCGCAATCAGGATCAGCAGCGATGTTCCGGAATGGAGCACAAAATGAAACGATCCCCAACGAGCCGGCTTCCGGCTCTCGGCCCAACGCGTTTGTCGCTCCAGCCATGCATAGACCCCGCCAATTCCGCCACAGAAGATCCACTGCACCACCAGAAAGACATGTAAGGGACGGGATCGCGCGAATGAAAACGAATCGCGCCAGAGCGAGGGAATCGCATACTGCAGGATAGCCGTCAAGCCGAAGACCAAACCCAGCAACAGGAAAATCAATCCCAAGACCTGGAACCGTTCCCCTACCCGCTTGGGAAAACGTATGCGCGACATGCCGCCAAGAAACGGCCGAACGAAGTTTGGAAAAATGATCGGACTCAACCGACCAGATATCAATTCACATTCCTGAAATCAAAGTCGCTCGAAGTGCGCCGTAAAATGACGCAGGAATTTCGGCTCATAGCTGATCCGGAAACCTTTGGCCGCGTCCCGCTCCTTCAACGCCGCTTCAAAGACTTCGACGACATAATCAATGTGGCTCTGCGTATAAACCCTTCGGGGTATGGCCAGTCGCACCAGGTCCATCGGCGCCGCCACGAGCTTACCCTGCTCATCGTACTTGCCAAACATCACCGATCCGACTTCAACGCATCTCACCCCGCCCAATTCGTATAAAGCGCAAACCAGCGCCTGACCGGGATAGTGCTCGATCGGTATGTTCGGATAAAAACGCCTGGCATCGACATAGACGGCATGACCGCCAACCGGAAACAGGATCGGGACACCCAAGGCTTTGAGTTTATCGCCCAGATAGGTCGTGCTCTTGATTCGATAGTGGAGATAATCCGGCTGGAACACCTCGCGCAATCCAACAGCGATGGCTTCCATGTCGCGGCCGGAGAGTCCGCCATAGGTGGCAAATCCTTCCGTAATGATCAACAATTGCGTGCAGGCATCGGCCAGGGACTTGCTACGCAGTGTCAGGAATCCTCCCATGTTAACCAGCGCGTCTTTCTTCGCGCTCATGACGCAGGCATCGGCCAGCGAGCACATTTCCTGTGCAATCTGCAGATAGGTCTTCCCGCTATAACCTTTTTCCCGATGACGGATGAACCAGGCGTTCTCCGCGATGCGGCACATATCGAGAATGAACAAGATACCGTGCCGGTGGCAGATATCACGAACGGCACGGGCGTTACCCATGCTGACGGGCTGTCCGCCGCCACTGTTGTTCGTAACGGTAAGAATGACTCCGGCAATTGATCCGGCACCTTTCTGTTTGATGAGCTGCTCCAGGACTTCTATATCCAGATCGCCCTTGAAGGGAAAATCACTCTCAAAGTCGCGCGATTCCTGTACCGGGATATCGATCGCTTCCGCGCCGCTGAACTCGATATTCGCCCGCGTGGTGTCGAAGTGCGTGTTACTGATAAAGGTCTTACCCTTCCCGCCGATTTGACCATAGAGGATTCGCTCGGCGGCACGGCCCTGGTGAGTGGGCAGGATATACGGCATACCCGTCAGTTCGTGCACAGCATCGCGGAAATGCTCCCAACTTCTCGCGCCGGCGTAGGCCTCGTCTCCGTCCATCATCGCCGCCCATTGCCGGCTCGACATCGCCGAGGTTCCACTATCGGTCAGGAAGTCGATTAAGACCTGTTCACTCGACAGCAGGAAGGGGTTGTAATGTGCTTCGTGCAGGTAGCGTACCCGATCCTCACGGGTTGTCATGGAAATCGGCTCGACGCTTTTGATGCGGAAAGGCTCTATGATGGTTTTAAAGTTCACCGGTCTTCTACTTTAATCGTGTGAATGCTATTATTTTCTTTCGGTAGTCTGATCCTTATACTTTTTCAAGCGCCTGATCGATATCCCAGATGATATCCTGTGCATACTCCACGCCGATCGAAAGTCGGATCAACTTATCCGTAATGCCCATTCCAACCCTTGCATCGGGTTGAATGTCGCAATGCGTCATGCTTGCAGGGTGTTCCGCGAGGCTTTCCGTGCCGCCCAGGCTGACAGCCAGCCGGATCAGCTTCAGGTTGTCGAGGAACCGAAACGCTTCCGGCTCTCCTCCGCGTATATCGAAGGAGACCATGGCTCCGGCGGAATTGCATTGCTTTTTGTAGATGGCGAACTGAGGGTCGTTCGAGTCCAGCAATCCGAGGTAGTATACTTTTTCCACCTTCGGGTGGGCCTGCAGAAATTCGGCCACCTGCGCCGCGTTCCTGGCTTGTGTTTCCATACGTGGTTTCAGGGTCTCGAGGCTTCGCATGAGCAACCAGCCTGTCCAGGGCCCGGCCATGTTCCCGAGAAACGTACGCAGCGAACGAACGCGGGCCATCAACGATTTCCGTCCAAGACATGCGCCTGCAATCACATCGGAATGGCCGCCGATATACTTGGTTGCCGAATACACGACCAGATCCGCGCCTAGTTTCAACGGGTGCTGCCACAAGGGACCCATATAAGTATTATCGACCACAATGGGCACAGGACGATCAGGCTTCCGATAGCGGGCAGCCACCTTCGCGCACATTTCGATATCGATGAGCGCGTTGGTAGGATTGGCCGGTGTCTCGAGGTAAATCATCCCGAGCCGATCCGACCTGCCACTGGAATCGATCATTTTCGCGAGTTCCGTTTCTCCCTGGCCCGCATGGAACGGAACGGCCATGATACCAAACCGGCTCAGCACCTGATGGATGAAATGGTCGGTACCACCGTAGAGCGGTGTACTGAAAAGCAGCAGGTCGCCTGGAGAAAGGAATTCCAGCATGACCGTGGTGATAGCGGCAAGACCGCTCTCGAAGACCGCACCTTCCTCCGCTTCATCCCACAGGGTGAGTCGATTTTCGAGAATCTCCAGGTCGGGATTGTTCAGCCGGCTGTAGATGAGCCCCAGTTCTTCTTTGGGTCCTTTCTCCTTGATTCCATATGCCACTTCGAAAAAATGCTTGCCCGCGGCCGCGTTCTTGAAAACGAAGGTGGAGGTCTGGAAGATCGGGCACTTGATAGCGCCTTCCGATAGTTCAGGCTTGTAGCCGTAAGACATCATCAACGTCTCCGGCCGGAATCGATGATCGCTACTCATTTTGAGAATGGTTTGAACCTGGCTTGAAAGAACCGCAGATACTTCGGCTCATAGATCATTTTTAAGCCGGGAACACTACGGCGCCGGCGATAGACACGTTCGATGGATTCGGCGACAACGTCCATATGGGCCTGCGTATAGACCCGACGCGGGATAGTCAGACGAACCAACTCCAATGGCGGATAGTAGTGATCGCCCGTTTCCTTGTTGCGTCCGGCGGATACGATACCGCGTTCCATCGATCGCACACCCGAATCAAGATAGATCGCCGCGGCCAGCGCCTGTGCGGGGAACTCCAGTTGTTTCAGGTGTGGCAGGAACCGGCGGGCGTCAAGAAAGATGCCGTGACCACCGATCGGCAATACGATCGGCACTCCGGCATCGCGCAGTTTATTGCCCAGGTATTCCACCTGGCCTATCCGGGCGTGGATATGGTAATCGTCGACCGACTCGGTAATGCCGATCGCAATCGCCTCCATGTCGCGTCCCGCGAGTCCGCCATAGGTGTGCAAGCCTTCATACACTACAACAAGGTTACTGGCTTCCTGGTAGATCTTGCGGTCGTTCACCGCCAGGAACCCGCCGATATTGACGAGCGCGTCTTTCTTGGCGCTCATCGTGGCCCCATCGGTATAGGAACAGATTTCCCGAACGATCTCTGCAACGCTTTTCTTCGCGTATCCTTTTTCTCTTTGCTTAATGAACCAGGCATTTTCGGCCACCCGGGTCATGTCGTGGATGATCCGGATACCGTGCTTACGCGTATATCGATAAAGCTCCTTCAGATTCTGCATGGAAACCGGTTGTCCGCCGGCCATGTTCACACTGGTCGCCAAGGAGACGTAGGGAATCTTTTTCGCCCCATGCTGCTTTACAAGTGCATCCAGCTTTGCCAAGTCGACGTTTCCTTTGAAAGGAAACTCGCTCCTGGGATCATGCGCTTCATCGATGATGATATCGGCGAAGGTCCCACCCGCCAGCTCCTGGTGGAGTCGCGTCGTGGTGAAATACATGTTACCGGGAACGATATCGCCCGGCTTGATCAGGATCTGCGAAATGATATTCTCCGCCCCTCTGCCCTGGTGCGTCGGGATGACATGCCGATAGCCGTAGTATTTCCGGATCACCGCTTCGAGGTGATAGAAATTCTCGCTTCCCGCGTAGGCTTCATCGCCCAGCATCATGCCCGCCCACTGGCGGTCGCTCATGGCCGATGTGCCGGAATCCGTCAGCAGGTCGATGTAGACCTGACCGGATCTGAGGAGAAAGGTATTGTAACCCGCGGCTTCCAGCGCCTTCCGGCGATCTTCCGGCGACGTCATCCGCACCAACTCGACCACTTTAATCTTGTAGGGCTCGGCCCAGGATGGTCGCTTGTTCTTTAGTTGTACTGCCATTGCTTATCCAGGTTGTTGAATCAGTTCGGACCGGCCAGGGACGATCACAGCACTGCGATCCACAGCCGATAAGAATTCAAGAAGTGCAGCCATATCCGCCTCCGTCAGGTCGTACGCCGGCATCCGTTCATTGCCGGTCCGAATGACGGCATTGGCCCAACGGCTTCCCTTGCCAGGCGTCGACATCAGCCGTGTCAGGTCCGGTCCGAGATAGCCGCCAAGACCGTACACCTGATGACAGGCGATGCAATTGTGTTGTTGAAATACTTTTTTCCCCGCCAATACCGTTTCGCTATCGGTGATGGAAGGTTCCCGCGACGAAGCGCAATAGACCCAGACGGAATATCCGAGTGAAGCGACGAAGAGCGACAACCAGGCTAGTACCTTCCACACGGCCCGGGAAGTTCAATTCAGGTTGATTGTTCCGATCGTTTGCTGCAACGCAACCGCTTTGGGAAACAAGAGGTTGTTCTCCAAATGAACGTGTTGGTGGAGATGCTGTTCAAAGGCCTTTAACTCCTCAAATACGAGCCGGTACGTCGTGCAGGCATCATCCGGAGGCGTGTAAGCCGAAGAAAGTTGATGGATCTCGGCGAGCGCCGTCCCCGCTTCGTCGTGCTCGGCTTCCATCACATGGATAGGCGCCGTAATATAATGGCGATCCGGAATCCAGTGCATACTGGCACTTTGCGCTGCGCGTTCGATCTCCAGGATACGCGGAAAAAGGATACGCTCTTCCTTGAACATATGCTGATCCATGTCGTCCTTCACCTGTGCGAACAGGTGCTGAATACGGTGCAGCTCGGGATGTCGCTCCCCGTGCTTGCCGGCCACCTTTCGCAGGTGAGCATCCAGTAATGGCATCGCTGAACGTACATAGTGATGGTGCTTTCCGATGATGTATTGCACCAACTCCTCCAGACTCAGGTGGTCGAACTCGGGGTATGTGGACAGGCCGCCTTCCAAGCGGGTAACTCGTTCCACTTCGGTGGTAACCGTGTTCAACAATAACGGATCATTCTCACAGGCATCCTGCAAGGTGCGTTTGCCGCGACAGCAATAATCCAGTTTATGACGCTCGAAGACAGCGGCGGCCATGGGGTGCCGTGTCACGATTTCGGCCAGCGTTTGTTCTTTCAGCATGACAATAGCTTATGCGCGTAAAGTTCCTTTATACCAAAAGGAAAGTCGCTGACACAAGTCATGCAATCCGCTACTCAAACACCCCTATTCGTCAGAATAAAGGTGTAGACGGCACATTCCGGGCATGGAACGCCAGGAGCGGAAGATGGGAATGAAAAGCCAGCTTTCGGGTCAGGCTCTTACTGGTGAGTTTTTCGAAAAAGCCGCGACGACGCGTCGCCACAGCCAGCATATCCGCTTTCTCCGAGGTTAAGAAATCATTCAGTGCGCCTTCGAGCTCTTCCGCGTGTATCAGGTGAAAGCTGAATTTATCGTAGGGAATGCTGGCGACTACCTGAGCTTCAAACCAATCCAGCATCCGCTGTTCGATCCGGTTATGTCGGTTTTCTTCCACATGCACGACCATGATCTCCGGATTGAAGGAACGGAACATGTCCGCAAGCATATAGAGCGTCTGAAAATCGTTGTCCGCGTAATTCGTCGCGAAGACGATACGGGCGGGCGGTACAAACCGGGCATCTTCCGGAACCGCCAGTACCGGGCAATGGCAGTGACTGATGACGTCAGCAGTATTGCTGCCGATCAGCATACTCTGCAGACGTGTGGCACCTTTGGTACCCATGACCACCAAATCGAAATCTTCGTGCTCGACCAGTTCCTTGATCTCATCCACTGCGAAACCGCTGCTGATACGAACATCGATGTTCAGATATCCGGTCTCGGACTGAAGCCGGTCGGCAAACTGGCGCAACCGATCCTTCGACTCGCGTTCCAGATCGGTATTGGAAGCGGCGATCATCATCTCGTTAGAAGCGAGCACGGGTACCCGGCAAGCATGGTACAACACCACACTGGAGGCCATGTTCCTTCCCAACTCAACGGCAAAACGCGCAGCATTGGCGGCATTTTCCGAAAAATCGGTGGGAACCAAAATCTTACGAATGGACCGGGCTTTTTGGATCGTCATAGTATTTCCCCTTTTCTGATTTCAAAACTATCGAAAGCAGTGACCCCGCCCCTATGACCTTTGTCATTCATTATCATTGACCTATGGCAGTTTTCCGGAAAGGACAAGTGCACTCCATTTTCTATTTTAAATCCATTATTTTTGAAGAGGGATGCAAATGAACGCTGTTCAAAAGAGGATACTCCTGACCGGGATCCTATTGGCGCTGGGTATTTTCGGTTTGGGGTACTACCTCGGGCCTGACTATCATCTGGAGTTCCTGTACTCGCTGGTGGTCTTGCTGACCATTTTCGTACCTGGCAACCGCTCCACCTTCGATGCCAGTGTGGCGATGACGGGGCTGATCCTGGTCGGTTTCTTCCTGAGCAAGGACACGGTGGCGACCAACAACCGGGTGCTCTTCACTTTTTTTCCGGTGTTGATCATCTGGTCTTTCACGTTCGCCATTATCAAATACAAGCTGTCGCAGGAAAATCTGCTCAAAAGCACCGAACATCTCAATGCCATGTTCCGGTTTGCTACCGAAGGAATCCTGATCTCGAATTCCAAAGGCGTCATCGTGATGGCGAATCCCCGGGCCTGTCAGTTGTTCGGATATGATGCGGACGGGCTGAACAACCGATCCATCGAGGACCTTGTTCCTACCCGGTTTCGCGACCATCATGCCGGATTCCGGAAAGGCTATACGCAGGATCCCAAGAATCGTCCGATGGGAAAGGGCCGCGACCTTTTTGCTAAAAGAAGCGACGGCTCCGAGTTCCCGGTAGAGATAAGTCTCAGCACATTCGTGATCAAGAAAGAAATGTTCGTCATCTCCTTCCTGATCGATATCACGGAGCGAAAGCTACAGGACGAACTGATCCGACAGGCGAACGAAGAACTGGAGCAACGGGTAGAGCAGCGTACCGCCGAACTTGCCGCCGCGAACCTCAGCCTGGCCACCGTGAACCGTACCCTCCACGGCGAAATGGCTACCCGCGCGAAAGTGGAAGAAGCCCTGCGCGACAGCGAACGACTATTCAATACGATCGCCCACAATTTTCCGGACGGGATCATTTGCGTATTGGACCGTAACCTGCGCGTGGTACTGATCGACGGGAACGCATTGCAGGACCTCGATATTCCCCGTGAAAAGCTAAACGGCAAGTCGTTACAGGACCTTCAATTCCTCCAATTGGATGATGAAACGAAGGAAAAATTCAGGCGGGTTTTCCAGTGGGAAACGGCTTATGTGGAATTCAGCTATGCCGATCAGCGCTTCGCGCTCAATGCTGTTCCGCTCCCCGACAACAAAGGTTTTGTCAAGGAGATCCTGTTGGTCATCCATAACGTGACCGAGATCCGGAAAGCGGAGCAGGAAATGAAAGCGTCGCTCGAAAAGGAGCGTTCCCTGAATGAAATGAAGTCGCGTTTCGTTTCGATCGCGTCGCACGAATTCCGCACCCCCCTGAGTACGATCCTCTCCTCCATTTCACTGGTCGACCGTTACCACCAGGCCGGTGAAAGCGAGAAAGCCCGGAAGCACGTCGAGCGAATCAAGACATCCGTCAAGAACCTGACGGAGATCCTGAACGATTTTCTTTCACTGGAAAAACTGGAAGCCGGAAAGGTCGAAATTCATCCGGAGACTATAAACCTCGTGCGTTTTGCCGAGGATTTGTGTGAGGAACTTCAGGCCCTGGCAAAACCCGGACAGGTCATTCATTACCGGCACACCGGCGAAAAGGAGGACGTGGTATCCGACAAGCAACTGCTGCGGCCGATCTGCATCAACCTGCTCAACAACGCGATAAAATACTCCCCGGAGAACAGCAGGATTTCGTTCACAACAGACACCCGGAACGGCATCCAACTGATCGTGGAGGACCAAGGTATGGGTATACCTCTGGAAGACCAACAGCACCTGTTCGACCGGTTCTTCAGGGCCGGAAACGTGACAGCCATCCAGGGGACCGGACTAGGCCTGAACATCGTCCGCAAATACGCGCGTCTGCTGGGCGGCGACATCCGGTTCACCAGTGAAGTCCAAAAAGGCACTACCTTTACCGTCAACCTCCCTGAAACGGCAACCGCCTAACTATGAAGAAGATCCTACTGATTGAAGACAATGCCGACATGCGGGAAAATACCGCAGAAATCCTCGAGCTGGCCAATTACAAAGTGATATCGGCTCCGAATGGCCGTGTAGGCGTGGAGAAAGCCTCCAAAGAAAATCCGGACCTGATCATTTGCGACATCATGATGCCGGAGTTGGATGGGTATGGCGTATTGTACCTGCTTTCCAAAAATCCGTCGACCGCCAGCATTCCCTTCATCTTTCTTACGGCTAAAGCCGAGAAAGCCGACCTGAGAAAAGGCATGAGCATGGGCGCCGACGATTACCTCACCAAGCCCTTCGAAGAGATGGAACTGTTGAACGCGGTCGAAGCACGCCTGCGGAAGAGTGACGTATTCAGGAAGGAATTCACGAAGAACATCGAGGGGCTCAGCGAATTCCTGGCACAAGCCCGCGGCCTCGAAGAGTTAAGCAGGCTTTCGGCCGACCGCAAAGTCCACCACTTCAAAAAGAAGGAAATGATCTACATGGAAGGCGACGAGCCCAACGGGATCATTTTCGTCGTGAAAGGACGTATCAAGACCTACAAGACCAACGAAGACGGCAAGGAATTCATTACCGGCATCCATAAGGAAGGCGATTTCCTGGGTTACATCGATCTGATCGAGAACACCGAGTACCGCGAATCAGCCGAAGCGATGGACGAAGCGGAAGTGACGATCATCCCCCGACAGGATTTCTTCTCGTTGCTCTACTCGAACCGCGATGTGGCGGCCAAGTTCATCAAATTGCTTTCCAACAACCTGCAGGAAACGGAAGACCGGTTGCTCAACCTCGCGTATAATTCCGTACGGAAACGGGTAGCCGACGCGTTGATCACGCTGCAGCAGCGCTACCATACCGCCAAGGATCAGAACTCCGGGTTTTCCGTTTCGCGTGAAGATCTCGCCAGTATGGTCGGAACGGCCACCGAATCGGTCATCCGTACCTTGTCTGACTTCAAGGAAGAAAAGCTGATCGACATCAAGGAGAAGAATATCTTCATCCTGAATCCGGACCGGCTTTCACGCATGAAGAACTGAACGGCTGTTAGCCACGAAGCGCGTGAACGATCATCCCTCCCCGGATGAAACGCCACGCGCTTCTCACACAACGGCTGCCGACCGAAATCGGCGAACCGTCTATTCCCCCTTCTCTATTTCATATATCTTCCTTTTAATCTCCCGGTAGTCACGTTTTACATCGTGGAACCTGGAGCGGATCCTGTAGTGTTCCTGCATGAAAGCAGCCGTTGATTCGGGCGCTTGAACATTCGAAGCAGTGGCGAGGCGCTCGTCGTGCCGATCGATCTCTTTATATAAATCGTGCACAATCAGTTTTTCCATGTGCACCAGATGATCCAACAACACTGACACCTTCTTTGCAACGGCATGATCCTGTTTTCGCTTGAGGATGAGTCGTTCCAGAAAGCGCAGCTCGTCCGTCCAAAATGCGATCTCCTCCTTCCACGCGACCGACTCCTCGTGGCAGGCATTGACCGGCGCACCACGCTCCAAAGCGATCTCGGTTTCCGTTGTTGATTTCATGGCGATGCGCTCTTCGATCATTTAACCGCGATCTCGCGGCCCTTCGCTGTTACCGTCTGCTTTTTGGCTACGAGCAGCTTCAGGATTCCGTCAGCGTAACTGGCTTGAATATCCTCTTCTTTGACATCCTGCGGGAGCGCGAATGATCTTGAGAACGACTGGTAGTTGAATTCGCGACGCGTATACTCGCCCTCCTTCGTTTCCTTCTCCGACTTCTGTTCCGAGGAGATCGTCAGGATACCGTGCTCCACACGAATTTTGAAATCCTCTTTCTTCAGACCGGGTGCCGCGACTTCGATTTCATACTGGTCCTTACCGTCCTTCACATTGACAGCCGGCATCCAGTCCTTTCTGAAATAGTCGTCGAAACCGAGCTTATCCGTTTCGAAGAAATCCGACAACAACGAACGCATTGCCGGGAATTGGCCGATGGGTTTGCGCATGAGTGACATGGTTGTTGTTTTTAAGAATGAGATTTACCAACCAAAGTTATGGGCAGGCGAGCTGTTCGAGAATGACATTCATCAGGTTGACGAAGGGTCCATACACCTTGTCTACCGTCCTTTGAATCAGGCATCCACTGCGGGTTGACTCGGAGCCGGGAATCGTTTCAAGGCTTCCGTTCCCCGGAAGGTACCGGTTGATCCATTCTTCGAATGGCCAGCAACGGAATCTTGGACTGATGCGACATCATCCGGGTGACACTCTGGTTAAAAAGCGTTTCACCCAAACGCCGGGGATGGGTGAACATCACCAGCAGATCAGCCGGTTGTTTTTTCAGGAAGGTCTCCAATCCTTTCGTGATGCTGGGGTTCTTTGCGATGAAGCCCGAGAGTTTCGGATACTTCACACGCCGGCGGATCCGTCGCGTCATCTCTTCGATCGCTTCGTCGGAATGCAAGAGGTGCTTATCATCGACGTAAATAAACGAGAGCTCGGCGCCGAATTTTGCCGCGAACGGCGTCACGGTCATGGCTGAAGCCAGGTTATCTTCCTGCAGGTCGGTCGCGAAAGCGATCCTGTTGATCCCGTTGAATTTCGCTTCTTTGGGAATACACAGCACTGGACAATCCGCGTCGCGGATAACCGCTGCTGTCGTACTGCCGATCAGTAAACGACTGAGCTTACTGGTGCCGGTAGCGCCCATCACAATCATATCGGCATGGATGTCGCGGGCGGCATCGAGTATTCGCTCTGAACCCAAGCCGGCCAACAACTTCGTTTCGGTTGCAAGGCGGGGGTGGATTTTTTCGAGCTGTTGCACCAATTTATCCAATTTCTTTTGGGCAGCCAGCTTAATCTGCTGCTTCGCGTCACGAATGCTCGTCAAAGGAGCACTCGAAAACACGACAGGAGATTCATACGCGTGCAACAGCACCAGGCGGGCGTTGATTTGTTCGGACAATGCGGCTGCATAAGCGACGGCATGGCCGGCAGCGGGCGAGAAATCCGTAGGGCAGAGGATCTGGTTCATCGGGGAGGATTTTATGCAATTTGTTAAGGTTTTTCGGGATGCTCTATGACCCCAGTCAGGTAGGGCCTTGATTGCGGTCAGTGAAACTTCGGAGGGAAAACGTACATTGGATTAAATTACTAAATGCTCCTGATTTCATGAAATCCATTCTGGTTCCTACCGATTTTTCAGATGCCGCCTTACACGCCGCGCTTTTCGCCGCCTCCCTGGCTCGGGATACCGGAACCGATTTGCATCTGCTCAATGTTTACCACCTGCCCAATCCGCTAAAAACCCTGCCGATTGAACTGATCGTAACACCCGATGAACTCAAATCGGATACCGAATCCGCACTCAAACAGATCGCACAAGAACTGCGGTCTTCCGTCGGAGCCTCCTTGAACATTACACTTGCGAGCAGAAACGGTGAAACCCGGCGAGCGATAAACGACTACGCTACCTATGCAGGAGCCGGACTGATCGTAACGGGAATGAAAGGCAAAAACGCGGTGCAGGAAAGGCTGATTGGAAATACCGCGCTGGAATTATTGCGCAGCAGTACTGTTCCGGTGTTGAGCATTCCACAAACGGCGGAATATCGGCAACTGAAAACACTATTATTCGCAACGGACGGCAAGTCCATCCCGGATCCGGAATCCGTCACACTGCTCAGGAATCTGTTGAACCACCATCCTGCAGGATTGCACATCGGATGCGTTCAATCGCCGCATGACAACTTTGACCGGGATCAACTCATGACCAGCCTCAACCCGCTTCTTTCGGGCATGCAAGCGACCTGGCATTTTCTGTCCGACGATGATGAAAATACCGCGCTTGAAAAGCTCGGCCGGGAGATCGGTGCCGACTGGCTCGCCCTCCTGCCTCAAAAGCACAGTTTATTCAGCAGGATTTTCCAGCAAAACCACACGCGCCAACTAGCCCTGCATGCCGGCCTGCCGATTTTGGCATTGAGAAACGAAAGGTGAGCTAACTCATGCCACTGACACTTGAATGTGCTTATATTTGTTTAATCTAAATTCCTCAGCATGAGTAACGAAGGCAAATCATTTTGGGCGTTCCTTGGCGGGGTAGCCATTGGTGCGTTGTTGGGCATCCTCTTCGCTCCTGCCAAAGGAGAAGAGACCCGGGAAAAGATGGCTGATGCCGCACGCGACTGGAGCGAGCGGGCAAAGCGAAAAGCGGAAGACCTGCGCGATACGGTAAACGGCAAAACAGCCGGCTAAGCGTTCTATCAACCCTCTCATCATGGAAGATAACCATCCGATCGACCGCATCATCGACCGCGTTCAGGATTACGTTGAAACACGGAGCCGCCTGAGCAAACTTCAGGCAATCGACAAAGGAGCCGAACTTGCCGGCAATGTAACCGCCAACCTGATCCTTGTTTTCCTATTCCTGCTGGTTTTCGGTTTTTTAAGCGTAGCGGCCGCGTTCGCTCTCGGCGAACACTTCGGAAAGACCTGGCTGGGCTTCTTACTCGTTGGCGGGTTTTATCTGCTTGCCGGACTGATCTTCTATTGGAAGCAGGAAGCCTGGCTGAAGTTGCCCATGAGCAATTCCATTATCCGTCACGCACTCAAAGAGGAGGAACACGATGAAGACGAGGCATAAGGCGATCACCAATCGCGCGGAACTCCGACAGGAGGTCCGCCGGCTCAGACAAGAAGTGAAAGAGCAGGAAAAGGGATTGCGTGAGGAAGTCAAATCGATACGCGAGCAATTGCAACCCCAGCATCTGCTAATCAACGCCCTTTCAGCGGCAACCGGCATCCGGATCGACAAGAACGAGTTTCTACGGAATGGTTTGGCCGTCGGATTGTCGATGGTGCTGCAGCGATTCATCTTCAAATCGGAAACCACCATCGAGAATAAGATCTATAGTTGGATCGACGACATCTTCAACAAACTGCGTTTCTTCATGGGCAAAGCGGCGCCTGCCGGACATACCCGTTCGGGTAAGATCGAAGAAGAAGAGATCGAATAATTTCCCAGCCTATTTCCGGTAGCGCCTTAATAACTGCACCACCTCCGCATCGCTGACCGGCTGGAAGTTCGCGTAATACTGTCCCACTCCGTAAAAATCATCGGGACGTTGCAGGCATAAGAAGGTATCGCATTCCTTTTCCAACATTCCTGCAGCACGGGTCGAAGAAACAGGTACTGCCACGATCAACTCTCCGGGTTTTTGCTTGCGCAAAAGGCGTAAGGTCATGCGCAGGGTATGACCGGTGGCGATCCCGTCGTCCACCACAATGACTTTTCTTCCTAACAAAGGTAGCGGCGGTACACTTCCGAGGTACCGCAATCTTTTTTCCTGAATCGACTTCCTTATCTCGAGAATGCGTTGCTCCAGGTAATGGCCCGGTATGGAACGAAACTCCGGATCGATGAAAAGGTCATCGGAACTCACGGCGCCAATGGCGAATTCGGGGTTCTCCGGATGTCCGATCTTTTTAACCAAGGCGATATCCAGCGGCCAGCCGAGCTCCCGTGCGATGATCGCGCCCATGGGTACTCCCCCGCGCGGAATGGCAACCACGACACCGTCGAGCCCCCGGTACTGGTGTAACAACGGCAGTAACTGCATGGCAGCCTCCGCACGATCGAGATAGACGCGGTCAGCCACCATTTGTCAGGACCCATTGTGCGGTGAGGCGACCCACCTCATCCAATTTGCCGGGTTCTTCAAAAAGATGGGTCGCGCCGGGAATGAACACGATCTCCTTCTTACAACGAAGGAGCCGATACGTCTGATTGTTAATCGGAATGAGCGGCTGATCCATCTCTCCGACTATGAGCAAGGTCGCTGCCCTCACCCTGCTCACCAACTCACCGGCCAGGTCGGTACGTCCTCCGCGACAAACCACCGCGCGCACCAATTCCGGAAGCCGACCAGCGGCTAGCAAGGCTGCCGCCGCACCGGTACTCGCTCCGAAGTACGAGAGCCTGACCGAATCCATCGCGTGAATCGCGTTAACGGAACGTGTTATTTCCACCAGCCTGTCGGTAAGCAGGGGTATATCAAACCGCAACTCCGGAACGGCATCTTCCGAAGCCGTCAAGAGGTCGGTTAGAAAACTCCCGATACCGGATTGAAAAAGGAGTTTGGCGATCCTACGATTACGCGGACTGAAACGGCTGCTTCCCGAGCCGTGCGCGAAGATCACACAGCGGTCAGCGCCTTCCGGAAGAAAGAGATTGCCAGCCAGCCGGCTATTGCCGACCGGGATTTCCACTTGTATACCGTCTTCTTCCCGGATCATACTTGCAAAAGGAGTCAGGAGAAACCGTTGGCTACGGTCATCCACCCCGAATGCAAGATAAAAAAATGCGCGAGACCGGAGGGTCAGGATTTTTCCTTACCGCAGGTATTCATCCCGAACGGTAAATAGAGCGGGCAGAAACCGACCAGGCTGGTCAGGACGAAAACGACCGACAGGACGATCAGCGTAAGACCGAGAGTGCCGGTGATGGTACCGTTGTAATAAAGCACAGCCAGTACGATTGCGACGATCACCCGCAAGACACGATCCGTAGTACCCATGTTCTTTTTCATGATGCTCAATTTTGGTACCAAGGTAGGATGGTGTTCCCCGGCAGACGGTGACCGGGGTCACATTCTGGCGCTTTCATTCGCTGATGCGTATCTCCCCGCGGGCAAGGCTGAGTTTTCCATCCTGTTCCATCCGTTTGAGCAACCGGGACACCACCTCCCGCGCCGTGCCCAACTCGTCGGCCAACTCCTGGTGCGTGGTGCGTATTTCCCGCTTGCCGGTAAGCTCCACTTTCCGACTGAGTAACAATTCCAGTCGCTGTTCCATCGGGGAGAAAGCAATCGTGTTGACGGATTGCAACAACTCTTCGAACCGCTGATGATAAAGTTGAAACAGAAACCGGTTCCAGGTAGGAAAACGTTCCATCAGATCCGGTAAAGCATGGACCGGAACCAACAGTAATTCCGACTCCTCCTCCGTGATCGCTTTTATCTGGCTGGTACGTCGAAAGACCGCGGCATTGAAGGAAGCGATGCAACTTTCGCCTGCACGTATGTAGTACAGCAATAGTTCCCGACCCGACTCATCGTTGCGCATGACTTTTACCACACCCCGGATGAGTAACGGAAGAAAACGCACGGGCTCATTCTCCCGGATCAGGGTCGTTTCCGAAGGAAAGGTCTGCAATAAGGACACTTCGGCCAATGCTTCTTTCAATCCCTGCTCGCTGAAGATCGGGAAATGGTCGAGGATGATTTTTATTTCTGTCGGCATGATCAATAGAATAGGAGTGCACCTGCACAAACCGTCATCACGACCAGTGCGATCGCGCCGAGCAAATTCGCTAATCGACCGTTCACGTATTCGCCCATGATCGAGCGGTTATTGCAAATATGCAAAATGAGTCCGATCAGCACCGGCGCGGTCAGTCCGTAAAGTACCGCCGTATACAGGAGCGATCGTACGGCCGAGAGTCCTGAAAAATGGATCAGCAAAGCTATACCGACCGATACGATCAGGACCAGATAAAAGCCCTTCGCTTCGTAGAACTTCTTGTCCATGCCATATTTCCAGTCGAAGGCTTCGGCAATCATGTATGATAACGATCCGGCGAGAACGGGAATCGCGAGCAGACCGGTCCCGATCACGCCGACCGCAAAGAAGAGATAAGCGTATCGCCCCGCCAGTGGCTTCAGTGCAGCGGCAGCCTGCTCCACGGTGTCGATATTCCGGACACCTTCCGGGAACAGGATCGCACCGGCACTGAGGATGATGAAATACATGACCAATCCGGAAAAGCCCATCCCATAGTTGATGTCGGCTTTGACGGCTGCCAGCACATGCTTATCCACGATGACACTCCGGTGCTCCTTCTCCTCCACTTCAACGCTGGCCTGCCAGAAAAACAAGTATGGAGAGATCGTGGTTCCCAGTATCCCGACCAGGATGAACAGGAATTCCTTGCTGAAGCTGACATCCGGCAAGAACGTACCGTGTACAACCTGTTGCCAGTCCAGATCAGCGAAGAACGGAACGACCAGGTAGCACAATAATGTGAGGCACATCCATTTCAGTACACGCGCCAGGCGGTTATAGGAAAGGAGGATCACGGCCGGCACCAACAAGACCGCGAATCCCAATGAAAAGATGCCGGGATGGATCGATGGGAACAGCATGGTCGAAACGGCTCCCATTCCGGCGAGGTCTGCACCGATGTTCAGCGTTATGGCAGGAAAGCTAAGCACAATGACCAGGAAGGAGATCCAGCGCGGGTAGTGGCGCCGGATCACACCCATAAGGCCGTGAGAAGTGACCAATCCGATCCGGGCACACATCTCCTGCAATCCCGCCATCAACGGAAAAGTGATGATCGAGGTCCATAAAGTTGCAAGCCCGAATCGCGCACCGGCCTGTGTATAGGTGGCAATGCCGGAAGGATCGTCGTCGCTCGAACCGGTGATCAGACCGGGACCAAGCCGGTTCCAAAAACCGGAGAACTTTCCGGCACGGCTTTTTCCTGCCTTCGGTTCAGCTTCGCGGTCCGGTTTGCTCATCGCATCGAATGTACTAATTCGGACGGGGCTTCAACCAATACCCTGACGTTTGTCAATAAACCCGCTGATACCCGACATGGCGCGCTTCCTTTATCCGGCATTTCTTTCGATCTTGAGCGAAGCGGTTTCCAACCGAACGGCTATGAGCGGCAAGCGGTACCTGTCCCCACTCCTATCTCCCGGCATTCGGGATTTTTTCCGGGAAGCCGGCGAGATCACGCGTTTCGCCCTGCGCTTTCTGAAAGAGATCTGGGTCCCGCCCTATGAATTCCGCGAAGTGATCCGACAGTCGTACCAGATCGGCTTCCGCTCTCTCTCACTCGTTGGACTGACCACCTTCATCATTGGCATGGTGCTGACCTTGCAGTCGCGGCCGACACTGGTCGAGTTCGGTGCGGAAGCCTGGCTACCGGCCATGGTGGGCATCTCCATCATCCGGGAGATCGGGCCTGTGATCACGGCGCTCATTTGCGCGGGCAAGATCGGCTCCAGCATGGGAGCGGAACTGGGCTCCATGCGCGTAACGGAACAGATCGACGCTATGGAAGTATCAGGCACGAATCCTTTCAAATATATCGTTGTATCACGCATCGTGGCCAGTACGCTGATGATCCCCATCCTGGTCGTTATCGGTGATGCCATCGCGCTCTTTGGTTCCTTTCTCGCCGTTCGGGTAAAAGGGGGTGTCAGCCTGACCCTCTACTTCAACCAGGTGTTCGAATCACTCGAGTTCGGAGACGTCATTCCCTCCTTCATCAAGGCTTTCTTCTTCGGGTTCGCCATCGGGTTGGTCGGGTGTTACAAGGGTTACTTTTCTACGAAAGGAACCGAAGGCGTTGGTCGGGCCGCGAACTCGGCCGTCGTGATTGCCTCCGTCCTCATCTTCGTGATCGACCTGATCGCTGTTCAAATAACCGAATTCCTCGGACTCATCTGATGGCAGCCTCCTCCACCAACGAACAACCGATCATCGAGATCCGCGACATGCACAAGTCGTTCGGGAAAAACCATGTACTGCGTGGCTTCAATCTGACCTTGCATCGCGGAGAAAACGTCGTTGTGCTCGGAAGGTCAGGCTGCGGCAAATCCGTACTGATCAAATGCATCGTCGGATTGATCCCATACGACCGCGGCAGTCTGAAAGTATTCGGCAAGGAAGTCAGCGAGATGTCGATCCGGGAGCTGGACGAAGTACGCGCCAAGATCGGCTTCGTTTTTCAGAGCAGCGCGCTGTATGATTCGATGACCGTTCGTGAGAACCTCGAGTTCCCGTTACGTCGACACGAACGCGACCACCGCCACGATTCGTACATCGAACTGGTCAGCAATACCCTGGAAAATGTCGGGCTGAAACACGCGATCGAACTGATGCCGTCGGAGTTGTCGGGGGGTATGCGCAAACGGATCGGACTGGCCCGCTCGCTGATCATGCAGCCGGAGATCATGCTGTACGACGAACCCACCACCGGACTGGACGCGATCACCGGCAAGGAGATCAGCAACCTCATGCTCGACATGCAACGGAAATACAACACATCCTCCATCATCATCTCCCATGACATGTACTGCGCGCGCGTTGTGGGAAACCGCTTGGTGGCCCTGATCGACGGCATCAATTACCAAGAAGGAACTTTTTCCGAACTTTCCAGCTCCAAAGACCCGATGGTGCGGGCCTTTTTCGAATAATCCATGGCAAAAGAGACCTTCAACAACATTCGGCTGGGTGTTTTCGTCATCACCGGACTGATCTTGCTCGTAGCGGGACTCTATTTCATCGGGAACAACAAGAACCTCTTCGGTGATCGATTTGAACTATACGCGACTTTCGATAATGTCAGCGGCCTGCAAAAGGGCAACAACGTACGGTTCTCGGGCATCGACGTCGGGACGGTCGACGAGATCACCATCCTGAACGATACCAGTCTTCGGGTAAAGATGGTCATCAATCAGGACCTCCTGCACCACATCCGGAAAAACTCGTATGCAGCCATCGGAACCGATGGGTTGATGGGCAACAAACTCATCAACATCAACCCCGGCACACCCGAATCGCCGGTCGTTTCGGAAGGGGATGAAATTCCCGTCATCCCGACTGTCGATACGGAAAGCATGCTGCGCACGCTGGAAGGCACCAACCAGAACGTCCTGCTCATCAGCAACAGTCTGCGCGACATCATCAGCAACATCCAACGTTCACGCGGGACGCTCTATACCGTTTTGATGGACACCAGCCTTGCCACCGGACTGCGCCGGACGCTCACCAACCTGGAAGGCATGAGCGATCATTTGGAAGGTTTTAGCGGAGATCTAGGCCTGCTCGTCGATGATGTCCGCTCCGGAGAGGGCGTACTTGGCCAGTTGGTCACCGACAGCAGCGCTTTCCAACAACAGCTCAGCGGCACGCTGACCGATATCCGGACCTCCGGCCGGAACCTGTCAGAAGCCACGGACCGATTGAACCGGATCCTGGGCGAGGTAGAAGGCGGAAACGGAACCATTCAGACACTCCTGAAGGATCCTGCCACAGCCGACCATTTGCGCCGCAGCATTGCGAATATCGATTCCAGCACGGCCAGCTTCAACGAAAACATGAAAGCCCTGCAGCAGAATTTCCTGTTTCGTAAGTACTTCCGGAAAAAAGCATCCGGGAACTGATTTCATTCGACATCATCCTTCCACATGTCAAACCAACGATCCATGAGCCTCCTTTCCTCCGGTTTGTTTTGGGGAATCGTCATCGTATTCCTCGGCCTTTCCATCATCCTTCGGGAAATCTTCGACGTACATTTCCCCTTCTTGCGGGTATTATTCGGAGCTGTCCTCATCTGGTGGGGCGTTCGTATGATTGCCGGAGGCTTTCAGAAAAATGAAACCGTCGCGTTCTCCGAAACGGATTCCGGATGGGATGACGGGAAGAAGGAGTATTCTGTGGTGTTCGGCAGGGGAAATTTCGACCTCTTCAAAGCGCCACCGATCACGTCCGACCGGAAGCTGGAAGTCAATGTCGTTTTCGGCAATGGCAAGCTGATCCTCAACGATTCCATTCCGACCATTGTCAAAACGAATACGGTATTCGGCACGACGCGCACACCGAACGGTACGACCGCCGCGTTCGGGGAAACAGCCTTTCGCACCTCTACTTACAAGGAAGGTGAACCCGCATTGAAAATCGAGACCAATACGGTCTTCGGTCAACTCGAAATCGAAACAAAACGCTGGTAAAGACCCGCTACCGGGCGCAATGGTGACCGGAGGCCATAAAGCGGTTCAATCGCTCCTTTGCAAACTGGTAACCGATCTCGAATAATTTATCCGCGTGATCGAGATCGTACATGCTATAGTTTTTCAGTTCTTCCGGTTCCAGGAAAAGATCACAATGATGCTTACGGGTCAGGACCGTGCCGTAGATCGAAAGCTGAATGCTCCGTTCCATCACGCTGTACGCCGATTCCGCTTTGACACCATTTGTCCAGGGATTTACGTGAACGCCGACCAGGGTGTAGTCGTCTTCCAGGAAGGGTTCCACCGGAAGGTTATTAAGAATACCCCCGTCGACCAATTGGTCCCGGTCAAGTGTTACCGGTTGAAAGATGACCGGCAAAGCCGAGGAGGCCAGTAACGGAACGATGAGATCGCCCTGGCTGAAAAAATCGGTATGACCTTCGGAAATATCGGAAGCGCTGACATACAACGGGATATTCAGGCTTTCAAAGGTGCTTTTAGCCAGATATTTCCGGAGCACTTCACCGATCTTATCACTCTTGAATAAGCCGTCGTTGAAAGACGGACGGAGCAAGTACAAGAGCTTGCTTTCCTTGACAATCTTCAGCGTATCCTCGGGCGAATAACCCGCCGCATGGAAAGCGCCGCAGATGGCCCCGGCGCTCACGCCGGAGATCGCGTTGATGACCAGACCGCTTTCCATCAGCGCCTTGATCACACCCAGGTGGGCAATGCCGCGCGCGCCACCGCCGGAAAGTACAAGATTGACAGGTGTCATTCGGGTTTCGAATAAAGCAACGAAAGTAGTTGATCTCCCAATTCGGCCAGACCGTTACCGGTACCGGCCAGCACGAATCCACTCTTGCCGGATTCTTCCAGCACCATCATCACGGTTTGTCCCGACTCCGACCCGTTCATATACAAGACACGACGACCGTTCCCTTCAAACGTCCGGCAATGCCAACCCAACGCGATCTCCTCGTGTTCGCGAATACGGACCCGGGGGGTGTGCATATACTCCATCACCTGCCCGATCTTGCCTGCTGGATGCAGGTTGAATCGCAGGTAACGCAGAAGATCGGCAAAGGACGCTTCTCCGCCGATGGCAGCCGCATACAATCCGTATTCACCCGGTTCAGTCCCCGTTAGCAGGCGACTGGAAGTGAGTCCAAGCGGAAGGGCGACCTCCTGCCGAAATACCGAATCCAGTGTTTGGCCCGTCTTTCGTTGTATGACATGCCCCAGCAAGACCATACCCAGATCCGAGTGAACATAGTCGAACCCGATGGGTTGTTCAATCCGGTAGATCGATAGAAACTTGTAAAGCGACCCGACGGTGAAGCCGGGGTAATCGGGAACACCGTTCTTCCGCTCCAGCGTGAACGGTTGATCCGGCAAGCCGGATGTATGCGTCGAAAGGTAACAGAGCAGGATGGGCTGGGGCTTATCGGAAGGATCTGGCAGGCACGCATACGGAGTGAAGCGCGGATCATCCGGCGAAGGAGTTTGCTCCGTCCGTTTAACCGGTTGGCAGACGAGTCGCTGGTAAACAGGAGATGGAACATTCACCGGCAGATAGTCGCTGACCGGGGCATCCAGCGAAAGCAATCCCTGCTGGGAACACGAGACAAGCATGGTCGTGGTCCAGAGAGCTGTCAACCTTCCCAGACGGAAAACGGTTGCAGTGTCCGGTTGTTGTCCGCCCGTCTGATCGGCAAAGAAAAGTTCACGGCTCTTCTCCCCTTCCAGGAATCCGAAAGCAAGGCTGGACTCCGGATGGTCGATTCGGAACCGGCTGATACGCGATTCGACCGCAGATAAGACAGTCGGTTGTGCCGGGCTTGACTCCGGCAGCAACGAGAGCGAGATCAGGATCGACCAGACAATACGGAAATTCAATCTAGACACCATCGTTCTCATCCTTTCCAAAAAACACCCGGTGAAAATGCAGCAGTTGCTCCTGTTCCGAAACGTTGGTACCCTTCCAGGAATCAAACAGCCCGTTGATCAATTTCCACGCGAACTCCAGACTCTCCTTCCCGATCCTGACACGGTCTTCCGCCACCTGCTGGTTGAAATGCTCCACCACGCCGGCGGTTTGCATGCCGTTCCGCACCGCGTTCCGGAAACTGATCTTGGTCAGCATGGCGTTCTTGAGGTGGGAAGCCTCATTAAAATCCGGATGCGCCAACAGGGCTTCGTCGATCAATTGTTCGACGATCTCCTGCTCCCGCTTCTGCACCTGCCCATCGTTGATGGCCAGGACATACAATACACGACCGAGGTCTTCGAAGAACCTTGTGTGCACCATGGCGATGCGGTTAACGCTTGTCTCCTACCTTGAATGCCAGGAGCGGAATGTGTGTGTGATACGCCATCTCTTTCGTAATGCTCCTGGTGAACAATTTCTGCAGGAAGGAACGGCGGCGCATGGACGTGGCCACAAAGTCGGCACCCGAAGAGACCAGGAATTCGCTCAAGCCTTCGTAAACATCCTTATTCTCCAAGAGATTGAAGTCGATGTTCGCGAAATGGCTGTCTTCCTTCAATCGCTCCTTAAAGCGTTCAATTGCCTCATACTCGTATTCCTTTTCAAGTTCTCCTGAACTCACATGCAGCAGGCTGACCCGGGCTTTCACTCCCTTCGCGATCTCGATCACATCCAGTACATGCTGAAAATCGCCTTCGGAATAATTGGTAGCGAAAACGATCCGGGACGGGGCTTTGACCGGAGATTCCGCCGGTACCGCGATGAGCGGAACGTCCAACACTTCGAGCATACTGGCGGTAATCGTTCCAATGAGGGCTTCGCGGATTCCCGAGGCGCCCCGGGTGCCCATGATGACCATATCCGCTTTCATGGCTTCCACTGCAGCGCGTATGGCCTCTTCCGCGTATCCGGCCTCCAGCCGGGTTTCGAAGTTCACACCCGGAAACTCTGAACGCATCCGGGTAGCCAGCTTCTCCAACGACTCCTGGGAGGCCAATCTCAAGGCCTCATCGGTTGCAACCGGAAGTGGCAGATCGGTCGCGTAAACGGGTAAGAGATAGGAATGGAAGAGCACCACCTTGGCACCAAATGGTTTCGCGAAGATGACCGCGTACCGGATAGCATGTTCCGCGTTGGCGGAGAAATCGGTGGGAACCAGGATCGTTTTCATGGGAGAAGCTGTCAATAGCGGGTAATGAGCGCGATGTGTTGTTGCTGCTCCAGACGACCGTTGCCGACAAATACGACTTCGCCGTTGTTCTGAAGCACCATTTCGATGATGTCATCGACCGCGTCGGCGATCTTATGCCGGGCCGTTTCGACGGCATCATCCACCAAGATAGTATAATTATCCTCCCCGAAACGGGCCGCGATCCGATATTCTTTTTCAACCACCAAAACCCTGCCCCGTGCTTCCGCCGCGGCCCGCCATACCTCGGCGACTCCGGCAGCATAGTGACCGTTACCGATCGCGGCGCCCAGTTGTTCCAGTGCCTGCCGTTCTTCCTGCTCGCTCAATTGCTGAAGGATCGGCTCGACCCGTTTGCGGATTTCCGGCAAGGTGATGTGTTCGTAGTTACCATCAACGTAACCGATGATATGCTTCCCGTTCCGGGTATGATTCCGGATGTAACCGTTGATCTTCTTATCACCCAGCACGATCACCGGAAACTCGGAACCCCGGTTCTCTTCTTCGATCACCTGATCGATGAAGCGCAGGTAATTGTGGATGTTCTTCTCATCATACGCTTTGGTGTCGAGGTAGTCCCAACCCGGAAGTGAATGCTGGTTCATCACATCCCGGACACCTTTGGGCATTTTACCATACCGTACCGGAACAAACAGGTTGCCGAAACCGAACAGGGTGCTGACCTTATTCTGGCTGATGATCAATGCCAGAAAATGCTTGTTCAACTTGGCGGCATACAGGAGGTCGCGAATCTCGAAGGAATCGTCGACGATCACTTTTTCCGTCACTTCAAACGGCAGGTTGATCACGCGCTGAACCTCGCTCGAAACATAGATCGCCAGGCCCTGCGTCAGAGCCCCGAAATTGATACCATTGACCGCGCTGTGCAAGCGATCCATGATCATATTCGCTTTCTGCTTTCCATGGTGTTCCAGCAACTGCTGTTCCGCTTCCGTAAGCAGATGCTGCAAATGATCCCGATCCAGCTTGTATTGCGGATACTGGGGGTGCGTGGGCACAATGATGGATACGGCCGGAAAGGCTTTCGTGCCGATGAGGGAGGAGTCCAGGGTGGAGTTCATGATCAGGGTATAATCGGGTTCGACTTCTGTGATTTCACCCTCAAAACTACCTTTCACCGTGAAGCTACCGAATGACCCGAATCAAGGAAAACCTTGATTAAAGTCAGTATTCTCCGGTCGGAACATGAATGTTAGAAATGGCAAAAAACACCTCCATCACCTTATCAGGCATGCTTCCGTAAGCTTTCACACCATCAACCCTGTTTGACAAAACATGAAAGATCCGTCCTGAAGTTCAAACTTGTTCCAAAATGAAGAGGCGAACGGTCAGGTGATGATGTTCTCCTTTTTTCTATCTTGCTCCCGTCATGAGAAAAGTCCTGGCGGTCTTTTTCGCAATTCTATTTCTCACGCTGAATTCGGGCGTGGTCTTCGGCGCGCATTGGTGCAAAGGAGAGTTTTCCCATTTGACCGTTGTCGGAGAACTTGCCAAGCATTGTAAATGCGGTAAGAAGTCAATGGATTCGAATTGTTGTAAAGACGAAATCTTCCAGCTAAAGGCGAACGAAGAATTATCCTCGGTCGCATCTCATCTGTTTGAATTATCGCCCGTCATCCTGTTCGTTGCATCCGCAGTACCATCCGCATTTTCGGAACAGGTATCTTCCGACGGGTTGACATTCAATCCTGATTTTTCCCCTCCGGAACCCTTCAAAGAACCGCGGCATATCCTGCTCAGCGTTTTCCTGATCTGATTTTTTCCCCTGGGTCTTCCGTTCCTGCGCGATCATAGACCCTGACCTGACTCGCGTCCGGCACATGGCCTGTGGCCGGACTTTAGTTCTTACGCTCAATTTCACCTACGAATGAAAACGCTCATGATCGGCGTATTCATCCTGTTCCATACTACAGGATTGATTGCGCAAACAACAGTACCGATTCCCGATACACTGTCCGGCAGTACCATCAGCTTGATGATAGCCGACAGTTCCTACCAATTCTTCCCTGGTCAACCGACCGCAACGATCGGTTATAACGGGGCCTTCCTGGGCCCTACCATTCTCCTCAATAAAGGACAACATGTCAACATGGAGGTTATGAACATGCTCATGGATACCACGACGACCCATTGGCACGGACTCCACGTTTCACCTGCGAATGACGGCAGCCCGCACACTCCCATTTTCGCCGGAACTACCTGGCAACCGGATTTCACAGTGCTGGACAAGGCAGGTACCTATTGGTACCATCCACACCTGCACGGAAAGACGATGGAGCAGGTGCTCCTCGGCGCGGCTGGCATGATCATCGTCCGCGATTCGGAAGAAGCCACGTTGAACCTGCCGCGTCGTTATGGCATCGATGACTTCCCGCTGGCATTGCAATGGAAGACATTCGACACGTTGACCAACCAACTTGTCATGAACGATGAACTCGACAACGCCGTGATGGTAAACGGAGCGATCAACGGACAGCTCGATGTACCGGCGCAGATGGTCAGACTCCGTATTCTGAATGGCAGTAGCCACCGTTTCTTCTATCTGGCCATGAACGACAACCGTAATTTCAACGTCATCGCCGGAGACGAAAGTCTTTTGAATGCTCCCGTGAGCATGAACAGGCTAATGGTCAGTCCGGGCGAACGTTACGAGATCGTCGTTGATTTCAGCGGCCAGGCTGGCAGTACATTTTTTCTCCGTCAACTCGGAACGAGTTTGCCTGCAGGCTATCCCGGCGGACCACCGGATGGCATGGGTATGATGCCCATGGGACCGCTTGACAATACGGATTTCGATATCATGCGATTCAACGTTCAACCAACGACCGCCGATCCTATTACAAGTCTGCCAGCCGCCCTCACCACGAATACGGTGACACCCACCACCGGTGCAGGAAGTCGCTCCTTTCTCATGCAAGGCGTTCCCATGATGAGCATGACCAATTTCACCATCAACGGCGCGCAATTCGATGAAGGTGTCATCAACTTCCAGGTCGAACAGGACAGTGTATTGATCTGGAACCTTACCAATCAAAGCATGATGCCCCATCCGTGGCACATACACGGGAACTACTTTTATATCAACTCGATCGACGGGTCAGCTCCGCCCGCTCACATGCAGGGCAGGAAAGACGTGGTGACGGTCGCTCCAATGGGTGGAACGGCTCAGATCATCATGAAGTTCGAAGATTTCAGTGATGCCATGATGCCGTATATGTATCATTGTCACATCCTGAGTCACGAGGACAATGGCATGATGGGACAGTTCCTGGTCACCGCCCGCACAACGGATATTTCGATGACCGGATCGGCAACGGGCGTAAGCTCTTTCCCTAACCCGTCGAATGACAGTTGGACCATCACGGGTTCTTCAAAAGACGCGGCCGTCCGCCTCAGCCTGCTGACCATTACCGGAGTTACTGTCCAGCAGACCTTGACATCCCCGGTCAACGGAAGGTTCATGCAACGCATGGATGCTTCGGCACTACCGGCTGGTGTTTACCTGTTAAAAATTGAAGAAAACAATACGATTACCACCATCAAACTACTCAAGCGATGAAACAATTGTCAAAAAGCCTCTACGCATTTCTGTTACTACCGGTTTTGATGGCCTGCAACCTGCCGTCCAGTCAGAAATCCAGTCACGAACAGCTGGTTGTCGCGACGGATTCAACCAAGGCACAATGGCACTGCCCGATGAATTGCCAGGGTGATACCTCCTACACCGCTGCAGGCTCCTGCCCGGTTTGCGGAATGGATCTGGTAGAAGTCGAACCAAAATCGAAATAAGAAAAGTACGGATGATCGGCTCCGATCTGAAAGGAGCCGATCATCCGTTTACTTCTCGGGACGGCCCGATTGGCCTTTCTCTGAGCTCACCCGGAAGCCGGCAGCCGCCCGGTTCCTGGTAAACCGTCCGTTGATATCAAGTCCGAATGGACAAACCAACCTCAAAAAGAGAATAAGGCTCTGACAACAACACACAACCACTTGTCTTCCCACTCTTAATCCCCTACCTTTACCTGTCATGAATATCCGGCTACTCCTTCTACCTGCCGTGTTCGTCTTGTTCCTGTCATCGTGCAAAAAAGACAAGGACGACACATCCGATCCGACCCCCACCACTACCAACAAGATCACCGTACAGGTCAGCAATGTGGTGGACGGTTCGCCTGTGGTTTTTGGTCAATTGATCTATACCAACGCTTTCGGCAGTTCGTATTCCATTGACTTGCTGAAATACTACCTGACCAATTTCCGTCTTGTAGCAACCGATTCTTCCGTACACAATTTTCGGAATTATGATCTGATCAACGCGGCGGACACGACTACCTGCAATTTCGCCTATTCGGATATTCCGGAACGGACGTATTGCAAAGTCCGCTTCTACCTGGGGGTCGATGCCGACAGCAACCATACCGGCGCGCAAAGCGGCGACCTCGATCCCGTTAACGGCATGATCTGGACCTGGAGCACCGGATACATTTTCTTCAAGCACGAAGGCCAGTTCCTGGACACTGTGGGGGCCACCCAAGACCTGCTCTATCATTTCGGTACCGATGCGGTACTGACTGAAATTGAAATTCCGATTACACCGTTCACGCTTGGTGAAACAGACCAGAAGACCATTCATCTTGAATTCGACCTGAACGGCCTGTATGGGTCCAACACAATCGTCGACTTCAACGGCAACAACATCCGGCAATCCTTAAGCGTGGACGACCGACCGTGGATGAGCGACCTGATGAACAACTTCCCCGGAGCTTTTCGCATCACCTCCATCGACTGATCCGGAACATGAAACGCGTACTGCTCTACCCGGTCTCCCTTCTCTTAGTCCTGTTTTCCTGTAAAAAGGATGAAGGTAATTTCGTCGCTGCCGGCGGTCCTACTCCCTATAGCCTGGTGATTCCGCAGGGATTGCCACAACTGTCGATTCCGGTCGATAATCCGCTCACCGTAGAAGGCGTCTCCTTGGGTAAGCGCCTGTTCTATGACCCGATCCTTTCCGGTGACAACACGATCTCCTGCGCTTCCTGCCACCGACAGCAGTACGCTTTTACCGACAGCACCCTGCAATTCAGCATTGGCATCGACCTGCTGCCGGGAACGCGGAATGCCATGCCGCTCTTCAACCTCGGTTATGCCCGGAACTTTTTCTGGGATGGCGGGGCAACGAATCTGGAATCACAGGTGATCGGACCGATCATGAATCCGGTCGAGATGCACGAAGACCTGGCCAATTGCATCGCCGAATTGCAGGCGCATCCGGAATATCCGTTGCTGTTTTACAAGGCTTTCAAAACAGATTCCATCACGACCGCCTTGCTGATGAAAGCGGTCGCGCAGTTCGAACGGACCATCCTGTCGGCCGGATCGAAGTATGACGCGGTGCAACGGGGCCAGGCATCCTTTACGGCAGCCGAGCAACGCGGACTGGATATCTTTACCGACTTCCAGAAAGGCGATTGCACCCATTGCCACACACTGGGAAGCACCTTTACCGACTTCGAATACCGCAATACCGGGCTTGATTCGATTGCGGTGGATTCCGGTCGGGCCCGCATCACCCTCCTGCCTGCCGATCTGGGAAGGTTCAAGACACCATCGTTACGGAACATCGAATTGACGGCTCCTTACATGCACGACGGCCGGTTCCAGACCTTGCAAGAGGTCATGGACCATTACAATACCGGATTTCATTACGCCGCCAACCTCGATCCTAACCTGCGCAGCGCGACAAAGGGTCGCATGAGCCAACAGGACATGGATGATGTGATCGCCTTCCTGAAGTCGCTCACCGATCACTCCCTGCTGACGAATCCCGCGTTCCAGCCGGATTGATACGGGAATAAACTTACTTGATGATGAACGGGAATCGGTGTTCCCCGCTAGCTGATTTCACCGACAACAGGTAAGCTCCTTCCACAACCTCCGGCAAGGTCACGCGTAAGCCATTTCCGGTTTCACTCCAGTTGCACGAACCGAGTAGTCTGCCCGTATGATCCATTAGCGTGATCGACTGCGCAGCCCAAACTCCACTGATGCTCACCATACCAGTCGTCGGGTTGGGATAGACGAAAGCGGATTTGGATAATGCATCAGCAACGCCCGTAGTAACTCCAGGATTATCCAACGGATTTACCAGATTGCCGGCCGGATAAAAAACGAGGATCGCAGCCTCCCCTGCAGGTGTTGACTGCCCCCAGGAAGGAACCTGTGTAACCGGTATATCATTTCCGAGTGGGACTCCAGACCCATCGGCCTGTTGTCGTCCGACACCTACGACCCCTCCTTCCGTTTTGAAGATTCCGAAAAGCTCGGTGTTGCCTCCGCCTTGCTGTGTCAGCGTGTCCCACTGGCCGACGATGAGTGAACTGTACAGGGGAGCTGACAGGTCATTTTTGTATACACGAATAAAGCTGTTCCAGCAACTCAACCCGCCGTTGCCCGGCTTGACCATTTTCTGGTAGGCATTGGCCGTCGTGATCGTACGGCGTCCAAGCCCGGTTACACAAACCCAACCCGCGGCAGTCACTTTAAGATTATTCTTCGCAAGGCGTGTTGTGTTCACATCCGGCCATCCGGAATTCGGATTGGGCCATCCGTCGAGATTGGGGTCGGCCAACGGGGCGCCCAATGCACCGGTACCTTCCGCATATTCGGCCACATAGGTCGAATGCAGCAAGACTCCGTCGCTCAGCCGCAACTTACCAAGCCAACTGATGTGAATGTTTCCGTTGGTGCCGGTGAAATTATTCTGGAAACCCTGCGCTGAAGGATTAGCCGCAATCACATTGCCTTCCCACAGGTTCTCGGTGTTATTGCCATGACAACGCGCGTCCACGACCAGCGTGTTCACTCCCGATGCGGTAGAGTAGTCGATCGCCAGGCCGTCGATGTATTGATCCGGAATAGACACCATTGTATCACCCGCCGGTGTGATCTCGTGATAAAGTCGGCTCCACCAGCGCAAGGCTCCGGATGGGTCCATGGCGATAACCGCCGGTTCGAAATCAGGACTGCCGGTCGGACCAACCGATTTCATGTTCATGCCGATGTACAAGTCACCGGATCGACGATCTACAACAATGCTGGAGCCTCCATATACCGGGCAGCAGGATTCCAGGCTGTATCCCGTATAGCCGGGCGAATTCGTTACCGGGTTGTTTGGATCGCATGGGCCATCGTACAACACATCGAGTGGCCAACGACCCTTCTTCCATCCACCGTTACCATCCGGTTCCGTAAGGTCGTAGTCGTTCTGCGTCCAGGAGCGCAGGTCGCAACGTCCCCATGCTTTGAGTACGATGCCACTGTAGGCCAGCGAGTCTCGTCCTCCCGGATAGGCGGATGCAGGAAAACCTTTCCACTCGCCACCGGCGACTTTCCAATGCGTTCTCCAATTCTCCACTACCTTCCGCTCTCCACTCGCATCCAGACAATAGATCGCCGCCCAATCGTATGCATGCGATTGCCCGAGGATGTAGTAGATTTCACCGTTGCCATTTACATCCCAGGGATGATAGTCCTTCGGATAACCTTCCGCCCACACCCTGCGAACCCAGCTGAGCGTGGTGGGCACTCCATTGACAAAGTTGTTATCCAACTTGGCAATGAAATATCCGCCGTCATTGGGTTCCGTATCCAGTGTGTTTCCGCTGATGTACAAGTTGCCGGTAGGCTCCCCGGGCGCATTGGAGGTCTTGATAAAACGAATGTCTTCCACCGCACCTTGGGGAAAATGAAGTATATGCAGAATCTGCGAAAGGTCAGACGAGAGGTGGAGCAGGTATCCATACTTCGATGTACCCAGACCATTGTTGATTCCGGTAGCCGGTAGTACGGCGGTGGGAACTCCCACCGGTAACCAGTTCAGGTCTGTTGCATAGCCGCATACGAGAAACGTCTGATCGGATAGCTGAACGACATCGTAGAATGTTTCATTTCCGGAATTTCCCGCGTAGGTAACAATCGCTTGCTGAGCGGAAGCCGAACGCGTCAGTAAGAGGGATACCAGACAAAAGAAGCAGGTGCGAAGCATAAGCATGTGCTGGCAGGATTTACGATGGCGAAATGAGCTCACAATTTATTCTAAGAAGATCAAAATTCCATCTGGTAACAGCGATTCGTCCGCTGCTGCTTTCACTCTGATATATAAAGCGGGCCCAATCAAACAAATCACCCTTCCTGCTGGAGCGTTAAGTGTATGTGGTTTAACCAGCAAGAAACGACGCTTTCGGAAGTACATGCCAACTTCGTTTCACCTTAACCAAGATAGAAAACATCCTTTTATTTAGAACTGTAGAGTAGTCCGACATAATCGCACCGGTGCTGACATCATTACGCAGCGTCATCTTCAAGTTCCAGTTAAACTAGAAACTGCTCCTGTGCCGCATACTCTTCTATTCTTAGCCGGGAAAAAGCAGAGTTGGCCAACGAATAACCGGACAAATCAAAGAACCCATTGCACTCTGATTCCAGACTGGAGAAAACATTGAAACGGTCATATCCAGGGTTTCCGGCATGACAATATTCCCGTAAATTAGGCCGAATCAATCCATCTTTCATGAACGTACGTTACCTCTGCCTGCTCCTGCTGGGCTTCCTACTCCTGACTTCCGGATCAAACGCCACCTGCCCGGGTGGCAACAGTGAAGTGATCGTCCAGATCATTCCGGATAGTTATCCCAACGAAATCAGTTGGGAGATCTATGACATCTCCGGAACCTTACTCGGTTCGGGTGGTCCGGTTGGCGACACGCTTTGTGTACCGTCGAATACCTGCACCCAGTTCATCATGCACGACAGCTATGGCGACGGCATCTATGCACCGGGCGGTTACTGGTTGTATATCGACGGAGCGCTAGCCACTTCCGGCAACGCCTTCGGCAGCCAGGCCACATTCCAGTTCAACTGTCCGCCCGGAGCCTATTGCACCGGGCCGCTGCCGATCAATACCGGCACGTACACCACGCTGTTTGACGATTCCTGGTATTCCTTTACACCTGGTCAGACCGGCACCTACAATCTTTCCACTTGTACGGGCAACACCTGCAACACCAAGATCTGGATCTATGACAACTGCCCCGGCTTGCCCTATCCGGAAGACGCGCCGGGATCCTATGCTTTCAACGACGATTTCTGCGGCACACAGGCAAGCCTGAACGTGATGCTCGTTGCCGGAACACCCTATTACTTCCGAATCGGCGACAACAACGACGACTGCAATGGTCCGATCGATTTCTCCTTCAGTTATGTGGGTCCGGTTCAGGGTTGCACCGATCAGAGCGCGTGTAACTACAATCCGTTAGCCGTGATCGACGACGGCAGTTGTATCTACTTCCCCGATCCGGGCTGTGCAGGACCCGATCTTCGGTTCGATTCCGTTTCGTTCGTGAGCAGTCTGTCAATGGCCGCTCACAATGCCGCGACTTGCGACGTAGCTGAAGGCTGCGTGACGGGTTACGGCCAGCGTTATGTGCTCCGCTTTACCTCCAAGATCGACAACATCGGTCCGCAGGATTATTACATCGGCACGCCGCAGACCCAGCCGAACATGTTCAACCTGAACAACTGTCACGGTCATGCCCACTACGAAGGCTATGGCGATTATCGCCTGTTCGACCTGAACGGTAACATTGTTCCTGCCGGTCACAAGAACGGATTCTGTGTGATGGACCTCTGCGGCATGGGACAGTATAGCTGCGGAAACATGGGTATCTCCTCGGGATGCTATGACGTTTATGGCGCAGGCACCCAATGTCAGTGGCTCGACCTGACCGATGTTCCGGATGGCGACTACCGTGTGGCGATCATCATCAATGCACGTCACCTGCCCGATGCCCTGGGTCGTTACGAGCAGAATTTCCTGAACAACGCGTTGCAAGTCTGCATCAACATCACGCGTCCCGCACCGGGTGCCATGCCGAACTTCACGCTCCTGCCTTCCTGTGCGCCCTATGTCGACTGTGCGGGACTTCCAGGCGGTGCCAGTGAGCCGGATTGTAACGGGATCTGTAACGGACCGGGATATTTTGGCGATACGTACTCCGACCAAACCCTCAACGCCCAGGATGTCGAAACCTACCTCGACATGATCCAATCAAGTTTCCCATCGGCCACCTGCTATGACCTCAATGCCGACGGAGAACTATCGGTCATGGATGCCGCGCTGGTGAACTGGTGCCGTAACGGAAACCCCAACCATCCGGGCGGAAGCGTACACAATCACTGCCAGTTCCCGCGCAGCATCGTCAACCCGAATGATTCCATGGCGTTGACCATTACCGATATCGACTTCAGCGCGAATTATCTCGACGTGGCGATCCGCAACCCGCTGTATGGTCTGAAAGGTTATCAGTTCGAAATGAGTGGCATCAACATCAGCAGCGTGGTTAGTCTTGCCAACCCGGTCGAATTCCCGGTCGACGTACGCTTCCTGACGGGTTCGTCACAAGTCTTCGCCGTCTCCTTGCAGGATTCCATGCTCGATCGTTCCACCGGCTTCCAGCCGTTGGTCCGGATCTATTTCTCTTCGATCACCGATACTACGATCTGCATCAGTCGGGTAATCGATCTGGTGAATGAAATGGCGGAAGACGCGACCCCTGTTCTGGAGAATGCCTGCCGTTCCTCGATGACCACTTCGATCGCGCCGATCCTGTCACCGGCCGACATCGCCATCGTACCGAATCCTGCGAACGATCGTGCATTCATCCATTTGCCGGAAACCGGCAGCCCGCTCACCACGCTTGAGTTACTGGACATGGCGGGTCGCAGCTTCTCCGTACCCGTTAGTCCATTGCACGATCAATGGTACAGCGCCGACCTGAGCAAGTTGTCGCAAGGAGTCTACCTCCTGCGGATCATGACCCCATCTCAACAAGGTGTAGCGCGATTGGTCCGACAATAAGCCAAGCCCACCTGAACTTCCAACGCCGGTCTGCTGCAGACCGGCGTTTTTTTTTCGTCAAACCATGGTGATCGTTCACCAAGTTACAGCAACAGCTAATACTTAAGCATGATTTAAAAAGTTGAAATTCAGTCGAAAAATCGGGTGTAGTAATTTTTAAAAATTAACACAATGATATTCGTCCTAATTATTAGCAAACAACCTGATAGCCAGTTAATTTAACTAACTTTCCCGAACTTTTTTGACGGACATTTATCATGAAAACACACGCTACACTCCCAAAGTGCCGGAATCTCATTTTCTCCGGCATGCACCCCAAACGATTCTACCGGGCTTTCCTCCTCACCCTGATGGTGCTGGGCGGTTCGCTTGCGACTCAAGCTCAAACCCAGATCACCGACTATGTCTTGTTCGGTGGATTCGGAAACTGCCCCGGCGGTGCGGGGCTTTCCACTCCTCCCTCACCCGGCTGCGCGGTACAAATCAATTCCGGTTCCAACATTCAGGCTGGACGAATCGGATCCTATACGTTGGTGAAAACCACCGGGAACGTCGTGATCAATGGCGGCATTCATTCCGGTCGTACGATTTCGCTTGCGACCAACAACACGGTCACCGGTAACATCACTGCGGCGAACGCCGGCAACGCGTCGGGCAACATCATGTCTGCCGGTTCCAGCACCGTCATTACCGGCAATATCGACGTCAACGGAAACATTACGATCTCCGGTGGCAGCGTGAATGGAGTGGTTACCCGTCCTTCCGGTAAAACCTATTCGGGCCCCACTCCAACCGGCGGTGTGGTGACCGCAAGCCCCAACCTGCCTATCCTTCCTGCAGCGCCCACCATCGTCACCTTTCCGGCTGCGGGAACTACGACCATCAATTCCACCCGAACGATCACACCGGGAAGTTACGGCAGTGTCTGTCTGAGCGGGAATAAGACCTTGACACTTGCCGGTCCAGGCGTTTACGTATTCAGTTCCATCCGCAACAGCGGCTCCTTCAACACCTTCAAATTCGACTTTCAGAATTCCGCTTCAGGCAACTTTCTGATCTACGTTCACGGCGACATTGACCTGAACAAGAACCTGGTCGATATCGTCAACGGCGGATCGGCCTCCCGGATATTCACGGAGACGCATGGCACCGGCAGTACCTGTGGTTCAGGACCATTCTCATTCCTCCTTGCGAACGGAACTTCCGGTAGCCGCCGTAGCCAGTGGATGGGCACCGTTTACGCTCCCTACGCCGGCATCAACGTCGGTACCGGCTCCAACAATTACGCTTCGATTACCGGAGCCTTGTGGAGCGGAACACAGGTCAACATCTGTAGCAACGTGACCATCGCGTTCGCTCCTTTCATCCAGTGCAGCACACCGAATGTTTCGGCCGGTCTTGATCAGTCACTCACCTGTCTTCAACCATCCGCTTCGTTGAACGGCTCTTCTTCGACAGCAGGCGTGACCTATGCCTGGACATCGCTGAATGGAAATACGATTACGAATGCCGGCAGCGCCGTAGCTACGGTCAGTGCCGCCGGCACCTATGTCCTCACCGTCACTACTGCCAGCGGCGGTTGCACGGCACGCGACACCATGGTGGTAACAAACAATACATCCGCTCCGAATGCGAACGCGGGAGCGGACCAAACCATCACCTGCGGTTCCACCAACGCTTCCCTCACCGCCTCTTCGACTACCGGCGGCGTGAGCTATTCCTGGAGCGGGCCCTCTATCGTATCCGGTGGTAATAGCGCCAATGCCACGGTCGATGGACCCGGCACCTATACGGTGACAGTCACCAATACCACCACCGGGTGTACGGCTACCGACCAGGTTCAGGTCGGCCTGAACCAGACCGCTCCCGACGCGGAGGCCGGCAATACCAACGCCCTTACCTGCACCATTACGGAGCTCGAACTGAAAGGCAGTTCGGCTACCAGCGGAGCACAGTTCAGTTGGACCACGACTAACGGGAACATCGTCGCGGATGCCGGAACCGATTCTCCGCTCATCAATGGCATCGGCATGTACTACCTGACGGTTACCGATCCTGCCAACGGCTGTACGGCGATTGATTCCGTATCCATAGAAGAGGGACCTTGTATTCTGCCTTACTACGTTCCCTGTCCCGGCGGCAAGTACGTTGAAAAGATCGGATGTGAATTGAGCTCGCTTTACAACAACTACTCAGTAGGCTCCGATACCATCAGCGATATCTTCACTTTTGCGGAAGACTCCGTGTACATTGAGATCATTTCGATCGAAGGCTTCACCGCACAACTGAAGAGCCTGATCTATCAGGCGCCTGGTTATGGGCTTACGGATACGATCCCCAATGGCTTGAACCCCCTGATCATCACAGGGAAATTCCCGATTGCCAACCTGATCAACCTCACGGTGCCGCCTGCTTCGGATTGGATCAACTACGTCCGTCCGGTCTATCCCGCCCTGAACAACAGTGGTATCGCCCTGTCTCAAGGTGATAAGGCACAGACCTCCGATCTCGCCCGTGCCGGCTTCCAGTTGGACGGCAGCGGAGTCAAGGTTTGCGTTTTGTCCGACAGCTATAATACGCTGCCTGGCGACAATGCCAACATCGATGTCTCGAACGGCGACTTGCCCGGTTCCGGCAACCCGTCCGGTCGCAACACACCGGTGCAAGTGCTCAAGGATTATCCTTATGGCAGCCGTACCGATGAAGGCCGCGCCATGCTTCAGATCGTGCACGATGTCGCACCCGGATCACCGCTCGCGTTCCGCACGGGTGTGATCAGTGAAGGCGACCTCGCTTCTGGAATCATCGAATGCGCCCAGCAGGGTTGCGACGTAATCGTGGATGATGTGACCTTCCTTACCTCACCGTTCTATCAGGACGGCGTGATCGCGAAAGCAGTGGATTCCGTTGCGGCAATGGGTGTCACCTATTTCACCTCCGCCGGCAACTTCGGGAACAAATCCTACGAAGGCGCTTTCAGTCCGATGGTCGCCCCCTTGGGCATCGCAGGTCAGGCGCACGACTTCGGCGGCAACGACAACCTGCTCAGCGTCAGCCTGCCTCCAGGCAACTACACCATTGTGATGCAATGGCAGGATTCCATTTACTCGCTTGGCCAGACATCCACCGGTACGGTCAACGATTTCGACATCTACCTGACCAATCAGTACGGCACCCAATACTTCGGATTCAACCGCAACAACCTGGGTGGTGATCCGCTTGAAGTGCTGCCGTTCATCGTCCCGGGCACTTCCAATGTCCAGGCGAATATCTCGGTCATCCGTGCCGCCGGCAACCAGGCTGCCCGGTTTAAATTGATCGTCTACCGCGGCGAGATCATTTTCAACGAACACACCACCGGAAGTTCGACCATCACCGGACAGGGCAACGCGAACGGCGCGATCACCCTGGGTGCGTCCAACTACTTCAATACGCCTCCCTTCGGCGTGAGCCCTCCCTTGGTGCAGAATTTCTCCTCGCGCGGAGGTACGCTCGTTGACGGCGCCATCCGGAACAAGCCGGATCTTGTCGCACCGAACGGTGGTAACACGACCGTTAATCTCGGAGCCCCGAACGTTGACAACGACCCCTTCCCGAATTTCTTCGGAACCTCGGCTGCTGCTCCGCATGCGGCAGCGGTCGGCGCACTGCTCCGTCAGGGCAAACAGAAGTTTTACGGAACCGACCTGAGTCCGTCCGAAGTCAGGAACCTGTTGCAAACTACAGCGCTCGACATGGACGCGCCGGGCTTCGATTTTGCCAGCGGCGCCGGTTACATTCAAGCCTACGCGGCCTTGAAGACCTTCGCGGCTCCGACCCCGGATCTCGATTCCCTGGTCGTGCCCAGCGGCATCACCCCCGGCACCTCCACCTTCAACACCAGCGTGTATGGCCAGTTCTTTACGACACAGTCGGTGGTCATGTTCAACGGCAGCGTGCTACCGACCAGTTTCGTGAATGGAAACGTGCTCTCGGCTACCGTACCTCCCTTCTTCGGTAACTACCCGCTCAGTGTTTATACTCCTCCCATCGTACCGAACATCAACGACGGCGGCTACTCCGACACCTTGTATTTCTTTTCGCCTGTCAAGAAGCAGGTCGTCATCACTGCCGATGACAAGACGAAAAAATACGGTGAGCAGTTGCCGGAGTTCACGGCTACCATCACGGTCGACGGAGTTCCACTGGCGTCTTCCGGATTCACGCTGACCGATCTCGGACTCGACCAGCTTACGTTCACGAGTTCCGCGACCAGTGCCAGTAATACCGGCCTCTTCTTCATCCAACCATCCAACGTCTTCACGGATCCGGGATACCAGACCCTGTTCAATTACTCATTCGTGAATGGGCTCCTTACCATTGATCCGATGCCGATCGTGATCACGCCTCGGGATACAACACTTACCTACGGCGACAAGATCGAAGGATTCCAATTCAACTACGACTACGACGACACCAACATCGATCCTTCCCTGCGCGCCAATTTCCTGGGCGACATCAAGCAGACGCACAATTCCCAGCTCTCCAACGTGCTGGCGCTTGTGGACGGCCGGGTGGTGACGAATGGCCGGGTAGTCACGAATATCGACCTGCAGAACCTGGCCATGGTAGCCAGCGGACGGGCGGTAACGAACGGGCGGGTCGTGACGAACGGACGGGTGGTAACGAACGGCATCGAGTACGACACGACGATTGTCGTGGATGTCGCGCCCGCTTCGATTTTCTCTTATGTCGATTCGATGGCCACCTATACCGGCGACACCTTGTATGCCACTTTGTACAGCCCTCGCGCCGGCGTCAACGGTCGTGTCGTGACCAATGGTCGCGTAGTAACCAATGGTCGCGTAGTGACCAACGGTCGCGTGGTGACCAATGGACGGGTTGTTACCAACGGCTACCCGGTGCTCAACAGTTCCAACGTGAACCTGGGCAGCAACGATAACATGGCGATCATCATCGACTCCACGGACATTTACGCGGCGCCTCCCGGCGATTCACTCTATGACCTGAAGTCGATCAACATGGTAACCGGCACCACGGTCGGTACCTGGAGCATCGTTCCCGGAGCCTTCGTGAGCAGCAACTTCTCGATTTCTTACGGCTTGGGCGAACTGACGATCGAGCCGGCTACGCTGACGGTGAAAGCGGAAGACAAATCAGCTACCTATGGCGAATCGCCCGCCTTCACCTATACGGTTTCGGGTTATCAGTATCAGGATGCCGACAGCCCCGTATTCGCAGGACCTCCCGTATTCGAAGTAGTCGACGCCCAGAATGCTGTCGTCAATCCGCCCGGTGCGGGGTCGTTCGGTGTACGGATCCAATCCATGCCGTTGTTGCAGCCATCGAATTATATAACGCAATTCGAGCAAGGCGATCTGGATGTCGCTAAGGCGGACCTCCACATCACGGCTGACGATAAATCACGAACCTACGGTGCAGCCAACCCTGCCCTGACGCTCAGCTACGCGGGCTTCGTATATAACGATGGTCCCGCGGCCCTCACCGCACCTACGGCTTCTACCTCCGCCGAGGCGACGAGTCCGGCCGGCAATTATCCGATCACCCTTTCCGGCGGCCAGGCAGACAACTATAACCTCTTGTTGCACGACGGCAACTTGCGGATCGACAAAGCGAATCTGGAAGCCAGAGCCGACAACAAGACCATGGTAGGCGGAACGTCTGTCCCGTCGTTAACGATCACCTATACCGGATTCGTGAACAACGAAGGCCCATCCGCCATTTCACAACCGACGATCGCAACAACGGCTACCAGCAGTTCTAGCCCGGGCAATTACCCCATTACGCTTACGGGTGGAGCTTCTGACAACTATAACATCAGCCTCGTGAACGGAACCTTGACGGTCCTCACGCCGATCACCTGTAACATCAGCATGCCGTCAACCCTACCCCTTTGCGGCATCGGCGGAAATAGCATCAATGCTACCGCAAGCGGTGGTAACAGCTATTCCTGGAATGTCAGTTCTTCGAATAATTCCTGGAGCATGACCGGCGGACAAAACAGCCTTTGCGCTACCTACCAGGCCGGCAGCAGCGGAGTTTCCGGAACCTTCATACTTACGGTAACCAATACCACGTATAACGTCAGCAATTCTTGTTCACTTACCGTGAGTTCACGTTGCGATGAATACTGTACGTATGTTCAATCCTTCTGGGGCAGCACCACCGCCACTTCCTGTACCGGCGCTTCGAGCCTGACGCTGATCAATTCCGCGCTCACCACCCCACTCGTGAACGGAAGCGGTTCCAGACTGGTTACCATCGGAACTTCAGAAGGCAGTTGCCTCCGCTCCAAGATGCCCGGTGGAACGACGTACGCTTCGTTGCCGAGCGGCTGCGTATCCTGCTCCGGCGCAACCGGAACATCCTACCTGAGCAGCAGCAAATTCAAAAACGGTTTGTTGTCGAATACGATTGCTTTGGGTCTCAGCATTCGCCTTCAGCCGGCCTTGGGCAGTGTTCGGATCACCGCCCGCTACCTGACGACCTATAACGCGACCTCCTGCAGCGGCGGCACTGCCGTTCCCGGCACCAAGCAGGTTTATTCGCTTCCGTCCTCCGTCGTTTCGGCATTGGGAAGCGCCAATACCGTGAATGATCTGCTCATACTGGCCAACCGCGTATTGGGTGGCGCTTGCACGACACCATCCGCTACGGATGTCAACACCGCTGTATCGGCTGTATTGACCGGCTTCAACAGTTGCAAAGTACTCGCCGGCTTCTCGAGTTCTTCGGGCGGCAGTCGGGAAACCGAAGTCGAACCGGTTCCGGACGAAGTTCCGGCTTACGAACTCGAGCCGGTCATGGTCTACCCTAACCCGACCGATGGTAATGCAACCGCGGTATTCCTGGGCGGACTGGGACAACTGACAACGCTGGAAGTCTATGACCTCAGCGGTTCCCGTATGGCAACGCTCTGGAACGGACAAACCGAAACCGGCCTACCCTATCTGGTGGAGATTCCCTCTGCACAATGGGCCGCCGGAATCTACTTTGTCCGCCTGACCAATGGTTCGGAGTCGGTTGTGACCAAACTGATCCTGACAGAGCAGCGCTAAACATCAGCGACAACATTTTTCCAATGCAAAAGGCCGTCCCGCAAGACGGCCTTTTGCATTGGAAATACAGTCTAAACACCGGTTTCAATCGCTGAAGCTTTCATTGAAATTGATTAAATTGTCCCATCATTCGCCGGTACTTCATGAAGTGTTCGCACTACCTTTTATTCATCGTCCTGCTGCTCACGCATCCCCTTTTTGCACAGGATCCCGTAGCCGACAGCCTTAAGAACGCCTTGGCAACTGCGCCAGCGGACACCAATCGTGTGAACCTGCTTTTCACCCTGGCCAAGTCGAGTATGGCTACTTCGCCAACGGAAGCCCTCGACTACAGCGAACAAATGCTCAAACTTTCGGAGCAACTGAAATTCAGCAAAGGTGTCGCGCAAGGTTACAAATGGCTCGGTATCGCCAAATTCAATCTGGGGAATTACTTCGACGCCATCCAGAATTATGAAAAAGCACAAGCCGTCTTTGATTCCATCGGTGACCGGCGCGGCGTTGCCAACATGTACAGCAACATCGGCAATGTCTATTACAACCAGGGTGAAGACTCGAAAGCCCTGGAATACTTCCTGCAATCACTCAAGATCTCGGAAGAGATCAACGACACCCTGCGGACCACGACCGCGCTGATCAACATCGGTGCCGTGTTCGCAAACAAGTCCATCACCTATCCTCAGGCACTGAAATACCTCGGACGGGCATTACCATTGAGCCTAGCAATCGACGACCTTACCACCTACGGAACCGCCTGCGTCAACATCGGCGAGATCTGGCTGAACAGCAATGAATACGATTCCGCCCAGGTGTACTTCGAAAAAGCCGCGAAGGCCTATGATGGAACTGAGGATCTGCCTTATGCCCTGAACGACCTGGGCAAGGTCTACCAGATGCGCCAGGAATACGACGCGGCCTACCGCTACCAAAAGCAGGCCTACGACATCGCCAAGAGCCTCGACCTGCGGAACGACATGGCCATCTCGATGCTCGGCATCGCCAAGACTCTTCAATTGCGGGGCGAGACCCGTACCGCCCTCAACGCCTACCTTGAAGCGGAATCCCTGGCCAAGGAGACGAATTCCAACTACAGCCTCAAAGAGATCTACGAAGGCCTTTCCGGAGTCTATGCGAGACTGGGAGATTTCACCAAGGCCTTCAAGTATCAGAACCTTTTGATCGGAGTCAAGGATACGCTGTACAACATCGACACCGACAAAAAGCTCCAGGGTCTTACGTTCAACTTCGAGATCGAGAAGAAACAAGGACAGATCGACCTGCTGACGAAAGATCAGAAACTCCAACAGGCGGAAATACGGCGCCAGCGCCTGGTCAAGAATGGCTTCATCGGCGGTTTCGCCGTTGTCCTGCTCTTCGCTGGTGTGTTCTTCAGCCAGCGGAACCGCATCTCACGGGAGAAGAAACGCAGCGATGAACTGCTGCTCAACATTCTGCCGGAAGAAACCGCGGAAGAGCTCAAAGCGACCGGCACCGCCAAAGCACGCAACTTCGATTCGGTGACGGTCATGTTCACCGACTTCAAGAATTTCACCCAAGCCAGCGAACGGCTTAGTCCGGAGGAATTGGTTCGGGAGATCAACGATTGCTACAGCGAATTCGATCGCATCGTTTCCCGGTACGGTATCGAAAAGATCAAGACCATCGGCGACGCTTACATGTGCGCCGGGGGCTTGCCGGTTCCCAATGGTACGCATCCGGTCGACGTGATCAAGGCCGGTCTGGAATTCCAGGCATTCATCGAACAGAACAAGCAGAAGCGGATCAGCCAGGGGCTGCCCTATTTTGAATTACGCCTGGGGATCCATACCGGACCGGTTGTGGCCGGTATCGTAGGCATCAAGAAATTCGCGTATGATATCTGGGGCGACACCGTCAATACTGCTTCACGAATGGAAAGCAGCGGCGCCACCGGCAAGGTGAACATCAGCGGCACCACATACGAACTTGTCAAGGATCATTTCGATTGCACACCCCGCGGAAAGGTTGAAGCCAAGAACAAAGGCTGGATCGAGATGTACTTCGTGGAAGGTCTGAAGTGATCAGGCCCGGGCAGCGGAACGGGATCGTTCGTATTGAGCACGGAGTGACTCCAACTGTCGGTTCAGTCCCGCTTCGCGGGTTCGCTTGGCGGAGTCCGTGAAATACCGGTGCGCACCCAGGAATTTCACTTGAAGCTCGAGCCATTCGGCCTCGTTCCGTACCGTTCCGTCGTGCAGGAATTCCGCGTACATCCGGCTGGCTAGAGGGAAATAATCTTCCCGGCCGAGGTAATCCAGATCCGCATCGCACAGGATACGGTCGAACAGATCCTGTGGTTGTTGCGGCACCCGGGTTGCCGCGATCATCCGCTCGACCTTTCGGATCTGTTCTTCGTCGATATTCAACCGGGTCAGGTAATCACGTGCGATTCGCTGGCTGATGACTTCATGTTCTTTCCTGCCTTCCAGGTAGCCGGTATCGTGTAACAAGGCCGCGGTCCGGATCAGCAGGCGATCGGATTCGTCCAAACCTTCCATTCTGGACAGGCGTTCGGCAGCCTCAATCACATCGAGCGTATGCTCGGCGTTGTGATACCGATATTCCGGAGAGAGGTCGCGGCGCAGGCGACCAATCACCTCCGCTTCCAACGAGGCGTAGGTGAGGTTGTCGATCAACATCACCCCAATTTACGAAAATCCTATATATTTACCTTCGGCGACCCGATAATTGCATGTCCCTGAACAGCGTCCCCTACGAAAAAACCCTGCGCATCCTGCAGCAGGTGGAGCTGTTTGAGCACGTTCCTACGAATGTAATCGAGGAACTCTGTAAAAAGATGCTGATTTCCAGTTTCCGGGCGGAAGACCGGATCATCAACCAGGGCGATGAAGGAAACAGCATGTACGTTATCCTGTCGGGCAAGGTGCACATTCACGATGGCGACTTTGTCGTGGCCAGCCTGCACGAAGGCAGTTTTTTCGGTGAATTCTCGCTACTCGACGACGAACCCCGTTCACTTTCTGTTTCCGCCGCCACGCCCTGTGTGACCGGCACGATTCTGCAAAACGACTTTTACCGCATCATCAACAAATATCCGGACGTTACCAAGGACATCATCAAGGTGATGCTGAAACGTCTGCGTGGCCAGAATACCACGATCATTGCGCAACTCCGTTCCCGCCAGCGCGAGTTGGAAAACATGGTACGCGAGCGGACAGCGGATATCCAAAAGAAAAACGAAGACCTCGAAAAGGCCATCGCGGAACTGAAGGTAACCCAGGAACAACTGATCCAGCAGGAGAAGCTGGCTTCACTCGGCCAACTCACTGCCGGAATCGCTCACGAGATCAAGAATCCGCTGAACTTCGTGAACAATTTCTCGGTACTGACAAACGACCTGATCAAGGAACTGCACGAATGCGAGGATCCGGAAGAACGCGAAGCGATCTTTTCCGACATCCAGCAGAACCTCGAGAAGATCCGCTTCCACGGCCACCGCGCGGACTCCATCGTCTCGAGCATGCTGGACCATGCCCGCTCCAGCAGCCGGTCGCGCGAACTGATTCACCTCGATCAGCTGTGCGACGAGTACCTCAACCTCGCCTTCCACGGAATGCGAGCGAATGTTCCCGATTTCAACTGCACACTCGAGAAGAATTACGAGCCCAACATTCCGGAAACCACCTGCATACCACAGGATATCGCACGGGTGTTCCTGAACCTGTTCAACAACGCCTTTTACGCAGTCAAAGGCCGGCACCTGCCCAAGGTGAGCGTGCACGTCCGCACGCTTTTCATGCCGGGTAAAAAGGAAATCGAAATCCGTATCCGCGACAACGGAAGCGGCATCCCGGAAGATAAACTGAACAAGATTTTTCAACCCTTTTTTACCACAAAACCTGCCGGACAGGGCACCGGATTGGGACTAAGCATCAGCCACGATATCATGACCGCCCACGGCGGCAGCATCCGTGTCGAGAGCAAGGAGAATGAATACACCGAATTCGTTCTCAACCTTCCCGTTACCAATTAAAAAAGCCGCCGGAATCATCCGACGGCTTTGTCCACGTCCCTGCCGGCAAACAACCGGCACTAAGGGCTTCAAGGTTGTATGGTGAACAGGAATAGCATCATGTTGTTCTCGACGATGGAATAATCGGTCGCTTCGACCAAAAGGTCACCGGTCAGGTCAGTCGGCACATAGCCGAAGACGAAATTCAGTGCCGCGTTTTCAACCGCTGTATAATCCGAGGCCTCGATCAACTGATCCTGATTCACATCACCGCTCCAGAGCGCGAATCGACCGTTACCCAGTTCGCGCAGGTTAGCCCCGTACGCGCTGCCGGCCGAACTGGAGAAGTCATAGGACATGACCGACTGCACGGTCAGCGGTACCGCGCTCCAGGTTTCCAGGCTGTTACGATGACGCACCCGGATGTAACACCGTTCGCCGATCAGCAGGCTGTCGGACCAGGATACCGCAACTGAACCGTCATCCTGAACGATCCCCACACCTTCCAATCCAACCAGACCACTGGCGGAATCAACCAACGCGATGTTGATGGAATCCACATCCGCCGGATTCGTTGAGGTACCGTTGAGGAAGAGACAACCGCCCGAACCACCGTTGCCCATCGGTGCCGCAACGGTACCCGATAAGGTAAAGCCCTCGATCAGGATATCCAGGTGCAGATCGATCGGACAGAAAGAACGCCGCACCACGACCGAAAGCGTGGTCGAACATCCGTTCGCATCGGTGACGGTCAACGTATAGAGTCCGGCTGCCAATCCTGCAATGGAAGGCGTGGTGGCTCCATTGCTCCAGGCATACGTATAAGGTGGCGAACCACCGCTCACCGTGCTGGAAGCTGTACCGTCGTTGATACCCAGACACCCCACAGGTGTGGAGCTAAGCGTCACCAACGGACCTCCACCCGTAACGGGTGGCAGGAATACATTGCAACAGATCATATCACCATAGTCGTTCGTGATGCAAACTGTATAGGTGCCGGGAGGCACCGCGACACAACTCGAACCTGCTCCGATCGGGACGCCGGTCCAGAAATATCCCGTCACATTCCCCCGGTAACATTGCAGGTCGATGCAAATTGATCCAAGCCCTGTCGTGCAGTTGACCGGCGAAATGGAGGGCAACACCGCTGGCACACGGAACCCGTAGTGGTGTTGACTTCCGTCACAGCCAACGATCGTAAAGGTGAGTGAATCACAGGCATTCGCGCCCTCGAAGAACGGTTCAGTGCTGTTATTCTGCCAGTGATAAGAATAATTGCCGCATCCGTTTCCGTTGATCACCGCTGTTACCATGCTGCCGCAGTTGGAGAAATTGAAACTGACGGAAGGCGGAACAAATCCGGCATCCGACAAGGTGTAGCAACAGGTGAATTGCTCTCCGTCACGATTGGTAACGGTTACACAATACGTTCCCGCACCCAGTCCTGCTATGCAGGAAGTCGTGGCTCCGTTGCTCCAGGAGTAGAAATACGGTTGCGGTCCGAAGCAACCCTCGATGCAGATACTGCCGTTGTTCAGGCAGCAATGCGGCTGGACCGCTACGAAATCAAAGCGCGGAACCGTGATCGTTTTCGTTACACTGCAACCACGGGCATCGGTGATGGTCACTGTACGCATAACACAACGCTCCTCCAGGGCAATGCATTGATCCGTAGTAGGGCCATTGCCCCAATCGAAGGTGTAAGGAGCACATCCGCCCTCCACTGCCACACAAACCGAATCTCCGCACTGCGAAAAATTCAGGATGGCCGTCAACGGACCGCTGGCTAAGGGGACGGTCACACTCTGCTGCGTGAAATTGCCACAGGCATCCTGAACATAGATGATATAGTTACCGGCCCGCAGGTTACAGAAGATATTAGAATCCGGCGTCTGCGCGATGCTGTACGATAAGAGCGGGTTGCACGGATCGAAATAGGAATAGCTGAACAGGAGACAACAACCCGTGAACGTGGCATGAATGCAACCGTCGTTGAAGCAATTGTCGGGATCGACGCTGACGATGGTAATGGTCGGTGGCGGAGGCGGCGGAACATTGTTACAGTTGCATGCTGCCGTATCACAACCGCCACACTGGATGACCGTGATCGCGTTCGTCACCGTAGTCGAGCAACCGTTGGTATCGACAAAAGTGTAGCTGACGAGGAATGAACCGATACCCGGTGGGGTGAAGACATTCGCGAAAATGCCCGGACCGGTGAAGTACCCGGTTCCGGCAGCGAGGTTCGCCGGAATCCAGGCATTTCCCTGCCAAACCAGGATCGAAGAATCACTCAATGCCTGCGGGCCCGCATCAACGCAGATCGAAGAAAGGAAATACGGCCATTGCAGGATCGGCACGGGGTTCACGGTTACACAGACGGTATCCGTATCCGAGCAACAACCGTTCGAGCACACCAGGACATAACAGGTACTCTGCATCGGGAAGAGGTCTATGATTGGCCCCTGCCCTACTGGTTGCAGTTCACCTTCGAAGATCTCGAACCAGGTCGTCGAATCACAGCCTGCCGTTTGCAAGGTGAGTGGTTGACCGGCGCAGATCACCTGGTCAGGTCCCGCATTGGCGTCACAGGTATCCAGACAACAGGCGATTACATTGATATACTTCGTAATCGACGCACTGCAACCGAGGCTGTCGGTATAGGTGAAAACAACCGGGTTGGAGCCCAATTGGTTCGGGAAGAAATAGTTCCCGACCACATTCACACCCGAGAAACTCCAGGTTCCCGGCGCATTCGCCAACGGCACCCAGGCATTGTTGATGTAAACCGTCACCAGCGCGGTATCCAGGTAAATGGAATCGCTGAATTGACATACCGGTGAAAGACTGAACGGCCACTGGATCTGGGGCGGAGGATTCACGGTCAGACAAACCGTATCCGTATCAACACAACACCCCTCGTAGCAGACCAGCACATAGCAGGTGTTCTGCATCGGGAATACATCCACGATCGGAGTATTGCCGACCA
>ERZ724514.29-NODE-29-length-54948-cov-8.741023_pt1 | contig 54948 bp, 32 predicted proteins | sample MGYA00376047_ERZ724514 | MGnify/ENA primary metagenome ERZ724514 (study PRJEB28724, sample SAMN07190883) | activated sludge metagenome | isolation source: activated sludge of sewage treatment plant in Hong Hong | place: Hong Kong | collected 2016-03-17 ...
CCTGGTGAGATTGGCCCTTTTTCATTGACCAATTACATGGAAGTAAAATCGTATGGAGAAACCATCAAATGGGTTACCGGCAGTCGCTACATGCCGCCCTGGAAGGCAGACCCTGTATACAGGCATTACCAGGAAGAAAATTACCTGACTGATGAACAAATAAACAAAATAGCGCAATGGGTTGACAATGGCATGCCATATGGCAGTGCCAATGAAGAGCCTTCTTTTCCTGACTATCCTGAGGGCAGTGCATTGGGCACACCTGATTTGGTATTAAATTTTGCCACCCGCTATTTGCATAAAGGAAATGGCACTGATGAATACAGATACTTTGTATTGCCAACAGCTTTGCCAGAAAATAAAATCATCAAAGCCATTGAATTGCGACCCGGAAATAAAAAGATAGTGCATCATGCATTGTTTTTTCAAGACACAACCGGAAAGGCCAGAAGTTTCGATGCTAAGACACCAGAATATGGTTTTTCGGCCAATACCTCTGGTTTTGATGTCAACTCTGTATTGTTGTATGAACAATATCCTGGCTATGTTCCAGGTCAAAAACCCATCCGATACCCGGAGTCATTTGGTCAACGAATGAATAAAAATGCCGATCTGGTCATACAAATGCATTATGCACCTACCCCTATAGACGAATACGACAGTACAACCGTGAATGTTTTTTTTGCAGACCCAGAAGAACAAATTGATAGATTTGTAAAAGACAGGATCCTGTTGCCATCTGATCTTCCAGGAGGTTTTTTTGCATTCAATATCCCCGCCAATCAAAAAAGAGTGTTCACCGGAAAATGGAAGACAACCCAGGATCTTACTTTTCTGAGCGTTTTCCCTCATATGCATTTGTTGGGTAAAAGATGGAAGGTATGGCTACAAAGGCCGAATGGTACCATTGAAAATCTGATTAAAATCGATGATTGGGATTTCAATTGGCAGGGAGGTTATTACTTTAATGAAGCTGTAATTGCGCCAAAAGGCACCACTGTTTATGCTGAGGCAGAGTACGACAATACTACCAACAATCCGCTAAATCCCAATACACCACCCGTTGCAGTAGGATGGGGAGAAAAAACCAGTGATGAGATGTATTATTTTCCTATATTACACACACCATATAAAGCAGGTGATGAAAACTTGGTTTTTGGTCAAGTTACTGCAACAGCTGATCCTATATCTGAGGAAGGAAAGTTTGCAGCCAGCGTATTTCCAAACCCCTCCAGGTCAGAAATGGTAAACTTTGAATTTAAATTGTCCGATGCCAATACGCTTAACATCTTTCTGACCGACGAAAGTGGAAAAGTAGTGAGAAATCTTAGGAAGGGTGAATTTTACAATCGAGGCTACAATTTTATTCATTTCGACGCCAGTCAGCTGAATGGAGGTACCTATTTTATAGTTGTTACCGGTAAAAATTTGCAACACACTGAAAAAATTCAAGTCATAAAATAATGATCAATCAACAAACTGCACTAATTACGGGAGGCTCACAAGGCATTGGAGCAGCCATTGCCTCTACCCTATTGGATTTGGGAATGAATGTAGCCGTGACAGGGCGTGATGCTACCAAACTTTCTGCTCTTGAAAATCAGCTTAATGCCAGTGGCAACAAGCCATTGTTGTGCATTGAGGCAGATGTAAGAGACCGGTACGAAATGGATCGGGTGGTAAAATCCTGTAATGAAAAATTTGGCAAAATTGGCATTGTGATTGCCAACGCAGGTGTAGGCAGTTTTGTTTCAATTGACGAAATGAGTTATGACTTGTGGCACCAAACCATAAACACTAATCTCACAGGTGTATTCAATACACTAAAATCTTCACTCGAAGATCTTAAGAGTAGTCAAGGATATTTTATAACGATGGCAAGCTTAGCCGGAACTAATTTTTTTGAAAAAGCATCAGCTTACAATGCCAGTAAATTTGGGTTGGTTGGTTTTACCCAAGCGGTCATGTTGGATCTTAGAAAGTTTGGCATTAAAGTTACCACCATTATGCCTGGCTCTGTGGCTACACATTTTAATGATCACGTCCCTGATGAAAAAGATGCGTGGAAGATTCAACCTGAAGACATAGCACAAATCGTTGTTGATTTGCTAAAAATGCCTACCCGGACACTGCCCAGCAAGATTGAAGTCAGGCCAAGTTTTCCATCAAAATAATTTGTCTTAAATTTTTATAAATCGAGCTGTCCTTATGATGCCGGAAGACAAGAATTGAACGGCATATAATCCAGCTGGAAACGCGGATGTGTCCAAGATATATTTATTATTACCAACCAGATTGAGATTCAGTGTCATTTCGATTCCATTGAAGGCAAAAACTTTCATGTTTTCAATTGAAAAGGGCAGCTGGACTTCAAGATAATCATGAGCGGGAACAGGACTCATCACAATGGATGCCTCCAACTGATCAATAAAATTTATTACATCAATGGTCACCGAATTTTCAACTGAACAACCAAGTTCATCGGTGATTTTATAGTAGTAAGTACCTGGTGGCAAGTTTGAAGGGTTAAACCCGTTAATCGCAGGAGGTTGCCAGGAAATGGTATAATTGCCCTGCCCTCCCAAGGGTGTGATGTTGATATAACCTGAATTTTGTCCTGGCGAAGCATCTTGCTTTTCCACATTTACAATGATATCGGAAGTAGAAGGCAGTATAAGCGGACCCACCACTAATTTGCAATCTTTTGCATCACTCACAGTAGCAAAATAGAGTCCGTTTTTTAGATTTTGTATTTTGTTGCCGATTTGTTGATTACTCCAACTTATCAAATAAGGCTTAGTTGCACCATTGACAGTTAGAGCAATGGCTCCCGTGCTATCAGAATTACATAGATTTTTTATCAAATCAATGGAATAATTAAATGCCGGAATTTGTGCCACAGCAATGGAGCCGGACTGACTTATACATCCATCGGCATCTGTGATGGTCACACGATAATTGCCACCACTCAATTGATCCAAAGTATCTGAAGGGCCTTGAATCATGCGTTGGGTTCCATTGCTCCAATTAAAATCAAGCGGAGACCTCCCATTAAAACATGAAGCTGCTATTTTCGCAGATTGATCTGATGGGCAAATATTGTCGGTCAATTTTAATATATCCACAGTATAAGCAATATTTCCGGATGGTACGGTAATTGACTCTGTGGTAATCTTACAATTACCAGCATCCACTGCGGTAAGTGTATAGACCTTTGGCAATAAGCCAATAATATCTTCTCTATTTTGATTGGTACCCGTCCAAAAATATTTATATGGCGGTAGCCCTCCAAAGACAGTAGTGTATATCGCACCATCCATTTTTTGCAAACATCCCGCGGGAATTACATTGTCAATACTATAAAACAATTGTGGCGGTTCTCTCACAATTATATTTTCTTTTTGAGCAGAACAACCATTGTTGTCATATATGGTCACACTGTAGTTGCCGGCCGTCAGGTTGGGTCGGAATTGGGTTAGAGGCCCATTATCATTCCAAGAATAACTATAGGGGGATGTACCTCCCGCAACATGGATTCGAATTTGACCAGTTCGGGTACCAAAACATCTGACATCTTCGAGATTGGTTACATCGAGTTCAAGAGAATCGGGACCTGGAAGGGTAGGATTATATATTTGACTACAATTAACTCCATCCGTAATAGTCAAATGATAAGTGCCTGCAAGAAGTGAAGTTCTTCTATTTCCAACAAATCCATCTTCCCATTCAAACGTATATGGTGGAATACCATTGACTACATTGATTTCAAGTATACCTGTTGCATCGCCATAGCATAAAGGTGGTTTAACAAATGTAATGACTGGTTGTAATGCTGAAGCGGGTGTTACATCTATGGGGCCAAGTTCTTTCACGCAGCCAATACCATTGGTAATGGTTACATAATACGTTCCGGCTGAAACATTGACAAGATTGAGTGTGGTATCTCCCCTACTCCATCTGTATTTGAAGGGTGTATATATACCATTGTGATTGATTTTAATCTGTCCATCATTTAATCCTACACATGTTGGTTTTTGTATAGATTCAACAACAGCCTGAAAGTTGGAAACAGATTTAATTTCAATAAAAGACGTTTCAAGACCACAGCCATTTACATCTGTGATTTTACATTTATAAAAACCACTCGTCAATTGATCAATGTAATTGCCGGTAGCTCCATGTAACCAATTGAACTGGATAGGAGGACTACCACCAGTAACATCTATAGCAAGTGTGCCGTCACCCTTGCCGTTGCATGTTTCATCCGTGATAACTAAATTTTGGATTTGCATAGGGTTTGAGGTGTCTGTTAATACCAAAACTCCATCGCAATTCTCATCAATCTGATTGCAGGGAATATCTGGTTTTCCGGGATTTATATTTGGGTTTGTATCATCACAATCACCTCCAAACAGACTATAACCTACAGGTACCTTACTGTCACATTTTCTTACAAATTGATCTGGATTTCCATAGCCATCAGCATCGGAATCAAGATAATAAATAGCACTTTCTACCGTCGAAACATTGCCCAGGGTAATGAGATCCAATGCGATATCCCCTTCACTTCCCTCGGATGTCTGACCTGAAAAGCGCATTGTGAAAAGAGTTGATGGCGGTACTTCAATGGCTTGAATTGCTTTATTCCACTGATTTCCTTTGTCCCCATTTTGGAGAAAGATGGAATGCCAGCTTGTCTTATTGTCTGTACTAACCTCTACGTTCAGGCTTCCAATGTCTTTGCCATACATATGGTAAGCAAAATCCAAATCGCAGCCTGAAGAAATAACACCCGATTTAAGACAAGAAGTCTCTAATATTGCTGTCATGTTTGTTTTACATAGGGCAGGACTGCTTTCTATGTAAACATATTTACCACCACCCAAATATCCAGAGCTTGGTCCGGTAAAATCTGTTGGTGTTTCTCCTTCATTTACCAACCAATCTGTATCATCACTTTTGATATTTTTAAAAATATTGTCAACATCACACGCTTCTTCACAACTTTGCTGACAGAGCAGATAGTCTTCAAACCCTTCCAGCAAGTTAACATTGGTACAGGAAGTTTTGAGGGTTCTTACACAACTTGGCACCGAAAAAAGAGGTGTCAGGCAAGAAGAAACAAGATAAAATTCATACTCTACATCAGGCTCCAAACCCGGAACCAGGTAGCGTTGTAAATTACAATTTACTACAACAGTCCGTGCAGTGCCTGGCTGACCTTTTTTCTGGTAATGAATCTCCAAATTTTTGCATGAAGAGGGCTGGTTCCATGAAATTTCAAAAGCAGTGTTGGTGATTTTGGAAATAAAAAAGGATTCAACTGTATTGCATGGTTCCTCTACAAAATTGAGATAAACAAACTTTAATATACCTTTATCGTTGGCTGCTCCGTCACATACTATCAATTTCCAGAGTCCGGAGGGATTGGCAGGTATGTTTAACTCCGACAAAGCTTCATCCGGCTGATAACTGCCTGCAAAAGGAGGAAAACCCTCTGCAATGGACAAGCAAGCTTCATCAGAAAAAACGGAAGGTTGACTGCAATCTGCTCCAGGAATACCATAGTTATCGTCAACCGTTCCATGCCTGTCTGTTAAAATAATTCGATTTCCTTGTGGACTTTCCAATTGAATCAACAAATCTGCCGGCCAGGTATGGGTGGCGATCATGGAAACCGATTGTAGTTTGTAAGGCGTTGCGGATGGTGGCAGGTTGACTTCTATGTTGAAAAAATCAGTTAGGCCATTATCGCAATTATTATCTCTAAGTTCAAGGTTGAGTTCGCACGAAGCATTGTTGTCGATAGCGGTAACAAAACTAAACGGCCCGGCCCATTTACTGGTATCTGCTGCTGCACATACCGCTCTGATCCAAAAAACGTAAGCTGTGCCGGCAGTCAGATTGTCAAGTTTTCTGAATTTTTGACTTGCAACAGGCGTTTTTGTGGTAGCCGACAAGGCAACTCCTTTTTCTCCATAAGCCAATTGGTAACCCAGAATTGGATTGTTGTTGTCTACCCAACTAATGGTAATAGATCTGGAAGTGATTTCAGAATATTTTAATGAAAACGGCTCTTTGCATGCACCCAACATTTTGGATGCAATAAATAATATTAAAACCAATGAACCAATCCACTTCATATTGTAAAAATACTTCAGATTGCTGTACCCTGAGTGTTAAAAAGTAGAATTTGTCTTCACCTACTATACAATAATCCTAAAATTGGGGCTTAACTAAGTTTTTCCAACTGTTTTGACAATTCCCTGAGCCGTACTTTCATGGCAGGACTTTCACTTTGCGACCAAACGGGGATCATACTTTTTAATTCATTCGCCAATTCCGGATATTTAACACATATTTTACCACATACAGTTGCCGAAAAAGCACGAATGGCCACGGCCTGGTGTGCAGAAGACAGGAGTTTGAAACATACTTCAAATACTTCTCCTAAATATGGATCTTTTAAATCAATAAATTGCCAAAGTCTAACAATATTGCGAGCCACAGCATCGTGATGGGGTTTTCTGATAGCCTTTAGCAATTGATCCATGTAGGGGAGAAATAAATCAGCATGATGGTCTCCCAGGAGCCCAACAACCCAGGCTGCGCGTTGAGCCAATAGCTTATCTTCTCCATTCAACCACTGTACAAGGGCCTTAACCAAGGCTGGATTTGACACAGCAGACTGCCCAACTAACACACAACTTGCCTTTGAAAATTGATCCAAAAGCAAAGCAGCTGCGGCATTTTTATCCAGGGGTTTCATTTGCAAATAAAATGTAGCGGTAATATTTCATAAATACATACGACCAAAGCCATCCGATTCCAATACCAATCAAACTACCCGTTAAAACATCGAGTGGGAAATGCACCCCTACATAAATTTGAGCAAAGCCTATGATCGCCGCCCAGGTTATCAACGGAATACCGATTCTTTTGATGACCCTTCCCAGCGTGAGCGTTAAAAATACAGCGATGGCAAAATGGTTGGTGGCGTGAGATGAAGTAAAACTGTATCCACTGCCGCACCGGATTCTTACAACAGGATTGTGTATGGCATCGTTTCTGCATGGTCTTTCTCTTTTCACCGTCTTTTTTATCAATTGACTGCTGACTGTGTCTGAAGTACCAACGGTGAGAAAACAAAACAATATCAGCCAATAAGCGTTCCTGCCGTAATTATAAATAAAAAATGATATTATAAAAACATACAAAGGGAACCATATCCATTCATTACGCATCCATTTAAGCCAAAAATCAAAAAAGGGATTCGACAAAGAACCATTGATCAGATGAAAAAGGTTATAGTCTGCATTTAGAATTGCCTCCATGAACAATTAAACTTATGCTTTAATCGCATTTGGTTGCATGGATGTAAACATGTTTTGAAAAGAAGTCCCAGTCAATCTCTTCCGGATAGGCTTTATTAATGGCCTCACAATTGCCAAAAAGTGACTCGAATTTGTCTTCGTAGTGTTTCTTTTCAAGTTTATAGGCTACTTCATTGCCTACTTTCACATAATACGATTTAGGTTGCCCTCCAGCAACGGAAAAGCCTCCAATGCCCACAGAAGCGCTTTCCTTAGCCTGCGGGTCAAAGAAGACCTTGATTTTATTGCAATAACCAGGATTGATCAATTGAAGGAGCAAAGATTTTTTCTCATTTTTAATCATTACTTCCGAATATTCAAAAAGAGCATAACCTTCTTTGATGTGAGCCAGGTTAACCTGTTTGTTTTTGTCCCATTCTGTAAAATCATTCATTTTATCCATCCCTTTTGAAAACTTATCCCACTTGCTTGGGGCAATGTACATGTGATGGATATCCTGAGGCTGAAACTCCATTTTTTTACCCAGAGAATCCTTGATGGTTATTTTTTCGATCAAACCTTTTTTTCGATCGATGTCATCAATATATCCGGTCACCTCCCTTCCATCAGCGAGAGTAATGTAACTGATTTTTGATGAGGAAAAAGTAAAATTACCATCTAAGAAATCCTGCGCAGAACAATAAAACGTCAAGAAAAGAAGTGTGATAAGTGTAGTCATTTTCATGGTGTAAATATTTTTCACAAAGCTAAGAATTTTTAGCCAAAGATGTAAGCCATTAAACCGGTTAACACACAAATATGAATGAAGTAAATTGAAGAAACACCATTATAAATTCGGTAAAAGAAGCTATATTTGCATTTTTTCAAAATTTAATTCACATTTATGATCCTGGAACAAGACAGGTATACTTTTTCGGGTGGCATAGATCCACTTGATTTGGTTGAAAAATACAGGGCACCTCTATACGTTTATGAAGCGGCAACCATTCAATCGAAATATGAAAAAATGGTAAACGCCTTTTCTGTGTCAAGGTTTAAAATCAATTATGCCTGCAAAGCACTTACCAACCTGTCTATCCTCAAATACATGAAATCACTTGGAGCGGGACTTGACACGGTTTCCATCCAGGAAGTAAGGTTGGGACTGGCTGCCGGCTTCCATCCCCAAGACATCATTTACACTCCCAATTGTGTGGGCATTGAAGAAGTAAATGATGCGGTAAAACTAGGTGTAAGGATCAACCTCGACAATTTATCTATTCTCGAACAATTTGGAACCTTGTATCATGCCACCTATCCAGTTTGCATACGCATCAATCCGCATATCATGGCAGGAGGGAACGACAAAATTTCGGTAGGCCATATTGATTCAAAATTTGGAATCTCAATACACCAGCTGCCCCACGTTTTGAGAATCGTCAAAGCTACAGGATTAAAAATAGAAGGTCTTCACATGCATACAGGCAGCGATATACTGGATGCGGAAGTGTTTTTGCTGGGAGCTGAAATACTGCTTACTGCAGCCAACTCATTTGAAGATTTGGATTACATAGATTTTGGATCCGGTTTTAAAGTGCCTTACAAAGACGATGGCATTCAGACCGATATTGAAGATCTTGGTGAAAAAATATCTGCCCGATTCAACAGTTTTTGTGAAGAATATGGCAAGGAAGTCATGTTGATGTTCGAACCCGGCAAATACATGGTTAGCGAAGCCGGTACATTTTTGGTAAAAGTCAATGTGGTAAAACAAACAACCAGTACTGTTTTTGCAGGCGTAGACTCAGGTTTGAATCACCTGATCCGACCCATGTTTTACAATGCCTACCACAAGATTGTCAACATCTCAAAAACCAGCGGCAGAGAACGAATTTATACCATTGTAGGATACATCTGCGAAACCGATACCTTTGGATCAGAGCGAAGATTACACGAAGTCAACGAAGGTGACATTTTGGCCTTTTACAATGCCGGGGCTTATTGTTATGCTATGTCTTCCAATTACAATTCGAGATTCAGGCCAGCAGAAGTATTTATTGTCAATGGCAAAGATTACCTGATCAGAAAAAGGGAAACGATGGATGATCTGATGAGGAATCAAATAGAGATAGATTTATAATAGCAAATAAATGAAACAGCACCTATTAAGCAGTATTATTTTGGTCTTAACGACTTTGATACTATTTTCATGTAAGCAAGAAAAATCGGAAGAAAGTAAGATTGCGTTCATTAAAAAGAATGAAGTGCATTTTGAAAATGGCAGCACACTTCAACTCGGAGACAGTCTATCAAAAGTCTATTTTCTTATCCGGCATGCAGAGAAAGATACTCAAAAAATGGATCCTCCTCTTAATGAGGCCGGTAAATTGCGGGCTACAAAACTTACCCAAATGCTTAGACAGTCCTGGCTGGATGCTGTGTATACAACACTTACAGCAAGAACAATGATGACGGTTGACAGCATCACACAATACAAAGGGCTTGTCAACAATATTTATACAACCTCCAACATGAAGGAGACCTTTACAGAAGTAGCTGCTTCTCCCAACATCAATCGAGTACTCATTGTTGGGCATTCCAACACTATTCCGCCACTGGCCAATTTTTTAGCAGGCAGAACACATTTTAACAAAACCATAGATGAAAAAGCTTACGACAATTTCATCATAGTAGTGCAGAAAAAGGACAGTACAAAACAAGTATATGAATTGAAGTATTAATAGCCCCTGGCATGATCATCGCCTCGAGGATCGGCACCACCCTGCAGTCGGCCATCGGGCAATACAAGAATGGCTTCTAATCTTCCAAAGGGTTTTCTTTCTTTAAATTGGTGTCCCATTTTTTTCAATTTTTGAATAACCAATGTATCAAAGCCGCCTCTTTCGATTTGTATGCTATCCGGCTTCCATTGGTGGTGAAACCGGGGTTTAGCAACAGCTGTATGTGCATCCATGCCATATTCAATCACATTGATGAGGGCTTGAAATACACTGGTGATGATGGTTGAACCTCCCGGCGTACCCACCACCATGAATAACTTTCCATTCTTCTCTACAATGGTGGGTGTCATAGAAGACAACATTCTCTTACCGGGTTCAATTTTATTTGCTTCCGCCCCTATCAATCCATACAAATTGGCTACACCTGGTTTGATTGAAAAATCATCCATTTCATTATTGAGTAAAAACCCGGCATCACCTACTACCACAGATGAGCCATATGCACCATTCAAAGTAGTAGTCACGGCCACCGCATTGCCTTCTTCATCCACAATGCTCAGATGGGTTGTTTCTTCATGTTCAGCCTGCCCCAGTCCTGCCTGTATAACTTTGGAGGATGAAGCTTTATTGACATCAAAATCACTCATTCTATCCGCAGCATAAATGGAATCAATTAATGCGGATACAGGAACCGGATAAAAATCTGCATCACCCAGATGTTTTGCCCTGTCTGCATATACACGCCGCTCAGCTTCTACCATCAAGTGCATCATGGCCGCATCATGAAATGGCATCGTTTTGAAGTCAAAAGACTCAACACACTTAAGCAGTTGAATTAAGGCGACACCTCCACTTGAAGGGGGAGGCATAGAATAAACTTTAAAAGTCTTGTATTGGGTGGATAAAGTAACACGCCACTTTGCCCTGTAATTTTCCAAATCCCTGGCAGAAATAACACCTTTACCACGCTGCATTTCTGATACAATTTTTTGGGCCGTAACCCCTTTGTAAAACCCATCCACACCCTGATCGCGAATGAGCTCTAACGTAATGGCAAGTTCTTCTTGTTTCAGCACATCTCCGGCCTTCCAGATTTTGGATGTAAAAATGGTAGGACTTGTGTTTACTTTTTCAAAAAGCGATCGCTGTTCGTTTAAATTTTTAGCCTCCCTCTCTGTAAGGGCAACACCCTCCCTGGCAAGATCGATGGCGGGTTGCACCAAAATTTTCCAGTTTTTTAACTTACTAAATTTTTCATACGATGCCCATAAGCCCGCTACCGTTCCCGGCACACCTGCGGCCAGGTGGCCATGCTGGCTTAAATCGCTAAGTGCATTACCAAGACTGTCGAGGTACATGTCTTTTTTTGCAGCAGCTGGCGCCATCTCTCTATAATCAAGAGCTGAAACTTTGCCATCTGCCGTGCGCACTACCATAAAACCTCCACCTCCCAAATTTCCTGCTACAGGGTAACAAACGGCCAATGCCAATTGAACAGCAATAGAAGCATCAATTGCGTTGCCACCCTTTTTCAAGACAGAAACACCTACTTCCGTAGCCAGGGGATGTGCGGTCACTACCATGCCGTGCTCTGAAGTAGCGGTTTTTTGGGGTGTATCTGGAATATGAGGACCCCTCTTTTGGCACGAAAAGCTTACAAAAGTCAGTAGTAATAAAAAAAGAACCGCCTTCATTTTTGTTCAAAAATAGGAAAGTACCATCAAATTGTAAAACTTAATATTCTGCTGTCAAATGTCTTTTTTCATAAAAATCCACCACGACAATGAAATAAAAAGTGCAATGTACAAAGCAGAAAAACCCAAAGCTTCGGTATGGGAAAGCAGGATTTTGAAGCCCCATTCCTTTTCCAACCATACATCAGGCAGCTTAAAAAATGGGTTGGGCATCAAATCCTCTACTACATTCATTGGATAAAACAAGGTGGATCTGTTGTTAAAATAATAGAGATGGATGGCCCTGATTACGGGCTCAATAAACATAATGTATGAAAAGTAAACAAGTATAGCAAGTGTTCCTTTACGTATCCATACAGCTACAAAAAAAGCAAAACTCAAATAACCAAGGCACATCATAAAAAATCTGGGTATGGCAAAGTTGTTGTCCCATATTATTTCAAAATCATAGCCATCTGTGTGAATAAGACCCAATAAAATAGAGGAAACTACGTACATTAGTGTAGCCACAAATGAAAGTGACAGCAATACCGATATTTTAGACATCCAGTATTCCTTTCTTGTAAGTCCGTTTATGATAGATTGGCGTTGAGTTCGATTGGACACTTCAGAAGTAATCATATAGACCATCATGAAGCCCAAACAAAAAGAAACAAACCAATTGCCTACATAACCCTGATAATCCCAGACAGTAGGGAATTCGTAAAAAGTAATACTACCCGGCATGGGCGGTGGGACGTTGGCAAACACCTTCTTGCCAGTAAGAATGATCAGAGGAAACAAAGCCACGAAGATGGCCGAAAGCGCTATGACAACGCTGTTTTTCCTGAATTTAAGCCACTCTAGTTTCAATAATGTTCTCATCATTTGGTTTTATTTTGACTTCGGGTAATTTCCAGGAACTCCTCTTCTAATCTCTGTTTCCTTAGCACCAGATGGTTGACATAAATGCCCTTTTCAACTAGTGCCCTATTGATGGCGGAAGCCGATATTTGCGGCTGTACAGTGCATTCAATATACGACTTTTTGGCGGATGTAATTTCGATGCCTTCCATCTCATCAAGCGCAGCTACAAGGGCTTTTAAATCGTCGCTACCGATCTCACCCAACAGGTTATCATTGAGCATGGCTCCAACCGGGCCAGATGCCAGCAAAACACCATTCTTCATTATTCCTACGTGGGAGCAAATTTTTTCTACTTCATCCAGGATGTGACTAGCCATGATTACAGTTTTACCTGAATCTGCAATTCTCCTGAGGATTTGCCTGACCTCTGCTATACCTTGAGGATCCAGGCCATTGGTAGGTTCATCAAAAATCAGTACTTCCGGGTCCCCTATGAGGGTAGCCGCAATGGCCAGGCGTTGTTTCATGCCTAGTGAATACGTAGAAAATTTACTTTCCTTACGGTGCCATAGATCTACAGTTTTGAGCAGGCTTTCATAATCTGGATTCGACACCCCTTTGATCAGGGCCACGATCTCTAGATTGTCAATTGCATTGAGGTAAGGATAAAAATTGGGGGTCTCAAGTATGGCGCCTATTTTCACCCGATGCTTGTCGCCATATTCCCCTCCAAACCACGAAAATGATCCTGAGTCATATTTCAATATACCCAGAATTACAGCCAGTGTGGTGGTCTTGCCACTTCCGTTCGGCCCCAAAAGACCAAAAACCATACCCTGGGATATGGTGAGATTTAAATCATTGACAGCTTTTATCCTGCCATATGATTTATGTAAATTCTTTATTTGTAGTATTTCCATGAATGGATGATTGTTTTGTTTTTAAACCAGATCATGTGATACTGATTGTTTGACTATATAAAAATAACGAATCAAAGTCTTGGATCACTGTAATTTTCGATTATCGAAGGAAAAAATACGATTTAGGATGTCCCGTCAGGCATCAACGAACAATGGAAAGGTCAATTTATTCTTGTCTGTGTTTAGGGGCAATTGAGCAAAAAGCATGTCAACGCCTTTGAGTCCATCGGGGCCCAAATCGATAGAGCGTTGATTTACGTAAAGAGAAATATGGGCGTCTACAACTTCTTTTTTCATTTCCTGGGCATGATCCATAATAAACGGAAGGCTGATTTCAGGGTGGTTGAAGGCGTATTGAACACTTTCAGCCACCAATCGATTGACAGCAGTTTTAACTTCTTCCGGAAAAGAACGCTTAATCACAATACCCCCTAAGGGTATAGGTGTATGGGTTTCTTCTTCCCAAAATTCTCCTAAGTCCTTTATTAAAAACAGCCCTTTATCACGATAAGTAAATCTACTTTCATGAATAATAAGTCCGGCATCAAATTCACCAGATAACACCCTATCTTCAATGTCTGAGAACAAAACCTCTTTTTTATTATTCAAAAAAGGAAAGGCTTTTGACATCAAAAAATGAGCCGTGGTGTGCCAACCAGGAATGGCAATTTTGCTGTCTGCGTCAGGCACAAATCCAGCCCTGGCAGCTACCAATAACGGTCCGCAATTGTGGCCCAATGCCCCTCCACTGCGCAGCATTTGGTAAACATGGGTCATCTGGGTAAATGCATAATAACTAAGCTTGGTTACATCAAAACTTCCTTTGGCGGCTTCTCTGTTGAGTTGCTCCACATCCATCAACTCAAACTGAAACTGCAAGCCATTCGTATTTATGCGATGATTGTAAATAGCATCAAAGATGAAAGTATCGTTGGGGCAGGGAGAAATGCCTATTGTAAGTGTCATGAAACTCGGTTGGTATTGTAAACAAACTCATTGATCATCTGGTTCGCTGCTTTTAAATATCCATCAGAAACAGTAGCCAAAGCTTTAGACTGCAAGGCAAAACGTGAAATCCGCTCCAGTTTTTCAAGATCAAAATCCGCCATAAGGCTTAAAGCATGGATAGCATGAGGGCTCCAATCGAAATCTCTTATACCGTATCTGTAAAAGATAAAAGTATTGAGCCATTTGATTTTTTTATCCAACAACTGACTGTTGTCCCGGGCAGATAGATAAACCGATGCCAGCATTTTTATAAACTCCATGGATTCATTGCCCGGTGGCTGCCAAACAGGTATGGCTCTTTGCTTTCTTTTAATGGAAAATATAAAAAACAAAAGTACTCCTGCCATCAGAAAGTAATAAGTGTATCTCAAAAGATCGTGTTTCAAAACTTCATACATCGGACTTTTTTCCACTCTGGCAAAGTGTGAACCACTCAGATTGGCATCGGCCATTTCGCCCAAGGCTCTTTCAGTAAAAAATAAATCCTGCATAAAACGGCCATTACCCAATAAATTCAAAAGATAATCTACTTGAGATTTACTGCCATGGGTTAACCCAAAATTACTAAAAACTACTGGCAAACTGTGCACAAGCAACTGACCTCTGCCCAGGTTAATTTTCAGCGCAAATAATCTGTTGTCATTGTCTTGCAACATGAGGGTATCATACGACAACATATTTATCAGTACCTCATGATTGGAAGAATCCCCCGCCTTAAGCTCCAGATGTGACAAAGGAAGTTTAGGCATCACATCATGCCAACAATTGCTGAATTTATTATTTGCCCATTGACATACGCGCACTGAATCAGAGAATGTGGCTACGTTAAAATTCCAGTTTAGATTCAAAGAATCTTCTGCTGTGGCATTGGCTGATGATGCTGAAAGTACAATATTGCCTCCATTTTTAACAAAATTGAGAAGTTTGTTCATTTCATGCGCAGAAGGATTGAAGCTGGGAGTAATCAGTAATATTGTCGAATTGAATTTTGAAGCCAGTGTTGTTAAACTATCGGGAATCTGATTATGTGTTGAAATTACGGCTTTTGGTTGTATTGCCTTGTGTAAGAGCGCACAGCCATAAGGTAGTTTATCTTCGGGGTGATAGGTTGGAGTCCAGTTTTCATTGTGGGGTATGAATAGCCAAAGCAAGGCCAGCAGGCTGCCGTAGATGATGAGCAATACAGTTTTGCTTAGCTTCATAATTCCATTCCTTTTTCGCTTAAAGTTGAAATGGCAGGCATTGCCAGTTCTTTATATTTAAGGTATGAAATGTGGTCGGTCAAATGATGGCCAAACCAGGCATCATTGTAGCCTTTCATCAAAGTATTATAAACTTGCTTAATCTGTATGTTTGACAATTCCTTGCTATAATCCAGGTTCGTTTTGCCAGATTGCCAGACAATCATTTGGTGTTTTTCCAACTGTGAAAGATACTTTATAAACATCCACCTTACAGCTTCTGCCCAGCTTTCTTTTGACTCAAACAAAGCCAGATTTTCCAGAAATGTATCGTCTTTTTGGGCCTGTTGGTACAACATATCCCATTCGGTATCTGTAGTGCTTGTTGCCGGATTGCGCTTTTGCATGAAACCCGAAGTAGATAAAAAATAAAACAAAGTCACAAATAAGGCCACAATGGCAACTATTTTGAAATTGTCATTTTTTTGAAGTTCAATAAACTTTTTAATTATTGATTGAACAAACGAATTCCATTTCTCTCTCCAGGAAGAGGGAGCACTCAATTGTCTGGGTACAATATAAGTAAAATCATTACTTTTAAGCGAGGCATTGATAATGGAATCATTAATTAAAACACCTGCTTTTTTTTGAGTAAGGGCAGGTGTCTGCGCCGTCGCCACATTGAAAAACACCATTACCAGCAAAAACAGGACATTATTCATCCAATTCATCCACCAATGTTTTACCTATATTGTTGATTCGACTTTCCAAATTGCTGCCATACCGATTGTCGAGTAAATCATAATATTTCAGGTTGAAACAAATTGTGCTATACCCATTAAAAACAATGTAAACTGCAATTTGAAACATGCTGAGCAAAGTGAATGCTGTCTTCGGCATTTCAGCATTGGTGCCTTTAGAAATCGCAGAAAAATTTTCGATCACTTGCGCAATTGTAAAAGGGAGGAAAATAAGGCTATGGAATGTATTGACAATGATGCCCAATAAAATCATAAAACCAAAAGCTACCCACCATTGGTTTTGTGTAAGTTGCAGGGCTTTTTTTATGGAATCCCAGATACTAACCTGGTAACGAATAGCTATAAAACTGGCATAGATGGCACTGTTGATGTACCATAATATTAAAATTGCTGCTATTCCTAAAAAGATGCCACCGGCTATCGGTGATGCAAACATCAATAGAAAGCCCAACATTACCAGCATAGCCGGTAAAAGCCAAATCAAAAAACCAATACCAATCATCTTACCCAGTACTGGTCGCAACACTTCCCAAAATTCTGAAACGTCTTTAGCATAGTCACCTTTCTGCCGATATACTTCCACCAAAGCAATGACCATCAATTGTGTAGCTAAACTGGCTAGAAGAAATATGACTGCTACCCCTGAAAAGGCATAAACGGCTGACATGATTGCATCTTCCATGGCCACTCCATTAAAATCACTTAATGCCATGTAATAAATCACAAATGCTACCAGAAAAAAAGGAAGGGTTATGTAAGCCATACTCCATAACAGCGGTTTCCAGCTTTTGAAAAACAAGATGGCCGAATCTGTCAATACCTCTCCAAAATCCCTTGCTTTTTCAATAGTAATTTTGTTCGACTCCATGTTATACTTTTTCTTTTAGTTGGTTGACTACCATTTTCGGGTAAATGACAAAGTAACCTATGATGAATGCAAATGAAATTAAAATTACAAATATTCGGCTTACATCGTACAGGGATTGGTAATGCCTGGTTAAAAAACTCTCCAACATTGCTGCCACTACGATGACAGGTGTTATGCCCACCATAATGGACAGCCCCCTCCTGGCCTGCATGACCAAGGCAGTAATGCGCGGATAAGTACCCGGAAACAACCACGAATTCCCTATGATTATGCCTGCTGCTCCCGCAATAACTATACAAGACAATTCAAGGGCACCATGTAAAAAAATGGTAGTAAAAGCTATCCATCCTAAGCCTTTGGAAACAAAATAATACAAAAAACATCCTACCATGATGCCATTAGAGATGAGTATAAACGCGGTAACAAAGGATGAAAGCAGACCTACTGCAAAGGCGAGTAAAGCCACCCTCACATTGTTGATTCCGATGCCCATAAACATATTGGTCTGAGATTCGGATTTATAAATAGCCAGAGGATCTCCTTTGCGGATGTTTTCTTCTGTTACATCCACATATTCATCGCTTAATATCTGTCTAACAAATGCAGGGTTCTGCCAGGAACTAAAACCACCAATGACCACACTTATCAAAAAAACAAGCAAGCTCAACCGCATAGCAGGGAATGCACCATGCATCACTAACGGAAGATCAACGGTCCAGAAACGAGAAAATGGCTGTGGTTTTTCCTTGTGGCGATAGATGCTATTGTGAAACCGTGCTGCCAGATTATTGAGGTATTCAATCAGACTGCTGCCGGGATAAGTAGAACGCGCAAAAGCAAGATCTTCAGTGATGCCAACGTATGCATTGGCCAAATCATCTGCATTCATTTTGGTATTACCCGCCAGGTGTGCTTCCACTTTTTTCCAGGAGGGATCATTCTCAGAAATAAATTGCTGTTCTCTCAAGAAGCTGGGCTATTTTCAACAAAAATAACAAATTTTAAAATTTAATTTCGTCAAACGATGACAATTGATGTGGTTTCAATCCATCTAAAGTTGATAATATCTATCTTTGGAAGAAATTAGCACATCTTATGAGGTTACGTTTTTTGTTTTTTTCATTCATTTTTCTTCTAAGTGGGCTTACTTCAACGGCTCAAAAGAATGAAACCTATTACAGTTCAACCCTCCTGCAAAGCGATCAGATTGCTTTTCAAAAAGGCTTGCAAAACACTGACCGTCAATGGGATGTTCAACTCAAATCCTTCGCAGCATCGGCCAATAAGAGTAGTGTGTCTGAAGAAGAACTGGAAAAACTGAGACAGTTACCAGATCATCATACCATGCCTCAAATTACCCGAATGAGATCAAATCCAGCAAGGCTTAATGTCAATTATGAGGGAAACAGAGGTACAGGCTCTGTTCCACCTGACAATACAATTGCTGTTTCGACCAATGGATTTGTTATCTCAGGCATCAACTCCAATTTATTTTTTTCAAGGACAGATGGCAACGTAATTTATACCCAGGCCCTGGCTGACTTTTTCACCGATCTTGGACTGGGAGCAGGTTATTTTGACCCAAGGGTCTATTTTGATGTGGTAAGCAAACGCTTTATAGTAGTAGCATTAAGTGGTTCTGAATCAAATGTATCTTCGGTTTGTATTGCTTTTTCCGAAAATGAAGACCCTTCACTTGGCTGGCACTTTTACAAATTAAAAGGGGATGTGTTGAGTGAAAGCTTGTGGTTTGATTACCCGAATATTGCAGTGACAGAAAAGGAACTATACATCACCGGCAATATGTTTACAGATGCCAATCAATTCCGTTACTCAACGATATTACAAATCAACAAAGAAAATGGTTACAAGGGGGAAGCTTTGACTTATAAGTTTTATGCCAAAATGAAAGAACCCACAACCAATCAGTTTTTTTTCAATATTACACCGGTTTCTTCAGGATGGACCCAACACAAAGCCGGTGGTATCAGGTTTTTGACCAATGACCCCAGAGGTGGGAGCAACATCACAGTGCTGTGTCAGACTTCAGGAACCTTAAATGAAAACCCTGAATTTGAAATTTTAGATGTCAAAACAGGAGATAGCTACGACGTTTCTCCTACTGTACCCCAAAAAGGAACTACCAATGTACTTCAAACCGGCGACTGTAGAATTCAATACGCGGTAGAGCTCAATGGCGTAATTCATTTTGTATTAAAGGCAAAAATCAACAACAAAGCCGGCCTTTATTTTGGCAGATACGATTTAACCAACAACAAATTGTACACACAGGTCTATGCTGAGACAGACATGCATGTGAGTTACCCCTCATTGGCACCTATGGGAAAAGATGCATTAGATAGCAGAATGCTTGTACAATACCTTAGAAGCAGTGATGCCATCTTTCCGGAGCAAGTGGCCATGGTTTTGGATGGAAGTGGGGAAGATTTTGTTTTTTCAGAACCCATGGTTATCAGAGATGGTGATTCATTTGTAAATGCACTGGATGCCAATAATGAGCGATGGGGCGATTATTCGTGTGTATCCCGGAGATTTTATAATGGATTGGCAGAAACCTGGACAGGAGGTTGTTTTGGAAGAGTACGGTTTGGAACATGGATAGGACAATTCATTCCATCTGAGGAAGACTTCAGAGATATTTTTGCCAATAAAACAGTGATCAATGAAGGTGACACAATCCAATTTTCTTACGTGGGTACAGACAGTCTGACCTCCTTTACATGGTTGGCAGATGGAGGTGTTTTCATCGATTCCGTCAGAGCAAGTTATGACAGCCTGGGAAGTTATCCTCTTGAAATCAGGGCCATCAACACAAGAGGAGAAAGCATTCGTTTGATCAAAGAAGATTTTATTCATGTTGTTCCCAGGGTCATCTCACCAATAGCCCAATTTGAAGCAGATAAAAACCTGGCATTTGAAGGGGATACCATCCAACTTTACGACAGGAGTGAAAACGGACCCACCAAATGGAAATGGACCCTTACTGGCGCTACCCCATCCTCTTCTGCAGAACAAAACCCAAAGGTTGTATATTCCAAAAAAGGGCAATACAATGTAGTACTTAACGCCAAAAACAGCGCTGGTGAAGATGTAGAAGTGAAACAGAAATTTATTAAAATTGAAGCGAAAATTCTGGCACCCGTTGCCAATTTTATGGCAGATAAACGAGAATTGATTGAAGGAGATTCAGTGCAGTTCACAGATTTGTCTAACAATCAGCCAACAACATGGCAATGGCTGATTGAAGGTACAGAGACTGATACGTTGACCACACAAAATCCTGTTTTTACTTTCAACAAAGCAGGAAGCTACAACGTACAACTTACAGCTTCGAACTCAGCGGGGGCCAACACAAAAAGAGAAGAGGCTTATATTGTGGTGGGTACAGCATCTACCAAAGATGCTCAATGGATCAATACTACCAAATTTTATCCCAATCCTGTTATCACTGATAAATTTTATTTGACTTTTGAGTTAAAACAATCCGAAAAAATAAAATTTGAAATCATTTCCTCATCAGGTACTGAGGTTAAGACGTTGCTATATAAAGATGTAAAAGCCGGAAGAAATGAACTTTCATTCAATGCCGACATGCTTGGATCAGGTCATTATTTTCTAAAATTAACCGGAAGCGCTGAAAGGCACATTGTGGCCATACCATTTGTAGTAGCCAAATAACCAAGATTGATAAAACACAGAAATATGAAACTTAAGACCCCTATGGGTTATGCCACCATATAAGCAAATTTTGCCTATGCCGCGAAATTACTTATAAGTTGTATCAGAGTTTTGTAAGTATGAAATCAGTGATTTTAGTAAACAGGTGGATGGTGGCATTATCACCATAAATACCGTGATTTCTGTTGGTATAAACCACTGAGTCAAACTGTTTATTGGCCTTAATCAACTCTTTGAACATTTCAGCTGAATTCTGAAAATGTACATTGTCATCAGCAGTACCATGCGCAATGAGCAAATTGCCTTTCAACTGATCTGCAAAATATACGGGTGAATTGTTTTTGTAACCAGCTTCGTTGTCTTTAAGAGTGCCCATATACCTTTCGGTATACACTGAATCGTACCACTTCCAATTGGTCACAGGAGCCACAGCCACTGCAGTTTTAAAAACATCGTTACCCTTGAGTATGGCAAGGCAACTTTCATATCCCCCATAAGACCATCCAAAAATACCAATCCGGCTACCATCAACGTATGGGAGTGAAGCAAGATATTTGGCAGATTCAATCATATCCATGGTTTCATATTTACCCAATTGCCCATAGGTCATTTTTCGAAATTCTTCGCCTCTTGCACCTGTGCCACGAGGATCAACGCATACTACCATATACCCTTTTTGGGCCAACATTTGGAACCACCAGTAATAGGAACCCATCCAACCATCGGTCACTTCCTGACTGCCCGGGCCGCTGTATTGATAGATGAGTACAGGGTATTTTTTGGTAACGTCAAAGTTGGAAGGCATAATCTTCCATGCATTAAGCGTGACATTCTCTGAAGTATTAAATTTAAAGAATGATACTTCACTAAGCTGATACTTTTTCATTTTTGTACGCAGGGATTCATTGTCCTGAAGTACCCTTAGTTTAAGGCCTGCATTGTTGTACAGCGCAATCACAGGCGGTGTATTGATGGTGTTGTGGTTCCATGAATAATAATCAAATGTAGGTGAAAAAATAACATTGTTGTCACCCTGAGCAGGAGTAATGCTCACTGCGGCACCTCCTTCGAGAGACACCTTGTAAACCTGTCGATCTATGGGTGAATCGATAGAAGCTTTGAAGTAAACAACATTCCTTTTTTTATCCAAACCGTACACAGATAAAACGTCATAACCATTTTGGGTAAGCTGCCTTACTTCTTTTCCCTGCATATTGTATACATAGATAGAATTGAACCCATTTTTTTCCGAGGTCCAGATAAAATGTTGCCCATCTTCCAGGAAATCAAGATTATCATGCATTTCAATGTAATACTTACTTTTTTCCTTCATTAGCACAGAAGAAATACCTTTGTTGGCATCTACCAAAAGCAACTGAAGGTGGTTCTGTAATCGGTTGAGTTTAATCACAGCTACTTGATTGTTGTTTTGGGTCCATTTCAATCTGGGCAAATACATATCTGTCAAATCTCCTATTTTGGCGTCAACCGTAATTGCCTTTTTGCAATTGTAAATCTTGAGAGAAACGCTCGCATTGGTATCCCCCACTTTTGGATATTTAAAGCGTTCGTATCGCGGATGACTTCCATCTTCAAACATTGGCATGATGAATTCCGGAACCTTCGTTTCATCAAATCGCATAAAAGCAAGGTGATTTCCATCAGGTGACCATTCAAATGCCCTGGTGAAGCTGAATTCCTCTTCGTACACCCAATCACACATGCCATTGATGATGTGATTCTTTTTACCGTCTTTGGTTACCTGACTGGTTTTGCCCTTCTTGAAATCACGGATGTAAATATTGTTTTCATAAACAAAAGCTGCCTTAGAGGCATCGGGTGAAAAGAGCGTGTTGGAAATTAAACCCTTATCAAATAAGGATTCCAGCGTAGCTTTTTGCCTGTTATAAACATAAATTTTGCCTTTGCTTGAATGTCTGTAAATGCTTTCAGTTTCTTCCTCAAGTATAATATAGGCTTCATCCCCGGAAAAACTGTACCTGGAAATTTGACCCGAAAAGCCGGCAACCCCTTTTATGGTGCTGCCTTCCAGTAAAGTGTCAGTCTTTTGACCTGATTCCACATCAAAAACTACGATGGCGTTGCCTTCAATTCGTGTATAATGCCGGCCATCATTCATAAACCTGAAGCCCGACGCAGGCTTGGTTTGAAAAGTGCCATTAACATAAATATCTTCCAGCGTAATGGGCGTTTGGGCCACGCAGGATATATGAATGGCGGTGAGAACGAAAAAAATCCACAAGCTGTGACTTACCAGTTTATTCATGTATAAAATTATTGAAGAGTGTTATTTTCGTTGAAGATGATCGCATCGGACTTTGTATGGTCAATTTGCAATCTATTTACAGGCGCTTTCTTTTTGCCAAACCATTTTGACAAAAAGTTTTCACGCTCATTAATAAACATCTGCCTGCTGCTGCTTTCCTCCTGCACAACAAAAATTTTGGATAATGGGAATTCGATTAAATGGATATAATGCAGTGCTTTTAATATCAAATCCGAACTTGAGCTGTAATAGTGCTCACGCTCATTCAGATCATTTTTTGCCATACAAGATGCAGCTAACAGTACTATTTGTAAACCTTCTTCACCGGCTCTTGTGCATTCTTGTTCGCATAGATACCAGTACTTCTGAATTTCATTTGCCTTGGTTTGACCTGACCACAAACTGGCCTCATCTATTGTCATAGGACGCAGAGATGCTCCCATAGCTTCTATGTCTGAAAGATAAGTAAATCTTTTAATGCCATTTAACAAAGACATATTTAGCACATTGCTCAAGCTCACAAAATCTGCCTCCACTAAATCGGCCAACTTTTCCTCCCAGGAAGGAATGCGGGGCAAATAAAAAACATGTGTAACCTCCTGCAATTTTTCAGCAAGGGCCACCACATCGAGTGTAAGCTGACCTTCCAATTCTTGCTCCTGTCTATGCTGTAAATTTACTGCAATAACCTCTGCTTGTCCATTACTTTGCAATACCTCATGCAATTGAAGGGCTAACTGAGTATCAGTCCTTGCATTAAAAATCAGGCACTTATTTTGAATATTGCTCAAAGATTAAGGTTGCTTTAAACTAAAAGTATACTCGGCCACTGCTTTAATTTCTTCAGGCTTAAGTATTGCTCCCTGGGCCGGCATTACTCCTTTACCATTGGTAATTAAAGCAATTCTCTCCTCCAGGGAAAGCACACTGATGCTCAAATCTTTGCTTCCATTTAACCCCAATTTGCCATCCATGCCATGACAAATGGAACAACTGACTTTAAAAATTTTTTGTCCGTCTACAGCAGGAGCAGAAGTCACAGGGGCAACTTCTGGAACAACTTCTTCTTTTTTGTTTCCACAAGCCAAAAGCGCTAAGCACAAAGCAGTGCCGATGAAAAGTTTTGTTTTCATAATTCTTACATTCACAATTGTCAAAAAAATAATTAAGTTTAAATTAGATTAATGGCGAAAATACAAAATAAAATTTGGTGAAAATCGAAAAAATCGCAGCTCCTATTAAATTTCGTTTATCCCTGATTTTCAAAATTATCTTCGTACCAGGATGCATACATGTTGTAATTTCCTGCAATTCTTTTGATTTCACCCTCAATGTGGTCAATGGAAATATCTTTAAGCTTCCTTGCTGGCACCCCTCCGTATACAACGCCACCTTCTATTTTGGTGTTTTCCAATACAATGGCTCCTGCTGCAATTATGGTATTACTGCCTATCTCGGCGCCGTCCATCACAATAGCTCCCATACCTATCAATACATTGTCGTGGATGGTACAGCCGTGCACCATGGCTCCATGTCCGATGGAAACATTGTTGCCAATTGAGGTAGCATATTTTTGGTACGTACCATGGATGATGGCACCGTCCTGTACATTTACATAATCACCCAAGCGGATGGTATTGACATCTCCCCTTACCACACAATTAAACCAAAAACTACAACCAACTCCTGTGGTTACCTGGCCAGTAATGGTTGCATTGGGAGCAAGTTTATTGTCTTTCCCAAACTCTGGAAAAACGCCTTTAACCGGTAAAATGAAAGCCATATTTTTTAAAACAAAGATAGTGCATATTGCTTACCTTTGAATGGAAAATCAAGTTACTTATGATACTGAGACTTACCTGTTTGCTCCTCTTACCATTTTGGATGAGTGCACAAACATTTTACAGGGGAGCCGACCTCTCGTACGTCAACGAAATGCAGGATTGCGGTGTGGTTTACAAACAAGAAGGGACTGACATTGATCCGTATGCCTTATTTGCCAAAGAAGGCTGTCAATTGGTACGACTTAGGTTGTGGAACAATCCTACCTGGTACAAAGATCTCAACAGTGGCAAAATGTACAGCAATCTGGAAGACGTAAAAAAAAGTATATCCAGGTCAAAGCAGGCAGGCATGAAAGTGTTGTTGGATTTTCATTTATCCGATAGTTGGGCAGATCCGCAAAAACAACTTGTACCTGCCTCCTGGGCGAACGTAGTTGGCAATACCGATGTTTTAAAAGACTCTCTTTACAATTATATTTACCATACGCTGATGGGTCTTGACGAGGCGGGACTCTTGCCTGAAATGGTTCAGGTAGGCAATGAGACCAACAGGGGCATTCTTTTGTCGGCTGCCGACAATGCCAAGTGGACCATGGAATGGCCCAGAAATGCCATTCTGTTCAATGCCGGCCTCAAGGCAGTCAGAGATGCTGCCTTGCACAGTCAGAAACAGATTTTCTCCATCATCCATCTGGCAGATCCGGGTGAAGCTAGCTGGCTTGCTGAGACCTTCAACAAAAATGGCGTTACAGATTATGATGCGATAGGGCTTTCTTATTATTGGGCCTGGCACAAACCACGTACAATCCAGGATTGTGCTCAAACCATCAAATCACTCAAACAGAAATACAACAAAGAAATAATCGTTCTTGAAACAGGTTACATCTGGACACTGGCCGGAAATGACCAGGCCAACAACATCATCAACGAAGTGCATCCATCTTATGCGCCTCCGAGTCACGACAGTCAATACCGCTGGTTGCGCGATTTGTCAAAAGCGGTGGAAGAGGCAGGTGGCATGGGTGTTTTGTATTGGGAGCCTGCATGGGTAAGTTCCCCATGTTCTACCCCATGGGGTAAAGGATCACATCAGGAGAATGCAACCTTCTTTGATTTCAACAACAATGCCGCCCGGGATGGAGGATTCCGATGGCTGAGAGAAGGAAAGGTACAGGCCACTACTTCAACAAAGACCGAGCCTATGATCACATTCGATACAACAAGTCGCAGCATTTTTTACATGGGTCACGAACAAGCGATGGTCAACGTATATGCCATCGATGGTAAGTTGATATACAAGACTACTATCTCCCCGGAAGGCAGTCAGGTTTTGCCAGGCAACATAAAAGGGCTTGTCATTGTCAACCTGAGTACAAAGTCTGGCATAAACAATTCGATCACCATAACCCTACCTTAAATTTGTGAAAATTCAGAGAAACGCCGCAGTAGGATTCATTTTTATTACTTTATTGATTGATGTCATTGGTTTTGGCATCATCATCCCTGTATTGCCTAAAATGCTGGCAGAAATGAACCATATAAGCATCAATGAAGCCAGCAAGTATGGAGGTTATCTGCTTTTTTCATTTGCTCTGGCACAATTCATTTTTTCTCCCGTCATGGGCAATCTAAGCGATCAATATGGGAGGAGGCCGGTCTTACTTTTCAGCTTACTGGGCTTTGGTATCGACTACCTGATTCTGGCATTTGCACCGAGCTATTCCTGGTTGTTAATAGGCAGAATCATTGCCGGCATCACAGGAGCAAGTTTCACAACTGCTTCAGCATATATTGCTGACATTAGCACGCCGGAAAACAGGTCCAAAAATTTTGGCATGATTGGAGCGGCTTTTGGACTGGGCTTTATCATTGGTCCTTTGTTGGGTGGATTGTTGGGACAATTAAGTCTGAGGGCTCCCTTTTATGCAGCCGCTTTGCTATCTTTTTTGAATCTATCCTATGGCTATTTTGTTCTGCCCGAATCTTTGTCTGAAGACCTGAGAAGACCTTTTAACTGGAAGCGGGCCAATCCGTTGGGTACCTTAAGACAGCTAGGGCGATACAAACAAATTGGTTGGTTGTTGATTGCCTATTTCTTGCTTTTTATGGGAGGACATGCAGTACAAAGTACCTGGAACTATTTTACGATGTACCATTTTCAATGGAATGAAGCCATGGTCGGATTTTCGCTGGCATTGGTGGGTGTTCTGGCGGGTGTTGTTCAGGCTGGTCTGGCGCAGAAAGCGGCCAACAAATTGGGCATAGGCAAAAGCGTTTATACTGGATTTGCCCTGTATACAGCAGGCATGTTTCTTTTTGCTTTTGCCTCTTCAACATGGATGATGTATGTTTTTCTAATCCCCTATTGTTTTGGGGGCATAGCCATGCCAAATCTGCAATCTCTTATGGTGGGCAAAGTACCTGCCAACGAACAGGGAGAATTACAGGGCGGCCTCACCAGCCTTATGAGTGTTACCACCATCTTTGGTCCCATGTTGATGACCCATGTTTTTTATTTGTTTACGAGCCCTTCTGCCCCAATAGTTTTTCCAGGTGCAGCGTTTTTCCTGGGTGGTATTTTTATGCTTATGAGTTTTCTTATTACCTTTTTGTTACTCAAAAATTATGATTCACAAAAATGAAAGCCATTGTTTTTGAAACCATAGACACGCTGCCTTCACTCAAAGACATGTCGATAAGCCCAAAGGCAGATGAAGTTGAAGTCGATATCATTGCAGCTGCTTTAAACCACCGTGACATTTGGATTACCAAGGGACTCTATCCCGGGCTTGTGCCGGATACTATAATGGGAGCTGATGGCGTTGGCTATTACAATGGCAGGCGAGTGGTCATCAATCCCGGTCTGGCCTGGGGTGAAAATGAACAATTCCAGTCGCCAAAATTCAGAGTATTGGGAGTGCCTGATCATGGCACCTTTGCTGAAAAAATCTATATTTCTCCAAAAGCGTTATTTGATGCTCCTTCGCACCTTACCGATGAAGAGGCAGCCGCCCTTCCTGTGGCGGGTGTGACTGCCTACAGAGCCTTGTTTTCCAGGGCAAAACTTCAGAAAGGTGAAAATGTATTGATAACGGGTATTGGCGGTGGTGTGGCACTCATGGCAGCACAATTAGCCGAGGCAGCCGGAGCCAATGTATTTTTTACAACCGGAAGTGATGACAAACTGGAAAATGCTCTTGCCCTAGGCTTTAAAGGGGGAGTCAACTACCGAAATGAAAATTGGCTGGAAAATCTTGCAACGTTATGCGGTCATCTGGATGTGATCGTAGATTCAGCTGCGGGAGACAACATTAGCAAACTCTTGAAACTGGCTACTTATGGCAGTCGAATTGTTTTGTATGGAGGTGCTTTAGGAAAAATGGGGGGCATCAACCCACAACCCCTTTTTTGGAAACAAATGGAAATCATGGGTTCGACCATGGGCTCACCTCATGACTTTGAGCAATTGTTAGCTTTTGTAAATGACCATCAAATCCGAACCAGGGTGGATAAGGTTTATCATTTTGACGATTACGGCCATGCCTTCGCAAGGCTCTCAGTTGGGGAACAAATGGGTAAGGTTGTGTTGAAGTTATAAATAGTGAAACGAATTCTAATCATTTCAGATAATCATGGCTTTTTTTCCCATGAGTTGGATGTGCATGTAAAATCTGCGGATGAAATATGGCACGCGGGAGATATAGGAAGTCTTGATTCTTTGCGTAGCTATATGGCTACAAAACCTTTTAAAGCCGTTTTTGGCAACATAGATGATTTGGACATCCGGCAAACCTTTCCTCAAAATTTGGTATTTGAATGTGAAGGATTAACAATTTTAATGACCCATATTGGAGGTTATCCGGGTAAATATCCCACCAAAATTAAGCAGTGGATTCAATCGCAAGGAGCTGATATATTTGTTTGTGGCCATTCGCATATATGTAAAGTAATGAAAGATCCTGTGCTGGGCCATTGGCACATCAATCCCGGCTCCTACGGTCATCATGGATTCCACCACATGCGCACTGCCATACTGCTTACCTTAGATAGAGGGAAAATAATAAATATGAGTGTCATAGAGTTGGGCAAACGAGGCATCGTTGACAAGGAAATGACATTGGAATAGATGGGCTTAAAGTATCTTTGCGCACAATTTGTTTTATGGAGTTAAAGAATGATTTATTAGTTAGGGTATTAGAAGGTCAGGAAGTGGAAAGGCCACCGGTATGGCTAATGAGGCAAGCAGGCAGGATTTTACCCGAATACAGAAAAGTAAGAGAAAGTCTTAGTGGCTTTATTGAATTGGTACAAAGTCCTGATCTTGTTGCAGAAGTAACAGTTCAACCCGTTGATGCGCTGGGCGTAGATGCCGCCATTTTGTTTTCCGATATCCTTGTCATTCCTGAAGCGATGGGCCTGCCTTACGAGATGGTAGAATCAAGAGGCCCCTATTTTCCCAGAACCATAGAAAACAAGCAAGATGTAGATCAGCTGTCAAGTGGAAAACCCGCAGCTGAGAATCTATCATATGTTTATGAAGGCATTGAAAAAACGTTGAATAAATTGGATGGCCGGGTGCCTTTGATAGGTTTTGCAGGAGCCCCTTTTACCTTGTACTGTTACATGGTAGAAGGAAAAGGCAGCAAAACTTTCTCTAAGGCTAAAAAGATGTTGTACGCTGATCCTCAATTAGCCCATCATCTGCTTCAAAAAATTACAGATACCATTATCCAATACCTCTTATTAAAAGTTAAGGCTGGTGTACAGGTGGTGCAGGTGTTTGACTCCTGGGCGGGGGTGTTGGATTCATCTACCTATGATACCTTCTGCATACCGTATTTGAAACAAATCAGCGATGCTTTGAGTCCAGTTTGTCCTGTAATATTATTTCCTAAAGGGGCATGGTTTAGCTTACCAGCACTGCATCAAATTGGCAGCTCGGGCCTTGGCATCGATTGGAGTATTGACCCGGCTTACGTTAGATCTATCACAGGTGCCGAAAAGGTACTACAAGGCAATTTGGACCCATGTATTTTATATGCACAGGAAGAGGTTATTCGTGAAAAAGCCAGGCAATTGTGCGACGGTTTTGGCAGGAACCACATTGCCAATCTGGGTCACGGAGTTTATCCGGATACCCCTCTTGATAATGTAAAAATTTTTGTTGATGAGGTCAAAAAGTACCGATATTAAGCACAGCCCCCATCAATAAATGTGCATATGTTAAAGAATACTTGCATTTTTTCTTTAATTTATAAACATATTACATAATTTCTATATATATTTGCCTGATGAATCACCCTCTTTCAGGCAAATGAACCTTCCTGCCATATCAAAACGGTTTGCTGAAATTGTAGAAATCCTCAATTCCAGAGGGGTAATCAAATCTGTAAGTCAACTGGCAGATACCCTGGACACCCACAAACAATCATTAAACGAAATTGTAAAGGGTAAACGCAATCTTACACTTGAGTTGGCCAGCCGGATTTGTGAGACTTTTTCGGTCAATCCCGCCTACCTGCTCATGGGTCAACAACCCAAGTTTATCCAGGCAGAAAATGGATATAGAAAAGACAACATATCTTATATACCTGTAAAGGTACAAGCAGGCTACGGAGAGCAAATCAGCAATCCCATATTTGAATCAGAGCTGGAAAAATTTAACCTGCCGGGCTCCCAATTCCAGGACGATGAATACAGGTGTTTTGAAGTTGAAGGAGAAAGCATGTCACCCAATTACCTGAATGGAGACAAGGTAATTTGCTCACATTTACCCAAAATATATCTGGGTCAGGCTATACGAGACTATATGGTTTATGTGGTGGTCACAGAGCATTCACTTCTGCTAAAGAGACTGGTAAATAAAATAAAGACAGAAGGATGCATTGAACTCATATCCGACAATCCCCTCTTCGATCCAAAACAAATACCTGTATCGGAAATTCTCGAAATATGGAAGGTTGAGGGCGTAATTACCCAAAGAAGTTTTGCTGCCAAAAAAGCCGGAGAGCCCGCTATTGGTTAAGATTTGACAATAGAGCCGCTGCTGCTCCCCCCTTCTCTTTTACTTGAGCTAAGTAAGTATCTTTTGAAAAATACCTACCTACAAACGAGGTGTCAAATTTGCCTGATACAAAGGCATCGTGGTGCATGACAAAACTTCCAAAGTCCAAAGTTGTCTCAATACCATCAATGTCGTAATGCTGAATAGCCCATTTCATTTTTTCTATGGCTGCCTTGCGCGTTGTACCATGGGTAGCCAATTTTGCTATCATAGGATCATAATACATTGGGATCTCCATTCCTTCTCTAAATCCATCATCCACTCTTACCCCATCACCAACGGGAATTCGGTATTTTTTTAACACATTGATGCTGGGTAAAAAATTATTGAAGGGATCTTCAGCATAAACCCGAAGTTCCATCGCATGGCCGTTGATAGAAAGTTCGTCCTGAGCATAGGGAAGTTCATATCCCATGGCTACTTTTACCTGCAATTCCACAAGATCAATGCCTGTGATCATTTCGGTTACCGGGTGTTCCACCTGCAAGCGGGTGTTCATTTCAAGGAAGTAAAAATTCATGTGTTTATCCACCAGAAATTCAACCGTTCCTGCCCCAATATAATTGCAGGATCTGGCAACATTAACCGCCGCGTCTCCCATGCGTTTTCTCAATTCAGGAGTGAGCACACTGCTGGGTGCTTCCTCTACTACCTTCTGGTGTCTGCGTTGTATACTGCATTCCCTTTCAAAAAGGTGGATAACATTGCCGTGTTTATCAGCCATGATTTGAAACTCAATGTGCCTGGGTTCTTCCACGTATTTTTCGATAAAAACAGATGAATCTCCGAATGCGGATTGGGCCTCACTCATTGCCATTTGGAGCTGATCTTTCATTTCATTTCCGGAGTTAACCAAGCGCATGCCCTTACCTCCGCCGCCTGCAGAAGCTTTGATTAGTACAGGATATCCTATTTCTCCGGCTATTCTTTCACACTCAGATGGATCGCTAAGAGCATAGTCTGTACCTGGCACAAGAGGTATATCAAATTTTTTGACAGCATCTTTGGCCGCCAGTTTACTGCCCATGATTTCCATAGAAAAAGCAGATGGGCCGATCAATAAGATATCGTGTTTTTCCAGATTAGCTGCAAAGGTTGGGTTTTCACTCAAAAAACCATATCCAGGGTGGATGGCATCTACATTGAGTCTTTTGGCAACTTCAATGATTTTGTCCTGTAAAAGATATGATTGAGCAGAAGGAGGTGGTCCAATCAAAACGGCTTCGTCTGCCATTCCAACGAACGGAGCATTGGCATCGGCTTCACTGTAAACAGCAACTGAGGAAATGCCCATTTTTCTTAGTGTCTTAAATACTCTGCAGGCAATCTCTCCCCTGTTGGCAACCAATACTTTATGGATAGGCTTAATCATGGTGGTCTGATTTAGGATGTAAATTTAAAAATTTGACACCTTATTAGGATTGACTTGTGTAATTTTATTCAAATTTAAAGATGACCTTACTCATTTGTCCTGATAGTTTTAAAGGTAGCATGACGGCAGTTGATTTCTGCATGTGGTCACAACAATTTTTTCAAAAGCATTTGCCTGGCTTTTCCACTACTTGTGTGCCTTTGGCAGATGGTGGTGAAGGGAGTTTGGTTGTGTTGGCCTCCTTACTTGACAATCCCAATTGGGTCAATTGTCATTCAGTGGATGCTTTACACCGCCCCATATTATCCCAATATTTAACATGTGGAAACAAAGCATACATAGAGTTAGCCAAGGCATCAGGTTTACCACTTATTCACCCTCAAGAGCAGGATTTGCTGAAAAGTAATACTTATGGCACCGGCCTGTTGATGAAACATGCCTACGAAAGTGGCTTCAAAGACATAGTTCTTTTCTGCGGAGGCAGCGCTACCATTGATGGGGGAACAGGCATCTTACAAGCATTGGGCTTCCGTTTGCTGGACAATAGGGGCAAAGAAATTTCAAATCGGGTAAATGCTCTGACTTCCCTACATACAATTGAAAATTCATCCAATTTTAGGCCCGATCATTTGACTTTGGTTGTGGATGTAAGGAATCCTATTTGCGGAGTCAATGGCGCGGCCAGAGTTTTCGGGCCTCAAAAAGGAGGAAGTGCCGAGGTAATAAAAAAACTGGATACCGCTTTACACAACTTTTCAGCCATGCTTCTAAACGGTGGCTATATAGAAGATACAGCAGAAGAGGGCTTGGGTGCAGCTGGAGGAGTTGGACTCGGCTTAAGCCTTTTTTCTCCAGTGACTAAATTTGGAAATGACTATTTTGTAATTGCGACCAATCTAGTAAAACAACTAACAGCCGCTGATACCATTATCACCGGCGAAGGAAGATTTGATGAACAAAGCTCAATGGGCAAAATAACAGGTACCGTAATTGATCTATGCCACCAGTACAAGAAAAAATGCATTGTCGTTTGTGGCAGCTCCAGTACGAGGTCTAATGCTGCATTTGAATTAATCAACCTTTGCAATGAATCGGAAATAAATGATTGTATAGCAGAACCAAAATTGTATTTAGAAAACACCCTGAAGCGAATATTTATAAAATAAAAAAGGGACCCATTAGATCCCTTTTATATTGTGTCAATCAATTAAAGCAAATTATTCAACTTTAATGAACTTACGGTTGATCACCTGATCACCCACATTGAATTGTAAAGAATAAAATCCAGGAGCAATGTCTTTAACAGAAAGCTCTTGAGGATTGCTGGTGTCAACTCTTACTTTTCTTACCAACTTACCCTGAACATCCAACAGATCCATCACAATCACCTGGCCTTTAATGCCATTGAAGTTAAGGTTCAACTTGTCTGAAGTTGGATTGGGATAGATTGAAAAATCAGTAACATCAAAACAGTTGTAATCATGAGAAATGGTCTCAGATACTTTGAAAGTGCCGTCCAAATCCAATTCTACCAACCTGTAATAGTAGGTACCATTTGATTTGAAGTTTACATCCTCAAATGAATACTCACGAACTACGGAAGAATTCTGATTGCTGCTAATGAAAGCTACTTTTTCAAACTCTTTTCCGTCCAAAGATCTTTCAACATTAAAACCTTTGCTGTTGATTTCAGATTCTGTTGTCCAGTTTAACTGAATGCCTTCGCAGTCAATTGATCTGGTTTTGAAACCGGAAAGTTTCACTGGAAGTGGTGCTGTTACACTTAAACTTGCACTTTCGCCATCATTGTCACCTGAATTGGTATTGGAACAATTTAGAGCATCAGAAGCATTGCTTGAGGTAACACCATTGGAAACCAATGAGAATCCAGTCACATTCACTGTGATCAATCCACCATCACCATCTGCAAGCGTAACGATGTTGTTACCATACAATGCATTGTCAATAGCTGAATATACCCAGGTAAAACTTGGACCGAAACCTGTCATAGCTACAGCTGCAGCACCACCTGTTGGCTTATAAGAACCAGAAGCAGGAAACGAAATGATCACGTCCAAACAGCCAGGAGCCAATTCACCGCCAGCGCTTGTTTCATTGATTGAAATAAAGGTGAGGAAATTGGTTGTTCCACCAACGGGTATAGATGTTGTGGAAAAACCAGCAGAACTCACGATAAAGTCTACCTGCGAGTAGCCATTAAAGGCTACTGCAGTTAGTGTTATTAACAATAAGAATATTTTCTTCATTGTGTTTTATTTTAATTGATTGACAAACTTGATACTTTCATGTTATTGTTGGTCGGTGTTTCACCTCCACCTGTGCCAGCTACTACAGTAGTAGTGAGGTTGGCAGTTGCGCCCTGATTACCGGTTGCTGTCAACTGAATTGCTACAAAATTTGTAGTGTTTCCGTTGATCACTACACCAGGTTTAGATACGAATCTCCACCTTGTGGCTTGCTCAGTAATCACCCAGTCGCTGTTCATTACAGAGAAGTTGTTGATACCCACTGTAGCATTGGTTGCATTTGGATCTACAAACACACTAAAGTTTGGATCCATTTTCTGAACAAAGAAGGTAATAGGTGCTGTTGTTGGGTTGGCACTCAAGTTCCTGATTCTTACCACCACATTCTTGGTCTGACCCGGAGCATAGCTGGTACTACCAGTTGTATGTTCAGGAGAAAGATCTGGTGCAGGAGGAGTACAAGTACCTACCACGTTTACATTGAATGAGCAAGTTGTAGTGTTTCCACTGGCATCTGTTGCTGTATATACTACATTGGTTGTTCCCAGTGGGAAGGCATAACCAGGGAAGTATTGGTTGTTGTTCTGTGTGGTCATCATTACACCTGAACAGTTGTCAGATGGAATTGGAACTGGCCAGAACGCTTGAGCCGTGCACAATGTAGGATTCACATTCACTGTAACATCAGCAGGACAATTAGAAATGATTGGTGCCCAAATATCGTTCACCTGAACGAAGTATTGACAAGAATCAACATTGCCTTCAGCATCGGTTGCAATAACTGTAATTCTATTATTACCAACCGGCAAACCAAAGGTAGCAGTGATGGTATAACCACCAACACCCAGTGGTGAAATCGTCATTGGTATAACTCCGTTGTTGGCAACTACTCTACCTTTTACCTGAACTGCGATTGCTCCAGGAGCTGTACAGTTATCAAAGATGGTATCCAAAACAATTTGATAGTTTTGGTAACATCCGTTTGGATCAGAGTTTAAGGTTGAGTTACCTGGGCACTGGCTAAATACAGGCGCCAATGTATCTTCTACGGTCACTATGGCGATGCAAGTTGCTGAATTGCCATTGACATCAGTCACGGTAAGAATAACATTATTGGCTCCAATGTCACCACAATCAAAACTTGTCTGGCTTGCTGCGTAAGTTAATCCTCCGCACGCATCTGTGCTACCTCCATCCAACTGAACTGCTGTAACAGAAGCAAGTCCGTTTGCATTCAAATAGATGGTTGTGTCTGAACAGATCACATTAGGTGCGATGGCATCGATAACAGTTACAGTAGCACTGCAAGTTGCTGAATTACCATTAACATCTACAACAGTAAGAACAACAGTGTTACTTCCAACATCAGAACAGTCAAAGTCGTAAATATTCAAATACATAGTATCAATGCCGCAAGCATCGTTGCTGCCATTGTTTACAGCTGCAGCTGTTGTGCTTCCATTGCCATTAACATCCAAATTCACAGTTACATTCTGGCATATAGCAACAGGAGGAACGAGGTCTTGAACTGTAACAATAGAAGTACAGGTAGATGTATTACCATTTACATCGGTTACAGTCATAACCACTGTATTTGGTCCTACATTTGAACAATTGAATGTGTTTGGATTTGCACTATAACTTGCGATACCGCATGCATCAGAACTTCCGTTGTTCAATTGACTGCCTGTTATGCTAGCAGTACCACCGGCGTTCAATTGGATGGTAATATCCTTACACAAAGCAACTGGAGGAACAAGATCTTGAACTGTAACAATTGACGTACAAGTTGCAGTATTTCCATTTACATCGGTAACAGTCATTACCACTGTATTTGGACCTACATTGGCACAAGTAAATGTGTTTGGATTGGCTGAATAACTTGCTATTCCACAAGCATCAGAACTTCCATTATTTAACTGGCTGCCAACGATTGAAGCATTTCCTGTTACATCAAGTTGAATTGTAATGTTTTGACAAAGGGCAACCGGAGGTACCAAATCCTGAACAGTAACAATTGACGTGCAAGTTGCAGTATTTCCATTTACATCGGTAACAGTCATTACCACTGTATTTGGTCCTACATTGGCACAAGTAAATGTATTTGGATTAGCGCTGTAGCTTGCTATTCCACAAGCATCTGAGCTTCCGTTGTTTAGCTGGCTTCCTACAATACTTGCAGTTCCACCTGAGTTTAACTGGATGGTAATGTTCTGACATATAGCCACTGGATCAATTGTATCAAATACCATTACAGTTCCAACACAAGTTGATGAATTTCCATTGATATCCGTTACAGTAAGCACTGATGAGTTAGATCCAACATTGGCGCAAGTAAAGTTCGATGGGTTGGCACTGAAGGTAAGTCCACCACAAGCGTCACTGCTTCCTCCATCCAAATCCTGTGCATCTAGAGTAGCCACTCCCATTGCATCGAGGTACAATGTTGTTGTAGTACAAACAGCGATTGGCGCTATGGTATCAATTACAGTTACAACTGTGTAACAAGTGTCACTATTTCCGTAAACATCGAATACAACCATTTGAACTGTAACCGGTACGGCTACATTAGAACAATTGAAGTTGTAAACACTCAGTGTCATGGTATCTATGGCACAGTTATCCCAGCTACCGTTGTTTGTATCTGTTGTATCGATTGTAGCCATTCCAGCTGCATCCAGATAAACATCTATTGCTGCATTACAAATAGCAACCGGTGGTTCAGTATCTACCACGGTAACAACGGCAACACAAGTTGCGGAGTTACCACAAGCATCAGTTACTGTAAGAACTACATTATTTGGACCAACTTCACCACATGTAAATGTAGTAGGTGTAGCAGTAAGATTCAATAAGCCGGAAGGCATACAATTGTCTGAACTTGTGCCATTGACATCAGCAGGTACGATACTAACCATACCTGAAGGCAGAAGGTTAACAGAAGTATTAACACAAACCGGAGTTGGAGCCGTAGTATCCTGAACGGTGATGATTTGGTTGTCGGTTGCTGTGTTTCCACATGCATCGGTAACCACCCATGTTCTTGTTACTACATAATTATAGTAAGTACAATCTGCAGGATCACTTCCCTGTGTAGAAGAATTGCTATGGCTGTAAGTTACAGGCGCATTACAATTGTCATCACCGGTAGGCGCACCCAATGCCAATGCTGTAGAATCTGCATCACAATTGATGAGCGTATCCAAAGCATAGGTTACAAAAGTTGGAGCAATGCTATCTTTAACGATGATCAATTGCTCGCATGTATTAGAATTATTGTAGATATCTACAACGCTATATGTTCTGATCAATGTGTCTTTGTTAACGCATTCAGGAGTACCTGTACTCAAAGTTGAAACGTGAACTACACTTGAAAGGTCAACTGTACAATTGTCATTCAACACACCACCTGCATTGATAAAGGCTACAAAACCTACCAAAGGAGCTGAAATATCCTCAATACAAGCAATTCTTTCAGTTGGAGGACACAGAATAACAGGAGCAATTGTATCGATTACTGTTACGTCAAAAGTACAAGCCACGGTATCAGGACCTGGGTTTGTATAAGTAACTGTATAGGTGCCGATTGCAAAGTTTGCCTGTTGAACTCCGGCTGCATAGCCCTCATTAACAGCACCTCCCAAATCAACATCCAATTCGATTACATTACAATTGTCGGTAATAGTTGGAGCAACCCATGCAAAAGAAATGTCACATTCCAAAACATACAATGTTGTATCAGAAGGACAATTTACAACTTGTGGGGCCCCAGGACCTGTAACTCCAACAGTTGCAGAAGCAGTAGTAGTACATCCATTGTTATCAGTAACAGTTACTGTGTAGGTGCCTGCAGCCAAACCTGTAGCAATTGCACTTGTCTGGCCATTGCTCCATGCATAAGTATACTGAGGTGTTCCACCTGTTGCATTTACAGTGGCAGTACCGTCTTCAGCAGTTGTACAACTTTCATTTGTAGATGAGGTAGTTGCTGCAAGAGCTGTAGGTTGACCCACAACGACTGCTACAGAATCTCTACAAGAATGAGAATCTTCTACAACAAACATGTAGGTACCTGCAGGGGCAGAGAATACCGGTGAGGCTTGACCACCGTTAGGGAAGTCAATGAAGAAGGTATATCCAGAAGTTCCACCGCTGGCAAAGCCGTTGATGGTTCCATTTCCACCAAAACAAGCTGCATTTACAGCAGTCGCAGAAACTTGCAGTGCTGTTGGTTCAGTGATTGTGAATTGTGTTGAAGCAACACAACCGTTATCATCTTCTACATCTACCGTATATGTATCCGCTGGTAATTGATCAAAGTAGAAACCAAAGTCGGTTTGTGTCAATGTCAAAGCAGATCCTGTAAGAGTGACATTGTATCCACCTACAAGAGGTGTGCCGCCAGTAATGGTAGCAAAAGCAGTACCTGTACTGTCTCCGTTACAAAGTACATTGGTTACGATAAGTCCCTGGATTTGGATAGCAGAAGGTTCACCAACTACCAATAATGTATCGATGGTACAACCAGCTGCATCTGTAGCAGTAACATGGTAAGTGCCAGCTGTCAGTCCACTGGTAGCAGATGGATTTCCGTCTCCATCTTCCCAGCTCAAGGTCACCATTGGGGTACCGCCGGAAACAGTAGCTGAAACTGAACCGTCATTACCACCGTTGCAAGACGCATCGGTTGCTGTAGCGCTTGACCAGGCCATTGCAGGGCTGACAGTAATTGTCTTGCTTGCAGTATTTGAACAACCCTCAACATCTGTTACGGTAACAGTATAGGTGGTTGTGGCATTCACATTTACCGTGATGGCAGCAGTATTTGCCATTGTTGACCATGAGTAAGTACCACCACCTGATGCAATAAGTGTTACAGCATCACCTGCACAAACCAACTCATCAGAAGCTGAAATGGTCGCAATTGGTAGTGGATTTACGATTACTGTTGCAGACGTACTGTTTGAACATCCGTTTGCATCTGTAACTACTACACTGTAGTTGGTGTTTACAGCAGGGCTAACAGTAATGGAAGATGTATTCGCCATGGTTGACCACAAATAGCTGGTTCCACCACTTGCAGTTAGTGTAGTTGACTCTCCAGCACAGATTTCCAGGTCACCAGAAATACCGGCAGTTGGTAGAGTCCAGGTATTGAGTGCAAAACTTGCTACAGCGTAGCAGCCATTTACATCTTCTACCCTAACCCATACTACCTGATTGTCTACACCTGTATAAGTAGCAGCATTGGCGATATCACCTGTGCCGGCAGCAGCATCACTTTGTGAAACGTGGAAGGTAATGGTTCCTGAAGTGGTAGGAACTGCATTATTTAAGTTGAAAGTACCTACGCCACCACCTTGAACACTTTCACAAGCATTGAGTGCCAAAGGCTCTCCTACGGCAAAAGTTGGATTTGGATTCACGTTGATGGTAGCAGACTCACTATCTGTACATCCGTTTGCATCAGTTACTGTTACAGTATAAGATGTTGTGGATGCAGGAGAAACTGTAATTGAAGGAGTAACAGCCATATTTGACCAAGCATAAGAGCTTCCTCCTGTTGCAGTCAATGTAGCAGATGCTCCGTTGCAAATGGTTGCAGAAGAAGGAGTAATTACTGCAACTGGAAGTGGGTTAACGATTACGGTTACACTTTCAGAATCGGTACATCCGTTGCCATCGGTAACTACAACAGTATACGTTGTATTAGCGGCCGGGCTTACTGTGATTGCTTGTGTAATTGCCATATTTGACCAAGAGTAAGTACCACCACCTGACGCGGTCAAGGTAGTAGACTCTCCTGCACAAAGTACAAGGTCACCAGAGATAGAGGCAACTGGAAGTGGGTTGACCGTTAGGATTATGCTTTGAACCGCATAACAGCCATTAACGCCTGTTAATCTTACCCAGATTTCCTGGCCATTGTTGCCTGTATAGGTTGTAGGATTTGGTATAGCACCGATACCTGCATTAGCGTCAGATGCACTCACATGGTAAGTGATACTTCCAGTGGTTGTAGGAACACTGTTTGACAAGTTAAAGATGCCTTGCTGTCCGTTGGCTACTGTAGCACAAGCTGCCAGATCCAAAGGCTCGCTGCCTGCAAAAGTAGGTACTGGGTTAACGGTAAATGTGAATGAAGTGCTATCTGCACATCCTTCCGCATTAATTACTTTCAATTTTACTGTCAATGCATTTGTATTATCAGTCTGAGCTGTCAATACTGCATTTTGTGTATTGGCATTTGCCAAAGAAGCATTTCCCGGAGATGCACTAACAATTGACCATTCATATGTAAATGTGGATGGCGGCAAGTTGGTTGCATTACCTAAGAGTGTTCTTTGTTCACCTTGACAAAGTGTGTTGTCACCATTTGGATTCAAGGTTACAAGAGGCTTATTATTTACTACAACACTCACTACAAAAGGAGTTCCTGCGCAACCAAAAGTACTGGTTGGAGTCACTGTATAATTTACAGTAAGCGGGAAGTTAAAGATATTTGTTACGTTATCAGTCAAGGTAGCACCTGATCCAGTATCGCCCACTGCTGCACCAACAGCAAAAGGAGCTGGAGTCATTGAAGTAATCTGCCAGTTGAATGTAACAGGCTCAAGATCGTCATCTGCTGGATTAGGATATGCACCCAGATTTGTCAAATTTTCATTTAAGTCGAAGTTGAAAGTAACACCTGAACAAGCTGTTTCTGTACTACCTGCTCCTACTGGTTCAGGATAAACAGGCACTTTCACCTGGAAGGTATCACCAGCACAAGAACCGGTAGCTACAGAAGTGATAGGAATGATCCTATACCTTACTGTATCGTGCAGACTGGTTACATTGTTAAAGTTATCGTTGTTGATGATTGCTCTGTGAATTCCTGCAAAACCGCCAGTATTGGTAAGGTTAAACGGATAGTTTCCTGCTGTTGATGAATTGATTGTTCCTAAAGGCAGTGCTAATGGGTCAGCAGCGCCATTTACCGTAATGGTTCCAGGCACTGTAAGGCTTGTCCATCTGTAGGTTGCCACTGCAACAGGAGTATTAACAGGGCTGGTAGGCAATGTACTGGAAGCACCAACATTTACATCTGAACAAGCAGCTGCTGAAGCGAAGCTATTTACAACTGGTTCTGGACGGATGGTAGCTGTCACTGTAAAAGTAGCTCCTACACAACCGTCAGCTGAAACAGGTTCAACTGTATAGGTTACCGTTTGAGTAGCATTAGTTTTATTTTCCCAAACATCATTTGCCAAAGCATTTGCAGCCATTCCCATTGTACCAGCTGTTTCCACGGTTGCACGTGGAGTAAGACTGCCTGGGTTCGCAATTGAAATCAGGTTATAAGTTAAAACCCCAAGTCCTGGATCTCCATTGTAGTTAACCCCAAATGCTACATCTGAACAAATTGGTCCTACGGTCTGATTAGCAACAACTGGTTCTGGATTTACAGTAATTGTAACTGTAAATGGATTACCTAAACAGCCTGCACCACTTACTGGAACAACCGTATAGATTACATTAACCGGTGCATCTGTTGTATTGGTCCATGCATCATCTGCAATTACATTATTTGCAAAGCCTGTGCCTGTTGCAGGCATTCCAGCGCTTGCAGTCAAACCATTGGTAGTAATGTTGGTAATGTTGTACGTTACAGCGGAAGGGCCATCAACATCATCAGCCAGGATAAGACCATTGGCAACGTCACTACAAACTGTAGTGGATTGTGGCCCAACAACTGGTTCTGGATTGATTGGCACTGTAAGCGTAAATGTTGAACCCTGACAGCCAGAAGCTGCGTTAAAGGTTGAAATGGTATAAACCACATTTACAACTGCATTGGTGATATTTGTCAAAGTTTCAGACAAGGTAGCAGAAGTTCCAGGACCAGGATTGTATGCGCCACCTGTAGCTGCACCATAATTGGCAGTATAGCTGAAATTTGATGGAACCATGTTATCAATATATGACTGGAGATTGAAGCTAAAATTCACATCAGAACAAACAGCTGTTTCTGTTACATTGTCAGCCAATGGATCCAAAGGCATAATTCTAAAAGTAACTGAACATGTAGAAGTATTAAGAGCACAATCGGTCACAGTCAATGTTCTGGTGGATAAGTTATTAACACCATCTGTATCACCTGAATCATCACAGTTAAAGAATGTATCATCAAGACTGAAGGTAACTGCTACTCCACAATTGTCTGAAGATCCGGCACCAAGTGCATTTACTTCGGCAGGAGACAATGTATATTGTCCCATAGCATTAAGAGTTACAGTGACATTGCCCATTGGACAAACAGCAGTTGGAGCAATGTTGTCGTCAACCGTATATGTATAGACCCATTGGTGGGAATTACCTTCGCAGTCAGTATAAGTCCATGTATAGGTTCTTGTGCCTTCACATGCTGGCTCACCACTATCAACAGGTCCTGTTGGCGTAAGAGTGACACCACAATTGTCCATTACTGTTGGTGGAGTAGGAATTACATCTGAGTCATCATGACAAGCTACGGTTGAACCTGTATTTGCAGGCATGATAAAGTCCTCATATTCGATGGTATAAGTGTAAACCCATGGGTGTGTGTTTCCTTCACAATCAGTATAAGTCCATGTATAGGTTCTTGTGCCTTCGCAAGCAGGTTTTGGTGAAACTACCGGGCCTGTTGGTGTCAAAGTTACACCACAATTGTCCATCACAGTTGGTGGCACTGGCACAACATCAGTATCATTTGGACAATCCACAGTTAAACTTCCGTTTGAAGGAACTGTAAAATCCAAGTATTCAATTGTGTAAGTATAAACCCAAGGGTGGGAATTTCCTTCGCAATCAGTATAAGTCCATGTATAAGTTCTTGTACCTTCACAAGTTGGCTTTGGTGAAACTACCGGGCCTGTTGGTGTCAAAGTTACACCACAATTATCCATTACAGTTGGTGGAACTGGTACAACATCTGTATCATTTGGACATGCTACAGTAGATGAACCACCGGCAGGAACAGAGAAATCAAGATATTCAATGGTATAAGTATAAACCCAGTTATGGGTATTGCCCTCACAATCTGTGTAGGTCCATGTGTATGTTCTGGTTCCTTCACATGATGGTTTTGGAGAAACGACCGGACCTGTTGGTGTCAATGTTACACCACAATTATCCATCACAGTTGGTGGCACTGGCACAACATCCGTATTGTTTGGACATGCTACGGTAGATGAACCATCTGCAGGAAGCATGAAGTCGTTATACTCTATTGTATATGTATAAACCCAATCGTGAGTATTGCCCTCACAATCGGTGTAAGTCCAAGTATAGGTTCTTGTGCCTTCACAAGAAGGTTTTGCTGAAACAACCGGACCTGTTGGTGTCAATGTTACACCACAATTGTCCATCACAGTTGGTGGTACTGGCGCAACATCCGTATCATTTGGACATGCTACAGTCGAAGAACCATTTGCAGGAACTGAAAAGTCATTGTATTCTACAGTATAGGTATAAACCCAATCGTGGGTATTGCCTTCACAATCTGTATATGTATATGTATAAGTTCTATCTCCCTCACACGTTGGAATTACACTTACAACAGGTGCACCAGGTGTCAGAATATTTCCACAATTATCCATAACAGTTGGAAGCGTTGGTGCCACATTGGTTGCGGCTGGGCAAGCAACAGTAGAACCAGCATTAGCCGGCATGGTGAAATCCTGGTACTCAACAGTATAAGTATACACCCATGTAACCGGTGGATTAAAACCGTCTGACCAACTGTATGTATGAGTCACAGTACCTTCGCAAGCTGGAGCAGCTGAGATCATAATTGTTGGAACTATGGGTGAAGTACAGTTGTCATTAACTGTAGGTACCTGTGATGGAGCTACCAGAGCATCTGCAGGACAAGCCACTGTTGAAGATGTTGGATACATATTGGCAACCATTACAGGTGGTTCATTGTCTACAACGGTAACTGTAAAGCTGCAGGTAGATGTATTGGAAGCAAGGTCGGTAGCTCGATAGGTTACTGTTGAAACACCTACATTTACGAAGGTACCAATTGCAGGACCTGCGATTTGTACAACATTCACACCCGGACAGTTATCAGAAACGGTAAAGGCACTCCACTGTACTGTGGCGCCACAGTCACCTGCAATGTTATCGTCTCCACCACTAGATTGAACAGTAATATTTGGAGGGCAATTCAAAATAGGTGGATCATTATCACTAACTGTTACATTATAACTGCAAGTAGTGGTATTACCTGCGCCATCGCTTACTGTGTATTCAACCGCATTGACACCTGCCGGCAAAACCACAGGGCTACCTACAGTATATCCAGGAAGTGCATTCACAGATATTGTAGTTATCGTAGGTGTTCCACAATTGTCAGAAGAAGAGGCCAAAGCCTGGATGTTAAATGGTGAGGTACACTGGTTGGCCGGATTGGTAAATATCGTTGTATTTGCCGGACAAGCAATAGTTGGTGGTGTAATATCAGGATTACATGGATCCTTGACATTAACAACTACATTGTTACCAACCTTAGACCAAGACCAAACCAAATTAACCATTGGGTTCATGCCCGCAATGGTTGGAAAGTTTGTGCTGGTGAAATTTCCAGACAATCCGGTTGAAGTCAATACTACATAGTCATTGCCAGCAGCCGTATTTGGTTTCACAAAACCCGGAAGGTCAAGTATCTCCAAAGTACCGCCCAAGATGGCAGTGCCCGTTACCTGCAACTGGTCATGGCCGGTGCAAGGCGTAGTGTTAATCACTTGAATGCTAAGAGTACCTCCGCCTGACTGGTCGAAGCTACCAACCGTCATACAACCCACCTGGGCGTTGACTTTTGCACTGGGAAGTACAAATAGGAATACAGCCAACAAAAGTGGGGCTGATAAACCATGTAGTATTCTTTTCATTATTAAAGGTTTTTTAAATGCCTGATTATGTAATTGAATCTTGGTCATATAACTAAGAGATTATATACTTATTTGCAACAATCAAACCACACAGACAAGTGGCATTGAAGCCGGAAGATTGGGCTTCTTTACAACAGGTTCTTAAAGCAGGTTTTCTCGTCATTGGTTTTTTATTCAACAAATCATTTAAATACACTATCTGCCGAATTCGGCAAAGTTAATTAAAAAATCTGACTAAAAATAACTTTATATGTTTAAAAATTTACATTAAGTTTTACTAACTGATAATCAATAATATATAACAAATTTAACATATTTGTTTTAATTTAACTACCACCCCAAATGGGTAGCTTTTTGACATAATTCTCCATATTCAGTGGTTCTTGTTGCCATTACAGCCAAAAACCCGTGGGAATGAACCCATTTTGAGGTACCTTCTAAAAGACAATTTTTTCCCATTCCTACCCTTTCCGCAATAAAAAATCTACTTTTTTTACTAAAACATGCACAAAAATTTGCGATTTTTAGAATTGTACTGATTGAAAATTGTGATAAGCTTGCAATAAAACCTGAGAAATTATTTTCCTTTTTTAGGATTGATTTGAAATATTTATAATTTTTGAAAAATGTTCCAAGTAAGGTACAGGTCACACAATATGCTGTAAAACAACAACTTAGGTTAAATTTATAACTTTGTTTTTTTATGGCAATGTGGCCCATTACAAGTTGATTAATTTAAAAAGTGACCATTTATGATGGCTCAACTTTAATAAGAACAAAAATAAAGCCAATTTCCGATATTGAAGTAGATATTTATATAAATAAATTAATACTTATATGTAATTAATTTATAAGATATTACACATACAACAATTTACAGCTTATTGATTTTCTAAATTCTATTTACCATGTAAATTTAATGAATCTAGATCTAATGTGTTAAGGGTTTTCACCCAAAATACACTTATCACTTTGCAAACTTAAGACTCTAAGGCTTGTAAGCTTAGAGTCTTAAGTTTTACAGTTGACTTATTTATTTTTGCTAAAGGCTACTAAAACTTTACAAAGTTATACAGCGTATATTTAGTTACCCGGGCTCACAACACCCATTGGTGAATTGACAAAATTGCCATCAAAGAACCCTGTGCCCTTATAAATTCCATTGTTATTGTAAGTGCCGCCATCCAGTTTCAAGACTCCATTATTAAACACAGTGCCTATATTGGTTAAGGAAGTTCCTGAATTAACTACTAATATTTTACCCATTGCTATAGTGAGAGAACTTGCGTTTACATTTCCCGCAACAATGTGAATTTCATGTAAGTTTGCAATACTAGCATCCAGAGCAGTCTGCAAATCGCAATAATTAACCATGGTCGTTGTATTCACAATGGCATATCCAGCTGAACATCCATTGCAAGAATTGGCAACTGGCTGAAATCCAGAAGTAGCCGGCATGTCATCTGTTCCATTTGTAAGGAAAAACTCATAACCAACAACTCCAACCATTAGTGAGGGAACATTGGAAATTGTACCCCACCAATTACAATCAGCGTTGATTGTATTTCCGCCAGTATTGTTGGCTCCAAATGCTAAAGCATTTCCGTTCATTACAATACTGTTGTTGTGCGCTTCAATTGTATTTGCTCCCGGAATGTTACCCGTTATAAAAGCGTAAACATTGTGTGTGCTACTTGCCGGGTGTGTAATAAAATTATTATTGGCATTGACAATTGCACCCCGCTGGGCGAGAATGGTAAAGCCTTCATTGCCTCCAATACCCCAAGGCGCATTTCCATTATCGGTAAAAGTACAGGCATCAATATTTGCTGTGACATAACCCCTTGAATCAACACCTCGGTTATGGTTGTCAGAAATTACACATTGTGTAATATTTACAGTCTGTACAGAAATTCCACCTGTACTGAAGTCACCTAAATAAACCGCTGCTCCAGATGCACTTATACTCCCAGTACCGATGATAGTATCATTACTGACGCTTATGAGCAATCCGGTCGACGGAATAGTTGAACCTGCTGTAAATGTATACACTCCTGCATGGAAATTGTAAGCTGGCAATGCTGGATAGTTACCAGTAAACCCACTCATGTGCATGCCTGTAATATTCAAATTAGAAGGAGCAAGCGGACCTCCCAGTGTATTTACGACAGCTATACCTTGTAACACACCTGATATGGTTCCATTTGAAATTACTCCGGGGGCTAAAGTAGCATTACCGTAAACCACATAACCATAAAATCCATCTGTCACTGAATTGTTATTTAAAGTGACCCCAATACTTCCGGTTACGCCAGCCAATAGTACACCCATGGTTGGGGTCGGGCCTGCTGCAGTTTGGGTAGTAAGGTCAATACAATTATTTTCGATGGTCAATGTATTTCCCGGAGATGTGGTTATCCCCGCAACATTAACGCCGATCGCGTCAGCTTCGATCTTATTATTTATAATGGTCAAGTTGGTATAAGCGGATGCCGCAACAGCAGTACTTCCTACTATTTCCAATCCGTTTATTGTTACTCCATTGGATGCAATGGTAATGGCTGTTCCATTTCCACCATCTATTGTGGTTTCGGCTACCCTGGAAGGACTACATCCATCTACTCCCTGATTGGCACCTAAAAGGGTTAATGCCTTACTAATTGTTATATTTTCATTGAATGTTCCTGCACTAATCACCAAAGTATGTCCATTAAGTGTATTTATATCATCAATAGCAGATTGGAGAGTGCAAAATGTTTCAAGTGTGGTGGTATTGGTAACATTCGAAGAGCATCTCGTTAAAACCACATCATTGCCATCTCCACCAGTGTAGTTTATTTCAAAGATATAAGGCCCTGAATTTACATAAGTCCCCTGAGCAAAAACACCGCTTACCAAATCCATACCATCATTGTCGATGATTAAAAATTGTTGTCCTACAGGTGGAGTGTACATTCCAACATTTACAATGAGGTTAGCGCCTCCAAGTGTTACTGTTCCTGTGACCTGGACCTGATCAAACAAAGAGCAAGCTGTGTTGCCTTCAATTTCAATTTCAAGCGCATCACCGGAATTTAAAATCATCCCTGTTACACCAACGCAGCCGGGGCTTGATCCCGGAACAATCGTCAGATCCTTTCCTGTAGCATCTATCGGTTCTGGGTAAGTACCACTTTCAATATTGAGTTTATCGCCAGTCATCGCTGCTGCAGTATTGCCTCTTGCAATTGTTTCATCAGAAAGTCCTGTACCGGGTGTTGATACATAAAGATTAGTGCCATTAATTCTAATGACTCCTGATGAAAGATTGTCGAGCGCCCCATACATTTTATCAGTAATTCTGAAGTAATTGCTTTCATCATAAGTATCTGAACTAACATTAATAGAATTTGCACCTAAATTTTCTATAAAATAGGAATCACCCGCAAACTGATTGCTTCCTCCACTGGTAATAACAGAACCTGCTGCCACCTGAATATCTCTATTGTTATCTACCCCTCCATCAAACACATTGCCAGAGAATTGAGCCTTGCCATTTGACTGAACTAAAGCTGCAATATAGTTTCTAGTTAATGTATTACCTGAAACAACAACCGGATTTTGAGCTGAAAAATTACTTCCTGTTATCCACTGCATACCCAGATTTGCCCCATTCACAATATTGTTGGCGTAGGTCACAGTTGAACCTGGTCCTGAATGCGAAGTCACCCTGAATCCCCTCTGCAGATTGAGGGCTGGATCATTTCCGGGAGCCAGATTATTAAACTGGTTACCTGAAATATTTATATTACTGGTATGTGCATGACCATTGTCCCAGATACCAATGATAACCTGGGGATTGGCAGATTGAGCGTTGATAACATTAATCACATTGCCTGTTATATTTAAGCCATCATATATGCCTCCTCCGCTTGTATTGGATTGCATGCCGATACTTGATGAAAAGTTGGCCCCGTTGCTGATTCCGTCGCCTGCTATATTAAATACATTATTGGAAATGGTTTGATTGGTTCCAAAAGCATAGTGCAAGCCAATGTTTTGATTCACATCTGCAGGTGCAACCGTAGCGTTCAAATCTGTTGCCATATTGAATACATTGTTATTGATGGCTGTATTGCTGAATGCATCAGTGCCCCCTGCTCCAAAAAACATACCTATCGACAAATCGAATTGATTAAAGGTAAGATTAGAAATGGTCCATCCTTGATTGTCACCTCCATCAAAATAAAATACACCTTCCAAATTGGCACCCGCCAGGTCACCTGGACCATCAATGGATGCGGATCCCAGCCCTCCAGGAGCAGTGAACGTCACGTTGTTAATGTTTGCTGGCATAATCAAAGAATAGTCATCTCCTGTGCTGACAGTATTATCATTACCCAAAGCCCATGCAGCTGCGGCATTGGCTTCAACCCAATCAAAACTGCCGAACAAATTCACCTGCTTTCCATTACTCAGTAATTCAACTGCATTTCTTAACCTTGTGTAATCATTGTTGACAGCAGAGGGTGTTGCAATATCAGTTACATGGATATGATTGGCTTTTACTGTAACAAAACCATATATCTGATTATCAATTTTATGACTGATCAAATCTTCAATTGCAAAAAGTTGGGCATCAGAAGCTCCGGTAGAATTGACTCCATTGTATATATTACCACCTGTTGCATTAATATTATTTATTCCTCCATAGCCCTGATCAACACCGGCTGAGTTAAAGGTCCGTTGAATGCTGATTGCCTGTTCTGTAGCTGAGAGATTATTACCTGTCAATACAATATCGGCTGCGGCATCGTGCACAAATCCAGTTTTAACACCAGAAACGGTATTGTTTGAAAACTGCATTGCCGTTGATGTAGAAGAATTGCCCATGTACTGGAGGCCATACACTGCCCACCAATTCATTGGATCCGAAATATTATTTCCGTTAATGATATTGTTCGTAACCACTCCCCCATTTGATGAGGCTCTTATGGTTTCTGCTGCTATACCCTGCCATCTAACGGGCCCAGTAGGATTAGCGGGTGGTGCAATGGCATTTATGGTATTGCCAGAAATAGTCCATGCAGTAGCATTGTTTTCTGCATAATTGTAATAAATACCTGTTCTCCAAACATTGAAGGTATTGCCTGATACCACAGGGGCAATCACATTTTGTTGCACCTGATAGGGTTGGATCTGAATACCTGATCGTACACTTGAAATCGTATTGTTGGTAATGGCACCTGTTGTTCCCTGGATATACATGCCATAGCCATAACCAATTTGGGTGAGGTCATGTATGTGTTCAAATTTATTTTGCGTTACTATTATATCCTTATAATGAGGAGATGCCAATCCGCCTCCGGCAAAAAAGCCCATGGTTGTTGCGTTGTCGATTACATTGTTTCTAAATGTTACATTGCTGCCTTCTGAATAAACACATTGGCCTTTTTCCAAATTTAAACCCGCGTATGAATAACCACTAATACCCGGATTATCTCCACTCACTCTAAAACCATCAAAAGTTACATTGTTGGCTGCAATGTAAACTACCTCTGTCCATGGATCTCCTGGCATCAGATTGACTTCAGGCACAATTAATGCCTCTGGTCCGCGAACTGCATTGCCGTTGACCCCATAATTAGGTCCTCTTAGTTCTACAGATTTATTGATAATCACATGTTCTGCATAAGTACCAGCACTCACTGTAATGATATCACCATTCTGGGTAAGAGGATCATCAATGGCATCCTGAATGGTGCAATAATATAAAGTCGTATTGGTATTATGAACCGAATTTCCTGATAAACAGCCACTACATGAACCCGCTACTGGCTGAAAGCCTGTAGTCACCATATCATCATCAGAGCCATCAACCAAATAAGCTTGAAAATCAATATTTGCTGAACCAGGTCCCAGGATATCTGGTTGTCCTCCTGGTGGAACAGCTGAACCACCGTAGGCAACGGGTATTTGACCCGCATAGCCAGGTTCTGTGCTATTGGCTGTACTTACAACAGGCAAGGTGTTTCCAAACCAATTGCATTCAAAATTTTTCAGGTTTGTAGTTCCGGGAGCCGGAAGGCTGCCACCAGCCTGTCTGTCCACTACTTGTCCATACCAATTACCAAAAATGGTGTTGTCATTAAAGTTGCTGTTTAACGCCGATTGAACTGGCACGTTAGTTCCCCCGCTGGCATCCAGAAATAGTACACCCACGGTCCAGTTATCTGAAATTTCATTTTCGATGAGTTGGGTATTATCGGTTTGATTCCTAAAAAGCAATCCGGTTCTGTTGAATGTAATTATATTGTTGTGGATATTGTTACCCGTACTATTATTAATATCAATCCCTGTTCGATTACCCGTTATTTTACAATTTCTTATTTCTGCACTCACGGTAAGGCCTTGGATTGCTACTCCACCTCCATTGTTTATATTGGGGTTATTCCAATCCGTTGTATTGTTGCCTTCCCTTGTTATTGTTACCCCGTCAACTACTACTCCGGTCGTGCCCACTATAACAGTGGCTCCTTGTCCACCAATAGGGCCGCTTATGGTGGTAGAATTGTATCCTGTTCCCAAAACAGTAACGCCTTTCGTTATGTTCACATCTTCAACATAAGTTGTGGCAACCAAAGACAATGTGTGGCCCGCCAAGGTCTGTGCATCATTGATCGCAGCTTGTATGGAACAAAATGCCTCACTCGTATTGGTATTGGTTACAAGACCTGTACCAACACCTATGTTTCTATAATTATCAGTAAAAGCAGAAACGGTGTTGCCGGTGATTACATTATTACATGTCATAGGTGAGTTACCCCTGCCAAAATACAAATCAGCTACATTGGATTGATCTGCGTCATTCGGATAATTAGATGGATTCTGCTGTTGCAAAATTCCTACATCACAAGCTGATACATTGTTACCGGTTACTGAATGATTAATTCCTTCTACTACTATACCAAAGCCTTCGCTGGTTGAAGACTGGGTCCAGCCCGAAACATTGTTTCCTGTTATGGTTACTCCATTGGGAACATCGACATTTCCAACTAAAACACTTCTTCTTAATATTGCAATACCTGCCCTATCGCGCAAATCGGCATTGGCTGAAATCATGTTAACCGTATTTCCTGATACTGTTACACCTCCGGCAGGGTTTTTTATTTCGATGCCAAATCTTCCTCCACCTGAAATCATGTTATTTGATATCAGGTTGCTGCCTATGGTAGCGTTTAGTCCGTTAATCCCAAGGCCATTGTCTCCAGTACCTATATCCAAAGTATTGTTGGATATTGTAACTGCTGATGCTGTTCCATCCTGTAATTCTATGCCACAACAACTGTTATTGATCACGGTATTGCCTGAAATATTAATATTGGTTTTAAAGCCATTCCAGATTACAACACCTCTTGCAGAGCCACCATTGTTTTGAACCATACAATTGGTAATGGAAACATTGTCTACAGGACCATTGGCATAGAAACCGGATGCTGTAGGATTATTGAGCATGGCAACATTGGTAACAGTTAAATCATCATTACCACCGACACCATAAATACCTGCGTGGCTATTGCCAGAAGAGCCTGTGAAATCCTGAACAGTTAAATTACGAATTGTGACATTGGTCACATTTACATTAATCACTATTCCTGAACCGGGTGAAGGCAGCCCTGTGCCATCAATTACATAGAGGGTCTTATCTGAGGTAGCACCCTGTAATGTGAGGCTTTTGGTAATTACCACATTTTCTGAGTAAGAGCCAGCGTTGAGTTGAAGAATATCACCAGGATTAGCATTATTAATGGCATCCTGTATTGTAGGATGAGAAGTTAACTGGGTTAAATTGTCCACGTTAGGCATCAGCGTCATGGCTAATGGCGCAGACTTACTATTGAATTCCAGAATTTCGGAATTAACAACGCTACTTCCTGCCGAGAGGTTAAACGCCATAGCAATAAAAAATAAATGAAAAAAAATTCCATTCATCGAAGATAAAGGCCAAAATTTTGTGCCGGAGTTTGAATTTAGCCTATAAAAAGGTGCATTTTCAAAAGATTCAATTTTCATTTCAGTTGCTTTTCATCATTACATAATAAAAAATTGCAAGCAACAATGTCAGATATATTTATACATATAGATTTTTTAACTTTATATAACTTTTGTTATATAATGAACGAATATATGTTACAACAAACAAAAGACATTAACTTACAATATAATTCAAATATACAAAATCCATGCATTTCTGTAATATTTTATTCTGAATGTAGCTAATAATGTATATGTTGCGGTATATTTTGTTTAACCGGCATAGCTCCAATTAACTTAAAACTTAAAAAGTTATTAAAAATATTTCTGAAAATAAATAATTAATTGTTCAGTTATATTTTATTTCTTATGCATGGCAAAACTTATGATTTAAATACCACAAGGCCCAGGCTTTACTGTACCGCCACTGCCATTTATAAAATTACCATTAAACATTCCCTGACCGCCATACACCCCACTATTGATGTATGTTCCTCCATTGAGATTGATGGTACCGTAATTGCAAATCATTCCAGCGTTTGTTACCACTGCTCCATTGTGTATTTCAAGCACAACTCCGGCTGGAATTTCAAAAGATTCAATCAAATTATTACCGTAAACATGGATGGTATCTCCTAAAACGACACCAGCCAAAATAGCCGCATTGATGGACGGGTAACATATGCCGTTTAAAACAACAGGCGCACCAGCATTGGATATTACTACGTTTTGAGGTACAACAATGGAATTGCCATTACCATCAATAAATGTCCAGTTAACTGTATAATTTCCAATAACGTCATAGTAAACAGGGTCAGTTGTTGTGCCCGTAATGGAACCAGCACAATTGTCTGTTGTCGAAGGTGCAGATAAGGAAACTGGCACCAGGCAATCACTCATCACTGTTGATAAAACCGGTGTGCTTGGAGGTGTTATGTCATCAACCAGAAAACTTTGGTTGATACTTGAAATATTGCCATTACCATCATCAAATGACCATGTTACAATCGTCGTCCCCTGTGTAGTTATAGGAAAAACAGTCGTGGTTGTGGCTGAAATCATTCCTGCACATGCATCGTTGGCAACCGGTATCACAGGAGTACCACCACACTCAGGTAATGTCACAGTATTCAAAACTGGCAAAACAGGTGAAATGGTGTCTTGTACACTCACTGTAGCTGCACAAGTGGCTGCATTACCATTTACATCTG
>ERZ724514.31-NODE-31-length-51821-cov-5.858923_pt1 | contig 51821 bp, 45 predicted proteins | sample MGYA00376047_ERZ724514 | MGnify/ENA primary metagenome ERZ724514 (study PRJEB28724, sample SAMN07190883) | activated sludge metagenome | isolation source: activated sludge of sewage treatment plant in Hong Hong | place: Hong Kong | collected 2016-03-17 ...
AGCCACCGGAGCAGAGCTAGGAGCCACCGGAGCAGAGCTAGGAGCCACCGGAGCGGAGCTAGGAGCCACCGGAGCGGAGCTAGGAGCCACCGGAGCGGAGCTAGGAGCCACCGGAGCGGAGCTAGCCGGAGCGGAAGGCACGCTCGTAGACGTAGAAGCCGTGCTTGTAGACGTAGAAGGCTTATTCGCCGGAGTCGAAGGCTCGATTGTCGTCGCTGACGGTGTGATTGGTGTCACCGAAGCGGCGCTGGTTGGCGTAATCGGCGTGGTTGGAGATCCCGGCTGAGCGCTCGCAAGGTCGTGCTTGGCGCTTCGTCCACCTTCACCACGCGCGCCCAGGATGTGTCGCAGCTCTTCTTCGGATGCACCAAGAAATCCGCGCCGACCGCTCTGCTTTTTGGGTGGACGTGAGTCGTTGGTTGGGCTCGGATGCGGAGTGGTTGCTGGGCTGCTGGCCTGCGTGGCGCTGGGCGCCGCAGGATCGCGAACAACCTTGGGCTCTTCTTCCGTGGTTGCCACCGTGCTGCGAACGGGCGGATGCGGCTGCGTGGGCGGTGTTGGCTCAGGCGAAGGCTCAGCCACATCCTTGATCGCGATCGGCAGTGAAGAAGGCTGCTTGCCGCTCGCTAGATCGCCAAGGATCGGGGCGAGCAGATTCGGGGTCGGCGTTGGTGTCGGATCCTCTGTGGACGCTGGTGCATCTTCTGCGGATGACGTCGCGTTGTCTCTTCTGCGCGACTTCAGTCGCACACCCAAGACGGTACGAACCTCATCGTGGGTGGAGCCAAGCAGTCCCTTGGCGGCAGTGGCCAACATCCGCGCTGTGGTGCGATCCAACAGCGCTTTGCTGGCCAAAAATTCCGCGAGCGAGCCCTGGTTGTTCCATTCGACCAACAGACGTTGGATTTCGTCACCAGTGAGCCCGCGTCTCTGTTCGAGATACTCGCGGAGAATCGGATCGATGTCGAGAGAGTCTCTCATGACATGCCTTCATCTGACGAAGCGATAGGAATATAGAAAGAGGATATCCTGCGACGACGGTCCGCTTCGCACAAAGTGCGAAATATGCGGAATCGTTGGGAATGCCGGGCGGTTGTTGCAGGGACAGATTCCCTACAACCTACGTGCAATAAGGCACTGCGTGCGAGAGCGCACAGAGGCAAGTGCCGTCGTTTACGGTGGGTCAGCTTTCAGTGGGTTCGCTGTCATTCGAGCTTGATCGGGATCAGGTGATCGCTGGAGTCCTCAATCATCTGTAGATCGCTGGCGATCTGGGTCAGTCGAATCCTGGCTGTGCCAAACAGTCCCTTGCTGCCATCAATGACCAGGACCAACACCAGTGAGGTTTCAAACGGTGGTGCGACCAGTAGGTGATACAAGCCGCCTTGGTTGACCGAGAGATCGAGCGGCATGCCGGGCCGGTGTAGGGAACGGAGCAGCCACAGTTCCTTGAGTAGGACACTCACCTGCGGCAGCAGTCCATGGATGCCGAAGCTGCGATTGTGACGCATGTCGAGCAGCGCGGTCCCTAAGCAGCCCGGAATCTGCTGCATGCTTTGCAGAATCGACGCAAAGCGCTGCTTGGCGAGATCAGAGACCGGAACAAAGACGCGCTCCCACTCTGTGCGCTCGCTGCTCGGCGGCGATACCTGCGATGGCTTCGCGATCATTCCGTTGCGGGTCTGCCCGACAAGGCCCAGCTCTGCCAAGAGCTGCCGAGGAAGAACCGTCTCCAGCGAAAACGTGTAGACCGGCTCTTCTGTCCGATCTGCTGGCAGGAACATCACGTCGGCCTTGGCCAACCTACAGATCTGCTCGAGCTTGCGACGCAGCCACGCACCGATCGCACTGCGCAGCTCCGCTTCGGAAGCATGTCCGCGCTCGATCAGCTCGTAATAGAAGTCGGTGCCTTTGTCTCGACAAGACTGCAACACGGAGTCGACGGAGCCTTCGTTCATGTTGAGCTCTTTGCCAAGCTGAACAAAAAACGAAGAGGTGTCGTGGCTGACGTACGCCCACGACACGCGGCCTTGACAGAACGTGATGTAACCGACGGTATCGCCTTCGCGGACGGCTACGTCACCACCCGGTGTTGCTTCTGCTTCACGCAGTGCAGCCAGCAGTCGCTCCGACGTGCTGAGCTGTCCATCTACCAGCCGTGAGGCCACGCGCAGACGTGCGAGCAGCAGCTCGGGATGATAGGGCTTGGGCAGAAAGTCGTCGGCACCTGCTTCGAGCGCTGCGATGCGGTGCTCGTCGGGATGCACGCCGCTGATCAGCAGGACGTGAACGTAGCGATCCATGATCTCTTGGCGAATCGCTCGGCACAGCTCCAGACCTGTCATTCGTGGCATTTCCCAGTCGAGGAGCGCTATCTGTGGTGCCGATCGCTGCTTCAAGAGCTGCAGCGCAGCGTGTCCGTCTTCGGCAACCAGCACGGCATAACCGTGGGAAAGCAGGAGCTGTTTGAGGAAGTCTCGATTGAGTGGATCATCGTCGGCAATCAAGACCCGCATGGCTGCTCTGTCTTTGACGGTGGACACGATGCTTTCCCCTACGACCCAAGCGAAGCGCTGACCGCGCTTTCTGTGTGCCACTGAATCAATAATGACCAACAATCACAACGAGATCGGCCCAGTGATTCCGTCCGCTGCTTCTGATTCCGAATGCGATTTGATCGCATCAAACCCAGGTTCCCGCCCTATCTGCTCTGCGTATCATCGCAGAAATTAGAGAGGAGCGGAACCGCTTCTTTTGGTCGCACTTGTTGGTCTGTATGGAGTTTGCAGCGTCGTGTTTACAGACGGAAAATCTCACCTAGCGGCAGACTCTCAATAGGGCGGCCAAGATTCCCAATGGAGAGGTTTTGACCACGAATCAGTCGTCGACTGTGTGATAGAGCCAAGGTGAAAGCCTGATGGCTATGTAGCGAGTCCTGTCATTCTAGGATTGTGATCTATGTCTCAACAGAGCGCGCAAATATTAGTCCTAACAAAGGACTCATATTGTGAATGCGCAGGCGGGGCGGGGAAGGGAGTGCGGGGCGTGCAGCGCGGAGATGTCTGTCAATGCGTCAGCGATGGCGTGACGTGGACTGGCTGTAGAGCTTGATGCCGGTGGCTGCAGACCACACCCACGCAAACACGCCCAGTAGGATGCCCAGCCACCACTTCACCAGCAGCAGTGTAGGGAGTGCGGCGACCGCCATTCCAAGCTGCACAAAGCCGGTTCCATAGATGCCACGCATGATCGTGCCTGAGCCTGGGATGACAAAGTTCATCACCATCTGGGTCATGCCTGCTGGGTCTGCTCCGGCAGAGACGCCCGGCGTGACGCTTCGACCGGCGGGGGGCTGGAGCGCGTTGGTCTCTGGATTCACAAGGGATGCCTGGTTTTCAGACTTGTTCATGATGAGATCCATCTGCTGATCGATCTGGGCGATCTCGCGCTCGGCTCGCTCGGCGGCAGACAGGGCGGGCTGGTCGGCTTTGTTGTGCTGCTGCGGAGGCCGGGCCGTAAGCTGGGCGGGTCTTTCGCTCATGGTCGTAGATCCTGTGGACTTGATTGTACGCGATGTAGCGTACGCAGTTGGGGCCTGTGGTTAGGCGGCGTCGTCGGGCAGCACCAGTGGATACACCGCTTTGGGCGTGACCACTGCGCTGCGAACGGAAGAGCGAACGTCGCTGCCCGCAAAGACGACACTGTGCGCAAGCTCGACGTCTCGCTCGACGCGCGCTCCATCGCCGATGACGACTTCGGGTCCTACGATGGCGCCATCCCCGATGACGGCGCCGGCGCCGATACAGACGGGCGAGATCAGCGTGGCAGAGGGCGCGACTTGCGCACGCGGGCTGACACCTACAAGCGGACCGGGTGGGTAGGGCAGCCGTGCTTTGCCGCGCAGCACGTTGAGGTTGCCTTGCAGATAGCGCTCCGGCGTCGAGTGTTCGTGAAAGTAGCCCGGGATGATGTAGCCAGACAGGACATCGCCAGCCCGTAGCGCGGGAACGTAGCCTTGCCGAACGATGCACGACGCTTCTTGAGGAGGCAGCCGTAGCAAAAGCTGCGGTTCGACGATGTGGATTCCGGTGAACATGCAGCGGGTGAGCGGCGGCTTGGCCACCTGCGCGGGCGACTTCTGACCGAGGATGCTGTAGACGCGACCATCGCCATCGACCTCGACTGCGCCCCACTCATCAGCATCGGGCGTTTCGCGCAGAACCATCGTCGCGGCAGCGCCAGTGACGCGGTGCAAGGCCAGCACCGCTTCGAGATCGACATCGACGACCAGCTTGCCGTTGATGACGACGCAGGGCTCACGAAAGTCGTGCGTCAGAAACTCGGCCATCTTGCGCACACCACCGCCCGTGCCAAGCAGCGTTGATTCCGACGAGTAGTGAATGTCCATTCCCAGGCTTGCGCCGTTGCCAACCGTGTTGGTGATGAGGTGTCCCAGGTGATGCAGGTTGATGGCGACCTCGCGCATGCCGTAGCCTCTGCACAGCGACAGCGCATACGTCACCAGCGGATGGTTACAGACTGGCAGCAGCGGCTTGGGTAGCTCGTCGGAGATTCCACCCAGTCGACTGCCCATTCCGGCGCACAGCACCATCGCTCGCAGCGGTGAAGCAAAGATTCCTTGCATTACTGTTCCTCGAAGACCACAAAGCGCCGGTCGGGGACCGCGCCGCTGGCTCGTGAATAGAAACCGACGGGACCGACCCAGGCGATGACTCCACCGTCGGGACGATCAGCCACATCGAGCAGACACCCGATAAGCAGCGCTTCGCCCAGCCCATGGCCGCGATGCTGCTCGAGCGTTCCCATGGGACCAAACCAGCCGAGCCCGCGATTGTTGCCATCGTGTGCAGCAAACGCGACGATCGCCCCGGTTCCATCGAGCGCAACATGAACAGCCGGGCCTTCGGGAAGCTCGCTGGCACACTCGGTTGCATCGCTGCGCAGTGGGGGTCCAAGCGCGCGTGCCACTTCAAAGGACCACACCGGCGCAAACGAGCCCGTGATCATCTGATGCAGCGGCTCGGCATCCGCGAGGGTGGCGCGACGAACCGTGTAGCCATCGGCGCGTGCGACGCTTGTCAGCTTGCGCAGACGCTCTGGCGTCACGAGCGGGTTTCGGTGAACTGGCGCACGCAGGTTGAGCACCCGCACCACTTCCACAAAGCCGCGCGCACGAAAAAACGCCTGCGCATCCAGACTTCGCTCATCGACCCCTGGGGACAGATAGTTGCCAGGATGATCGCCGACGCGCAGCTTGGAGAGTGCGCCAGTGGACGCGGTCAGATGCGCACGGGCGCTTTGCAGCAGGATCGTGCCAATGCCGCGACGCTGTGCCGATGGATGAACCGCCAGCAGCTTGAGCCACCGTCCCGCAAGCGCCACGACACCGAGCAGCTCTCCCGATGGAGAAAACGCTCCTGTGGTGAAGCGATCGCGTCGATGGTTTGATCCCAGCAGCTTTTCTTCGACGACGGGTCCGGTGTGATCGTAGGGGAGGGCTTTGGACAGAAGCTCCGCTGCGGCGGGCAGATCATGCGGCGTGATGGCGCGCAGAATCGGACGATCGAGCATGGCTAGCGCACTTCGTCGTCGGGCGTTAGCGAGCTTTCGCCGAACATGCTGCTGCGCTGGCCCGTGCGGTTGTACTTGTACGCATAGAGCGCGCCGAGCAGTGCCGACACCGGCAACAGCACGCCCGACAGCACAATCACCAACCACTTGCTGAGCATCCACAGTGCGAAGAACGCGGCGGAGCCAATCACGGCTTCACCAAGCGGGGCGGCATAAAACCAGCCGAGCGGTCCGAGCAGTCCCAGGGCTCCCCCGAGAACGACGCTCTTTTCTCCTCCGCTCACTGCGGACGAAAACAGGGCAGCTTGGGGCAGCTTGCGCAGCGCGGTGCCGACCAGCTTTCCTTCGACCTCTTCTTTGAGCGCCCGCAGGTGCGAGTCCAGAAGCTGTCCGCAGCGACTACAGCGCGATCCGGCAGCCGAAGCACGCCGGCATGCAGTGCAGCGCGTCAGCTCCTTGGCGCCGACCGAAGGACGACTGGCGCCGCAGACCTTGTAGAGCAGCTCGCCATCATCGTCGGTGTCGAACTCAATGAGTCCATCGCGGACCATTTCATCGAGCCACTTGTCGGCCTTGCTGGTCGTGGTTCCACTGTAAAAGACAATGTTCGCGCGGGTGAGCGGCACCCTCGTGGTCATCGCCAGTTCCAAAACTGCCTGCTCGAAGTCCTGCGGCCTCACGCTTGCCTCACAAGGACGAAGATAGCTGCTTCTTGGGCGCGCTCCAAACGTCTGCGCTGAGTAATTTTTGCCGCCGTAACGCCACTGCAACGTCAGCGCGACGTGGGCTTTCTTCGCTTGGGCAACAGCAAGAGCAGCTCACCGGGATAGCTGGTTCGTGACGCAGCCACGCGCGCGGCTTCACCACTGCCGACGAACAGATCGACGCGACCCGGACCGACGATGGCCGAGCCCGTGTCTTGTGCCAGCACCAGGCGCGCAATGGGCTTGCTGGTGATGGCAGGATCGTCGCTGGCAATCGCCACTTGGGTCTTGAGCAGCAGCAGCGAGCCCATCGGAACATGCTTGGGATCCACCGCGATGGATCGACCCGCGACCAGCTCGCCGAACTTGCCGGTGCCTCGCAGCGGCGTCTCTTTGAAGAAGACAAAGTGCGGATTTTGGTTCCAGTACTCGCGCAGCACCTCGGGATGAGCGGTGACGAAGGCTTGGGTCTTCGACTTGCCCTTTTCCGTCGGAAAGTCCGCAGGAATGCGCTTGTCTTTGAGGAGCAGCTTGAACGGATTTTGATACGGATGGCCGTTGTGTCCGTCGGTGGTCAGGTTGACCTCGCTGCCATCATCCAGCGCAATCGTCGCAGAGCCTTCGATGTGAACGTGTAGCGCTGTCGCCAGGCTCTCGACGTAGCACAGCTCAAGACCTTGACCGGCCAGCGCTCCATTGAGAACGTCCTGCGTGGTCTTGTGCGCAAGCGCTTCGTCGCTGGGCCTGCGATACAGCGGAACCTGAAACGGTCCATGCTGCGTCCGTGAGCCCGAAATGATCGGATGATAATAGGCTGTGACGTGACCTGCTCGACGGTGAAGCGGCTGAAGCTTGATCTGCCGCTGTAGCAGCTTGCACAGCGTGGTCTTGCCTGCGCGCGCCGCTCGCTGAATCGGTAGCAGCAGGCGATCGATGTAGGCTTGGTTGCTCAGCGTGACGCTGCCGTGTGTGACCCTTGGTGCGCTGGGATCGGCACGCAGCGCGGTAAGCTCTGCTTCGATGGCCTGAATCAGCGATGACGTGTCGTGATCATCGCACGCGCTGGCCGCTGCGACCGGCTGTGCCAGCGCCTGTGGTGATGCCGTCAGGCTCAGTGCGGCCAGCCAAGACAAAAGGCGCCGTCGCATCGGCTTCCCCCACAGACGCTGCTAGTTGGCACCCTGACGAATCCAGCGCTGAACCGCCAGCATTGCATCAAGCCCGAGCGGCGCACTGTCTTCTGCGGGCATGGGATCGCCCATGATTCGGGTAAACGATCCCGTCGCCAGGATCTTGCGCAGCAGGTAGCTCTTTTCGGGCTGACCGGGCTGAACCAGGCGCAGTGACTCGGGAGAGCCGGACGCACTGGTTCCCACCAAGTAGCTGCGAAGCTCGGGACTTGCCGCTGAAAGATCCAGGTTTCTGGCCGCCACTTCGCCTGCCGCTTGTACCGCATGACAGCCGCTCGTTGCGCAGAAGGTCTTGAGCTGTCCTTTGGCTCCGATGATGTCGGCGAGCGCAATCGGCGTCTCGGGCGTGGGATTGGGCAGCACGTCTTTGCCGGTCCGAAACGTCACGCGCGTCGAGCGATCGAGCGAAACACCGGCCAGCGACTTGAGGCTCGTGCCAATGTCGATCTGATACTCCGACTCGGGCTGAAGGCTGGCTTTGGGTCGCAGGATCAGCTTGCGCTCGACTTGATTGTGCTCGACGAGAACTTCCAGCGGACTGCCTCGCCCGCCCAGGCGAATCGCCACCAGCGCTCCGGTGTCGGGATCAAGAATGTCGGAAAACGAAAGCGTGATGACGGGATTGACGGGCTGAAGCGACTCGATGGGATTGCTCAGTGACAGACCCAAAAAAGTCAGTGGCGGATCGGTGCTGGCTGGCAGCGGATCTTCATCGGTGGGAAAGCTACAGCTGACTTGCTGGAACGCGAACAGACAAAGGGATGAAAGAAGAAGCGAAGAAATGCGAAGGCGAGGCGTGCGGAGCGGTCGATTCAGTCGTGCAAAAGAGCCCATCAACTCTCAGTGTACATGCGGATCTGTTCGCGAATCACGTCCTCGTTGATGCCCGTGCGGAGGTGATCTTTGAGGCAGTCGGCGAGGGTGATCATCATCTCCGCCGTGGAGCGACTTTCCACCAGCTTGACGCGCAGGCTCTCGGCGTCGCGGCTTTTGTCATCGCGCAGGAAATCTCGGACCATGTCCACCGACAGATCGCCCTGAAAGTCGAGCATGAGGTTGTCGATCAAATAGTTAATGAGGGCGTTCACATCATCCTCCACAGGGGCGGTCTGGTTAGCGAAGCAAAGACAGCACGGATTTATAATTGATATCACGCTCTTAGCCACTTGTGAACAGTGTCGCTTCCTCGTACGCTCCGCCTTCTTTTTGGGAACCCGATCGTGATCACGCTACCGCTGTCGCTGCTTGTGGGCTTGCTGCTCGGGATCGTGCTGTCTCGCTTTGCGCCCGACTCGTCGGCAAAGTCGACGCTGAGACTGGTCGATCGCTTGCGTAGCTCGCTGGTTCCGCTGCTATCGCTGACGCTGTGCCTGTGGCTTCCTTCGTCGCTGCTTGTCTATCAAGAAGCGCCGGACTGGTCGCTGATGTACTTGGTTTCGCCCGATCGTGCGACACCGACGCTGCTGGCGGGGCTGTTTACGCTGCTGACGCTGAGCGTGCCGCTCGGTCTGATGGGGGCGCTGATCTGTGAAGACGTGCTGTCTGCCCGACTGAGTGAGCGCTGGCAAAAGCGTCTAGGCGACGATGCGCCAAAGCAGATCGGACGACTGGTGTGCGGACTGCTGGGGCTGCTGTGTGCGCTGGGTCTGGCGGCGGTGACGATGCTTGGCGTGGAGCGGCTGGCCTGGGTGGGCTCGTTTGCTGATTTTCACGATGGACGCTGGCTGCTGGCTGCGCTGGGTACGGGCACGCCTAGGCTGTTTGGTGTGTTGGTGATCACGAATCTGATGGTGCTGATCGGTGTACTTTTTGCGGCCCGGGCGATCGCCGGGCACACGCCGCGCGCATCTCAATCGGCAATCGAACCGGCTTCAGCCAGCCTTCCATAGCTGCGTAGCTTGAGCCAGCGCACAGCCCGAAGGACGCGCCAACCAGAGCGGCCAGAATGCGCCCGCTTTGATGCAAATTCTCGACGGAAAATGACATTGAACGATGTACGTCATCCGTCCCTTGAAAACCCGGTCCCACGACAAAATTCGTAAGTATTGACGGGTGCCTCGGCCCCCTGATACCGTGTCGCCTATGACAGGAGTATCGCGTCTGCTCGCGCTAAGTGCTCTGCCCTGGCTGGCTCTTTGCTCTGCCTGCGGTCCGGTCACTTATGTATCCCGAGTTACTTTTGGGGCTACCGGTGAAATCGCTGAGGTCAAGTCCAGTCGGTCTGACCAGATGTCACCTTACGAATACACGGCTGCGGTCGAGTATCATCGTCGCGCCAAGGAACTAGCGGGCTACGCTCGCTTCCACGACGCCAACAACTTCGCCAAGAAGGCGCAGAAGATGGCCGCGTCGGCAAAGACGGTGGCGCAAAAGCGGACCAAGAACCGCGCGCTGCCGATCTTTGATCCGAATGACGCCAGCCTCTTTATTACGCGCGATGGCCTGGTGAAGCGGAAGTCCAGCCTCGAGTTCGATACGGAGCGGCCGCCGATGCTTGATGCGGAAAAGCCGCCGCTTACCGGACCCATGGATCAGAAGGGAGGAGCGAAGTAAATGCGTCGCACCTCGATCAATGTGTGGGTTCTGGCAACGGTGCTGCCGCTTCTGGCTGGTTGCCCTGGCTCGACGCTGAAGAAAGAGCTGTCGGGCATCAAGCAGACCATCGATACGGCGCGCAAAAATGGCGCGTATCTGTGTGCTCCGGTTGAGCTGGCGATGGCCGAGTCGCACTACGACTTCACCGCCGCTGACCTGTATTATGGCGACTACTTTTCGGCCAAAGATCACATCGCGATCACCAAGGACAACGCGGACAAGGCGCTCGCGAAGTCTCCGGCGGATCGCTGTGCATACAAGGAAGAGCGCGCGGTCATCGTTCCCAAGAGCGGCGATGCGGACGGCGACGGCATCAAGGACGAGCTGGACAAGTGCCCCGACGAGCCGGAAGACAAGGACGGCTTCGAGGACGAGGACGGCTGCCCTGAGCTGGACAACGACAAGGACGGCATCTACGACAGCCAGGACAAGTGTCCCAACGATCCGGAAGACAAAGACGGATTCGAAGACACCGACGGCTGCCCGGATCCGGACAACGACAAGGACGGCGTGCTCGATAAGGACGACAAGTGTCCGATGCAGCCGGGTCCGAAGGAAAACCAGGGCTGCCCGGATACCGACAAGGACAAGGACACCGTGGTCGATCGGCTCGACAAGTGTCCTGATGATCCGGGTCCGCCGAGCAACGCGGGCTGCCCAGAGAAGAAGTACATCACGATCACGCAGGAAAAGATCGAGCTGAAGCGGCAGGTTCAGTTTGCGACCGCGAAGGCGATCATCAACAAGGACTCGTTTGAGCTGTTGGATGAGGTCGTCGAGCTGCTCAAGAAGAACCCGCAGATCAAGCTGCGTATCGAAGGCCACACCGACACCAAGGGCAAGCCGGCCAAGAACCTGGTGCTGTCGCGTGACCGAGCCAAGGCAGTCATGGACTACCTGACCAAGGGCGGCATCGACGCAAGTCGTCTGTCGTCGGAAGGTTACGGTCAGACTTGCCCGGTGGCGGACAATGCGACCGAACAAGGCCGAGAGAAGAACCGTCGAACCGACTTCTTCCTCGCAGAGCCAGGCGCGGTGAGCAAGTGTGCGGTGCCCGATCCGAAGACCGGACTGGTCAAGGGCGCTGGCAAAGCGGCTCCAGCCAAGGGCGCAGACGCGGCTCCGGCTGGCGACGACAAGGCCAAGGGCAAAAAGAAGGGCAAGAAGAAGGGCAAGTAAGCACTCTCTGGCCTCCTGCCTTGCGGTTCCTTCCTCTGCACACGATGCCTTTTCATCCCACTTCAGCTCGGTTCATCGCCGCCACCGCTTCGGTGGGTCAGGCGAGGACTGCCGACGTTTTGCCCACAAGTCGGCTCGCAGTTTTGGCAGAGTGCGTGCATCTTTTTCACAGAAGCACTGCGGTCTTGCGGATGCGAGCGATGCGCAAAAGTGCGGAGGTCGCTAGCACCGCTGGCCCAAAAGGCTGTAATCTCAAGTTGAGCCCGGCTTTTCACCAGCCGGGTGAGTCTACGTCTCGAGGCACGTTGATTTCATGGCGCAATCGATGAAGCAGTCGTCGTTCGCAAAAAAGAGTCGCTCCGCGCGCTGGTTGCTGGCGGGGTTTTTGATCACGAGCACGGCGCAGCTTGCATATGCCGGGCCGCAGGATCGCATCGCCAGCATGAACAAGCAGGCGATGGATGATTACGACAAGCTCGAGTTCAACTCGGCGCGTAAGACCCTTGAAGACACCGTCGGCCTTTTGCGCAAGTACAACCTGGAATCAACGGTTCAGGCTGCGCGTACCTACATCAACTTGGGCATGGTCTACGTCCAGCTCAAAGACATGGGACGCGGCGAGCAGTGGTTCAAGCGAGCGATGGCGATCAATCCCAATGCCAAGCTCGATCCGAACCTGGCGACGCCCGAGGTCAAGTCGGTGTGGGCGGTGGCGCTGGGCGAAAAGTCGGCGACTCCGGTGGTTGCGCAGCCGGTGCAGCAGCCGGTCGCGCAGCCGGTGCAGCAGCCGGTTGCTCAGCCTGTGGTGCAGCAGCCGGTGCAGACGGCGCAGTCGCCTGATCCGTTTGGCATCGAGAGCGATACGCCCAAGAAGCCAGAGCCGCCCAAGCAGCAGCTTGAATACAACGCGGACGATCTTCTCGATCCGGTGAAAAAGTGTGAGCTGCGGCATACGCCAATGCTCGAGGTTCGCACCGGACAGAAGGTGAACCTGTACATTTCGCCGTCGCTGTCTCCAGTGGCGCGCGGCAGCATTTACTATCGCGCACCGGGTCAAGAGCGCTTTACCGAGTCGCCGATGATTCCGAGCCGCAAGCAGCCTGGCGATCTCGTCGGTGTGATTCCACCCGATGCGCTGATGGGCAAGTCGATCCAGTACTACATTGAAGGATTCGACGGCAAAGGCCGGGTCTGTGGCTCGCAAGGAACCGCAGACAACCCGATCATCATGAAGGTGTCGCCGTACGCGGGTGTCGTCGTTGCGCAGAGCGAAGACGTCGAAGATCCGCTGAAGTACGTCAAGCAAGAAGACGAACGTCAGCGCCTGGCTGGGCTGCGTGATCGCGTCTACTTCGACCTGGGTGTCGGCACGGGCGGCGCGCTGATTACGTCGGGAACCACGACGGAAGTGGCTTGGTTCTATAACCCGCGCACCACCAAGTACGAACAAGCGAAGGCTTCTTCGACGGGCTTTACCTGGAGCGGGCTCGGAGTGCGCGCAGAGTTTGGTGCGTATCTGTGGCGTGGTCTGTCGCTCGGTGTGTCGGGTCGCTTCGAGGTGATGCTCAACCACAATGCCGATAGCTCCGACGCGGCGATGAAGAACAACCTGTGTACCGATAGCCAAGGTCGTCCGTCTCCGTGCTTTGCGACGACGGCCAAGGGTCAGTTCGGTTACTTGGTGCTCGGCAAGCTGCGTTATCAGTTCCGGGCCGGCAAGACCTTCCGTCCGTACGTTCACGTCGACATGGGCGGCGGTGAGTGGCGGAGCGCGCTCAACATTGATGGCTCGCGTCCGATGAAAAACGGAGCGATCGACACCGAGTCGCAGCTTCAGCCGACCGACTTGTGCAGCGCGGAATACAACGGCAAAGCCGATCCAGAGCGCAGCCCATCAACCTGCACGTCCGTCGGTGGCAACGTCGGTTACAACCAGCAGCCGAGCAGCGCGACCACGGCAGCGTACCTAAACCGCGTGTGTCCAACGGCTGGTTCGTGCATTGACTCGGTGCTGCTCGGGAAGCTGTTCGTTGGTGCGGGCGCAGGCTTCTACGTCGGTGGCCGTCACGCCGGTCTGTCGCTCGATCTGAACCTGCTCACCTCGCTGAGCGGAAACACCGGACTTCTCGTCGACGCGTACGTCGGTCCGCAGTTCGCGTTCTAGCCTCTCGCCTTCCCGACGGCAGCTGCGTGCTCGTCGTCGGGTCTTCCCTTCTTTCACTTTCGGACAGGACGTCACCGCTCCTACGCAGCGTAGGGCAGCGTGTATTGCGTCTCGATTTGGCTTGTCTTAGTTGGTTGCCGTCGGTGCGACGGGCGCGGTTCCGGTCTGTGGCGGCGTCGGCTCGGCTGCTTGTGGAACGCACTCTTTGCGCTGCTCGGCGCGGGCCAGCGGATGACCTGGCATCGAGTCGAGGATCTTCTGCACTTCGGCGAGAAACTCCGGGCAGCGATGCTCGGTCCGCAGGCTCATGGCCCGTTCCAGGTGCATCGACACAAACGCTTCGCTGAGCTGGTTGAACGTCGGCTCCGCCAGGCTGCGGTAGACCGACTCACTCGCCAGCTGTCCGTAGAGCCGAATCGCTTCTTCGGCATCTTTGCGCTCGACGGCGGCTTGAAATCGTTCATACAGCGGCTGCTGCGGCTGCTCCAGCAGCGCTTTTTGACGCAGCGTCTGAACCTGACTGGCCTGCGACGGAAGCATGCTGGGACCGTAGCTGCGCTGCAGATCTTCAGTTCCTTGCAGCACCATCGACCACGAGCGAATCTGCGACTCGGCTTGCAGACGGGCCAGCTCTTTGGTCACGGCTTCGTCTTGCGGCACTTTGTAGATGGAAACAAGCTGCGACACCCGGCGCTGCACCGGCAGGCTGGTCGATAGCGCGACGGCTCCCGACGCTGACAGCGCAAGCAGTCCGCCCATCACCCACAGTCCGAAGCGTGGCGACGAGCCATCTTTGACCTTCCGCTTGCCGCTGCGATTCCCTTTCCGCTTTTCAATCGCGCGCGCGATCGTGCTGGTCGATAGCGCGGGATTGGACGCCGACGAGATGCTTGGCCCACGCAGCTGGTCTTCGCACGCTTCCAGCGCATGCTCTAGCTCGACGGCACTTTGGAAGCGCTCCTCGGGCTTTTTGCGCAGCAGCTTCATCACCACGTCTTGCACGCACGACGGAATGCTCTCGGGAAGCGGATCCGGCTGTCGTCCCAGATGCGCAAACAGCACATCGTGCGGGGTTCCGACAAACGGCGGCTGTCCGGTGAGTAGCTCATAAAACAGCACGCCCGCTGCGTAGAGATCCGTTCGTCCGTCGATCTTGGGCTTTTCCGTGACCTGTTCGGGCGCTACATACTTCGGCGTTCCGACGAGAATTCCCGGCGCCGTCAGCGACATCGACTTGTTGCCAACTTGCTTGGCCATTCCAAAGTCGAGCACCTTCAGAACCATGCGTCCGCCTGGCTTATAGCGAAGCAGCATCATGTTCTGAGGCTCTGTGTTGAGACGATGTGTGGGCGACGGGAAATGGGCTCGCTACGGAGCCTTCGGGAAGTGGGTGGGAAGGCGCCTGACTAGACCGCTGGATCGCTCTGTACTTCCAAACCGCTGACGCTTTCGGTGCTGCCGCGATGCTCTTTGGCAATCAGCACGTACAGCGACGGAACAATGAACAGCGTGAACATCGTTCCAATCGTCATTCCACCGACGAGCACGATGCCAATCGAGTTTCGCGCCACGGCTCCGGCTCCCGTCACCAGCGTCAGCGGAAAGTGACCGACCACCGTGGCCACCGTTGTCATCAGAATCGGTCGAAGTCGCGTCGCTGCAGCCAAGTGAACGGCTTCCAGCTTGCTCAGTCCCAGCTCTTGCTGCACGTTGGCGAACTCGACGATCAAGATGCCGTTTTTCGCGATGAGCCCGACGAGCGTGACCAGCCCAACCTGCGAGTAGATGTTGAGTGTCGTCGTCCAGCCTTCCGTCAGCGCAAAGCGCATTCCCGGCGGTCCCGAAAACTTCAGGAACGTAAAGATCAGCGCGCCAAACAGCGCCAGCGGCACCGAGCCTGCCAAGATGACGAGCGGATCGCGGAACGAGTTAAACTGCGCCGCCAGCACCAGGAAGATCAGCACCAGCGCGAGCATCATCGCTGGCAAAAACTTTCCGCCTTCCTGACGAAGCTGACGCGACTCGCCGGTGTAGTCGACGCGGTAGCCAGGCGGCAGAATCTTCGTCGCGGTGTCTTCCAGATAGCGCAGCGCGGATTCCAGCGAGCGAATCGACAGACCCGACAGCTTCACCGCGTTGAGCTGCTGAAAGCGATTGAGCGTGCGCGGCTCAATTCCGTTCTGAATCGTCGCAATCGAGCTGAGCGGCATCACCTGTCCGCCCGGTCCCGTCACGTAGATTTGGTTGAGCTGCTCGCTCGTCAGCCGTCCGGTTCGTTCAATCTGCGGAATGACCTTGTAGCTGCGGCCATCGATGTTGAAGCGGTTGACGAAGTTGCCGCTCAGCATCGACGACAGATCCGCGCCAATCTGCTGCATGCTCAGTCCCATCGATGCCACTTTGTCGCGATCGATCACGATCTCGCTCTTGGCTTGATCGATCCGCACATCGACGAGCGGCGGAAACGCAAACTGTCCGCTCTTGGTCGCTTCCGCCACAATCCGCTCGGCAAAGCGCACCAGCTCTTCGTGACTCGCCGTCGAGGCAATCACAAACTCCACCGGAAACATTCCGGCACTCGGGAGCGCTCCCGGCAGGAACATCGGCGCGCGAACTCCGGTGATCTCCGAGGTCTTTGCGGACACCTCTTCCTGAATGTCGAAGATGCTGCGCTTACGCTCTTCCCACGGCTTCACCACGAGTCCTCCGAAGCCCGTCGTCGGCATCGTCAGCTGGAAGCTGTGATCAAACTCCGGTGTCTCTTTGAAGATCTTGAAGATCTGTTCGGTGTACGGAGTCAGCTGTTCCAGCGTCGCATTCGAGGGAATGTCGATCGCGCCAAAGACCACGCCTTGATCTTCGTTCGGAGCCAGCTCATTTGGGGAAAACACATAGAGCGGAACGATCAAGATCGTCAGCGCAAGCCACACGGTGTAGACCGCAGGACGCGCGCTCAGCGTCGCGCGCAGCATGCGTTCATACAGCCCACGCAGGCGCGCAAAGCCACGATCGATCATCTGCGCCAGCATGCCGTGACTGTGCTCTGCTTTGAGCAGCTTCGATGCCATCATCGGCGACAGCGTCAGCGCCACCACACCGGAAATGAACACTGCGCCCGCCAGCGTAAACGCAAACTCACGGAACAGAGAGCCCGTCAGTCCTCCCTGAAAACCAATCGGTGCGTACACCGCTGCGAGCGTGATCGTCATCGCTACAATCGGACCGACAAGCTCACGCGCACCGACGAGCGCAGCTTCAAACGGAGTCTTCCCTTCGCGGATGTTCCGTTCGACGTTTTCCACCACCACGATTGCGTCATCGACCACCAGTCCGACCGCTAGCACCACCGCGAGCAGCGTCAGCAAGTTGAGCGTAAACCCGAGCGTCTGCATCAGGAACACAGCACCAATTAGCGACACCGGAATCGCGAGCAGAGGCACCAGCACCGTCCGCAGTGAGCCGAGGAACAGATAGATCACCACGATCACGATCAGCACCGTTTCCAGCAGCGTGTGCTGCACTTCCGAGATCGCGCTGGTGATGTACTTGGTGGAATCAAACGCGATCTCTGCGGTAAGTCCCGACGGCAGATCGCGCTGAATGCTCTCTACTTCCGCTCGCACGCGCGCAATCACATCCAGCGAGTTCGCATTGGGAAGCACCCACACGCCCATGAACACCGCTTGTTTTCCTGAAAAGCGCACGTCTTGTTCGTACGTATCCGCACCGAGCACCACGTCCGCCACATCTTCCAAGCGAACCAGCGCGCCACCTTGCTGACGAATCACCAAGCGACGGAAGTCTTCAATCGTTCGCAGATCCGTCGCTGCCGTTAGGTTGAGCTGAACCAGCGCTCCCTTGGTCTGTCCCACCGCGGACAGATAGTTGTTCGTCGCCAGCGCTTGCCGAACCTGCGACGGACTGACGTTGAGCGCGGCCATCCGCTCGGGCCGAAGCCACGCGCGCACCGCAAACGTTCGTCCTCCGAGCAGATCCGCTTTCTGGACTCCTTCCAGCGCCGACAGCCGAGGCTGAACCACGCGAATCAGATAGTCCGTCAGCTGATTCTGTTCAAGGATCGTGGAGCCAAAGCTCAGATACATCGAGGCGATTGCAGAGTCCGAAGGCTCAATCGAGATCGACGGAACCTCTGCTTCCGGTGGCAAGTCCGCGCGCACCTGATTGACACGCGCACTGATGTCCGACAGCGCGTTGGCTGCACTGAAGTTGAGCTTCAGTCGCACGTTGATCGTCGAGAGACCTTGCGCGCTCTGTGACTCGATGTAGTCGATTCCGTCCGCTGCTGCGATCGCTCGTTCCAGCGGAGTGGTAATAAAGCCGCGCACCAGATCTGCGTTCGCGCCGACATACGCCGTTCGCACCGTGATCGTTGCGCTCTCAAGCTTGGGATACTGACGGACATTGAGCGTCCGCACCGCCTGCAGTCCGGCGATGATGATCACCAGATTGACCACCAGCGCCAGCACCGGACGACGCACAAACACATCTGTGAACTTCATGATGGATCACCGATTTTCCGGTTGAGGCTGCAGGGAAAAGCTTGGCTGCACTTCGTTGTGAATCGCGATTCCGACTCCGTTGCGCAGCTTGAACGCACCCATGCTGACCAGCTCTTGACCTTGCTTGATTCCGTCGGTGATTGCGACGTAGTCACCGCGCGCGGCACCGACCCGGACAAACTGCTGACGCGCTACTTTCGCGGGCTTTCCATCGCTTCCTTGCACCACTTGTCCGGCGGGATCTTTGCGATCTTCCACCACGAACACAGAGTCTCCGTACGATGCATGCAGCACCGCAGTCGCCGGAGCCGCCAGCACATGGACCTTCTGCGGCTTTACCACCGACACGCTGACAAACATTCCGGGGCGCAGCAGCTCTTGTCGGTTCGGAATGCTCGCCCGCAGTCGCACCGATCGCGTCGTGACATCGATCGCTGGATCCACCGCAGAGATCGTTCCTTCAAACACCGCTTTTTTGTCTCCCGACAGCGACACCCGCACCGGAGTCCGTGGCGCCACATCGTTTAGATCTTGCTGCGGTAGCGTAAAGTCCACGTACACCACATCGAGCGACTCCAGCGTCGTCACTTGCGTGCCCGGATTCAGGTACTGACCCAGGTTCACCGCGCGAATTCCGAGCCGTCCTGAAAACGGAGCGCGAATGGTCTTTCGCTCGATCTGCGCTTGCAGTGCGCTCAGATCCGCACGCGAAGTCTTCAGCTGTGCTTCGTCTCCATCGAGCTGCGACCGAGGAATCGCCGACTGCTTGGCCAGCTGTCGCGAGCGTCCGGTGTTTAGCGTTGCCAGCTCTCTGCGTGCAATCGCCGATGCAAGCTGCGCGCGCTCTACGCTGCTATCCAGCTCCAGCAGAACCTGTCCGGCTTTGACCTGCGCACCCGACTCAAAACGGATTGCATTCACAACGCCTGGCACTTCACTGCTTAGCGCAACGCCTTTGGCCGCGACCACGCTTCCGACGGCAGACAGCGTCTCTTCCCAGACATCTTCTTTCACCGTCGTCGTGCTGACTGACTCTGGCGGCGGCCCGAGCTGTTCGGCTGCCTTTCCTGCCTTCATCAGCATCGAGATCTGACCGAACTTGATGCCAACCAATCCACCAACAATGAGAACAACAATTCCGCCTGCTATGAAGTAACGCATGTGTCCTTTGGATTCCTCGTATGCTCAAACCTGGAGCGGGGAAGGGGGGGAAGACCTACTCCGAAACCGAGTCCGCTTCAATCAGGAATTGAGGCTGACTCATCCGTGGTTTCAGATGCGATCGTGATGTGGGCTGTCTGAAGGGCTGTACGATCGGGGACTGACACTGCCGGTCAATAAGAGGCGTCCGCTATGCCTAATAATCAATAAGAGGAATAGACAATGCCTACTATTGATGCGTGCGCTGTGTGTCTGTGGTTCCTATAACACTGTCTGCCGGAGCGCGGGAAACACCTTTCCAACTTTTGCCAGCACATAGTCGCCATACGTTCCAGCAAAAGCGTGTACCGAAGCCTGATCCCAGCGCGTCGCTGCATCGTCATCATGAACCGTCCGAATCGGCTCGATCTGCGCGTCAAAGTCCGGGTCAAAAAACAGCGGCAGCGACAAGCGATCTCGTCCACTTTGATTCAGCCGAACGCGATGCGGAGTGCTGCGGTACAGGCCGCCCGTCATTCGATCCAGCATGTCGCCGATGTTGCAGACAAACGATCCAGCAATCGGTGGCGCGTCGATAAGCTGGTCGCCCGTTCGCACCGTCAGTCCGCCCACGTCATCTTGCCGGAGCAGTGTCAGCAGTCCGTAGTCGGTGTGCTCTCCGACGCCGTAGCGCACATCCAGGTTCGCTGGCACCGGACGACTGGGATACTGAAAGATCCGAAACAGAATCAGCGGATCGGACGTATAGCGACGGAAAAAGTAGTCATCAGGAAGCGCCAGCGATGCCGCAATCGCTGCCATCACTTGATGCCCGAGCCTTGTGACCTGATCGATGTACGTCAGGATGGCACTGCGAAAGCCAGGCACCAGATCGTCGTCGGGAATCAGGTTTGCTCCGTGCATCGGAACGCCCGCGCGCACTCGAGGATGGGTCTCGGGAAGCTCGGTTCCCAGATACAGTCCTTCTTTCCAGTCAGGCCGTCCCGAAGTCAGCTCGCCACCGAGCGGAAACCAGCCTCGCCACGCGCGACCACCGAGCGGCATTGCAAAGCGCGCTTTGATGTCTTCGGACAGCGCAAAAAACTGATGACTCTGCTTCATCAGCGTCGCGACCAGCGCTTCATCGACATCATGACCGACGACATAGAAAAATCCGACGCTGCGACATGCGTCAGCGATGGCCTGTGCCACCACCGGACGCGGCGCGCGCAGATCGATGACCGGAAGCTGCTCGCTCATGGATGCGTTGCCTCTGCTGTCTGCATGAACCGAAATCCGTTATAGCAGACGAAGTACGGTAAAGCGAACGATGGGACGCTTCTACGGACTTCCCGACGCTGTGACTCGGAACCGGGAACAACCAGCACGCCCAGCGACGAACCCGCTTTTGTGAGGCTTAATGTCGCGATGGACGACGCCCAGGCGATGCGCTTCTTCGAGTGCGGCGGCCAGCTGTCGCATCACCGAAATCGCGCGCAGTGTGGCCAGCGGACCTTCGCGATCGAGCACGTCAGACAGATCATTTCCGTCGACCAGCTCCATCACCAGATACGGCATTTCGCCTTGCAAGCCGAAGTCGAAGACCTGCGCGATCGACGGATGGTTCAGCTGGCTCCAGACTTTTGCCTCACGCTTAAAGCGCTCGACGGCGTCTGGCTCCGCAAACGTCTCTTTTCGCATCATCTTGATGGCCACAGCCTTGTCGACGGCTAAGTTCGTTCCTCGGAAGACGACGCCCATCGCGCCTTCTCCCAAGATTCCGTCGAGTCGGTACTGACCATCGAGCGTGCGGCCAATCATGGAGGCCGCCCATTCGTTCTCGGTCGACATAAACCTTACCTAAGACGGTACGGTGAAGCCCCGTTTGGTTCAAGGGCCACGCCGGGAATTGTTGATGCGCAGTTTTCCCGTCGCTGGCTGTCTTTCGCACGGGTGCATCCGGCGTGGGCAATCGTGTGGCCTACATTGTCGCCTAGTTTGCTCTTTACGCCGGGGCGCTTGCCGTGCCAAAAAAACGCCATGAAGCGACACCTGACCGTCTTTGCTTGTGGAGCTGTTCTTTTTGCGACCAGCGCAGCCTGGGCTCAGGCGAAAGCCGCACCGCTATCCGAAGCGGCGGCCAAAGCGGAAGCCGAGCGCGCCGGTAAAGAGGGTGAGCGACTGCTGGCTCAGCACGATGCCTCGGGCGCCGTGACGGAGCTGGGCAAGGCCTTCAACCTGAGCAAGAACCCACGCTTTCTGCTGCCGCTCGGAATGGCGTTTGCGGAAGCGGGTCGGCCGCTCGATGCGCTCGATGCGCTCGGTCGCTACCTGAAGGAAACGCCGACGTTGCCGGATCAAAAGCGTCGCGAGATCGGCGGTCGCCTCGGTGTGATGCTCGATCAGGTGGCTGGGACGGTGTCGGTCGAAGCGTCGCGTCAAAATGCGCAGATCAAGCTCGACGGACGCGTGGTTGGTACATCGCCGCTGGAGACTCCGCTGCGGCTGACGCCGGGCAAGCATGAGATCCAGATGGTGCCAGCTCCGACGGATCCGTCGAGCGGAGCCTCGGTGACGATCGATGTGAAGCCGGGCGAGTCGAAGGCGGTCAAGCTGGAGCCGGGCAGTCGCTCGCGCTTTTTGGAACCGCAGGCGCAGCTCGACGAGACGAGTCCCGCGCAGCGCACCACCGGCCTTCAGCAGACGACGGCCGCGACGGAACAGCCAGCCAAAGGCAGTGAGTTTAGCTTTCGCGATCTGCCCAAGAAGTGGTGGTTTTGGACCGGCGTAGGCGCGGTGGCTGTCGTCGGCATTGGGCTCGGTGTTGGGCTGGGCGTAGGGCTGCGTGATAAGTCAGCACCTCCGACGGAAGCATTCCCGGCGGTGACGACTTGGCAAGGTGGCGCCATCGATGTGCGGATGCCCTCTGCGCTGGCGTACGGGTACTGATCATGAAGATGCTTGCCAAGCTTGCCGCGATGGGACTGGCTTTGTCGTCGGTGCTCACCTCAGGCTGTAGCGAAGACTCTGACGCGTGCGAAGGTCGCGCCGAAACCTGTCTATCGCTGACGCTGTATGGGTCCGACGGTGTGAGCGCTGCCGATCAGCTGCGAATCATGCTGCTTCGCAAAGAGCAGCCGCTGTCGCCGATGACGCCGCTCAGCGCGGTTCAAGACTTTCCGTTCAAAGTGGCTGTGTTGTGGCCCGACGGACCCGCGAACCTGAGCGTGCGCAGCAGCCTCTCGGGGATGACAAATGGTGTGAGCGCTGAGATCTCGCTCGATTTGCGCAATGGACAGCACGCGCAGCGCAAGCTGACGCTGTATCCGCCGCTGCCGAACACGCAGCCGACGGACATGGCGAGACCGCGCGACATGGCTGCTCAGCCCGATCTGGCCGTGCCGCCGGATATGACGGTGCTGCAAGACATGGCTGTGCCACCGGATCTGACGGTGCCTGCGGATCTGGCTACGTCGCCCGATCTGGCCGTGCCGCCTGCGCCTTAGGCCCACGCTCCGCGCAGCGCGGGCAGAATCAGTGCTTCCAGCTGGGCGCTGACTTCCTCGAACGATCGCGCTGCATCGACGAACTGAATCGGCTTTCCGGCCTGCTTCCACGCCTGCGCTTGCTCTCGATACAGCCTCGCGACTTCTCGCTGTACGTCATCCACCTCGAAGATCTCTTGGGCTTGACCACGCTTGGCTCGTCGCTGCGCTGCGACTTCCACCGGCACATCGAAGTAGATCGTCAGATCGGGCGTGCGAAACGTCGCGTTCGCCTGCGCAACCAGATCGAGAGGCACGCCGGCTGCGGTCTGGTACGCCAGCGACGACAGCACATAGCGATCACAGACGACAACCTGACCTTGTGCGAGCGCAGGCTCGATTTCGCGCGCCAGGTGATCCGCACGGTCCGACGCAAACAGCAGGGCCAGCGCGTGCGGAGAAAATGGCGCATGTTCGCCACGGAGCACCTGACGGATTAGCTTTCCGACGGGATTGGCAGTCGGCTCAGCGGTCTTATAGACGGACAGTCCCAAGTCAGACAGTCGCGCAATGAGCCATGCTTGCTGGCTGGTGGTTCCCGCGCCGTCGATGCCCTCGAAGACCAAGAAAAAGCCACGCTTCCCTGTGCTCGTCGTCATGCGCGGCGGAGTGTACGCACTGGTCGATGTGGGTCAAGGACTTTGACGCATTGTCCGCAGCACTGGCCAATAATGAGCATGAATTGCCCAAGTGTTGATCCAATGGGCATCAATGTGTCTGCTGTTATGTGTCAAATGTTCTCAATTTCATGATCGACATGTGTAAATAATTCACAATCACAATGGATAAACAATTGATTTGCAGACAATCATGTGCTGAGCTACATATAAACGGTTGCTGCTTCACAAGAGGGGACAGGCGCAGATGTCATTGCCAATTGCGAATCAACAGACCGATACCTCGTGGCTCCGATCCTGCCGTAGCGCGCGCATCGTTCCGTCTGACGAACTCGATGCGCAGGGATTCAGCTCGACGCAGCCGCCTCATTCTGCGGATTTGCTGTCTCAGTGGCACTTCGAGCCGTCGCTCGGAAAGCTGCGGAAGTCATTGGGGCTCAGTCGGGCCGCACTGGCGCGACGCTGTGGTCTATCGGAGAGCACGATTCGCAACCTAGAAACCGGACGGCACACACCGACGATGCAGACACTGGCAGCACTGGCAACGGTGTTTCCTTGGATGCGGTCCGAACCGGCGCAGCGTGGGCAAGTGACTGGTCTTCTCGACGGTGGGCCGCTGTGTTTCTTGGGCCAGCAAGACGGTCTGCAAAGCCATCAGCAGCTTGTATCGGCGCTGCTCGGTGACGGCGGCTATCTGTCGCTTTCGCTGATTCTGAGCGATCCGGCGTGTGCGCTAGCGTTTTGTGCCTTTCGCAATCACAACGATCCACCGCGTCGCTTTTGGCAACAGGTGGCTCAGCGCGTGCGAAGCGTGCTCGGTCGCCAGCCGCTGGATGTATGGGCCATTGCGTGCGCAGATGGTCGCAAAGAAGTGGCGCTGTGTGAATGGCTCCTGGCCAGTGGACTGCCTGGTCTGCGTCTGCTTTTGATGGAACAGAGCTTGGCGCTGCTCAGCACTGCGTATCAACATGCGCTGACCAAGCTGGGGAGCGAGCCCGACGTGCGGCTCGGCGGTCTTCAAGCGGATCTGCCGCAGCTTCCTCGGTATCGTTTGAGCAGTCGGCCTCGTCGGCAGCTCTTTTGTTTGCTGGGACCGCTGCTGGGACTTCCCGATGGCGATCTCTGGTCGCTTGCGCAAGCGCTTCTGACCGCACGACGCGACGATCTGCTGCTGCTCGGCTTTGATTCTGCGACGACGCTACCTGGACAGCCACTGCACGAGCTGGCGCGCAACTCTGACATGCAGCCAGCGCTTCGTTTGTTCGTCGAGCGACCATTTCGACTGCACCTACCGGATCTACAGCGCTTGAAGTTGTCGACGGTGATCGATGTGACAAGCTGCTCGGTGCCTGCCAGCTACGCCGTCGAGGTTCGTGCTTCGGTGACAACTCACGCACGCGAGCCTCGTCGCTATTCTGTGTGGCGTAGCAATCACTATCATCCGCAGGCGCTGACCGACTCGCTCCAGCGCGAAGGCTGGGAGCTGCTTCAGCAGTGGCAATCCGATGATCCGCAGCCAGCGACGGGCCTGCATCTGTATCAGCGGGTGCGCGTCGATGATCCATGTGCATCCGAAGGACTGGGCAGCTATCAGCCGCAGGCGAGCTGGCGAAGTCAGCCGCTGTGGTCTGACGATGAGCTGGCGCTGTGTCAACCTGTCTTGATTCGGCGGCTTCGGCGACGTTCGATGACACTTTGTCGCGCGGTAGAGCAGCTGCGCTGTCAGCCTGTCCAGCTTCGTTCGCAGGATTCTGTGCACGCCGTCGGAAAACGAGTTGCTCGGTTGGCGTACCTCTTGCTTTAGGCTTACGACATGACGCGATGGAAGACGCAGTTGTTGGTGTTCGCGCTGGTTGCTGCTGGCCCACATTGGGCACTTGCCGATGGCACCACCACGACCGGGTCGGGAACTTGCTCGGGCATGGTGAACAGCAAGACCATCTCGGGCAAGACCATGATGGCGCTCGGTGGCGAGCTGGTGACGCAAAACCAGGGCGTGGTCTTTGGTCGGGCTGAGTGCGAGTGCCGCAGTCGAGGCCTGCGGATGCGTGTGCTGCTGGATCAGGCGGTGGCGCAAGACGGTCAGACGTTCAGCACCTCGATGTACGTCGGGCAGGACAACTGCTCGGAGCAGACGCCTCGTACGACGAGCGGTGCCCAGTGCGAGCAGATTACGTCCGCGAATCCGCCCGGAAACGGCGACTTTTCGATCGAGCCCAACGCGTTCCGTTCGGTGTCGCCGATCGACCTGTTGCTTCCAGCGGAAGCGCTGATGAAGCCCAAGCCGGTCGGATCGACCTCGTGGGACTACAAGTGTGACACCGGGGGACCGCAGAACGTGACGGCGCAGGTGCTGCTTGGACCGGACTCGGGACCAGCGACTTGTAAGCTGCCGTTGTCGGTCAATACCCAAGGACCAACGGCTCCAAGTCTGAACTCCGTTGGAAGTGGCAGTGGCGCGTTGACTGCGCGCTGGTCCGTTCCGACGGGGACGTCCGGTATTCAGTACTATCAGGTGCTGTGTCGCAGCGTGAAATCACCGACGGTGCCGGTGATGTCCGACGAGTTCCTGAGCAGTACGCCGTATTTCTTTTCGGCTTGTATCGACGGGAAGCTGTATCGGCGACCACTCAACGCGAGCAACACGAATACCACCGAGGACAGACCGGGCTATGGCGAGAAGCCAACCGCTGGCACGTTTCTCGTGGACCCGCGCTTTATCTGTTCGGAGCGAATTACTGCGACGACGTCGGACTTGTCGGCGCGGATCTCTGGGCTCAGCAACGGCGAAGACTACGAGGTCATGGTGGTTTCCATCGACAACTATGGCAACGCGTCTCCTTCGACGGTGATGATCGGGACGCCGCAGCCGACGAAGGGCGTTCTCGACGACATTTGCCAGAAGGAAGCCGACTGTCCGGCGGGCTTTGGCTGTAGTGCAAGTGGTCGAGTGCCTGCTCCCAGCACGCTGCTGTCGCTGTCGGTGTTTGCGCTGATCTTGGGTCTGTTTCGCCGAGGGAGGGTGAGCTGATGAAGGCCATTTGGGCAGCCGTCGCAGCCTTTGTGGGTTGGTCGAGTGTGGCGCGCGCCGATGTTCAAGCTTCGCCGCAGTACCTGATGTTCGAGGTCAAGTTCGGCCCGTACGTGCCGCACATCGATCGCAGCATCGGGCTTGGCGAAAGCACGCCATTTTCGGATGTCTTCGGCGATCCCTCGTCGGGCAAAGGCAGCACGCCAGCGTGGGGCCTGCTCGGTCAGGGAGAGCTGGATTATCAGTTCTTCCATCGCTTTGGTGTCTTGGGTGTGGGCATCTCGGCGGGCTATCACTATCGGACGGCCAAGTCGTTCGGGCGTGAGCCCAAGTCGCAGCTGTACTGTCAGGTTCAAGACAACGGCAGCGGCGGACGGCGCTATGTACTTCCGACGACACCAACGGCAACCGAGGTGACGTACAACGACTGCATCTCTGACGACGAAGACAAGCTCAACGTCGTGCCGATGTCTGTCCTGCTGAGCTATCGCTTCGACGTACTCGACCGGCGGTTTGGCATCCCGATCATCCCGTACGTCAAGGTCGGACTTGCCTACTACGCGTGGTGGTTTGGCAACAGCAGCTCGTACGTGTCGACGATCAACACCACCGATAGCAACGGCCAGCCAAAGACGCTCGATTCAAGTGGCGGGTCGCTTGGGCTCGTGGTTCACCCTGGCTTGGCGCTAAACTTGTCGGCGCTTGACCCGTCTGCGGCCCGTGCGATCGATCAAGAAGTGGGGCTGAACCGGGTGACGCTCTTCGTCGAGCTGAACTATTCCTGGGTGAATGGATTTGGCCGGCCTCGTAATTTGGACTTGTCGGATACCAGCTTGAGCGCTGGCCTCGGCTTTGAGTTTTAATCTGCGGCAGGCAAGGGCTTTCCTATGCAGAACACACCACAGACCACTGCGAACAAATCATTTGCCATCGACCCGTTTCGGTTGCTGCGCAAAGTCTACGATACCGTCGAGCAAGTGACCGGTCCGGCGATCGAAAAGCTGATCACCACCGATCGCTTTGCCAGGCTGAACGGCAAGGTGATGGAGGCCATCCTCCGCACCCAGCGAGTGACGCGTGAGAACGTCACGTCGACGCTACACCTGATGAACTTCCCGGCGCGCGAAGACATCGTGCGGCTTGGCGAGCTGGTACTTCAGCTCGAAGAGAAGATCGACAAGCTGGGCGATCGCATCGAAGCCCTGGAGCAGCGCAACGGAAAGCTGACAGGAGGCTAAGATGGAGACGGAAGGTCGGCTCGGGCGGCTCTCGTCCGTTCTCGAAAAGGTCGCGCACTACTCGCCGATCAACCAAGGCCTTTCGCTGCTGGAGCACTGGCTGGACTTGGTAAACACCGTGCAGGGCTCGCGTGAAGCCTCGGTGGGACCGACGCCCAAGGAAGTGATCTGGCGCAAGAACAAGGCCCGACTGTATCGCTATGAGCGAACGACCCCAGCGACGCGCAAGACGCCGGTGTTGTGCATCATGCCGCTCATCAATCGCGCGTACATCTTGGACCTGCGGCCCGGTGCGAGCTTCGTCGCGTATCTGCAGTCGCAGGGGCACGATGTCTATCTGCTCGATTGGGGCGATTGGAACGACGAAGATCGTAGCCTCAACATCGACGTGCTACTCGAACAGTACGTCGCGCGGGCGGTGCGGATGGTCGCCAAGCAGGCGGGGGGACCGATCACGATGCTCGGCTACTGCATCGGCGGTGCGGTGGCGACTTGCTTTACGGCGCTTCACGAAGAGGGGCTCATCAAGAACCTGGTCCTTCTGACGACGCCCATTGACTTCCAAGACGCGGGACCGTTTGGTGTCTGGACGCGTCCCTCGGTCTTTCCGCTGGAGCTCTTGACGTCGGTCTTCCCCGCGGTGCCAGGCGCGTATCCTGATGTGGGGAGCAAGCTCCTTCAGCCGCTACCCGCCAGCGTCGGTCAGTTTGTTCGCTTGGAAGAAAAGCTGCGCGACGAGCGCTTCGATGTCTATGGCTGGCAGGCGATGTTCCGCTGGGTGAATGACGGCGTTTCCTTTCCGTCGGGCTGCTACCGGCAGTGGATTGGTGAGTTCTACCAGTCCAACAAGCTGGTGCGTGGCCAGCTGGTGATGAACGGACGCAAGGTTCTTCTGTCGAACATTCGCTGTCCGCTGCTCAACGTCGTCGCGTCAAACGACGTCATCGCGCCCAGGCCGACGACGAGCGCGATCCTCGGACTGGTCAGCAGCACGGACAAAGCCGAGCTGGTCGTCAAAGGTGGACACGTCGGTATTGTCGTTGGAAAAGCCGCAGCGACCGATCTGTGGCCGAAGGTCGGTGCGTGGCTCGCCGCCCGTGACGCCTAACGACTGTCCGAACCGCTCTCGCCGCTGCCGCTACGGCTTGCGCGGGCTTGGGAATCGACCGCTCGCAATGAGCATGTCCAAGTGCGCCTGCCGTACTCCATCCTCGGCTTGAGCAAGCGCCGTCTCTGCATCTCGGGCTCGGCGTTCCGCGTCTAGCGCCTCTAGGTTGGATGTAGCTCCCACCAAAAACGCCTGTCTTGCCATGCTTGCTGCAAGGCTTGCCGCCGCTTCTGCTTCTCTTGCCGCCTGTACCGACTCTTGCGCACGCGAAAGGGCATAGCTGGCCGCGCGAACCTCTGCGCGTGCCTGTAGCTGCGTTGTCCACTGCGCGATCTTGATCTGCTCGTACTGCGCTTTCCGCTCCTGCTGAACGCCATATCGCAGACCGCCATCGAACAGAGCCCAGCCAATGTCGATGCGTGCTTGCCAGCCAAGCAGTGGCTGCACGATGGACGGCGGATTTTGGAAAAAGGGCGCAAAGCTGCCTGCCACGGTTGGCAAGTAATCCACAACGCTGTGTCGAATCAGCCGAGCCGCAGCCCATGCACGCGCTTGGAGTAGCCGCAGATCCGACCTCTGCCACAGCGCTTCTTGTTGTGCATCAATAAGTGGCGGCGTGGGTTCAAGCCGGGGCTCTTCCAGGATATCAACCGGCCCATCGTGGCCAATCATCGCCCCAAGTAGCTCTTCTGCTCGACGCAGCATCGCCAGCGCGCTGCTTCGCTGTCCCTCCGTCACTTGCCAGTCTGCACGCGATCGGACTTCATCGAGCTTGTTTCCCAGTCCGCCTTCGGCCCGCTGCTTGGCGTAGGCATGATGCTGCGCGGCCAGGTCTCGTGATCGCGTCACGACATCCACCACCCGCTGCTGCGTCAGCACCAGCAGATACGCCCGCGCGGCGGCCACCGCGACCTTCTGCTCCGCATCCTTCACCGAGATCTCGGCCACCTTGACGTTATCGTCCGCATGCAGCCACTGCGCCCATCGCGACGGAGCCAACAGCGGCACTTGCACAGTCGCATTGCCCGCCACCTGGTCTGCTCCGGCCACCAGCCGCTGCATGTCTCCGGTACCCAGGACGCGATCGCCATCGAGCCGGGTGTAGTTTATGCCTACTGTTAGCGTCGGAAGCGACGCCGATCGAGCTTGCGCCAGGACCGCAATCAGCCGTCTCGTCTCATTCTTCGCGAGCAGCGCCGCCGAGTTGTACTGCACGGCCCGCTGGATCACGTCTTCAAAAGACAGCCTGGGAGGCATTGGCTCCGTCTGCGGTTCGCGCGCTTCCTTGGGCAGCAGCGCTTCGGTCAGCTCTTTCTGTGCCGCCTCTCGCAGTGGCGGTTCCGCAGCTTCAGCAGACGTACCCAGCAGCAGGGCCACGAGGAAGGACTTACGCATGGTTAGCCTCGGTATGTGGCTCCAGAACTGTTCACTCATCGTCGTCATCACTTGCTCCTGGGACAGCAAAACGTCCGAGCAGGCTGTAGAGCACAGGAATCAGCAGCAGCGTCATCGCCGTCGACACCGTGAGCCCGCCAATCACCGCCCGTGCCAGCGGTAGGTTCGTCTCGCTTCCTTCGCCAATGCCCAGCGCCATCGGAACCAGGCCCACGATGGTTGCAATCGTGGTCATCAGGATGGGCCGCAGCCGAGTCCGTCCCGCGTGCACCGTTGCTGTAACCAAGTCATCACCTCTGCGGCGCAGCACGTTGGCGTAGTCCACCAGTAGCACCCCGTTGCTGACGACGATTCCGACCATCATGATGATGCCCATGAAGCTGTTTACCGACAGCGTGGTCTTTGTCACGTACAGCGACACCATCACCCCCGCCAGCCCCAGCGGCACCGACATCATGATGATGAGCGGCTGCAGCAGCGACTTAAACTGTGACGCCAGTACCATGTAGACCAGCACGATCGCGAGCGCCGCCGACAGCAGCAGTCCAGAGAAGGCTTGCTCTTGCGCCTCTCGTTGGCCGCTTACCTTTACCGAAAACCCTTCCGGCGGCGGTAGATCTTTTAGCGCCGCCATGACCGCATCGGATGCATTCCCCAGGTTCGAGGTCGGCGCGACATTGGCCGTCACATCAATCACTCGCTGCAAGTACTTGCGACTGATCTGCACCGGCCCGCTGGCTCGCTCGATCTTCGCCAGAGACGACAGCGCCACCATCGACCCTTGGGGCGTGCGCAGAAAGATGTCGCGAATGTCATCGACCTCGTCTCTGTGTCGGTCGCTCATGCGGACGTTTACAAAGTACTCGTTCCCGGTCTGCTGGTCCGTGTAGCGAATCGGCTGAAACTGTGTGTTGCCCGTCAGTGAAGCGAGCACCGACTGTGCGACCTGCTGCTCGCTGATGCCCAGCACCCCCGCCTTTTCGCGGTCTACCTGGATGTGTAGCTCTGGATAGTTTTCCTCTCGGCTGAGCTGAAGATCCGTCAGCAGGGGCCGCCCGTTGGCATCCTGTAGCGCGCGCAGCTTTCCCAGCACCCGCTTGGCGTACGCCGCGCCCAGCTCCTGGTCTTGCCCGAGGATCTCGATATCAACCGGCGCGGGCTGACCCATGTTCAGGATCCGCTTCACGATGCCGCCGGTAAAAAAGTACGTGACGATGCCTGCGGCCTTTTCGCTCAGGTTCTTGCGGACGCGATCCACAAGCTGGGTATCGCTCTGGCTGCGCGCTGTCTTTGACACCAGCGCCACCTGAATATTGCCCGAGTGTCCACCCGTGTTGCCCGTAAACAGGGCCGTCCTTCCGCCCGGTAAGCCGATGTCTGCCAGCGTTGCAATATAGAGCGGCTTGGTTCCCGGCGGGTTGAGCGTGTCCAAAATGACCTGTTCGAGCTTCATCGTCACTTCTTCGCTTCGCTCGACCCTCGTCCCAATCGGCGCTTTGTAGCTCAGCGTGAACTGGCTCTCATCACTCTGGGGGAAGAACTCGCTACCGATGCGGAAGTAGAGCGGGACCGTCGCCCCGCAGAGCAGCAGGATCGAGACGACCGTTACCGTTCGGTGTCGCAACACGACCTCCAGCAGCCGCGCATACAGGTTGTCCATCCCATCTAGCCGCTGCGAGATCCAGCGAACCAGTGCCGGACCGGGCGCTCCGTGATGCGCTTCGGGCTTCTTCAGCCAGTACAGACACAGAAGCGGCGTCACTGTGCGCGATACAAAGAAGCTCATCAGTAGCGAAAAGCTGATGGTCAGCGCCAGCGGGATGAACAGGTAGCGTGCGACGCCGGTCAAAAACAGAACCGGGAAGAACACCACGATCGTTGTAATCGTCGACACCAGGATCGGCATTGCCACTTCCTGTGCCGCTTTCAGCACCGCTTGCTTGCGCGTCGGCTCCGTGGCCAGGTGTCGGTGGATGTTTTCCAGCTCGACGATGGAGTCATCAACCAGTCTCCCCACCCCGAGCGCCAGCCCACCGAGCGTAAACACGTTGAGCGACTGCCCGGCAAAGTACAAAAGGACAAACGTCGCCACAATCGACAGCGGGATGGCCACCGCCACGATTCCGGTGGCTCGCAGCGACAGAAGGAAGATCAGGATCACAAGGACGGCCAGCCCACCTCCTTGCAGCGCTTCGTGTTCCAGCGCCTTGATGGCGCTGCGGATGTACGTCGATTGATCAAATGAGATCACAAGCTTGACGCTCTCGGGCACGCCATACAGCTTGGGAAGCTGCGCGCGGACTGCATCCACGACGGCAATCGTGTTTGCTTGTGGCTGCTTGAGCACCCGCAGATAGACGCCACGTACACCCGACACCCGCACGATGTTTTGTTGGTCAGCGGTGCCATCTGTGACCGTTGCCACATCCGACAGCCGCACGGGCTGGCCGGGGCTCTGTCCGGTCATCCCTGGCTGACCAGGCGAGACGATGACGGACGATAGCTCGCGTGGGTGCGTGACCTGGGTGTTGGAAAAGACGTTGATGTCACGGTCGCCGGTCTTTAGGTTCCCACTCGGCAGCAGCAGGTTTGAGCTTCGTACCGCGCTCACCACATCCAAGATGCCGAGTGACCGCGCCCGCAGTGCGTCGCGATCGACTTCTACTTCGACCTCTCGCTGTTTTCCTCCACCGGGAGTGGCAGAGGCAACGCCGGGCAGCCGCTCTATCTGCGGCTCAATCACGTTGTAGGTCAGGTCGTATAGCTGCTTTTCATCCAAGCTGTCGGATGAGATGGCAATCGTCACCGCCGGGATGTTGGTGATGTCGAACTTGATGATGAACGGCTGCTGGATGCCAGGGGGCAGCGTGTTCAGCATCTGGGACACGCGCTGCTGCACCTCAAACTGGGCGTTGTCGAGGTTTGTGCCATAGGAAAACCAGGCACTGACGATCGATGCGCCCTGGCGCGACGTACTCTCCACTCGCTCGATGCCTGGGGCCGCAGACACCGCGCGCTCAATGGGAACGGTGATGGCTTTCTCTATGTCCGAAGGACCGGCCCCCGGATAAAACGTCGCGACCCGGATGACCGGGATGGTGATGTCTGGGAACAGGTCCACTGACAGCCGCAGGAGGGACTGCATTCCCAGCACCACCGTCATCAGAGACAGCATCAAGATCAGGATTGGGTTGCGTAGGGCCAGCCGCGTAAGCCACATCGGACTCGCTTGGTACTGCGGGGGCGGTCAAAAACACAATTGGGAACTTTGGGTCCCTGCCTGGCAGCTGGCGATTGGCCGTCTTTCCCGTCGGTTCCACACGCCGGGATCAGCAAAGAAGTGCACGCAGTACCGTTCCATTCCAAATGGATTCACTCCGCCAGTGCGGAAATTCCGATCCATTGGCGATGGAAACCAAATCCTGTACGGAAAGTTCGGTCCATTCAGGATGGACGCATGGCACCAGCTTGGGTTTGTGAATCCATTCCAAATGGAAGCAGATTCCTGAGCGGTGTTTGTCGATCCATTCCGAATGGAAGCAGGTCGCAAGTGCAGGATCGAGGATCCATTGCAAATGGAACGCATTTTCCAGGCTCACTGTACGATCCAGCCTGCCTGGATCGGCAAAACCGTAGGCAGTCTGCCGATGCCTGCCTTGGATGCCTCACTGTGTGCTTGCTGGATGCGACTTCTGCTGATGGCGTGACGCGCTAGACGACGGAATCCGCTGCTTTCTGGTCTGGAGGCGTCATCCGTCAGCCGGGTCAAGCCTGTTTGGTTGTCGGAATCGTCCGCAAGCAGTCAGACCCAGCGAGTTTCCTGGTCCGCAGCGCGCTGCGTCGTTTTGATCGGCGATGATGGGGGGATGGACGGACAACAGTCGATTCGGACCGCACGGCTCTGCTTGCTGGAAACCTCGGTCGCACTGCTTGAAGCGTGTGCCACGGACAACCTTGCGCAAGCAGAGCGGCTCCTTGGAGTGTCTCTCTGCGAAGACTGGCAGACAGATAAGTGGCTGTGGGAACTCCGTCTGGCAGAAGCCAAAAAAGACCCGGCATTTCTGCCCTGGCTGCCGCGTGCCATTGTCCTTGCAGACTCATCACAGCTTATCGGGCACCTGAACTTTCACTCTGCGCCGGGCCCTTCGTACCTTCAGCAGATTGCTCCCGGTGGGCTAGAGCTTGGGTACACCATCTTTGCGCCGTATCGGCGAAACGGCTACGCCGAAGAAGCGGTCACGGGCCTGCTGAAGTGGACAGCCAAGCACCGTGGGGTGCGGCACTTTGTGTTTTCGATTCGACCTGACAACACACCGTCTGTGCGGATTGCGCACAAGCTCGGATTTTCCAAGATCGGCCAGCACGAAGACGAGGTAGACGGCACTGAGGACATTTATTCGTGCCACTGGCCCTAGCGGTGGCTACTTCCGTTCAAACCGTCTGACCAGGCCGTCATAGCAGCCCGTCCACAGGACACCGTGCTGGTCTTGGGCGACGCTGCGCACAAACGCGGGGTGGGGATGGCTGCCGACAAGGCACGGCGGGCCCGATACGTCCCACTCATGAAGCTGTCCGTCTTCTCCGCCTGATGCCAGCCGTCCTTGGTGATGCACCACCGAGTACACCTCTGCATCGTGGGCCTTCCAGACCGTCTGCTCGACAAGCTGACCCTCTGCCACTTGGTACAGCGCCAGGTGTCCGCTGGCAAAGCCTGCGCAGATCCGTCCGTCTTCCAGGGTCACAAGCGCATGGACTGCGCCATGGCCTGGCCGCCGCTCATCCTGTACGATGGGCAGCTCGCACAGTCGCAGCACTCCCTCTTCATCGCCGCAGACCACTTGCGTTGGCGACACGCAGACCACCGACCACAGCCATGTCTGGCTGACTTTGTGGGCTGAAATCCTGGCACCATCCGACGCCAGGATTGAAAGCACGCCTGCTGCATCATGTACCAGCAGCCGCTGTTGTTGGCTGGCAAATCCCAACACGGCACCGTCGCCCCGATGCACTACGGCATGGACGCCCGTGGCCAAGTCCCAGCGGGTGACAGTGTGGTCCCGCGATCCACTCCACAGTGCGCCATCGTGATACGCCAGACAGGAAACAGAGGCTGCGGCTGCATTCCAGGCTGCGACGCACTGCGGCCTGGGCCCGCTGGTGTGCCAGATCCGAATCGTGCGGTCCCGCGAAGCAGATGCAATCCGACCTGGCCCGAGTGCGACCACCGACCACACATAGCCACGATGACCGGACAGGACGTTGTCATCGCTTGGTGCAGCTGGGCTTGGCTTGGGCTGGCGGCGGCGGTACAGGACGTCGCTGCGCAGGACGTACTTGCAGCCATCTGTGACCGGCTCTCCGTCATGCCACAGCAGGTGATCGAAGACGATGACTTGACCGCAGACAGGTCGGACACCGCCTAGAAGTGGGCCCTTTCTGCCTGCGTAAAATCGCGTCGCACCACCGGAAAACGCCGTCGCGCTGTTCAAGTACAGCTGACAGGTCAGCCGGGTGATGGTGTCCGTATCTTGGGCATGCGCACCGTCTTGGTGGATGCGAAATGACTGTCCATCTTGATAGCGGCAGACCCGGAAGCGCGGGTTTAGACCGGCGCAGTCTAGCTCCCCATCGTCATCGGACAGGTGTGCGGGCAGAAATGGCCTCAGCCGCTCGTACAGCCATGCTGCCAGGCCTGGATCATCAAACACCAGCCGGTCGTTGTTGCGGTAGGACGGCGGATAGTCAGGCTGGGTGACTTGGATGCCAGCCGCTTCGGCTCGGTCAATGAGTGCCTGGCAGTCGCTGGGCGACACGGCGTCTGGGATGACAAAGCAGGTGGCATCGGTGGCAAAGTCGACTGGCTGGCTGAACACGGACAGCGATCCCCCTGGCTGAAACTCCCTTCAGTATGATTGCGCCTGGGGCGCTCTGCGTAGTAAGCGGGGCGTATGTCGAGTCTTCAGCTCCTGAATCCCGCAGACTGGGCTGTGCCGCGTGGCTACTCAAATGCGGTGGTGGCACCTGCGGGTCGTCGTCTGTTGGCCGTGGCTGGTCAGATTGGCTGGCTGCCCGATGCATCCATGATCTCGCCCCAAGAAGGAGAAGATGCCTTTGTCGCTCAGTTTGGCCAGGCCCTGGAAAACGTGGCGACCGTGGTCAAGACCGCTGGTGGGGATGTGACCGATGTGATGTCCCTGCGGCTCTACGTCACCGACAAGCAGCGCTATCTTCAGCACACAAGGGAGCTTGGCCAGATCTATCGCCGCGTCTTTGGGAAACACTTCCCGGCGATGGCGCTGATTGTGGTGGCAGGGCTGCTAGAGGATGCGGCGCTGGTTGAAATCGAAGCGCTGGCCGCCATTCCTTAGCGCGGAGCCGACTGGGTCGGGCTGGACTTCGCCACTTTGGTGCCGGTCGACTTGGCTGCCTTGGGCGTTGCCACCTTGGGGGGCTTGGGGGCGGGTAGCTCACGCGCGGTGACCTGCGCCAGCTCACACAGGAACTCGGCATCGTCCCAGCGATCGCCCGAGATCAGGAAGTAGTTCTTGGCGCCGGGGTAGGGCGGGGCTTCGGTCGGGCTGCCAATGAGCGCGCGGCCTGCTGCCGTGGGTTTTACGTACAGCAGATCATCTGCCACGAGCGCGAAGATCTTGCCGTCCAGGTAGACGCCGTATTCGCCGAACATCTTTTTGCTGGTAATGGTCCCGGCGCTTGCCATCTGGTCGACGATGTAGTCGACGGTGCTTTGTTTGGATGCCATGGGCGGATGTCCTTTGGTGTGTGCAGGTTGTAGCACTTTGGTCTGCACCTGGCATCGCGGACGGCTGGCTGGCATCCCAGCCTTTGGGATGATGAACGAGCCAGAAGTCCCGAGCCTGCGCAGCCGCGATCTGTGGTCACGGCTGGTCACGGTCGGCCTGTGGCTCAAGCTCCTTGTGGGCGTTGGACTGGCTGTCTTGGGTGGGCTGGGGATGCGGCAGGACCTGCGTGGCGGGCTTCTTCTGATGGCGTTCGGGTTGGCGATGGCGCTGCCTGTTGTGCTCTGGCTGCGCAGTGAATAGCAGAGACGCCGATCTATCGTCCGCTTGGGACGTATTCAAAGGCTCCCACATCGGCAATGGCTTTGCCGCTGCCCTTGCCGTCGAGCGGTCGCATGCGCTGGTCGCGGTCATCGCTGGGGGCCCACACTGGATCTGCCGCATCGATGGCTGAAGCGCCTGGTGCCAGGTGCAGGTCATCGCCCGCCAGGTTGACAAACGACGCCGCTGTCCCGGTCAGGTTGTTGCCTTCGTAGCTGGGGGTTCGTCCCAGGTGCGGCATGGAGCTGCCGACAAACAGGTTGTTGGCGCTGATCACTATCGGGTAGCCGCTCGACCGGGAGTTGTCCCAGATGGCGTTTTTGCCATCGTCAGAAGACAGGGTGTTGTTGATGATGATGACCTTGGAATCGGCCTGGTCGGCGCTCTGGAGCGGAATCCCGGCGGTGATGTAGATGCCTTCGTAGCGGGTCCGCAGAAACTCGTTGTTGCGAACCTCTGCGCGAAGCTTGCTGCCTGCGGGCAGTGTGGTGGCCGATGAAGGAAACAGCAGATCCAGCCCGTCGTAGGTCCAGTTCTGCGAGGGGCCGCCTGGCTCAAAGCGGTTGCGCTCAATGACGTAGCTGGTCTTGAGCACGGTGGCGGCGGATGGGTCATGGCGCAGGCGCAGTCCGCGCTCTCCGTGGCAGATGCTGTCGCGGAAGATGATGTTGACGGTGCCGCCTGCGGTCTCGATCTGGGCGCACTGGGTGGTTCCGCCTGCGATGTCGCCAGCGAGCACAACACGCTCGATGGTCAGCGCAACGGTTCGGCCCGTGTTGTCGATGCTGCCGCTTGAGCAGGAGGGCATATCGGCAGGACAGTTGGTGAGACCCGAGATGGGCGTGTACTCAATGCGTAGGTCGCGAAGCGTCGTCGGCGTTGGGTCTGCATCGGACATCAGCCGGACAGAGACGTTGCCGACAATCCGACTGGCTACGCCAACGCCTTGCAGCGAGACGTGCGGACGCAGCGTGATCGACTCTTTGTAAGTACCGGGCAAGATGCAGACAGTGCCAAAGCTGGGGGCGGCAGCGATGGCTTGCGAGATGGTGGGCTGCTCATCTGGAACCAGGATGCTGCATGGGGCACAGCCACCTTTGCTGGGCAGCGTCCGGGCTGGGCAGCCAAGATCAGGTGCTGCCTGATCGACAGCGGCATCCATGGGAGTTCCGGTGGCCAGGTCAGGATTTCTGACGCTTTGATCGGAAGACATGTCGGCGACGTAGCCGCCCTGGCTGTGACAGGCCGTATACAGAAGGGTGGCCATGCCTGCAGCAAGGACGCCACCGCAAATCGAGAAAGTACGCATGCCGCGATGGTATCGCCATCACCTGAAAAACCAAGTCAGTCACGTCGGAATGGCTCTGGCCTTCCTGTTTCTGTCAGTTGCGATAGATTGCGCGGCGTGTGGATGTGTGGCCTCGGGCTTTGCAGACCCTGCAATGACATCCCCTGGCGTGCCGCACTCGATGTGACGGCGCGACGATGAACCCCCAACCCCTGACCCGCCTTACGAGCGAAGGACCGCCGATGCTTTCTGCCAAGACGTTTCGTTACGAAGTCCGTGATCACATCGCCACCATCACGCTGGACAGGCCGGACACGCTGAACTCCCTGACGTTTGCGGTCTATCGCGAGCTGACGGATCTGTTTCGGGCGCTGCGCGATGAAAAGGATGTCCGCGCGGTCCTCATCACGGGCGCTGGTCGTGGCTTTTGTTCCGGTGGGAGCGTCAATGAGATCATTGGTCCGCTGCTGTCGATGACGGACCCAGAGCTGCTGGCGTTTACGCGGCTTACGGGGGAGCTGATTGGCAACATCCGATCCCTGCCAAAGCCGGTGGTTGCGGCGCTGAACGGAACGGCAGCGGGGGCAGGCGCAGTGATTGCGCTGGCCTGTGACTTCCGGGTCGCGGTCGAGACAGCCAAGCTGGCCTTTCTGTTTGTGCGGGTGGGCCTGGCAGGGGCTGACATGGGGGCCGCGTGGCTGCTGCCTCGGGTGGTGGGACTTGCCCGCGCGACGGAGATGCTGATGCTGGGCGAGCCGGTGACAGCGCCCGCTGCCAAGGAAATGGGGCTGGTCAACTATGTCACCAGCGATGTCGCGTCCTGTCTCGGCAAGGCGCAAGAGCTGGCGCAGAAGCTGGCGCAGGGTCCAAGCTTTGCGCTCGGGATGACCAAGACGATGCTGGATTCTGAAGCGCACATGAGCCTGCCGCAGGCGCTGGAAGCAGAAGCACAAGCGCAGCAGATTTGCATGGGCACGGTGGACTTCCGCGAAGCGCACGATGCGTTCATTGCCAAGCGGCTGCCGCAGTTTGTGGGGCGCTAGCCATGACGGATGCTTCGACGGTGCTGATTCGACCTTTGCGTGACCGGCTGGCGGACATCTTGGCTGCGCCGCTTGGACTGCCTGCCGATGTGGCGGAGCTACTGGCCCAGGTGGAGCGCCTGCCTCCGCTGTCCGAACAAGCGCCGATTGCAGCCGCCCAGACTGCGCTTTCCCACCTGGCGGCGTCGGGCTTGCTGCGCTACGCGGTTCCTCAGCAGGGCAATGAGCAAGCGTTTGTGCCTCGGCTGTGTGTGCTGCGGGCTGCGCTTGGTTACTTGTCGCCGCTGTACGATCTAATGTTCGCGATGCAGGGACTGGGCAGCTACGGGGCGATTCGCTCGGGGGCGGCTCCAGCGGGCTTTGTGGATGGCGTGGTGTCGGGTCAAACGATCTGCGGCATCGGGCTGACGGAGCCAGGTGCAGGCAGCGATGTGTCGCAGATTGCAACGCGCGCGGTGCGGTCAGACGATGGCAGCTATGTAATCGACGGCGACAAGGTGTTTATTTCCAATGCCGGGGTGGCGACGCACTTGGTGCTGTACGCGCGCACCGATGCTCATCCAAAAAAGGGCCTGACCGCGTTCCTTCTGCCAATGGATACAGCGGGGGTGACGGTCGAGCCGATGCAGCTGCTGTGTGACGATCATGTCATCGGTCGGGTGCTGCTGCGTAGCGTGCGGCTGCCAGACTCTGCGCGGCTGGGCACGGAAGGTCAGGGGATGACGCTGGCGATGCAGACGCTGGAAGTCTTCCGTCCGACCGTTGGTGCGGCGGCGGTGGGGATGGCGCGGCGGGCGTTTGACGAGGCCATCGACCACAGCCAGCGGCGGAAGCAGTTTGGGCAGGCACTGGCGTCGCTTCAGGCCACGCAGCTGGCGCTGGCGGAGATGGCGACCGACTGTGAGGCAGCGGCCCTGCTGGTTCAGCGGGCGGCGCAGCTTGCTTGTGATGGCCAGTCACTGGGGAGCCGAAGCTCGATGGCGAAGCTGTTTGCGACCGAAGCGGCGCAGCGGGTGGTCGATCGCGCCGTACAGCTTGGTGGCGGGCAGGCACTGGTCCGGGGCCATGTCCTAGAGCGTCTGTATCGCGATGTCCGCGCCCTGCGCATCTACGAAGGCACGAGCGAGATTCAAAAGCTCATCATCAGCCGGCACCTACTGCGCTAGCTGCGTGGGGTCTGGGACCGTCCGTCGCCGCTTGTACCCAGTCATCGGTCGGTCGGTCTGCGCTACAGGTACTGGTCGATGAAGCGGAACTGCTCTTGCCAGCAGCGGCGGGCGGCGTCGCGAAAGACAAAGGCGTGGAAGGCGTGGATTTCGCCAGGGTAGTAGCGGACCTGGCTTGGCACGCCCAGCTTATCAAGCGCCCGGCCCAGTCGGCGGCTGTCATCCAGCAGTGGGTCCGCTGTTCCCACGCCAGCAAACATGGGCGGCAGCGGCCTTTCGGTCTGGATGCCCTGTTCCAGCAGCAGCAGCGGATCGGCCAGCTCTGCGGTAGCGCCGTGGGCTGCCGCGTGCGGGCCCAGATACGCTTCGGCAGTCTCTTGCAGGCGATCGGTCAAAAAGTGGGACAGGGGACGACGACGAACGAAGCGCTGCCAGTCGCTGACTTGCAGCATGCCGCACATGGGAATGACTGCGCGTGGGACGATGCCGGTGTCAAAGACCTGGGCGGCAAAGGGCTCGCTGCGGCGGTGACAGCTCATCAGCGCCAGCGTTAGGGCCAGGTTGGCTCCGGCGGACTCTCCAGCCAGGATGATGCGCGATGGATCTCCGCCAAAGCGGGCGGCGTGCTCGACCACGAAGCGGTACGCGGCGGCGACGTCTTCGAGCGCAGCAGGGAACGGATGGGCTGGCGAGAGCCGGTAGTTGACGTTACAGACCACCATTCCGCGTCGCGCAAACGCGAGTCCCATCAGCCAGTGGGTGTCTTTGGACAGGATGCGAAAGCCGCCGCCGTGGATATAAAGAACCACAGGGTAGGGCGGGGCAAAGACGTGCTGGGCAGAGGGCTGTCCTGGGGTTGGGACGTAGACATCCAGCAGTCGATCACGTCCGCCACCCGGCTGGTACGGCACATCGTAGGTGACATCAATGCCGTGGCGAGACGGCTGCGCCATCGGGACCAGCTTGCCAAGCTTTGCCAGACCCTCCCAGCCGTAGTCAAAGACCGCCCGACCCAGCCGCACACGCAGTCGTTCGTGGAGTCGGGCAGGCTGTTCAAAGCGGGGATGGCTGTGGGTCATTGCTACCTCGGTTGTAGAGCGGCCAGGCTGTGGAGTCCCATGACGCGAATCGGGGACAGCGCTGGGTCTTTGACCGTGATTTCAGTCACTTCTCCGGGGAGCAGGTCAAGCAGGTTGTCTGAAAAGACCGCATCTTCACCCGCAGTGAGCCACAGCGCCTTGGCGGGACGAGACACGGTGATGCGGACACGCCGGACCAGGGGATCGAGGGTTTCATGCTCTTCCAGCAGCACTTCGGGATCAATCAGTCCCAGGTCTTTGAGCGGCTGCGGCCACAGCACAGTCTTGGCGATTCGCTTCGGTCCGTCGTACAGCTCACACAGCACGATGAGCACGGCATCGGGCAGGCTCTGCGTGCCTAGCTCGGTGACGCCGTTTGGGTGGAACGGCTCGGTGAGCGGTCGCTCTTCCGAAAACAGGCGCTGGCCACTTGGGGCCAGGCCGCTCACGCGTAGACGCGGACGTTCTAGCGCAAGCGGGACCGCTCCGCTGTGACACAGCCAGACTGCAAAGCGTCCCTCGGTCTGCCAGTCTGCGCCAAGTCGGATGGGCTGTAGCTCGCTGCGAATGCTGTAGTAGCTGGCCTTGGGACGTACCGGGCGTCCGGCTTGCGCCATGTCCGCCGCGTAGTGTTCGAGGATCGACCAAGAGACACCGGGCCAGCAGTCGTCCAGCTGCCAGACCAAGGCCCCGCCGCAGCCACGCGCCAGGTCATGACCGAAGGCGCGACGGAAGGCACGGATGCCATGCGCCAGCGCTTCGGCTTGAATGATCTGCGTCGCGTAGATGTACGTGGCCAGATCGTGCGGGGCGGGGAGGTTTCGATCGATGTAGTGCTGGATTCGCTCGGGGCCGCCGTCGCCTTTGTTGAGTCCCGACAGCACGCTGACACCGTCCGGCGGAAAGCCGAGTCCTCGGGTCAAGGTGGGCACAGCGGGAACGCCCTGCATCCCGAACTCGCTGACGAAGCGACCGCAGAGAGTACCGTAGTCCTGATAGCGGAGCTGCGGCGTGTGCCAGACTTCCCAGATGTGCCGGTCGCCGTCTTCGCGGGCGTTGGGGTCGCTGCTCTGCCGACCGTACGGGCTGCCGGGCCAGTAGGTGCGACCGGGGTCGTATTCACCGCAGACCTCGCGCAGGGTCTCTTCGTAGATCTTGCGTCCGTCAAAGCGAACGGGCTCATCGGCAGCGGCGGGTGTAGGAATGTCGCTGCGCGGTCCCTCATACAGGTTGTTCGATCGAGCGATGGCGTAGTCTTCGTTGTTGCCTGCCCAGATCACCAGGCTTGGGTGATGACGCAGGCGCTCGATGGCTTGGCGCGCTTCTTGGGCGACGCTGTCTGCGAAGCTGCGATGTCCGGGATACAGACCACACGCGAAGCCGAAGTCTTGAAAGACCAGCAGGCCCTTTTCATCGCACAGGTCGTAAAAGTCATCGGACTCATAGACGCCGCCGCCCCAGACCCGCAGCATCGTCATGTGGGCAGAGACGGCGACATCCAGCAGCGCCGCCACTTGCTCGCGACGGATGCGCGGCAGCGACAGCTCGGGGGGAATCCAGTTGGCACCGCCGCAGAAGATGGGCCGGTTGTTGATGACAAAGTAGAAGCTCTCGCCCTCGCTGTTGTGGACGAAGTCTTGCTGAAGCTGGACGCGGCGGGCACCGATGCGCAGGGTCTTTTGCTCGATGACGTGGTCGCCATGGCGTACGGCAAGCTCGACTTGGTAGAGCGGCTGCGGCCCATGTCCGACCGGCCACCACAGCGCGGGGGACTTGATGACCAGGCTGCGCCAGAGCTGACCGCCGCTTCCGGGGAGCGTGTCTTTGTCGGCAAAGATCTCCTGTCCTTGTGGATCGAGCACTCGGAGCGTGACATCCAGCACTTCCACATCAGGCAAGTCGCCCGCGAAGACCGGATGCAGGGTCAGCGTTGCGTGGGATAGGTCTTCGGACACGTCGAGCGGGCAGCGCAGCGACAGAAGTCGGACGGGCCTGCCATCGAGCACAACCGGACGCCAGGGACCGGCGGACAGAAGGGGCGGTCCAAAGTCCCAGCCGAAGTGGTACTGCGCTTTGCGGACGTAGACGCGGCAGGGATCGCCGTTCCAGACCTTGCGGACTCCGTAGCGCGCTTGACGTTCTTTCCCGACACGCAGGGCAGACGAAAACACGATCACCAGGTCTTGCTCACCGTCGCAGAGCTTGTCTTCGCATGGCAAGGAGTACTCGCAGAACATGTTGTCGGTCTGCGCCAGCTTGTGACCGTTGAGCCAGATCTCGGCAAAGGTATCGAGCCCCTCGAAGCGAAGTCGCAGCGGGCCTTGTCGAAGCGGCTCAGGCACAGAAAAGCGCAGCCGATAGATGAAGTCTTGATCGAAGGTCGGGCTGAGCTTGGCGAGGCTCGGCGATTCGTACGGGCTTGGGAGCTGCCCGGCTTGCCACAGTGTGTCGTGGGCGATGCCTGGAACCTCGGCAGACAGCCAGCCTTGGGGGTCGGACAGCTCGTCCGCCAAAGACAGGCTGTGATTGCGCACCTTCAGGAGCCAACCTTGCGACAGTGACAACTCACGCATGGTGACGAGCAAAACACGGCAAGCGGCCAGTGTCTAGCGTGGGAAAGGTCCGCTGCGTCTGCGCGCACGTACACGCCAAACGAAGGTGCCAAGGCGCGTGGCTTGGGTGATAGGTTCGGGGCTGTGCCTGTCTCCCTTCCGCTCCTGTGGGAGCAAGTTGAACACCGCTGTCAGACCACGCTGGCTGACCACTCGTTCTGGCCGTGTAGCGCGGGCTGTGATGACTGCTGCCGCAAACTGGCAGAGGTTCCGCGCTTTACCCGGTCGGAGTGGATCGAGCTGCGCGCTGCGATTGTGGCACTGGAAGTCGAGGCGCGGGCAGCGGTGTCGGACAAGGTTGCTGCGCTGGCGCTGCGGACCGCGCATGGGCAAGTGGGGCCGGTGGTCTGTCCGCTGCTCGATGCGGCGCGTGGGATGTGCCGGGTCTATGCGGCGCGTCCGCTGGCTTGTCGTACCTACGGTTTTTACGCGGACGGCGCAGACGGCAAGCACTGCGACAAGGTCAGCCAGGCGGTCGCCGCGCATCCTGAAGCTGCGATTGTCTGGGGACACGAGCCCGCCATCTTTCGTCAGGCTGAAAAGGACTTGGGGACGGTGCAGACGCTGATCGACTGGTGGCCGACGCTGTACGAAGAAGACGCGCCGTAGGGAGCGCGCGGGCGGACTGCCGGGCTACAGCGGGCTCGGACTGACGAGGCTGAGCGGTGGCATGACGGCGGTGCGGTGGGCGTCTTCTCGCAGCTTGCGGGCGGCCATCACGATGTGTGCGCAGGCGTTGGCGTCAGACAGCGCGTCGTGGTGGTTTAGGGGAACTTGCAGTCGCGCGGCCACCACCGCAAGCCCGGTGGGATAGATGCCGAGCACGCGCCGCGCCATGTGCATGGTGCAGACAAACGGCAGCTTGGGCGGTGGCAGTCCGGCTTCCGCAAGGCAGGCGCGCAGCACGCCGCGATCAAAGCCTGCATTGTGGGCGGCAATAAAGACCGCGTCGTCAAACAGGGGCAGCAGCTCGTGCCAGACTGCGGCAAAGCGCGGGGCGGTCTTTACCATGTCCCAGGTGATGCCGTGGATGTCGGTAAAGGCAAACCAGCGGGAAGGCGGCTGAATCAAGCGGCTCTCGGCTGCGACGACTTGATCGTCTTCGACGCGCACCACTCCGATGGCGCAGGCACTTTCTGGCTTGTGGTTGGCGGTCTCAAAGTCGAGGGCAACAAACGCTCGTGGCATGGAGTATCCGTGTCCACGACATAGCACGAGCAGCTTGCGTTCGCTTTGGGAAGCGCTGTGCGAAGTCACTTCTTATCCTGGCACTGCGGCACTGCTTGCGTCTGGCTGGGATGCGCTGCGCAGACGGGCCGCCTGGTCGCGGATGGCTGCTTGCTGTTCGGGCGACAGCCGGGTCAGGTTCTTGACCTGCATGACCATGCGCGGGTTTTTCGAGAGCCGGGACTCATGACGGAGCAGAAAGTCCCAGTACAAGGTCGTAAACGGACAGGCGGTGGGACCGACGGACACGGCGGGATCATAGCGGCAGCCTTGGCAGTGGTTGCTCATGCGCTGGATGTACTTGCCGGATGCTGCGTAGGGCTTGCTGCCAAGCAGTCCGCCGTCGGCAAACTGGCTCATTCCGAGTGTGTTGGGCAGCTCGACCCACTCGACGGCATCGACGTAAACGGATAGATACCACTCGTGAACGTGCTGCGGTGTTACGCCCAGCAGCAGCGCATACAGTCCCGTCACCATCAGTCGCTGGATGTGATGCGCATAGCCAAAGCGGAGGGTCTGCCGGATGACATCGCGCAGACACGCCATGTCGGTGTCGCCGGTCCAGTAAAACGCGGGCAGCGGCTCATGCGCGCCCAGCTCGTTTTTGTGCAGATAGTCGGGCATCTGGGTGAAATAGACGCCTCGGACATATTCGCGCCAGCCGAGGATCTGACGGACAAAGCCTTCGGTCGCGGACAGGGGCACCCGGCCTGCTGCATAAGCGGCCAGCGCTGCATCGATGACCTCGCGTGGGTCGAGCAGCTTCAGGTTCATCGCTGCCGATAGGTGCGAGTGATAGAGCCAGGCCTGTCCTTCCCACATGGCGTCTTGATAGCGGCCAAAGTCGGGCAAGCGGTGGGTGACAAACTCCGCGAGGGCTTTGTGGGCGTGCTCGCGCGTCACCGGCCAGGCAAAGTCATCAAGCGTCCCCGGATGCGAAGCAAAGCGAGCGTTCACGAGCGCAATCACCTGCTGCGTGATCTCATCGGGCGCAAACCGCGTTGGGGGAGGCACAAGACCCGGACCCTTGTGACCAAACGACTCGCGGTTGTCTTCGTCGTAGTTCCACTGTCCACCGAGCGGCTTTTTTCCGTCCATCAAGATGCCGGTCTTTTGCCGTAGCTCGCGGTAGAAGAACTCTAGGCGCAGCTGCTTGCGTCCGGCGGCATGCGCGGCAAACTCGGAGGCGGTGCTGTAGAAGTGGCGGTCGGTCCGAACCTGGATCGGCACCTGACAGTCCTTGGCCACTTGTTCCAATGCCGTCCGCACCCGCAGATCGCCGGGCTCGGTCACGATCAGCGCCTGGGGCTTGTGGGTCTGAAGCGTGCGCCGTAGAACTGCTGCCAAGCTGCCGAGATTGTCCGTGTCATCGAGCCGGGTATACAGAAGGGGCCGCGCCAGCTCGTGCAGCCGGAGCGCGAAGTGCCGCATCGCGGTCAGAAACAGGGCCGTGCGCTGCTTGCTGGACCAGATGTGGGTGGACTCTTCGGCGACTTCGGCCATCCAGACCGCGTCGCAGTCACTTACAAAGCCATCGAAGGCGGCAGCGTGTTCGTCGAGCTGATCACCAAGAACCAGGACGAGATGACGAAGCGGGCGGGGAATCGGCAACGTGGACTGCATGCTCTGTAGGATGCTGTCCCACGCTCTTTCGGTTCCGCTGACCGAGCGACTACTTTTCGTGCTTTTCGTACTTGCCGCCTTTGAAGACGTAGCGCGCCTTTTTGTCCTGCCACGGCAGCAGCAGCGGCTCGATGTCTTGGGCGGGCAGCTCCTTCCAGGTGGCTTCGGAAAAGCCTTGGGCGGGCTCGGGGGTTAGCTCGATGTCGGTGCCTTTGCCCTTCTTGACGAAGTCGACCTTGACCGACAGCTTGTTTTTGCCCTGTTCCTTGCCCACTTCGCCCGAAAACACCGGCACAAAGCGGCTGCCATCGAGCTTGTAGAGCTTGAGGACTTCCCGGTTGCCGCTGGCATTGCGCTCGACGACGCGGGTTGCGACCGCAAAGTGCTCTGCATCGAGCGGGACAAGCTGCACGTCGGTCACATCTTTGCGAGCGGTGGCCAGCTCTTGATAGCAGTAGCCCTTGCCCAAAAAGGCCAGGTACTTGCCGACAGCGACGACCTTGCCGGGGCCTTCCCCGACGTTTGCGTTCTTGTTGAAGAAGACATCGCTTTCCGACAGCTTCAGGTCGCTCAGCAGCTCGCCGTACGCGGAGTGTCCTTCCTCAAAGCCGATCTCTGACAGATCCGAGCCATCTTCAACGGCGGAGGTCTGGGCGTAGCTCTGTTTTTCTTTGCCGCTGCCATCGCTGTCATTGACCAGCACAGCGAACTTGAGCGGCGCTCCATCCCGGTAGCCAGGAATGATCTTTTTGGGCATGCGCAGCTCGACCGCGTAGCCGCGCTGCTGAACGGCGTCGTAGACCTCGATGGCGGGCGGACCTTTGAGCGGCTTAAGCCGTCCGACCGGACCTTCGCCTTGAATCACCTTGGGCGCTTTTTTGGCTTCCCACTTGAGGATGCGCGGCAGCTTCTGCGAGGGCACACCTGGCCACAGGCGCAGGCGCTCGATGCGCTCTAGCTCGCCGGACTTGCTGACCAGGCCGAAGGCGAACTGGATGTGGTCTTCTTCCATGCCGCCCGACTTGGTGCGGACCATCTGTTCGTCATCGACATCAACCATCAGATAGACGTTCTTGTCGTCGTAGTTGCAGTAGACCTTCACGCCCAGCGTGCGCGGCGCGGCACCAAGCCCTGGCGCGATCTTGGGAATGATCGGTGTTACGCCATCCCAGTCTGAGGTGAGTCCATCAATGTGAATGGTGCCAGCTTCGACCAGTCCGCACGGGATGGTTGGGGCGTCAGCGGCGGCACTTGGCGAATACAGCGTGCTACCCAGCGCCGTGGCCGAAGCCAACGCACTGAGGAGTAGTCGTGGAAAACGTGCTGCCGGGCGTCGTCTGTGCATGGCCGCAGTATATCGAAGGCGATGGCGGGACTGGATAGCGGGTCGAACGTCAAACAACCATCGCAAGATAGCGACTTGCTTGACGGCGGCTCGCTTTGTTATCTGTGGCGCGATGCAATATCGAGAGCTTCGGATCGAGGTCGCGGCACTTCACGCAGAGCCGCTGAGCACGCTCCTTGGAGAGCGTCTGCTTCCGTTTCAAGAGTGTGACCAAGGCACGCTGGATGCGCCGCCGGTGGGTCGCACTCGCTTTCACCTGTATCTAGACGACGCCCAAGTGGCAGAAGTCGATGATCTGCTGGTCGCGGTGCACGAGCTTGTCTCGGATGGCAGCGACATCATCGTGGAGCAGCGCGATCGCGATGACTCCGAGTGGCGCGATGTCTGGAAGCAGTACTTTGCGACCCGACGGATCGGTCGCATTGCGATCGTGCCAAGCTGGGAATCGGACGCGCATACGCCGCTGCCGGATGAGATCACCTTGCAGCTTGATCCGGGTCGGGCGTTTGGGACGGGCGGACACGCATCGACGCGCCTGTGTCTGCTGCTGCTCGACCGGCTGGGTGACTACGACGCGGCAAAGGAAGCGCGGGCTTGGCTGGACCAAGACGAGCAGCAAGATCCGCAGGCAGAGATCCTGGACGTCGGCTGCGGCTGTGGCGTGCTGGCGCTGGCGGCGCTCAAGCTGTGGCCAAAGTCGCGAGCGATTGCGATCGACATCGATCCCGAAGCGGTGGAAGTGACGCAGGAAAACACCGAGCGCAACCAGCTTACGGCGCGGATGACCACGACCACCAAGCGGCTCCAGCGCATCAAGGAACAGGTCGCGCTTCAGTTTGGCAACCTGACGGGTCCGACGCTGCATCTGCTGTGCGAAGACTTGGTGAGGCACCTGCGGCCTGGCGGCGTGCTGATTGGCTCTGGCATCTTGACGATCGAGTCAGCGGGCGTCATCGAAGCCTTTACCAAGCGGGGTCTTGTGCTGATGGACCACATTCAAGAAGAAGAGTGGTCGGGGATTCTGCTTCAGAAGCCGAGCGAAGAAGGGGCAGGTCGATAAGACATGACGAGTAGCACTCTGCGATACCGGCGGCTCGAGGGTGAGCTTTCGCGCCTGATCCTGCGCGGCCAAGACCGGGTCCGGTTCTTGAGCGGCATGGTGACTTGCGATGTCAAAGGACTGGGGCCGCAGGCGGGAACGTACGGCGCGCTGCTTACGGTCAAAGGCAAGGTGGTTTCGGACCTGCTGGTCGCAAACCGCAGTGGCGATGACCTGCTGCTGCTGGTTCGTTCGTTTGTGGCCAAGCATGTCATCGAGTCGCTGGACCGCTACATCATCGTCGATGACGCGGTGCTGACCGATGAGAGCGCGGATCTGGCTCATCTAGGCGTCTACGGCGCAAGTGCGCTGTCCGTCTTGACGGGTGATCCCGATGCGAGCCTGGATCCGTACCTGGGTCGGGTGCAAGAGGGTGCCTGGCTGTGGGCTTGCCGCGAGCTGGGACCGGACAGCTTCCATGTGATTGGACCTGCGGCAACGGTTTCTGCGATGGAACAAAAGCTCGTCGCAGCGGGGGCTCTCGCGCTGTCGGATTCCGATGCAGAGGTGCTGCGGGTCGAAGCGGGCCGTCCGCGCATGGGCGTGGACTTCGACGAAGAGCGGCTGCCCCAAGAGGCCGCGCTCGATGATGCGCTGTGCTTTACCAAGGGCTGCTTCTTGGGCCAAGAAGTGGTGGTGCGGCTGCGTGATCGGGGACAGCTCAACCGTCGCTTGGTGGGTCTGCGCTTGAGCGGACAGTCTGTGCCAGCGGCACAGGCCAAGCTGTCGCATCCAAGCCGTCCACAGGCCGGAGAGCTGACCTCGGTGGTGCTGTCATCGCGGCTGGGTCCGATTGCGCTCGGCTACGTTCATCGGACGTGCTGGGAGCCTGGCACTTCGCTTGCGGTCACGGACGCAGCGGGCCAACCCCTTGCCTGCACTGCGATTGTGACGCCGCTGCCCTTTCCCCCGGCCTGGTGATCCGACAACGCGCGCAATCCGCCTTCGCTCCCGCTATGCTGTAAGGAAGAAGGAGGTGTGCGAATGGACGCGATCTACATCATCCTGGCCATTCCTGTTTTCATCCTAAGCATCCTGGTTGAGCTGCTCTACGACCGCTATCGACGCACTGGGCTGTACAACTTTGCCGATAGCATCTCGTGTCTTAGCTGTGGGGTCGGGCAGCAAATCTTGCTACCGCTCACCGGGATGATGGGGCTTTCGATCTATCAGTCCGTTCAGTCTCACCTGGGACTGTTCACGATTCCGCAGACCGCGCTGTGGGCGTGGGCGGTGATGTTCCTGATCGATGACTTTCTGTACTACCTGTACCACTGGGGATCACATCGGGTGAACATCCTGTGGGCGACGCATGCGGTCCACCATCAGAGCGAGGAATACAACCTCTCTGTTGCGCTGCGGCAGAGCTGGTTTACATCGCTGACAAGCTGGGTGTTCTATCTGCCGCTTGCGCTGCTTGGCTTCCCGCTTGTGATGTTTGTGATCGTGCGGACGTTTAACACGCTGTACCAGTTCTGGATTCATACGCGCGCCATCGGAAAGCTCGGGTTTCTGGAGTCGTTTCTCAACACTCCTTCCCATCATCGCGTCCATCACGGCATCAATCCCAAGTACATCGATCGAAACCATGCGGGCATCCTGATCATCTGGGACAAGCTGCTTGGAACCTTCCAGGTGGAAGAAGAAGAGCCGGTCTACGGAACGGTCAAGCCGCTGGCGAGCTTCAATCCGGTGTGGGCCAACTTCGCGGAGCTTGAGCGGCTGTGGGATATCTCGCGGCGAACGAAGCGACTGCGTGACAAGATCTGGATTTGGTTCGCTCCGCCCGAGTGGCATCCAGCAGACCACGGAGGTGTGATGGTGGTTCCGCAGGTAAGTCGTACCTCGCAGCAGAAGTATCAGGTGAGTCCACCGCTGACGGTCAGTCTGTATACCGTTCAGAGCTTTACGTCTCTGCTTGCGGCGAGCACGCTGTTTATCTACATCGCACACAGGCTGTCTCTGCCTCTTCAGCTGCTGTTCATTGCGCATCTTGTGGTGGGACTTGCGACGTGTAGTGCGATCGAAGAAGGAAAGCCCTGGGCGCGGTCGGTGGAGCTGATTCGCTTTGTGGCGCTGCTCGGTGTCCTGCCGCTGATTCCGGCGGCGTATCAGCTGGCGGTGGTGCTGGCGGTGGTGGTTCAGCTCACGCTGTTTGGACTGCTTTGGCGAGGCAAGGCGCTGTCGGTGGATCAAGCGTCCCCGCTGTAGTCAGCGTTTCTGCGCGCGTCCGTTTGTTTCT
>ERZ724514.32-NODE-32-length-51748-cov-6.048865_pt1 | contig 51748 bp, 39 predicted proteins | sample MGYA00376047_ERZ724514 | MGnify/ENA primary metagenome ERZ724514 (study PRJEB28724, sample SAMN07190883) | activated sludge metagenome | isolation source: activated sludge of sewage treatment plant in Hong Hong | place: Hong Kong | collected 2016-03-17 ...
GCCTGCGACGCCCGTTGCAGCGCCAGCCGCACCGACGGCAGCCAAGCCCGCGACGCCCGTTGCAGCGCCAGCCGCACCGACGGCAGCCAAGCCGGTTGTTCCGGCGGCAGTTCCTGCTGCCGCGCCTCGTCCTGCCAATCCGTAGCGTACGCCGCTTCTCGCTCGAACCTTCCCGTGACCTACCTTCCCCGTCGCTTGCCGTTTGTGAAGATGAACGGCCTCGGGAATGACTTCATCATCGCTGATCTTCAGACGGAGCCAGCTTGGGCGCGCGTTCTCACACAGCCATCGCTGGTTCGCCGACTGTGCGATCGTCACATTGGAATCGGTGCCGATGGAATTTTGGCGGTACTGGATCCACTGCATGCTGACTCGATGGCGACGATGCATGTTCACAATGCAGATGGCAGCCGTGCCGAGATGTGTGGCAACGGGCTCCGCTGTGTGGCTCGCTATCTGTGCGATCGGAGCGGGAACTCTGCGGGTTCGCTCCTGCTGGTGGACACCGGGGCTGGGACGCTGCGCTGTGAGCTGACGCTTTCGCCGGATCAAGCTGTCACTGCGATCGAGATCAACATGGGTCGTCCGATCGTGGCGAATCCGGCGCAGACGCAGCTTGTGCTTGCGTCTACGACGCTGACGCTCACGCTGGTATCGATGGGGAATCCGCACGCGGTGCTGTTTTGCGAAGAGGCGGACAGCTACGACGCGCTGCGACGCATGGCGGAAGACATTGGGCCGCAGGTCGAGCATCACGCTCTGTTTCCGCAGCGAACCAATGTTGAGTTTGTGAGACGGAGTCCCGAGTCGTCGCTCGGTCTGGACGTAGTGGTCTGGGAGCGCGGCTGTGGTGTGACGCAGGCGTGCGGAACGGGCGCGTGTGCGGCAGTGGTGGCGGCAGGACTGCGCGGCTGGCTTCCGCTGGGGACGCGGGCTTCGGTGCGGCTGCCGGGCGGACTGCTCGACATTGTGTGTGCCGAAGACCTGTCCGCAGTCTGGATGCGTGGACCTGCCGAGACAGTATTCTTCGGAGAAGTCGAAACTTCGTCGATAATGGCGCTAGATGGTGCCGCTAAGTGATGCATCTCCTTATCCAACGCTGGCTCCGCTCGGGCCCGAGGATGAGGCTCGCTTCTGTGGTCGCTTACGCAAAGTAGAGCGGCTGCGACAGCTCCTAGATGCGCATCGCATCGTGTCGGTGCTGGGCGCGTGTGGGACGGGCAAGTCGTCGCTTGTGCGTGCGGGTCTGTGGCATCAGCTTCGTCGCGAGCTTCAGGACGGCGTGGCGGTGTTTTGTATCTCGCACCCGGGGCTGGATCCGTTTGCGGAGCTGGCGACCCAAGGACTGCGATCGGCGTCGGATGACTTGGTGCTGTCTTTGCTGTCGGTGGCCAAGACTGGGCGCAAGGTCGTACTGATCTGCGATCACCTGGAAGAGCTGCTGTTTGCGGAGCCGTACAGTCGGCAAAACCTGGTGGCGCAGTTGGAAGCGCTCGGGAAGGCGATCGACGACGGTGCACCGCTGCAGATCGTGCTGGTGGCTCACTCGGATGCGCTGTCGGCGCTGGCGGTGGTGGCCAAGGGGCTGCTCGGGCTGCTCGGTCGGCAGACGCTGTGGCTCGCTCCGCTGCTCGACGTGAGCGAGTGGACCGAGATCGTGAGGAGCCCGGCGCGCCAAGCAGGTCTGCGGGTGGAAGAGTCGATGCTGGCTGCGCTCGGGAAAGACCTGGATGCGTACGCAGTGTCGGTTGCGTCGGGACAGCGCTCGGCGGCGGTGTTGCCACTGCTCGTTTCGATGCTGCGTCGGACGCTTCATGTGGCTCGGCTTGGTCCGACGCCGCGCGTGCTGTCTCTGGATGACTATCAGTCGTCGGGCGGACTTCTTCGCTCGCTGCCCGATACCGTCGAAGCAAGCTGGCGCAGTCAGCCGCCCGCGCTTCAGCTTCATCAGCGTCGGGCCCTGCTGTCGCTGTTGCATCGTCAGACCTTGAGCGAAGGCGAGGTGCTGTTTTCTCGTCCCCGGCGACGAAGTGAGCTGCTGACGCTGATTTCCCCCGATCGAGGCGATGATCCTGCGTCGGCGAGCGATGTCGAAGCGCTCAGTCGACTGGTGGCGGCGGAGCTGATTCGCGAGACACCAGGCAGCGATGTCGTCGAGCTGATGCATCCGATCCTGCTGTCGGTCTGGCCTGAGCTTGGACGTTGGCCCGACGAAGAGCGACGCTTTGAGCAGTGGCATGCGGAGCTGCTTGGCTCGCTTCAGCGCGAAGGCAGCAGCCTGTCGGGGCTGAGCAGCTTAGGCGGTGTGTCGCTGAGCCAGCCTCATGCGCAGCTTGCTGGTTATAAGCTCGCCGAAGCAGAGCGCTGGCTGTCTGAGCGTCCGTCGCAGATAGACCTAAAGGTGGCGCGGCTCATCAAGGCGAGTGCGCAGGCGCAGAGCCGACGACCGCAGGTTCCGGTGACGCAGCAGCCTGTTCGTCGTCGCTGGGTTCCGTGGGCGATTGTGGCGTCGCTGCTGGTGCTGACGCTGGGACTCTTGGCGGAGCGACAGCGGCAGACGCTTCTATCCGCGCGACATGATGATGCGATCGCAGCAGAGCAGGGTGCGCGTGCGGCGCTGCTGGTGCAGCAGCCAGGCCAAGACGGTGCGGCGCTGGCGCTGGCGATCTCGGCGACGGCACCTTCTTTGCGTAGTGCGCGGCCCGTTCCGCCCGAGGCCAAAGAAGGACTGATGCTGACCTATGGGACGGCGAAGAACTCGCTGCCGCTGCATGGGCACAGCGATCGCGTCGAGCTGGTTTCGTTCGATCCGACGGGTGAGCTGGTGCTGACCGGCAGCCAGGATCAGACGGCGCGACTGTGGAACGCGCGAACGGGACGACCGCTGCGGGCGCTGACTGGCCACGCAGGACTGCTGACGGCTGCGGTGTTTTCTCCCGATGGGCGGCGCGTGTTTTCGGCGAGCACCGACGGACTCGGACGCTTGTGGGAAGTCGAAACCGGCGAGCTAAAGGCCACGATGCGTGGTCACTCTGAACCGATCGAGATGGGCGCGTTTTCCCAGAGCGGCGATCGCATCGTCACGGCGGGGCAGGATCACTCGATTCGGATCTGGGATGCAGCGACGGGACTTGAGCTGCGTGTGCTCAGCGGTCATCTGGAGCGCGTTCCCATGGCGGTCTTCATTCCGTCGGGAAAGCAGGTTGTCTCGGGCAGCTTCGACCAGACCGTGCGGCTGTGGGACGTCGCGTCGGGAAGCTGTCTGAAGACCTTTCACGGTCATCGCCATCGCGTAAACTTGGTTGCCGTTTCGTCGGATGGTCAGCGCGCAGCGACGGGAAGCTGGGATGGCACCGTGCGTCTGTGGCCGCTGGATCCATCGCAGCCGATCCCGGAACAAGGGCTGGAGCTGTCCCAAGGAACACCGCTGCACTCCCTTCAGTTTTCGCCCGACGGAGGACTGGTGGCCAGCGCGGGGGCCGATGGTGTGGTGAAGCTGTGGGACGGACGCTCGGGAGAGCTACGCGGCACGCTCTATGGTCACGTCGGCGTGGTCGATGCGCTCAGCTTCACGAGCGACGGCAAGTACTTGGTCACCGCCGGTCACGATCGCATCGTTCGGCTCTGGGACGTGGGCAGCAAGATGGAGATCGCCGTCCTGCGCGGCCACTCGGGACCGATCTACGGCGTCGCAGTGGCACCCAAAGGCGGCAAGGTGGCCACCGTGAGCCATGATCGAACGGCGCGCATTTGGGATGTCCGATCCGGTCAGCCGCTGCTGGTCTTGCCGGGTCACAGTCGCTACATCTCGGCTTCGGCGTTTTCGCCCGACGGAACCCACATTGCGACCGCCAGCCACGATCACACCGCCAAGCTGTGGAAGTGGCCAAGTGGCGAGCCGGTTGCGACGCTGGTCGGTCATGATCACGTCGTCAACAGCGTGGTCTTTTCGGCTGATGGAACGCGCATGGCGACGGCAAGCTCTGATGGCACCGTGCGACTGTGGGACGGGCGCTCGGGACGGCTGCTGCTGCCTCCTTTGCGTGGGCACAAGGGCTCGGTGCAGATCGTGACGTTTTCGCCCGATGGTCAGCGCCTGCTAAGTGGTGGGCTCGATGAGACGCTGCGCCTGTGGAACCCTTCGACGGGTCAGCTTCTGCGAAGTGAAGGCGGACATCACGGCAACCTGGTGCAAGCGATGTTTTCGCCCGACGGAAAGCTGCTGGTGACGGCGGGCTCGGAAGGCGAGACGGTGATTCGCGATGGCTACACGCTGGCGGTGCGGCGAACGCTACCAAGTGGCGGTCAGGTCGTTAGCTCCGCTGTGTTCTTGCAGACGCCGCAAGGTCAGAGCCTCATTACCACCGCCGAGCGCGTGGTCAGTACCTGGGACCTTGAAACCGGCCAGCAGAAGGTGCTGTTGACGCTGCCGAGCCCGGTGCAGATGGCGGTGCTGTCCCCAAGCGGCGATCACTTGCTGGTGGTGGGAACCGACAACTCGCTGCTGCTGTGGGACATGGCCGCCGAGATGCCGCTGATGCGCTGGCCCAGCCTGCCGTTTGAGCTGTCCGATACGAACTTTGCGGCGCCCGACGGACGCTACTTCCTGCTCAGCACGGCGGATGGCAAGACCTTGGTCTATCCCGACGACTATCGCAGCAACTTGTCGGGAACGCTCACCGATGCGTGCAACCTGCTGCGCTATCAGCCGGACTTCCGCACGGTCGCGACCTTCTGTCCCTGAGCCAGTCGCTTCTCGCTCGCGCTGCGCGATCCGACTTACGGACTGGGCTTGCCAGGGTTTACAAACGATCCGCCCCAGCTCTTCGAGAGGTATTCGACGAGCGCTTCCCACTCGGCGCGGGTGCGGGTGGCGGGGAACGGCTCGGGTCGGATGGGATCGGTGATGCTCTTGACCAGCTCGACGGTGCCCACGTCAGAGATCCGACCCAGATAGAACGGCTTGTAGCAGTGGTGATTGCCCGGATCGACGCGAATCTTGCCGCCGGGCGCTTCAAACGTCTGACCGGCCAGCCGCTCGCGAATGCGCGCAACCTCGTCGGTGCCCGCCGCTTGGACCGCTTGTGCCCACAAGTAGACACTCGCATAGGCCGCTTCCATCGCCGATCCGGTGACGCGATAGTCTCCGTACTTGCGACGGATGTTTTTCACGAACTCTTCGTTCTGCGGCGTCTTGAGCGAGTGAAAGTGACTCGCTGCCAGGTACTCGCCCACCATGTCGAGGTCGGCGGTCTGCTGAAGCTCCGGCTCACCAACGGCGAACGAGGCCGTCGGTGTGTGTTTCGCGGTGATGCCCGCTGCGCGCAGCTCTCGGAAGAACGCCGGATTCGACACGCCGATCATGAAGTTGAAGATCAGATCGGGCTTGCTGTCGCGGATCTTCTCGATCGCCTTCTTAAATCCTGTCTCACCGAGCAGCGCGAAGTGCTCGCCGACCACGCTCACCTGCGGGAATGCCTTTAGCTCATCGCGAATCAGCTGGGCCGAGATGTTCGACGACAGTCCGTCCGTACCGATCACGAACAGCCGTCGCAGCAGCCCCTGCTCAATGAAGTAGCGAATCGATGGAGTCACCACCTGATTGGGCGTGCTGCCGCAGTAGATGATGTACTCCGAGTCCTCCATGCCCTCGTCGCGGGCCGGGAACATCAGCAGGTTTTTGTACTTCTCGATGACCTTTTTGAGCGTGCGCCGGTTCGACGGAGACCAGCCTCCGAAGATCGTGACGACCTTCTTTTCGACCAGCAGCCGCTCGGCCTCTTTGGCGAAGGTCGCGTTGTCGCTTTTTCCGTCTGCGACGATGGCTTCAATCGGTCTGCCCAGCACGCCGCCACGGCTGTTTAGCTCTTCGATGGCCAGCAGTGTTGCGTCGATGACCGGACGACCACTATCGAACAGCGGTCCCGAAAGCGAGTTCAGCACACCGACGAACAGCGGCTCTTTGTTCGCCAGCTGATTGCCCGTGCTGGTGTTGGTTCCGTCAATCGGGTGACCACCGCGCAGACGCCAAAAGGCGATGCCACTTGCCGCCGCCAGCAGACCCACACCACCGAGCAGTGCGGCACGACGCGACATGTTGCTCGGCGTCGGCGCATCTGGCATCGAGGTCTGCTGGTTCGGTGTCGGTGCGCCTTCCGTCAGTCGATTGCCACCGGGACTGCCTTGCGAGTCTGGGCTGCGCGGTCCGCTTTCGCTGCGGAGCCGGGCTGCACCGTTGCCACGCTGACGTGATCCGGGTCGCGACGCTGCGCCCAGCACAAGAAACTCGAACGTCGGTCGAGGTGCCTCATCGAGCGCAGCAGTTAGCGCGACTTGCATCTCGGCTGCCGTTTGATAGCGCTCCTCGGGACGCTTGCTGGTGGCCCGCTCGACCACCCGCACGATTGAATCGGGGACATCCGGGGCCAGCACACGCGGATCAGGCACCTTGCTCTTGCAGTGCTGGAGCATGATCTGCGGCACGCTTCCTGTCGGAAACGGTGGGCTCCCGGTGAGCAGCGCATAGAACGTACAGCCCAGCGAGTAGATGTCACTGCGCGGATCGAGTGGCTGCGCGGTGCACTGCTCGGGGCTCATAAACAGGGGCGTACCGACCACCACACCGGACTGCGTGAGCCCGGCGTTGTCCTCGATGTGTAGCTCTTTGACCAGCCCGAAGTCGGCCAGCTTGGCGGTTCCTGCCGGAGAGCACAGGATGTTGTCGGGCTTGATGTCCCGGTGGATGATCCCGGCCTTGTGCGCTGCGTCTAGCGCGCTGCAGCACTGCATGATGGTCTGGGCTGCTTCCACCCAGGTCATGCGCCCCTTTTGCTTGATGAACGAGCCTGCCGAGCCAGGGTTCAGCAGCTCCATCGCGATGTAATAGGTATCGTGCTCGAAGCCGATGTCGTAGATCGCGATGATGTTGGGGTGATTGAGGCGTCCAGCGACCTGCGCTTCGTTGATGAAGCGCTCGACTGCGGTGGACTGCTGACGACGGGATTCCGTCAGGAACTTTACGGCGACGCGGCGGTTGAGCAGCGTGTCTTCCGCCTCATAGACCTGCGCCATTCCGCCGAGCCCAATCAGACGAGTCAGTCGGTACTTGCCGAAGCGCTGCCCGATGCGTGGGTCTTTTTCGTCACTCGTTTCTTTGGAGCGCTGATCTTGCTCTCGTGACGAAATCGCTTGGTTCTTACCGCTTCCCGATGGCGAGCCGGGACGTCCAAGTTCTCCGCTATCAGACGGCACGGAACCACCTTGGCGCAACGACATCGTTGAGCCTGGCGATGAGTCACCGGAACTGCCACCGCCCGGCGCCTCCCCTTGCCGCTCTGGGGTTCTACTCACCGCAACATGATCTGAGACTTTGCGCGCATTATCAAGAGCGCTCTACCGGATCAGCATGCGCCAGTCCGGGTCCGTTTCCGAAAACGGTCCTGCGCTGACGTTTTGCGTCAAACCTTCCCGCACAAACGACGTGTCGACCATGTAAAAAGGCTCGCCGGTTCGGTAGCTTATCTCTACCGTCACGGGGCCTTCGCTCAGCGCAGGGGGACACGGTACGGTGGTGCTCTCCGTATCGAATACACCCACCTGAATCGTCAGCTCACGTAGGTCGAGCTGCTCGCAGGACACATACACAGGACGGCACCCCGGCTCTTTGGCGGGATTACACGGCGTCGCCACCTGTGTCATGAGCTTGAGCGGATGGCCATTGACCGACGAACAGCCTGCGAAAACCAGCGACAGAATCGTTGCCCAGTGTGCTCGCATGCGACTTCTTACCATGATTTTCGCTGCGTCCAGCTTCGTTCCATGGAGCCGCAGCGTGGCGTCGGGTCTTTCGGCTGCACGGACTCCATCGCGAGGTGATTGCGAGCGGTGCCGACCGCGCGGTATGTCCTGCCGCATGAGCACGCAAGCGACTGCCCCGTCTTCGCCCTGGCTGCCCTTTCGCCTGGTCTACCTGATCCTCGTCTTAAACTTCGCGTTTCCTGCTGTGACCTATCTGTTTACGCCCGGCTTTGCGATCGATCAGTTTCAGCAGGTCGGTCAGGCGCTCGGCGATGGGCTGTATCCACTGCGTGCAAGCGAGCTGGGGCTGGTCTGGCGGGTGCTCGCGGCGGGCAACGTCATGACGCTGGCGTTTATGTGCGGGCTCATCCTGTGGGATGTCCGCAAGTACTACATCGTGCTTGTGCCGCTCGTGTTTCTGAAGGGCTTTAGCGCGATCTCCTACCTGGTCGTCTACTTTGTGGCGCTGCGTTACCGTGCGTTTCTGGCGGTCTTTGTGCTCGACAGTGTGTCGGCGTGGGCGATGGTCTACTTTGCCCGCGAAGCCCACCGGCGCTTGGCTGCGGCCTAGCGCCTGCGTGCGCTTCGGTAGCGATAGAAACTTTGTAACCTCTCATCCGATAATCGAAGTAGTTCGATTTTTGGCAGGGGTTATTACATGTCGTTCGTATCTTCTCTGGGGGACGCGCCAGGTCATCTGATGGGTGGCATGGGTGAGCTGGGCCAAGCCGCAGGCAGTCACTTCGGTGGGCTCATGCACGGTGCGGGCGACGTCATGGGCGGGTTTGCTCATGGCGCAGGCGATATGGCCAGCGGAGTCGGGCATGGCGTGATGGACGCAGCCCACGATGTCGCCGATGGCGCGCACCACGCATGGGAGGACGCCAGCCACGGTCACTTTGGTGCGGCACTGGGAGACCTCGCCGGTGGTGCCATGAATGGCATGATGCACGCCGGGTCAGACATCGGTCACGGGCTGATGGATGGACTGGGCCACATCGGCGGCGGCCTGATGCACGGCGCGCAGGACTTCATCGGTGGCGAAAAAGGCATGCTGTCGCATCTGCTTGCGGGCGGCAAAGAGCTAGGCAAGGGCATCTCGCCACTCGCCAAGGCGTTCAGCGTCGGCAAGGGCCTGTTTGGTGGTGCCAAGGGAGCCTGGGACCTGATGCACGGCAAGACTTCCTTCAAGGACTTTGAAAAGGTCGGCGAAGGCGGCCTCAAAGCGATGAAGGAGCTGTTTGGCGGCGACAAGGACAAAGACGGCAAAGAGGGCCAAGGCGGCGAAGGCGGTCACGGCAAAGAAGAGGAAAAAGACGGCGTCGACAAGGCCGTAGGCATGGCCAAGACCGGCGTTGGTGGACTCAAGAGCCTGATTTCGCTGCCGGAGAAGTTTTCGAACATCACCAACACCATCGGCAAGGTCATCACCGAAGGCGTTCCCGGCGCGGGCATGATCGAAAAGCTGTCGGGCGGTGTGCTGAAGGAATCGATGATCGCCGAAAAGGCTGGCTCGGTCCTCAAGCCCCTGCATGGCTTTTTGGAAAAGGGTGGCGAGAAGCTGCTCGCGGGTCCGCTCGGCAACCTGCTCGAAAAAGAAGCCGTCGCGGGTGGGTCCAAGATCGTCGGCAAGTACGCGGGCAAGATCCTGCCGGGCCTCAACATGGCCACCGCTGCGCTGTCGGCCTTCGAGAGCGGCAAGTCCGCCTACCAGTCTTTCAAGAAGGGCGACATCGGCGGTGCGGTGATCGAAGGCTTTCACACCCTCACCAACATTGCCGGTGGTCTGCCGATTCCGGGCGCTGGTCTCATCGGCCTTGGCGGTGATCTCGTCTCGGGCGCGGCGCACTGGCTCAAAGATGGCGGTGCCAAAAAGATCGGTGAGTTTGCCACGAGCGCAGTTTCGTCGGTCGGTGGGGCCATCGGCAGCGCCGTCAAAGCCGTCGGAGACAGCCCAGTCGGTCAGTTTGCCAAGGGCGCAGCCAAGACCGTTGGTAACATGGCTAGCGGCGCAGGGAAGGCGATTGGCAACCTGGCCTCGGGGGCGAAGAAGCTGTTTAGCGGCTGGTAATCCTGCATTCGGCCTCGCCGCGTCACGCAGTCTCCTCCCCCTGCGCACTTAACGGAGGCTGCTTATGTCTACACGTCCCATCGCTTGGCTTGTCCTGTGCGGGCTCTTTGGCTGCTCCCAAACAAACACCAGTGGCATGCTGTCGACCGTGACGCTGGTCGGCGCCGGGGATATCGCCATCTGCGGCGCGCTTCCCGCGTCTGACAGTACGGCGGCTCGGACTGCGGCCCTGGTTGCGCGAACTCCCGATGCGGCGGTCTTTACCCTCGGGGACAATGCGTACAGCAGTGGCTCTCTGGATGAATACCAGGGCTGCTACGACCCGACCTGGGGCGCGTTTCGGATCCGCACCTATCCATCCCCTGGCAACCACGAGTACGTGACCCCCGACGCGGAGGGCTACTTTACCTATTTCGGTGATCGCGCGGGGCCAGACCGTCGTGGCTACTACTCCTACGACCTGGGGAGCTGGCACATCGTCTCACTCAACAGCAACATCGACGCCGCGTTTGGCTCTGCCCAGGAACAGTGGCTACGCGCCGACCTCGCCAGCCACCGCGACAAGCGCTGCACGCTGGCCTACTGGCATCATCCTGTGTTTTCCAGCTCCTCTGCCCATGGCAACGACCCCAAGATGGCCGACCTGTGGCGCACCTTGCAGGAGTTTGGGGCCGACGTTGTCCTGTCGGGTCACGATCACGGCTACGAGCGCTTTGCACCGCAGGCCTTTGACGCAGCCCCCGACCCTCGCCACGGCATCCGCGAGTTCGTGGTCGGCACTGGCGGTGCCAGCCCGTATTCCTTCGCCGCGCCCCAGCCAAACAGTGAAGTCCGCATCGACAGCACCTTTGGCGTGATCCGCTTTGCGCTGCGCGATGGCTCGTATGAGTGGGAGTTTGTGCCCGATACCCCAACCGGACGCTGGGACACGGGTCAGGCGCTGTGTAACGACTGACCGACCTTCGCTGGGCGCGGGCTTATGGCGGGGCGATGTTTTTGAGGATCTTCACCGTCTCGATGCCTGCACCACGCGGATCGTACGCCGTATCGGCAATTCCCGAGATCACCCGCGTGATGTTGTGATCGACCGTGCCGGGCTTGGACCAGACGCTGACTGCCGGTGCGGTGATGTACGCCGAAAAGGCGTGATGCCCCGAGCCTGGACGCTCACCAATGAGATGAATGATGGCCACGGTTGCCGCTGGGTTGCTTCGACCCGCATAGAGCAGCTCGCCCAGGTGATAGCCAGCCCGTACCCGCCCGCTGCGCAGCAGCGCATGGTCAGGCGACACCTTGTAGCCCTGGCTGGTCAGCTCACTGCGCAGCGACTCCAGGTACGGCTGAAGGTGGTTCATGTCCGACAGCGCAGGCGAGCACAGGCCGTCTGAGATCACAATCTGCACGTTGTACTTTTCCCCGTGCCGCATTCGCATCGCAGCCACCGCGCTCTTTGACCCTTCATCGAGCGTCTCCCCACTCACCGGATGCCAGACGTAGTCCTTGCGATCGAGCGACTGGGTTCGGAGCGGCTCGACCATCGGTACCGACGCCACAAATGAATCGGTAAACTCCGTCCAGATGGCCTTGCGAGAGTCTTCGTACAGCGCGCGAATCTCGGCATCGAGCTTGGCTTCTAGGTTCCACGGCGCTTTTCCGTAGCCTTGGGCCAGCCACACGCCGCGATCCCTCACTTCTTTCATCTTCTGGTCCGCTTCGGCGTAGATCACCGCTTCGGTGCGCTTGTCGCCCTTGCGTCGCAGGTACTGCAAGTACACCCAGCGAGGGTCGCCAAACTTGTCGGTGGGCTTGCCCGTGCTGTCGATCACGCCGAGCTGCTGAAAGAACGCCCACATCCGGTCATCGACCTTGAGCCCAAACTTGTCGCGGATGCGGACATGGTCCTGAAAGGCCGTCGTCAAGTAGCCCAGCATCGGGTCATTCTTGGTCGGCAGCCCCATCAGATACGCCGGATTGGCGGGCATGATCTGGTCCAGGCAGTAGTCCAGGTCGTCGAGCGACACGTCCATGTGCAGCGTCGAGCAGACATCCAGACCAATCGTCAGCCCGTGCAGCTTGCCCATGACGATGTCTTCCAGGCAGCAGCGGACAAGCTGATCGCGGAAGCGGAAGACCTCCGGGCCGATAAAGCCCGCGACATCGTTTACGTGAACCCACGGAGCCACTGGCTTTCCGGCTTTGCGCTGCGCATCGGCGACACGCTGAGACAGCGCACGGGCAAAGCCGTACTTGCGCGACTCCAGGACCACCATGTCGACGCCGAAGTCCTGACCGTTGGTGAAGTCCGCGCCCTGGCCGGTTTCAAAATACAGGCCGTATCTGCCGGTGCGCTGGTCGGCGTACTTCAGCATCTTTTCGACCGACACATCGAAGGTGCCATTGGCTCCGTCCGTCCCCGCGATGCTCTGGAACCAGATGCCGGTGCGGTCGGGATACTTGCTCTCGACCTCGGCTTGCACGTCGATGTGCGCAAGGACGCAGTGCGGCAGCACCTCAAGCAGCCCGAAGGTCTCCAGCAGGTCATAGAGCATCCGCTCGATGCTGCCGACCGACTCGACCTCTGAGGACACCGGGTTACAGCCCAGCACCACGTCGCCGACTGCATACGAGAAGCCGTCAAACACCTGCCACTTGATGTCGTCTACGTTGTCGGTGGGTGAGTTCGGCTGAATCCGTGCGCCCATGTAGCCGCGACTGCCGACCTTGCTGCCGGGCAGCGGGTTCCAGATCTTCTGCGACAGCGCGACAAGCTCTGCGTTGGTCATCAGCTTGACCAAGCAGCCAATGACATCGCTGTGCAGGCCGACCATGATCTGTCGGATGTAGTCTTCGCTGGCCCCGAGCAGGTAGGACTTCAGAAAGCCGAGCGTCCAGCCCGCGCTGATCCGTCGTGCCGCAGGGTCCGTGGTCTGGCTGATCAGCGTGCCTTGCTGATCTGCCAGCAGCGGGCGGGCGGTCAGGTCCATGACCTTGGTGTTGGCAAGCAGGTGGCGCGCATTGCGTCGCGAGCCTTCATCCGCTGCCGCTACGCCAATCGCTTGGTCGCCTTCTTTGTAGTCGTTGGCGGCACCGATCAGCTGCCGATAGAGCGCTTCATCGAAGCGGCCCACCGTCCGGGTCATGTACCCAAAGACATCCTCTTCGGCGTAGACGTTGGGAATGAACACGCCCGGTGGGGGATTTTCGGACTTGCTACAGGACGGTAGCGCTGCGGTGGCGGCTCCTCCCAGCATCGCGGCCAGAAACGAACGGCGACGGAGACTGAACCAAGACGCGCTCTTCATCGGAGACTCCTTGCAGTCAAAGGTTGGTCAATTATCCAAACATTGAACGAACCCCCAAACCTTATTCCTGCGGGCAGTCTGGCCGCGTGGCGGACCGTGGGATCAGTCGCCGAGCGTGCAGAGCGTGCGGATGCTGCGCAGCCACGCCATCACAGCGCGCACTTTCGGCAGCCGCTGCTTGCTGTGATGCACCACCAGCCAGAAGTCTCGGCTGGGTATCGGCCCCAGGTCCACCGCGCCGACTTGACTGGGCGATACCTGCACAAGGCCTGCTTGCTTACCAGCCAGCCCTTGCGGCAGCACGGCGACCCCTAGACCCTGCGTGACCGCCAGGGCCAGCGACTCGATGTCTTCCAGCAGCAGCCGGGCCGGACGGTGCGCGAAGGCTCGCTCGGCATAGCGCTGCTCTGGAATCAGGGCCAGGGAGCCGCACAGACCCAGCCACGGCACCTCGGGATGCAGCGGCAGCTTGGACGCGACATAGAGCCCGTACGACTCGCTGTGGAGCTTTTGCCCGATCAGCTCTCCACGCTCTGGACGAAACACCCGCAGCGCCAGGTCCGCTTCGCCTGCCGCCAGGCTGCTTGTCCGGTTGTCCGCCAGGATGCGCAGGCGCAGGCTCGGATAGGCCGCATAAAACGAGGGCAGTGCCGGGGCCAACACCCAGCGCAGCAGCTCTCCCACGGTCGCTAGGGTCACTTCGCCGTGTAGCTGTGGGGTGTCATCCAGTGCCGCCTGGACGGCCAGCGCCGCATCGACCATGGGCCGCACCGCCCCGAGCAGTGCTTCCCCCTTTTCGGTCAGCCGCAGCGGGGCCTCTCGCAGCAGCAGTGGCGATCCCGCCCGCTCTTCCAGCTTGCCAAGCTGCCGACTGATCGTCGACTGGCTGACACCCAAGGCGCGGGCCGCAGCCGTCAGGCTTCCTAGGCGCGTCACCGCTTCAAACGTCCGAAGGAGATCCCACTGCATCGCCCGATCATCATGCAAAAGCGGATGACAGGTGTGCGACTTTGCGCATTGGCATCCGTTTTCGCAGCCGCTATTCAGGGTGAAGCCACTTCAGCCGGGCAGGAGTCGTTTATGCAGGTCCATCACATCCGTAGCGCCACCCTGGTTCTTTCCATCGGTCCGCACCACTTGCTGGTCGATCCCATGCTGTCCCCACCGGGGGCGATGCCCGGCTTCAAGATGTTTGGCGGCGGACGTCGCAACAACCCGCTTGTGCCACTGCCGGAAGGCACCTCCGCGCTGCTCGACAAGGTGACGGGCGTCATCATCACCCACGAGCATCCCGATCACCTGGATGCCGCCGGGATCGCCTGGATCAAGGAGCGCAAGCTGCCGGTGTGGGCCAGCCCAACCGATGTGCCGAGCCTGCGCCAAAAGGGCCTCAACGTAAGCGAGCTACGCTCGGGCGAGCTGGGCCTGTTGGTCGAGCACATTCCGTCGCGTCACGGACCTGGGCTCATCGGCTGGCTGATGGGCCCGGTGGCGGGCTTTTACCTGTCGTATCCCGGTGAGCCGAGCGTCTATATGACCTCGGATGCGGTGATGTGCGACAGCGTGCTGGATGCCCTTTCGCGACTGCGGCCCGAGCTGGTCATCGCACCGGCAGGATCCGCGAACTTTGGTGTCGGCCCAAGCATCCTGTTTTCCCAGGACGAGCTTCTGACCCTCATCCGCAAGGCCCCGCATGCCGTCCTGCTGAATCACCTGGAAGCGCTGGATCACTGCCCGACCACGCGCCGGGCCCTGCGCGAGCGGCTGACCACCGAAGGGCTTGGCGGCAAGGTCTTCATTCCCGAAGATGGCGAGACGCTGTCGTTTTCCCACAAGCCGGATGCTCCGCATGTGCAGCCTGGACCGGGGCCGGGATCGGTGCCGCGCCTGCAAAAGTGGGTCGCTTCGCGCATCGGCTGACGGATTCACCCTCGTGCATCCCCTCGTCATCCCGTCTTGTCAGGGTCTTTCCCCTTGTTAAACCCCACGCGCTGAGTCGGCCCAGGGTCTTCCCCCTTCTGAACTGGCCTGCCAACCAGATGGCGCAAGGTCGCGACCCTTCCCGACTGCCTATCCGACCAGGTGCAGGCAGGTCGCGCACCTTGCCAAGTGCCACGCGGACCAAGTGCCGCAAGGTCGCGACCCTGACGAAGTGGCCGTGACCCCAGCTTGGTCAGGGTCTTGACCCTTGGACGGCGGCTTGCGCGGGACTTCGCAGGCCGCTTGGGGATCGTCTTCACAGGTTTTGCACGATTTGTCCTTGGTCTTTCCTTCTTGCTGTCGCAGGCGCTCAAAAGTCGGTCGCTAGGCTTCTGTTCATCACGGCGGAACAGCCCGCGTGACGAAGGAGACCGCAATGAGACGACTGCTTGCCTTGCTTCAGATCCCGGCGCGCTACCACTTTGTGGGAAGCCTGCTCATCGTCCTGTTGGTGAGTTCGACCATCTCGAGCCAGATGACCGACCGCCGCAACTTTGCCAGCAGCGAGCTGTACAGCGATGTCATGGATCGCTGGGGCGCGCCGATTGTGCAGCCAGGCCCTTCTGTGCGCTTTGTGCCAAGTGGCGCGGTGTTCAATAGCCTGACTGCGCTGCCGCTTCAGTCCCAAGAAGTGACCGTGGACGCCGCGATGAACTACCGCAAGCGCGGCCTGGTCTACTTTTCGGGGTTCGACTTCACCTTCCAAGGCGACTACACCGCTGAAAACGACCAGGGACGCGACATCGACATCGCCTTTGTCTTTCCCATCAACATGGAAAAGAACAAGGTGCTCCTGTCCAACCTGGTCTTTACGGTGGACGGTCAGCCCAAAAAGGCCGAGCTAGAAAACGGCACCGACCGGCTGCTGTGGACGGGAAGGCTCAAGGCCGGGGCCAAGGTGGCGTTTCGGGTGGTGTTCCGGGGTCGTGGCCTGGATGCCTTTACCTACAGCCTCGATCCAGCATCCCCGGTTCGCAACCTGCGGCTCGCGATGCACATCAGTGGTGGTGCAAACTTCGACTACGCCGATGGGGTCGTGCCTGCGAGCGAAAGCCGAACCCAAGGCGATGAGGTCTGGCTGACCTGGAACTACCAGTCGCTGCAGTCGGGCATTCCGGTCGGCGTGATCCTGCCGTCTGAAAAGTCCTACGACAACTTGATTGCGACCATGGTTCGTCGCTGCTGGGCCCCGTTTCTGCTGTTCTTCGCAGGGCTTACCGCGCTGTGCATCTACTTTGGACGACCGCTGCGCATCTATGAGAGCTACCTGATTGCCGCCAGCTATGGACTGTTCTTCGTCCTGCTCGGCTACTTTGCCGCCTTCCTGAGCTTCTACGCGGCCTGGGCGCTGTCGCTCGGGATCTCGGGCGGACTGCTCCTGTTCTATCTGCGCTGGGTGCTGTCCCCGGCGGCAGTGCGCTACGTCCTGGGCCTGATTGTGTCGTCCCTGTGTGTTCCGACCGCTGCGGTGTTTTTGCAGGGCTACACCGGGCTTATCTACACGCTGGAGATCCTGGCGCTGCTCACCACCCTGATGGTGCTGACCACCCGTCCCACTGTCCGCGCGCTGATTGACCGCATGCTTGCCCCTGCGTCCGTGGAAGGAGAGTCCCATGCTGCGTAACATCGTGAGTCGCCGCTCGCTTGCTTGGCTGTGTGGTGTGCTTCTGCTGGGTTCTGTGGATGCGGGGAAGGCCAAGGCCGATGGCGGCCCTTCGGCGTCTGCCGGTTCGCCCACTGCGACGCTGCCGCTCAGTGAGGTGCTGCGCCTTTACAAAGAAAGCCAGGCCAAGGAAACGACCCAAGCAGCCAAGCCACCGCTGACCGCAAGCGTCGGCAAGCTGGAGCTATCGGGTCGTCTTTTGGAAAACGCCGTGGATGTCTCTGCACACGTCGAGCTGTCGGTGCTGGAGGCGGAGGGCTGGGTCACGGTGCGGCTTTTGCGCAAAGATGCCGCGATTCGCATCACCAAGCTGCCGACCGTGCAAAACGGGGTGCTGGCGGTGGTCGATGGGATGCTGTCGTTTATGACGGACAAGCCGGGGAGCTACTCGTTTGACTTCGGCTTCCTTTCGACCGCGCAAGGCAAGGGGACGCGTCGCACCGCCGAGGTGGTCTATCCGGCGGCGGCTCTCGCCCAGCTGCGGCTTCGCTTTGACGAAAACCTGTTCATCTTGGGAAACAGCGATCGCATCGAAGAAGGAGACGGCTACACCCTGTATCCCCAGTCGAATCGCTTCGAGGTCGTGTGGGATCGCCACCCCAAAGCAGCAGCTGTGACTCGCCAAGCAGCGGCGCGACCCCCGATTGAGCCGGTGGTGACGACCGCCAATGCCTCCGTGGTGTCTACGCTGGAAGGTCGTCGCATCTTCCGGGTACTGTATGCCCTTCAGTTTGAAGGGGCGCGCACCATCGACTTTGCGCTGCCGCCTCGGCAGAGCCTGGACAAGGTGTTCGTCAACGGCGCAAGCGTCCCGTTTCATGTCAAGGGCGGTACGCTGTCGCTGCCCGTGACCCCAGCGCGAACGGGTGATGAGTCGGCGCGGGTCGAGCTGGTCCTGTCTGAGCAGCAAGGCGGCTATGCACTGTCGGGGCGGCTGGACTACAGCTTCCCAGCAGCGTCTTGGAACGTAAACGATCTGTTCGTCACGCTGAGCCTGCCGCAGGTGTTCAACTATCAGTGGGAGGGCGGCAGCCTGGGCACCGTCGATTCCGGCAGTGAGGTGGAGTTTACCCAGCGCATTCCGACGCCGGGCAAGAGCATCCACCTGCACCAGCAGCTGCTATCGAGCGCAGCCACTGTGCGGGTCGCCTATACCGTAGACCTGACCGGCCAGTATTACCGTGGGGCTGCCGGGTCTGATCCGCAGGCGGCTCGGGTGGCGCCGTAGCGGGGTCTAGTTGACGACGGGATCTTTGCGGAAGGCTGGGACTGCCGACAGTCCCGCCACGCCAGAGACGGCGAGCAGGGAGTGCGAAAACGCCATCAGCAGCAAGGGGGAGGGAACGCCATGGTCGTCGAACAGGGTCAGCTCAAACGCGAGCGCTTCCGGGGGCAGGTCTTGGGTTCGCTCTTCGTCCAGTCGCAGGTCCCAGCTAACGGGCGGGTCCAGCTTGGCCAGCTGACACAGCGCCGCCGCAAAGGTCTTGAGGGACAGCGGGTCATCAAAGGTGAGCCCGATCACTGCGCAGTCGTCTCCTCGCTCGGGGTGTCCCTGGCAGGCGGCCATCGCCATCACACCGGGGAACTGATGCACCACTTCCACGAGCGGCTGGATGCCTTCGTCGATCTCTGGGTCGCTGCCAAACGCTTCCCGCTCCGCGCTCAGCCAGTTGGCCGAATAGAAGGTGCTGACCAGCTTTTCCGAGTCGGTTGGGGTCGCTTTGGTGCCCCAGGTCAGGTAGGTCGTTCCGTCGTCTCGCTGCCACACTTCCCAGCGCCGCATCTTGTCCGTGTCACTTTTGGTCATCACAAGTCCCAAGGTTCTACACCGTTTGGCGACCCAGCCCAAGGGTCATCGTGGCGGGGGAACAATAGGTGGCTGCGTCTGCAATTGTCGTCAAGCGTTGCCGGTGCGCACGGTAAGGTAAGCCCATGAGCCGAATCCTGGTGGTGGATGACGACGGGCACATCCGTGACGTGATGCGCTTTACGCTTCAGCAGGGCGGCTTTCAGGTGGTCGAGGCCAAAGACGGTGCAGAGGCGCTCAGCCAGTTTTCGGCAGGCGGGATCGACTTGGTCGTGCTCGACATCGTGATGCCGGAGTCCGATGGCCTAGAGGTCTGCCGCAAGATCCGGGCACAGAGCCGACTGCCGATCATCTTTGTGTCGAGCCGGGATGAAGAGCTAGACCGGGTGCTGGGCCTGGAGCTGGGGGCTGATGACTACTTGGTGAAGCCGTTTAGCCCGCGCGAACTGCTGGCGCGGGTCAAAGCGGTCCTGCGGCGGCTGTCGCCGGAGCCTGCGACCCCGGAAAAAGGGGCGATTCAGCGGCGCGGCGCGCTGGAGATGGATCTACACCGGCATCGCTGCACCTGGGTCGGTCAGGAAGTGGTGCTGACCGTGACTGAGTTTGCGCTGCTTCAGTCGCTCTTGCAGTCACCAGGGCGGGTCTTTTCGCGCAGCGAGCTGGTGGATCGTGCCTATGGACACGGACACGTCATCACCGAGCGGACCGTGGACAGCCACATTCGCCGGATTCGTCAGAAGCTCGGTGCCATCGGGGCGGACCCAATCGAGACAGTCTACGGCCTGGGCTACCGCTTGAAGGAGTCGCTGTGACGGTCCGAGGGCGCGGACTTCGCATCCACCTGCTCCTGCTTGGGGCCAATGCGTTTGTGCTGCTCGTGCCGCTGCTCGCGGTGATCGCGCTGCGGGTGTACGAAAACTATCTGGTGCGACAGACGGAGCGACAGCTGATCGCGCAGTCGATTGCGGTGGGCGAGATGTGGCGGGAGCTGTGGCTGCTTGAGCGGGGGATCGATCCGCTGGTTGCGGCGCCGCCGTTTCGTCAGCCGGGCAAAGAGAGCGCGGCGTTTATTCCGATTGAGCCGACCAGCAACCTGCGAAACGGGGTGCTGCCGCCTCAGCCCGAGCCGCTGCGGGTGGCCAAAGAGCTGGATACCCCAGAGCGTCGGGCAGGACGGAAGCTGTCGGCGATGCTCCAGCGGATGCAGGTCTACAACCTGAGTGCGGTGCGGGTGCTGGATGGGCAGGGCTGTGTGGTCGCGACGACGCGCAGTGAAGGCGGCCTGTGCATGGAGAGCCTGCCCGAGGTGGCGCGCGCGCTGTCCGGTCGCTATGGATCGGTGCTGCGGGAGCGAATCAGCGATGAGCCGCTGCCTCCGCTGTCCGATGTGCGAAGTCGTGGATCGGTGCGGCTGTTTACGGCGCTGCCGATCTTTTCCGATGGGCAGGTGGTGGCGGTGGTGCGGGCGTCGCGGACCAGCTTGGATGCTCGCACGTCGCTGTGGCACAACCGGCGCGGCTTGCTGGTGGGGCTGTCGGCGACGCTTTTGGCGGCGTTCGCGGTGAGCTTTGTGTTCGCGGCCCTGATTGTGAGGCCGCTGCGGGCGATTACACGAGCGGCGCAGCTGATTGCGCAGGGTGGATCGGCTGCGGCGCTGCCTGACAGGCCGTGGACGCCGAGCGAGATCCAGACGCTGTGGGCTGCGCTGGATGTCATGACCCGCAAGCTGCGGGATCGCGCCGACTACATTGCCGAGCTGGCGGCCAACGTCAGCCATGAGCTGAAGACCCCGATCACTGCGATTCGGGGGGCCGCCGAGCTTCTGCGCGATCAGTGGGAAGGCATGACGAGCGAGCAGCGCCAGAAGTTCGCCGACAACATTGATGCGGACGCGGCGCGGATGCAGCGGCTGGTGATGCGGCTGCTTCAGCTGGCCCAGATCGAAAACGCACCCGAGCCCACCGAGTCGGTGTCAGTGGTCGAGTTCTTTTCAGCGCTCCAGGATCGCTATGCGGGGGCGGAGTTTGTGATCGATAACCCGCCGCCTCGGATCTTGATCAGCGTTGACCACCTGCGCTCGGCGGTGGTGAACCTGCTGGAAAACGCGCTGCGCCATGGTGCGGGCAAGCCGGTGCAGGTGCGGGTGCTACGGGACCGCGACCGGCTGCGGATCGAGGTGCAGGATCAAGGTGCGGGGATTAGCGTCGCCAACCAGAGCAGGCTGTTTCAGCGCTTTTTTACCACCAGCCGAGACAGCGGTGGCACAGGCCTTGGGCTGGCGATCGTGCGGGCGGTGGCAGAGCGGTCCGGCGGAGAAGTGAGCTTTGTAACCGGACCGAGCGGGACGACCTTTACTCTGCTGCTTGCGTGCCGGTGCTAACCCGAATCGGCAGGTTGGCGATGTCGCGGAAGACCGGGTGGTTGCCGAACTCGGGCTCGCCAGCCAGCTCAATGTGGGGATAGCGGGTGAGGAACAGCTGGAGCGCGATGTCGGCTTCCATCCGTGCGAGCGAGGCGCCGATGCAGAAGTGCGGTCCGAACCCAAACCAGGGGCTGGCGTTGGTGCGGCGACGGACGTCAAAGACATCGGCATCGGGCAGAAACTCAGGATCGCGGAAGGCTGACAGCATGTTCAAGAACACCGGCTGGCCGCGGTGAATCTGGACGCCTTCGTAGACAAAGCTCTCGGTGGCAAAGCGGGGCAGTCCGGCGCCTCGGCCAAACGAGTTGTAGCGCAGCGTCTCATCGAAGGTCTGGCGGGCAAGCTGCGGATCGCTGCGAACCAGGGCGAGCTGGTCGGGGTGTCGCAGCAGCTCCATCACGGCGTAAGTGGTCAGGTGGACGGTGGTGTCGGATCCACCGGTGAGCAGCGCAGCGATGAGCGAGATCAGCTCGGCATCGCTTAGCTTGTCTTCGTTGTCACAGGCGGCGATGAGCTGGCTAAACAGGTCGCCTTCGATGGGATGGACCCGGCGGTCGGCGATGCACTCGCGGACCAGCGCCAGCCCGCGCGAGATCGCAGGCTGATACGACACAAACAGCTCCTGGGGCAGACCAGGAATGACCGTGGCGATCAGCGCATCGGCCAGGCCCAGGAACACCGACTCACTGCCGCTTGGGATGTTGAGCATCGCGGAGATGACCCGCACCGGATACTTCTGCGCGACATCCTTGAAGAAGTTGATGACGCCGTGCTGGGGCAGCTCGTCGAGCACCGAGGCGATGACCTGGGTGACTCGCTCGCGGTGGGCTTCGACGGCACGCGGTCCGAACAGCGGGTTAATCAGTCGTCGAATCCGCGCATGCGCTGCGTCACCAATCAGAAACAAGTCACTTTCCCGCAGGGAGACAAAGTCCGGGAAGGCGGCGCGCAGCTCAGGGGGAAAGCCTGCGCCGAGCATCGGATCGTGACCAAGACGCGGCTCTCGGTAGAGCGCCATCATGTCGCGAAAGCGGAAGAAGATGAAGCCCCGTACCGGCTCGTAGTAGTAGATCGGCTGTTCCTCGCGAAAGCGCTTGAGCGTGGGGAACGGATCTCGGTTAAACGCGGGGTCGTAGGGATTGAATACCAAGGGGGCGGCTGCTTGTTCTTGCATAGCCGGACATCATAGCCTAGCCGTCCACTGGTGGGACTGTCGTCGCTAAGTAGGTGAACTTGTTTGGAATTCTGTCGGCTGACTTAGTTGCGCAGCAAGCGACGGGTAACAAGCGGGATGGCGACCAGCAGGGCCAGGGTGGCAAGTGCCAGCAGGGCGCGCCAGGGCAGGGTGGGCTGCGGCGTGGGCGATGGTCTTTGGGCAAAGCGCACCGTGACCGAGCGGTCAGACACAAGCGAGCGCGGCGGGCCAAACTGACGAAACAAGGTCGGGACGTTGTCGGTAGGGGCCTGCTTGGGATCGGGCGCGGTCGTCGGGTTGCCGCTGCGGGTTTCCAGTAGCATCGTCTCTGGGCTGTCTTCGATGCGTAGCTCGACCTCTCCAACGGGCGGTAGGTCGGCGCGATCTTCATAGCGAAGCTGGTGCGCTTCCCCTGGGTCTGGCCAGGTGGCCTCGGCGGACAGCTCGACGGCGAAAGAGGTGGCGGGGGCGACCGGACGGCTCGGTGGCTGCTGGGTCTGGCGAAGGTGCAGCGTCAGCGGCTGACCATCGAGCTGGATGGTCAGGTCCTTTTCCACTGCGCGGCGCAGCTCGGCGTAGAGCGCGTCAAGCTCGGGCTGCGAGAGCTGGCCATCGCCGCTTGTGTCTGCCCGCGTGAGCAGCTGCGAAGCCGGAACTTCGCCCACCATCAGCGAGTAGTCGAGCAGCAGCTTGCCCGGCATCAGCACCAGTCGTCCGTAGCGGTTGATGGTCGAGAGCGCAAACTGCGGATGCGCGGACACGGTGGGCACCCAGAGCAGCAGCAGCAGAGCGAGTGACCAGCGAAGGCGCATGCCTGGCTCGTAACATGCTTTGCGCGGCCTCGGCAACCACGCGGGCTGACCGGGGCCAAGCGGGGGATTGGGACTTGCACCGGGTGTGCGGTTTGGCAAACGATGCGCAGCCATGAGTCGGCGAGCCGCTGCACCGTCCCGTTTTCCGTACGTCACGCTGCTTCGGCAGGTGCTTGGCGAGCCGCTGGTCCACTTTGCACTGCTCGGGAGCCTCTTGTGCGGCGCGTGGGGGCTGTGGCGGCCTTCGCCGGTCGAGCGGATCGTGATTCCCAAGGATCTGGTGGCTGCGCGTCAGGCGGCACTGACCCGGCGTGATGGCCGTCCACCCAGCGATTCGCTGTTGCAGGCCGCGCTGCAGGATGACGTCGATGGCGAGGTGCTGTTTCGCGAGGCGGTGCGGCGGCGGCTGGGGGAAGGCGACATCATCGTGCGGCGGCGGCTCATCCAGAAGATGGAGTATCTGGCCGAAGCGCTCCAGCCGAGGCCGGTGCCAAGTGATGCAGTGCTGCGTGAGTGGCTGGCCCAGCATGAGGCGCGCTATCGGCTGCCGGCTCGGGTGGCGCTGCGACAGGTCTTTGTCAGCCGAGATCGGCATCCGCGCGATTTGCAAGCGGTGGCGGAGTCGCTGCGGGGCTTGCTGGTGGCCCGGTCGAGTGAGCCTGAGGTGGCGGCGCGGACGCTGGGCGACCCGCATCCGCTGGGGATGGACCTGGCGCTACACAGCCAGAGCGAGCTTGTGCAGCTGTTTTCGGCGGAGCTGGCCGAGGCCGCGTTTCGGCTGGCAGAGGGGCAGTGGTCGATGCCCCTTCCGTCCGCGCATGGGCTGCATTTGATCTGGGTCACGGCGCGGCAGCCAGGGCAGCTTCCGCCGCTTGCACAGCTTAGCGAGCGGCTCCGACTGGACGTGGAGGAGTCGCAGCAGGTGCAGCGGCGTCGGCAAGCCCTGGACGCGCTGCGTCGGCGCTATCAGGTCGTCATCGAGCGAGCCGAGCGATGACTGCGCGCGGACTTCTGTGGCTGCTCGGGCTGTGGCTGTGCGCTGCGGGCGTGGCGAGGGCTCATACCTTTGTGCCGACGGTGATTTCCCTGCATGAGGTTGTGCCTGGACGGTTTGTACTCGATCTGGTTCCGCCGCCCGGAGTGCCGCTCGCGGAGTCGGCGCGGCTGCGTTATCCAGGGCACTGTCAGCTTCAGCTTGAGCCAAGCCCGCAGGCAGAGCGGGTGTCGGGCGTGCTCGACTGTGGTTCGCTGGGGCTGCGTGGTCAGCCGCTCGCGCTGTGGGACGTGTCTCATGGCGAAGCGATGGTGTCGATTCAGTTCCTGAACGGAGAGCCGCTGAGTGCGCTTCTCCACAAAGACCCGCTGCACATTCCCGTGCCTGCTGTGGCCACGCAACGCACCGCGCGCGAGACGCTGACGCGCTTTGTCCGGCTGGGGATCTCGCACATCTTGGCGGGGATCGACCACTTGCTGCTGCTGGCGGGGCTGCTGCTGCTGGCGCGAACGACCCAGGGTCTTTTGTGGACGGTGTCAGCCTTTACGGTGGGGCACAGTGTGACGCTGGTGCTGGCGACGATCGGCTGGGTGACACCGCCGTCTCAGCTGGTGGAAGCGCTGATTGCGCTGAGCGTGGTGTGTCTGGCGCGAGAGGTGGTCCGTTTGGCGAAGGCTCCGTCTTTGCCGCTGCACTGGCTGCGACATCCGGCGCTGATGGCGGTCTTGTTTGGGCTGCTGCACGGGCTGGGCTTTGCGTCGGCGCTGCGAGAAGTGGGCGTGCCAGCCGGGCAGCTGCCACTGTCGCTTCTGTCGTTCAACCTGGGGGTCGAGCTGGGTCAGCTTGGGTTTGTGCTGGCGCTGCTGTATCCGGTCCGCTGGCTGCATCGGGCCAGGCTGTTGCCGGTGATGGGATACCTGCTCGGATCGACTGCGGCGGCGTGGACGCTGGAGCGAGCCGGGCTGCTGTTTGGGAGCTTGTAGGCCATGTCGAGACACTGCTCGTTGCGACTGCTTCTGTTGCCGGTGGGCCTGCTTGCGGCGTCCTGTGCGGAGCCGCTTGCGGAGCCGGACGTGGTGTATGTCGAGCCGCGCGATCCGTGCGCCGCGCACAGCCCGCTGCGGCAGGCGTACTTTGGGGATCTGCATGTTCATACCAGCCTGTCGTTTGATGCCTATGCGTTCGACGTACGGGTGACGCCTGAGCAGGCCTATCGCTTTGCGCAAGGGGAGGAGATCGGGCTGCCGCCGCTCGATGCGATGGGGCAAGGGACGCGCAAGATTCGGCTGGGTAGGCCGCTCGACTTTGCGGCGGTGACGGATCACTCCGAGTTTTTGGGGGAAGTGCAGGCGTGCATCACACCGAGTGCGCAGGGCTACGGCTCGCTGACCTGTCAGCGCTATCGCCAGGGCGGCAACAGCGCGATCACCAACCTGGGCTTTCAGCTCGCGCTCGACAATCGGCAGCGGTTCGAGGACATCTGTCCACCCGATGGCAGCGGCTGTGCGGAGCTGATGTCGGCAACCTGGAGTCGGCTTCAGGCGGCGGCGCGAAGTGCCTACGACAAGAGCGCAAGCTGTCGCTTCACCAGCTTCGTCGCCTACGAGTATTCCAGCGCACCGGCTCTATCGACGATGCATCGCAACGTGATCTTCCGCAACGACCGGGTTCCGCTGCCGGTGACAAACTACGAAGAGCCAACGCCGCAGGGGCTGTGGCAGGCGCTGGATGCGGCGTGTCGGCATGCGCGGACGGGCTGTGATGTGCTGGCGATTCCGCACAACTCGAACGAGAGCAACGGCAAGATGTTCCGCATCGAGTATCCCGAGGGAGCGAGCCTCGATGAGCAGCGCAAGCTGGCGGAGCTGCGGCGGAGCATGGAGCCGCTGTTCGAGGTCTATCAGCACAAGGGGGATTCGGAGTGCCGCAATGGTCTGTCGGGTGTGCTGGGGGCACCGGATGAGCAGTGCGGGTTTGAAAAGACGCTGCGCAAGACGGTGCCGGACTGCGGCGAAGGGACGGGCAGCTCTGGCGTGGCGCGAACGGGCTGCGTGTCGCGGCGAGACTTTGTGCGCAATGCACTGGCCGAGGGGCTCAAAGAGCAGCAGCGCCTGGGGGTAAACCCGCTACAGCTTGGTCTGATTGCCAGCACCGACACCCACAACGGCAGCCCTGGCTATGTGGACGAGTCGCGCTTTGTCGGCCATCGCGGTCTCGACGATGACACGCCGGACAAGCAGCTGGGTCCAGGTGGGATCACGATTGGCGGGATGGAGTTTTCGCCCGGTGGACTTGTGGGCGTATGGGCGGAGGAGAACTCGCGACCGGCGCTGTTTGACGCGATGAAGCGGCGAGAGACGTTCGGGACGAGCGGGCCGCGCATCACGGTGCGCTTCTTTGGCGGCGCTGACCTGCCGAGCGGTCTGTGCAGCGACCCAAGCCTGGTGGAAACGGGCTATCAGCTTGGGGTTCCCATGGGTGGGACGCTGTCTGTGCCCAGTGGCAAAGCGCCGCGCTTTGTGGTGCAGGCGTTTCGCGATCCGGGCGAGGGGGCGCAGCGAGGCACGCCGCTGCAAGTGGTGCAGATCGTAAAGGGCACGCTGGTGGGTGGGGTGGCGCAGACGACGGTGTTTGACGTGGCCGGGGACCGGAAAAACGGTGCGTCGGTGGATGTCGCTACGTGTGTGCGCAGTGGGGAAGGGGCCGACAGCCTGTGCGGGACGTGGACGGACCCTTCGTTTGACCCGAGCCAGCCGGCGTTTTACTACGTGCGGGTGCTGGAAAACCCAAGCTGCCGCTGGAACAGCTACCTGTGTAACGCGCTGCCAGTGGGGTCGCGACCGGCTCCCTGTAGCGATCCAGATGTGCCAAGGACGATCCAAGAGCGAGCCTGGGCATCGCCGATCTACTACATCCCCGGCTCGTAGGCCGAAGCTAGCTGACCCGCATGCCGGGGGCTTCGCGACCCGTCGTGGCAACGTACTCGCTGTAGCTGCCGTTATAGATGTGCGGTCCTTTTGCGGTCAGCTCCAGGATGCGGGTGGCGACGGCACGTAGGAAGGCGCGGTCGTGGGATACAAACAGCACGGTGCCTTGATAGGTGCTGAGCGCTTTCATGAGCGCGCGCTTGGTCGCGATGTCGAGGTGGTTGGTCGGTTCGTCGAGCACGAGCAGGTTGGGCGCATCAAACAGCAGCTTGGCCAGCACCAGCCGTGACCGCTCCCCACCGGACAGCACGCGCACTGGCTTTTCGACATCGTCGCCATGGAAGCCAAACGCCCCGGCGAGGTTGCGCAGCACGCCAAGGCCGGTGGTGGGCGCGTGGGCCTGTAGCTCTTCGATCACGGTCGAGCTTCCGTCGAGCTGTTCCATCTGATGTTGGGCAAAGTAGCCCATGCTGACGGACGCGCCGACGGTGACTTCGCCGCTGTCTGGGGTGAGCACACCCGCGACCATCTTGAGCAGCGTGGTCTTGCCCGCTCCGTTTTCACCCATGACGGCCCAGCGCTCACCGCGACGGACCAGCATGCTGAGCCCTTGGTGGACCACGCGATCACCGTAGGCCTTGCGCAGCTCGCTGACCTTGACGACGTCATCACCGGATCGCGAGGGCTTGCGGAAGTCAAACTCGCGCTCGATGAGCCTTCGGGGTGGCTCCAGTCGCTCAATCTTGTCGAGCTTTTTGACGCGGCTCTGGACCTGCGCAGCCTTGGCGGCTTGGGCGCGGAAGCTCTCGATGAAGCGAATCTCTTTGGCGAGCATGGCTTGCTGACGCTCGTACTCGGCTTCGCGGCGAACGGCTTCTTGGGCGCGCATCTGCTCGTAGAAGTCGTAGTTGCCGGTGTAGCTGCGGACCTGACCGCCATCGATCTCGATGATCTTTTTGACGACGCGGTTCATCACGTCGCGATCGTGGCTGGTCATGACCACCGCGCCGGGATACGAGCGGAGAAACTCCTCTAGCCACAGGATCGACTCGATATCGAGGTAGTTGGTCGGCTCATCGAGCAGCAAGACATCGGGCTTGAGCAGCAGGATCTTGGCGAGCGCGACGCGCATCTTCCATCCGCCGGACAGGTTGCCGACATCGGCTGCGATCTGCTCAGCGGAAATGCCGAGTCCGGCCAAGATGGTGTGGGCGCGGGCTTCGACATCGTAGCCGCCTAGCTCCATGAACCGGGCTTGGACTTCGCCATACCGAGCGACGACCGCATCGAGATCGTCGCAGCCTTGGGCCATCTGCTCTTCGAGGATCTTCATGTCCTCTCCGAGCTGGGCGACTTCCCCCGCGCCAGCCACGGCTTCGCCAAGCACGCTGCGTCCACGCATGCCGGAGATGTCTTGGTTGAAGTAGCCCAGGGTCAGCTTGCGAGGCCGCTCGACTGAGCCTTCATCGGGCGACTCTTGGCCCATGATCAGGCGAAAGATGGTGGTCTTGCCTGCACCGTTGGGCCCGACCAGTCCGACGCGCTCGCCGGAGTTTATCTGGAACGATGCATCGACAAAGAGGATTTGGCCCCCATACTGCTTGGTGACGTTGGTCAGCGCGATCATGTCGGCGCGGGATGATGCCAGCAGGTCGGCGGCTGTATAGAACTTTTTGGCGGGGGACGTGCGGTCAGTCGGGCAGTTAGTCCGGCTTGCGCATAAAAGCGGCCAGTCGATCGATGGCGGCTTGGCAGTGCGGGAAGAACGGAGCCAACAGGTGCCAGTCGTGAATCATGTCTTGCGCTTCGTCGAGAGTCAGCTTCACTCCGGCTTCGCGGGCACGCTGGGCAAAGCGCATGACCTGGTCGTAGAGCATCTCGGCGGTTCCGACCTGCACCATGAGCGGTGGCAGTCCCGTCAGATCGGCGTAGAGCGGAGAGACAAGCGGGGCCTTGCCGTCGTGACCGCTCGGCAGGTAGTACTCTGCCCAGAGCTGCGGCTGACCGGGCTTCATCCAGTCGTAGGCCGCGTTGCGCTGAACCGATCCTTCGCTGTCCATGATGTCGACCCACGGACAGAGCAGCAGCGCGGCGCGTGGCTGGGGCAGTCCTAGCTCGCGGAGCTTGAGCAGCAGTGCCAGCGTCAGTCCGCCACCTGCGGAGTCGCCTCCGACGATGAGCCGGTCCGGTGCTTGCCCACTGCCCAGCAGGCCGCGATAGACCGCCAGGGCATCTTCGAGTGCGGCGGGGAACTTGTGCTCGGGGGCCAGTCGATAGTTGACGCCAAGTGTCGGGCCGCCGTGTGCGAGGGTGAGCCGTGCGGTCAGTCCGGCGTGGGTGTCTGTCGAGCCGATGCAGTAGCCGCCACCGTGGAGATACAGCAGCGTCTGGGCATCGCTCCGCACACTGGTGGTGGGCCGAAACCACTCGCAGCCGATGCCTGCGATGGTGGTGGGCTGACGGACGACCTGCTTGATGGCCGGGTCGAAGCTGGAGCTGCGATCCCAGCTCGCGCGGGCGGCTTGGATGGACAGCGCGCTCAGGCTCTCGGAGTTTACGCGCAGCGCTTCGACACACAGCTCAAACAGGGGCGACCAGCTGGGGAGCCGTGGCCCTTTGGTCAGTCGTCCGGTCGCTGTGATCTTGAGTGCGCGAAGAAAGGACAGAAGGAAGGTTGCGGGGGGAAGCTGCATCCTGAGCATCTTCCCATGCGGACGTACAGGTCGCTAGATGCCGCGCTGGGCGGTGGCCTTGGCGACGCGCTGGATGGCGACGACAAAGGCAGCGGTGCGCAGGTCGATGCGGTGGCTCTGGGCGGTGGCATACAGATCGGCGAAGGCGCGGCGCATGATGCGCTCTAGCTCGCTGCGGACGCGGCCTTCTTCCCAGTAGAACTGCTGGATGTTCTGGACCCACTCGAAGTAGCTGACGGTCACGCCGCCTGCGTTGGCGTAGATGTCGGGCAGGACCACGACACCGCGTGCGTGCAGCAGATCGTCCGCTTCCGGGGTCGTGGGACCGTTGGCTCCTTCGACGATCACCTTGCAGCGTAGGCGCAGGGCATTTTCAGCCGTGATGACACCACCGAGCGCGGCGGGAACCAGGACATCGCACTCCTGGAACAGCAGATCCTCGCGGGAGATGCTGGGCGCGCCGGTCCAGCCAGCCAGGACTTTGCGCTCTTTGACCCAGGCGAGTGCGGCGGGAATATGAATCCCTTCAGGGTCGTAATATGCGGCGGTGTGATCACCGATGGCGACGACCTTGCCTCCTCGCTCATGGAACAGGCGGGCCGAGTGGCTGCCGACGTTGCCGAAGCCCTGCACCACGAACGTCGAGTCCGAGATCTTGCGGTCTTGGGTGCGCAGGAACTCTTCGGTGGCGATCATGACACCGCGTCCGGTGGCTTCATCGCGACCGAGCGAGCCGAACATATCGACGGGCTTGCCGGTGACGACGCCAGGATGGAAGCCATGGAACTTGTTGTATTCGTCCATGAACCAGGCCATGACCTGCGCGTTGGTGTTTACGTCGGGCGCGGGGATGTCGACGTTGTCGCCGATGACCAAGTGGATGCCTTGGACAAAGCGACGGGTCAGTCGCTCTAGCTCATCGGTGGAAAGCTGCGAGGGATCGACGCTGATGCCGCCCTTGGCACCGCCAAACGGAATGCCGACCACCGCCGTCTTCCAGGTCATCAGCGACGCGAGGGCGCGCACTTCGTCGATATCGACTTCAGGGCTGTAGCGCAGACCGCCTTTGAACGGTCCGCGCGCGTTGTCGTGCTGGACGCGGTAGCCGACGAAGGTGCGGACGCGACCGTCATCCATGCGGATGGTGCACTCGACGCGCAGCTCGCGAAACGGGGTCATCAGCTGCTCAGCGGTGTCCGGGCTGAGCGAGAGGACTTGGGCGGCCTTGGTGAAGTATCGGTTGACGTTGGAAAATGCGTTCGACATCGGAAGCTCCAGCTGTGGGGCTGATGGGTGATGGCTGAAGGGTCGTGGGCCTCGGCTTTGCGCAGGGACATGACCCCAAAGAGGAGGCCATCTTACTACGGGCGGTGGCGCGTCATTGAGAAATTGTCGACGACGCAGTGCGTCGGAGCCGACGCTGAGGCCATGACCCGGTTTCTCCTGACAGAGATCGGATGGGACGCGCGGAAATGACGCTCTGCGACGCCAAGCTGCGTCAAGGATGGATGGTTCGGACGCTGGGAAACTGGAAGCGACTGGCTGCGTGCGTTATCCGCCCCCGGGATTGACGGGACAGGCGGCGAGGATGGCTTGGGCGCGGCTGTTCTGCGGACTGAGCTGGAGCACTTGTACAAGCAGCGCGCGGGCTTCGCTGCACAGCGCAAGCTTGGCGGCGCGGTCGGCTTCGGCCAGCAGCGAATCGAGGAATGGCTCCAGCACGGTCTGAATCTTGGTCGTGGCTTGCGTGCGCAGCGGGGAACCTGCCGAGATCTCTTCCGCCAGTGCGGTGGCTGCGGCGTAGTTGCGGCGAGAGATGGCTTGCTCGATCATCTCCAAGCGGAATCGATCGAGCTGGGCCTCTTCGGCGCGCTTGCGGCGGGCCATCAGCTGAGGGTCGCCGGGACTGCCGCGCAGCGCTTCATCGCACAAGATGATCGCGGTGGCGGCGTCGTGTGCGACCAAGGCTTTGTCGATCTCTGCCAGCTGGCCTGCGGAAGTGGTCGCACGCAGCAGCAGCAGCGGTGCTTTGTGCGTGGTGCCTCGGGCCTGGTTTTGCATCGTCAGCCGTGCGAGCAGCTGTGAGCCGATGCTTCCAACGGCTGCTCCTCCCAGCGCGACCGCGATGACCAAGCCACCAGTGCGGAGCCACGCGCGGTCCTTGGCGCTGATGGTCTCGATCCGCATGGTGCCGCTGGTTCGGGTCGCTTTGCGCGTGCTGCGGCTTTCTGGCATGGCTCCTTAGCGTATCACGACATGGCGAGGGCTTGGTCGTCGTGCGGCGGTAGGCTGGACGGAGCAGATGGCGCAGGCGTGGGACTTGCTGGCGGCGGTGTCGCAGGGGCTGGATGCGTCGATTACTCAGTGTGAGTCGGCTGAGTCGGCGCCGCGAATGGTTTTTGTTGACGAAGCGTCGGCTGGCGCAGTAGATCCTCTGACTGTCTCGCGGGAGTAACTCAGTGGTAGAGTGTTAGCTTCCCAAGCTGAAAGTCGCGGGTTCAAGTCCCGTCTCCCGCTCGCAAGCCACCGGTTCAGATTGAACGCGGTGGCTTTTTTGTATCGGCAGCAGGGCTACTGAACTTCGTGCGCGCCGATGTCTGAGGCGGGACCTTGTGGGCGCGTGCTGCCATCAAAGTCGGTCTGCACGGGGGTCTGCGTCACCTTGTCGACGCAGCAGTCTCGGTTCTTGGCGCTGTCGCGGACGAGGTGCAGATCGATGCTGGATGGATCGCCGACGGAGTTTACGAACTCGATGGCGGTCTTGTAGGTGCCACTCGCCGTCGATTTGTCATTGGTGACGACGCCATTTAGCATGCAGCCGGTGAGCTGCTGGTCGAGGCTGATGGTGCCGCTGCTGGCGCGCGCCAGGTTGTCAAAGACGATGGAGTATTCGACAAGCAGAGGGCTCGCGCCGCAGTCGATGCCGGGTGTGCCGCTGCTGGTCTGGGTGCCGTTTCCGTAGACGGTCAAAAAGCGCATGGTGCCGCTCGATCCGCCGCCGAAGGAGATGCCGGACACCGTGTTGCTCCAGATCATCAGGTTGGTGAGCGTGTACTGACTGCTGGTGAGCGACAGGCCGGTGCTCTTGTTCGAGTAGATCTGGCTGGCATCGGCGTGGACGGTGCAGCCACTGGCGCTCAGTCCGTCGCTGCCGCTGTCGTGAATGCGGACGCCGGACAGGGTCAGCTCGGCGCCGGTGTCGCAGGCAATGCCGCTGGTCTTGCCGGTGCCGCCTTGCAGATCGAGGTTGCGCAGCGAGAGCGCGAGCTTGCTCCCTCCACCGCTGACGGAGATGGCACTTTCGCCGCTCTGGCCTTCGATGCGCGTCTCGGTGGGACTGCTGCCGCCGCCTGCGATGGTCAAGCTGGATACGCCATCTGCGGCGGTGATCTTGAGTGCGGAGTAGGCCTTGGTGGACGGAATCACGCTGATGAGCGTCTTGCCACCTGCTGTTGCGGCCAGCACGGCGTCGCGCAAGGTGCAAAAGCCATCGTCGATGGTGCCCTTGTGATCGATGCCGGTGCAGGTTCCGTTCTTGTTATCGACGTACAGGACTTCGTTGACGGGGGCGCAGCTACCATCGGCGCTACAGAGCTTGCTCTGACAGTCCACCGAGCCCTTGCACGGGGTGCAGGCGTTGGCGCGGCAGGTTGGCCTCAGCGGATCTCGGCCTGCGCAGTCGCTGTTGGTTACGCAAGCGACGCAGGCTCCTTGCGGACCGCAGCGTGGCGTTGTGGGACGACCGTTTTTGCACGCGGTGTCGTCGGCTCCCATTGTGCAGGGACGGCAGGTTAGGGTGGCTGCGTCGCAGATGGGCGCACTGTCGAGCAAGCAGTTGGCAACGGTGCGGCAGCTACTGCTTTGATCCGACGTAGCGCTGCAGGAGAGCAGCCAAGAAAAGGGCAGAAGTGCCAAGGCCAAGCCGTGCCGCGTCCGGTGTAGGTCGGAAAGACTGCTCATCGTGGGGTCCTCACAGGTTGATCTCAAGACCAGCGCTTCCGTGTGGGATACCGAGCGTGTAGCTGCCTGCTGCGGTGGGGATGGCCAGACCCTGCTGTACGCCTTGGCACGCGGGGCTGGTTACGTCGTAGCCGCTCTGACGACACTCATCGGCCAGCTCGGGGCGGAAGCTCTGTCCGGCGTCGCTTGAAAACACCGTCCAGGTTGCCCCGACGCTTAGCAGCAGCGAGAGTCTTCGATGGAGCGCCACGCGTGCCGAAAGTGAAACGTCGAGCTTGTGTCCTTCCAAGTTGGATGGCGACACCGTGCCTGCTTCACTGCGTGGGCTCTCGTAGAGCAGCTCTTCACCCAAGGTAACCTGCTGAAAGTACTGTCTTAATCCCAATGTTACCGCGAATGAGGGGATCGCCGATAGCGGTCGTGTGTACAAGCTTGGCTGAAGCAGCCACCGCTCGACCTGAAACTCTTGGTTTTGGTGGCCGGGAATGAGCAGCCGGGCCCAGCTCGTTAGCTCGAGTGCGCGGGGACGGCGGCTGTTGGTGGTCTTGTCCACGCTGGGAGAGAGCGCAAAGCGGAGTCGGCCTCCCACGTAGATGATGTGCGGCATGCCCACGGTGAGTCGGGCGGCTCCGCAGCGTGGCGCGGCATCTTGATCCGTGATTTGTGCGCCGCTGCGATCGCCAGAGCAGCCGGTGCCGTCGTTCCAGCGCAGCTCGGATGGCTGTCCTTCGAGCGGCACGATGTCGCCCTGGTTGGTAAAGAGCGGGCTTGTGTACGACAGTCCGAGCCACAGCCGGTCGGTGAGCGCTTCGATGATGGCTCCGGCGGAAAAGCCGTAGCCGAGTCCACCGACGTCTAGCTCGACGGTGCTGCGATTGGTCCACTGCTCGCAGGGCCCGCCGCCGCAGCCCAAGGTGTCACGTCCCTGTGCGTCGCCATCGCGTAGAAACTGCGCGGCGTTGTGGGTGTAGCCAAAGTGAAAGCTGCCACCGAGAAGCAGCCAGCTCTTGAGCTTGAGCGCGACGATGATCGTGCCCCAGAGGCTGTAGCTGTGGTCATAGACGGCGTGATAGCGAGTCGAGAGCGACTCGATGGGCTGACCGCTGCCTCGGTAGTCGCTTAGGTCGAGCACGGGCGTCGAAAAGGCAAGACCGAGCGTCACTGAGTCGCTGCGCAGATCCCACGCGAGTCCGGCTTGCGCCTGCGGGTTGACCCAGCGGATCGTGGTGGGACTGGCTGGGCCTGCGCTCTGTCCGGGTCCGTAGCCGGCGGGCAGTGACGCGGCGCGCTGATATTGTCCAACGTAGCCGTAGGCACCGCCGGAAAACATGACCTGGCTGCCTGAGACGAGACGGATCGCCGCCGGATTATAAAACGCGGAGGACAAGTGTCCGTCGGCTGGCCCAGCCAAGACCAGATCCGCTGGACGCAGCGCAAGGTACGGATAGGCGAGCGCCGTCGCTGGCTGTCCAATGCCCAGCGCAACACCGAATACCATCACAGCTCGACGCAGCGTCACCGCGCCATGGTAGTTTTTGCTTCCTTGCGCAGCAAGTGTCTCGGGCACTTGGGTCCTTGGCTTGATGCATCGTGCGGCGCTCGCTGTCCCGTTGGGAGGAAAAACGAGCCGCGTGCACGTTTTTTGTTGCCAGGGACTTTCGTTATGATAGCTTCCCAATTGCCCCGTCGTTCAGCTGAAGCGTTCGCCCCCCCAAGCGCCAAGCTGCCCGCCGGGGCATTTTTTTTGCCTTTTGCTCTACTTGGGCTCTTTGCTGCGGTGAGTCGAGCGTGGGCGCGGCGGTTTGACGTCGGGATGTCGGCGGGAAGCGGCTGCATCGAGCCGATCATGAACGGCTGCAAGCAGCAGCTTTTTGTGAAGCAGCCCGAGCAGCACATCGACTTGAGCGACACCTTGACCGATGAGGCGGAGCATCTCGTCCCGACCGAGTCCTCGCAGGGCAGGGCTGTCGAACTGTTCGACTTCGCGGACGACCAAGACCCGCAGCGCTTCGACGTAACGCTGAAGATCGCCGATGGCAAAGCCCAGGTGATCGTTATAGCCAGAGCTGCGTAGGGCGCCGACGACCTCGGCAATGCGAGCATCTCGCTCGGCGTAGACGGTCGCACCATCTACTTTGATGGGCGTCATCAGTCCATAACGCGTCATGTCGTGAATGTCGGAGCTGGGCAGGCCGGAGCGTTCTTGGAGTCGCTGCTCAGAAATCGGCGGCTCGGCGTTGGTTGGATCGATGGCCTCATCGAGACGCTCACGCGCGGCGAGTCGAAGCTCTAGCTCATTGAGCGTAGCCATCGGTCCTGCTTCGGTCAGCAGCTCGGCGATCTCGCGCAAGGACAGACGCCAGCGGTTGCGTAGCTCGCGGATCACTTCGAGTCGGACCATGAAGGCGGCATCGTAGCGACCGACGGTACGCCCAGCGGTGCGCGGACGCGGCAGCAGACCTTCGCGGATGTAGAACTTGATGGTGGCGATCGGGACGCCACTGCGCTCTGCGACTTCAGAGATGGTCCACTCGGACGGCTGAGATTCCATGGCCTGGAGCGCAGAAGCCGGGGTGTGGCTCGAGCGGAGTGAAGGGCGACGCATGTTGGCTTCGTTGGTCATGGCAGACGCATCTTAGTGGGTGTAAGGCCGGATGATTGACAACGCGGTGCGGCAATTGGATAGTGAAGGTATCTGACTAGATAGTATCAGTATCCAGCGCGGAAGGAACGAACATGGCACAAGGACAGAACCATTATCTTGCCGACCTCCGAGAGATTCAGTTCGTGCTCTTCGAGCAATTCGGTCTCGGTGAGCTGCTGAAAAGCGCGCCGTTTACCGGAACGTTCGATGAAAGCGGCGTGGACATGGTTCTCGATGAGGCCTACCAGTTCGCGACGACGGTTGTCGGTCCGCTCAACGGCAGCGGTGACGCGGAAGGCTGCCGGATCGAAAACGGACAGGTGAAGACGCCGGCGGGCTTTCAAGAAGCGTGGAAGCGAGCGTATGACTCGGGGCTGCGACAGGTCTCGCTGAGCCCGGAGTGGGGCGGATCGGGCGCGCCGTCGCTGCTTGGAATGGCCGTCGAGGAGCTGGTGTCGGGTGCGAACACCTCGTTTGCGATGTATCCCGGTCTGTCGATCGGCGCGGCAGAGGTCATCGAGAAGTTCGGCACGCACGAGCAGAAGACGCAGTTTTTGCCCAAGCTGTATAGCGGTCAGTGGGCTGGAACGATGTGCCTGACGGAGCCGCAAGCGGGCTCTGACGTGGGATCGGCCCGGACGCGAGCGATCAAGCAAGACGATGGCTCATATCTCATCACCGGCACCAAGATCTTCATCTCGGCGGGTGATCACGATCTGACGGAGAACATCATTCACTTGGTGTTGGCGCGGACGGAAGGTGCGCCGGCGGGAACCAAGGGTCTGACGCTGTTTATCGTGCCGAAGTACAGCGTCGGGGCGGATGGCTCGGTGGGGGCGTCCAATGACGTGGCCGTCGGTGGCATCGAGCACAAGATGGGCATCCGTGCGTCGGCAACGGCGGTGCTAAACTTCGGTGAAGGCGGAACGTGCCGAGGCCAGATCGTTGGTGGTCCGTCGAGCGAGCATCAGGGCATGAAGCAGATGTTCATCCTGATGAACTTCGCGCGGATTGGCGTCGGCATTCAGAGCCTGGCGGTGGCGTCGACTGCGTACCTTAACGCACTGCGCTATACCAAAGAGCGGAAGCAGGGCAGCTCGATCAAGAACTTCAAAGATCCGAACGTGCCGCGTGTGCCGATCATCGAGCACCCGGATGTGCGTCGGATGCTGCTCGATATGAAGTCGCGGGTCGAAGGTCTGCGCTCGCTGATTGCGAAGCTGGCGAGTCATAACGATCGTGCGACGCTGGCTCAGCATGGCGGCGGGGACGGAAACGCGAGCTATCACCTGGGTCAGGTGGAGCTGCTGACTCCGCTCGTGAAGGCGTACGGCAGCGATCAGGCGTTCCGCATCTGTGAGACGGCGATTCAGACGCTCGGCGGTGTCGGTTACACGTCGGACTACGGCATTGAGCAGTACTGCCGCGACGCGAAGATCTTTTCGATCTACGAGGGAACCAACCACATTCAGGCGATGGATCTGGTCGGTCGCAAGCTCGGCATGGCGGGCGGAGCGAACCTGCAGGCGTATCTGTCAGACGTGACCAACTTCGTTTCGGCGCACAGTGAGCATCCGACGCTCGGCGCAGAGGTGAAGCTGCTGGGCGAGACGACGACGGCGCTTCAGGGAACGACGATGCGGCTTCTGTCGTGGTTCTACGGCGGACAGCTCGATCTGGTTCCGCTCGTCGCGAATCGCTATCTGGAGATGATGGCGGAAAACACGATCGCGTGGCTGCTACTCGACCAAGCGGTGCTGGCGGAAAAGAAGCTGGCAGAGCTTGGCGCGGACCATCCCGATCACTCGTTCTATCAGGGCAAGCGTCACGCGGCGCACTACTTCGCGCGCAACGTGCTGCCCGGCGTCATCGACAAGGCGAACTTGCTGGCGCGGGAAGACAAGAGCCCGATGGAAATCTCCGACGCTGCGTTTGCTCGAATCTAACGACGCAGGCTATTCGGTGAGGGTCGCGATGCCAGTGCGGCCCACACCGATGCCAAACACGCTGACTTCATAGCCCATCGGTGAGAGCTTGCTTTCGATGCCCGGCCCAATCAGGACGCCGATGGCATGGCTCTGCCCTTGGGTGACTTGAAGCTGCGAGAGCACGCCAGACGGAACGAGTCCTGCGCCTTTGCTTCCGTCGAACACGCACTCGATCAGCGAGCCTTGGCTGGTTCCCATGTCCTGGGTTAGCTCGACGCGGACCGTGCTTCCCGACGGAAGAGCGGACCACGACAGCGACAGATCCTGCCGCTTGCTAAGCACCCACATCAGGTCGATGCGCGCAGGGCTGGGCGTCTGAAGGGCAAACACCGGGCTTGGGATGCCAAGCGAGGTCTGCCACGCCGGAACGTCTTTGCCGACCGCGCTGACGCTGATGCTCTGGCCTCGCTGAAAGACCAGCGTCGATGTGCTGCGGTATTCACTGTAGGTTCCAAGCTGGCTCGGGCTGAGCACGACGTCTTCGTTGCCGCCTTTGATGCTGATGTCACCCGAGGAAGGAACGCCGGACAAGCTGCCGCAGCGATAGATCGAGCAGGTTCCGACTTGGCTGCGCGTGCAGACCGGACTTGCGGCGCTCGGATCGAAGAACAGCGCCATCGCCATCGACTGCTCGAAGGTGTCCAGACCCGATGTCACCGATGAGCTACCGATGCGAACCAGGCCAAGCTTGGGCGGCTGCGCGAGGTCGGGCATTGACTGCGGACCTTCTTCTACGGTCGCACAGCCCGAAACACAGATCGCGGCAAACAGCGTGGCGGAAATCAGTCGAAGCGATGTCATGGCGCGGACCTCTTACTGGGCTTGGAACAGTCGCTGCGCTTCGTCGTAGGTTTCGCGACTGCCGATATCGAGCCACATTCCCTCGATGCGATAGGTAAAGCACGGCAGTTGCGGATACAGCCACTCGACGAGACGTCCCGGCTGATCAGGATTTTTCCCTTCCGCCAGGTAGCGATGCAGCCACGGCAGCACGTCTTTGGGATAGTGATAGAGCGCGATCGCGGTGACGGTGCTGATGGGTTTTTGGGGCTTTTCTTCGAAGAAGGTGATTCGTCCTTCGTCGTCGAGCCCGAGGTTGTTGTACTTGCGGATCTGGGTCAGGTCGCCGACGTCGTAGACCCCGACGAGGACTCCGCGCTGCTTGGCGGTCGCAACGAAGCCTTCGAGCGTGCCGGAAAACAGGTTGTCTCCGGCGACAACGATCAGGTCATCGTCGATGTTGTGACTGCGCAGGACGTAGCCGATGTCGCCGATGGCTCCCAGTCGGTCTTCGTTGCTGGTGGTTCCGTCATCGACGATGTGGATGGTCTTGTTGGCGAACATGCCACCGTGCGAATCGGACCATGCGCGGAAGTTGGGCGCGTAGCGACGATTGGTGACGACGTAGATCGCGTCGATTTCAGGACACGCCGAAAACTTGTCGAGGACGTGATCGATCATCGGACGTCCTGCGACGGGAAGCAGCGGCTTGGCCTGGTTGTCGGTGAGCGGTCTTAAGCGGGTCGCGTAACCTGCCGCAAGGACGAGCAGCTTCATGACAGAAAGCGTCGCCCGACGGCGACAGCAGGTCAAGTGGGATAGCGGGAGAAGCGGTGTGATAGCGCGGCGTAGCTAGCGAAGCTGGACGAGGCTGAGCACGCCGACGTAGGCGTAGCCGATGAAGAACAGAAACAGGAACGGCAGCGACATCCAGTGACCGTTGTGCATCGCCAGGACGATGGCCAGTGCGAAGTACGCGGCAAAGCCGACCTCAATCGCGGGAACGATGGTCTTGTTGGCGCGATACTTCTTGCTGCGCCACGCTTCGATCTTGGCGACAACGCCGTGCTTCGGGGTGCGGACAAACTCGCCCGATTCACGCTGCATCAGCGCTTCAATGACGGCGCGGGTCTGGTTGATGCAAAGGCCAATGCCGAGCGACATCATGAGCGGCAGACGCTTGATGGTGCGCAGCCAGCCGCCGCGATCGATCTCACGCTGACTGGTGATGTAGAAGGCCGCAACCGACAGCGTGGTTCCGAAGAACAGCGGCAGGTCGATGAGCAGAACCTCGCGCAGACCGTGCGTGGTGCGAACGAGCAGGTTCGGCAAAAGCAGCAGCGACAGAAGAAGCAGCAGCGGATACGCGAAGTTGTTGGTCAGGTGAAAGAACGCTTCGGTCTTCACCGACAGCGGCGCATCGGATCGCAGGATCGTCGGCAGCAGCTTCTTGGCGACCTGAATCGAGCCCTTGGCCCAGCGGAACTGCTGGCTCTTGAAGCTGTTCATTTCGACGGGAAGCTCGGCGGGCGACACGACGTCGGGCAGGTAGACAAAGCGCCAGCCCTTGAGCTGCGCGCGGTACGAAAGATCCATGTCTTCCGTCAGCGTGTCGTGCTGCCAGCCACCCGCATCGCTGATCGCGGAACGTCGCCAGATGCCGCCGGTGCCGTTGAAGTTGAAGAAGCGACCCGAGCGATGACGCGCGGTGTGTTCGATGACGAAGTGACCATCGAGCATGAGCGCCTGGACTTCGGTGAGCGCCGAGTAGTCGCGGTTTAGGTGATCCCAGCGGACCTGAACCATCGCGACTTTGGGGTCGGAAAAGAAGTGAATCGTGCGCTCGAGGGTGTCCGGCTCAGGAATGAAGTCGGCATCGAAGACCAGCAGGAACTCGCCCTTGGCGGTCTTTAGGCCGTTTTCGAGCGCGCCCGCCTTGAAGCCAGTGCGGTCGGTGCGGTGAACGTAGGAGATCTCGATGCCTTGTGCGGCAATCTCGGCGACTTTGCGCTTGCACAGCTCTTGCGTCTCGTCGGTGCTGTCGTCGAGCACTTGGATCTCGAAGCGATCGCGCGGGTAACGAATCTGTGCCACTGCATCGAGCAGACGCTGCGCCACGTACATTTCGTTAAACAGCGGCAGCTGAACCGTGACCTTGGGCAGCTCGCGCATCTGACCGATGGGCTCGGGACGGTGATCGCGATAACGGTAATACAGGTACACCAGCTGCGACCGATGGAAGCCGTACACCGCCAGTCCGAGGAAGACGAGCAGGTACGCAATGATAAGGACCTGATTGTAGGCCGACAGCGACGCGGCGAAGAAACTTGAAAGTACCGACATGATGGTTTGAGTTTCCGTTTGCGAGCCAGACGCTCGCCATGCCGGTACTTTTGCGACAGCGTCAGGTCACGATTGTCACCAAATTGTAATTTTTCGTGTTTTTCTGTCGGTCCCTGTCGGGCTTTGTGCGGCGGAAAAGCCAATGAAATCGCGGGCTTGGCTCGTCGGTCTGCGCGAATGCGTGATGTCGCCCGTGCAAGGTGCTGCGATTTTGGACAATTTCTGCGGCGAATGCTGGGCTCGTCTTCGATAATGCCGAGTCATGAGCGCGCACACCGTGACCCGCAAAAATCGCTTTCTGGCTGCCTGCGCTGGAGAGCCCGTTGACACCGTTCCGATTTGGCTGATGCGACAGGCCGGGCGCTATCTGCCGGAATACCAAGCCACCCGTCAGAGGGCGGGAGATTTCTTGACGCTGTGCACCACGCCGGAATTGGCGGTGGAGGTGACGCTTCAACCAGTTCACCGTCTGGGCGTCGACGCAGCGATCTTGTTTTCGGACATTTTGCTGCCGCTGCGAGCGATGGGCATGCCGCTGTCGTTTACGGACGAAGGGCCTCGGCTTCAGCCGCTCGGGGACGAAGCGGCGATTGATGCACTGCGCGTGCTATCGCCCGACGAGCTTCCCGAAGTCCTGACCACGATTCGGCTGCTTCGTCGCGAGCTGTCCGACGTGGTGCCGCTGATTGGCTTTGCGGGCGCTCCGTTTACGCTGCTGACGTACGCTGTCGAAGGTCAGACGGGAAAGAGCTTCGTTCGTAGCAAAAAGCTGCTCTATTCGCAGCCGGAGCTTGCGCATCGACTGCTCGGCAAGATCGCGGACTCGCTGATTGCGCACCTGACGGGACAAGCGAAGGCGGGAGCGCAAGCGCTGCAGCTGTTTGACTCGTGGATTGGTGTGCTGTCGCCGGAAGACTATGCGGTCTTTGGTGCGCCGTACGTCGAAAAGGTGCTGACGGCGCTGCGACCGCTTGGCGTGCCGCTCATCTACTTTCCCCTCGGTGGCCTGTCGCTGCTGCCGCAAGTGGGCAAGCTGTCAGCGGACATCGTGTCGATCGACTGGCGGCAGTCGCTGTCGGTGGCCAAGCAGCAGCTTTCGTCGAATCAGGGTCTACAAGGCAACCTCGAGCCGCTGTTGCTACTCGGTCCGCTGGGGCAGCTGGAAGCGCGCGTCAAGCAGGTGCTGGCTTCGGCGCCTCGTCGTCGCTACATCTTCAACTTGGGGCACGGACTCACGCCGGAAATTCCGCCCGCTCACGTCGAGGCGCTGGTCGAGATGGTGCATCGCCTCGGGCAGTCGGTGGATTAGCTGTAGCGACGGATGAACAGCTCGCGTAGCGGCGTGTGGTTGCTGATGAGCGCGAGCGTCTCGTCGGCGTGTCCGATGCAGTAGCCGTTGCCGATGAGCATGTCGATGTCGCGGCTGATGCCTTCCGCTCCGAGCGCAGCGGCGGTAAAGCTCGTGGCCATCGAAAAGTAATAGACCGTTCCGCCCTGACGACAGCAGAGGATCGCGGCCATCTCGGCCCGAGGCGCACTGACGCAGCTTACGACCAGGTCGAACTCTCCGTCGCGACACGCAACATCTGCGACGGAAAGTGCATCGGCAGCATCGGCTGGCCAGATGTGATCGTAGATTCCGAGTGCGCTCCCTTCGGCCAGTGCTGTGGGATAGCTCTCGACACCGACGACAACTTCGGCTCCGGCTTGTTTGGCAGCGGCTCCGACGAGAAGACCTGACTTTCCACAGGCTCCCAGGACCAAGACTCGTCGCACACGCTTGCCCGGTCGCGTGTCTTGACACAGTCGTGTGACTTGCGGTGCCGCGCCAGCCACGTCGAGCGCAGACAACGCCACCGACTCAGGCAGATTGGCGGGCAGCCGGGCATAACATCCCGAGTCGAACAGGATCGCCGTTCCGACGATGCTGACCTGATGTGCGTGCAAGTTGACGCGGAGCACTTGCTCGATGTGAAGCGGCGTGAGCGACAGCGAGACCAGCGTCGCGATGCGATCACCAGGCTGAAGCGTCCGATGGTGCGCCGACAGCTTGGATCCGACGTGACGAACGCGTCCGAGCAGCATTCCGCCCGAGCCCGTCACTGGATTGTGCATTTTGCCGCGCTTTTCGACGGTATCGAGGATCTGTGTGCGAACACCTTGCTCGATGTCGCTCGACGAGCTGCGCGCAACCTCTTCCATCTGACGGAAGCTGGCTGCGTCGATGTTCAGTCGCTCGACGTCGATGCTGATCTCGTAGTCGTGACCGTCGCTGCGATTGGGACTGCTATCGACAGACCAAGCGGCTTGGGGGAGCACGCGAACTTCGTCGAGAACGCGATGAAGCCCGTAGCGAAAGTGCAGAGGAATGGACTCGGCAGTCATGGATGAAAACCTCGACAGAGCGCAGAGAGGAACACGTTACTCTAGCCGCTGAACCCGCCAGCGTCCTTCTTCGAGCAGGAGCACCGCTTCTTGGTCTTCGCCAAGTGGCAAGCGTGCGATGGTGTCTTCGACGATCAGCGGCTCTTCGCTGTGCTGTCTTAGACGTTCAACTTGCGCGGAAATCTTGGGCTCACTTGTAAACCGCTGCTTGAGCGCATCGACGGTGAGCTTGCTTTCCAACGACTTGGGCACAAAGCGCAGCAGCACGTCGAATCGCTGTCGGGAATATGCCAAGACAAACGATCGCAGCGCCTGTTGCGGCGTGTTTTGCGGATAAAAATCGAGCGGATTTTGAAAGAAGAGATACGGCGTCTCGGCTTCTTTTTTCGTCGCAGACACCTCTTTGCTCAGCCGCAGCGTCAGATCGCTTGTGAGCTTGGCGTCCGCCAGATACACCGTCGTCGGCTCTGCCGCGCGTAGCTCGTCGAGAAGCAGACGACTTTGCCCCGGCTGTTCTTCCAGCAGCTTGATGAAACAGGCTCGACTACAGCGCGTGCGAAAGTCGAGGCTCAGCCTCGAGTACGCCGCGTCTATGTCGCCGCTGGTGGTGTCGTGCAAGAAGCTGCTCAGCGTCTGTTTCGGATTCCTGCTCGACGGACCACAGGCCGTCATCGTCGCAAGGATCAACAGCGCGAGCACCTTCACTGCTTGTCTCCGTCGCTGGTAGAGACAATGAGCCGATACGGTGCGTCGAAGCAGGTGCGACGATCGCGGCTGCTTACTTTGAGCACGACCTCGCCGCTGGTGGTGATGGTCTGCTCCGTTTGTTTGCCGTCGCTGCCTTTGGCTGCTTCGTCTTTTTTGCCGCGACCGTCGTCTTTGCCCTTGGCTTTGCCGTCGCTGGGCTTGGCTTCACTGCGGACGACATCGAGGCTGGCTGTGCAGTCTCCACCGGGGAGCTGAAGCTTGGCCTGATACGTCAGCGTCTGTCCGTCGGTGGCGCCTATGCGATAACAGTCGACATCTTGCGGCCATAGAAAGCCTGCGATCTCGGCAGTTCCCGACGACAACGTGAGCGCATTGGCTTGCGCTGGGCAGGCATCGTTGGGTTCCGCTTCGGCATCTTCCAGTGGTGCTTCGACGAGCGTCCGCAAGTGATAGCGAGCTTCTCCGGGCGCTTTGGCAAAGCTCTGTCCTCGGACAGCGACGAAGACCCGCGCACTTCCAGCAGGCAGTGTGACGTTGCGAAGCTGTAGCTCTTCTTTTCCCTTACTGGCTTGTACGTCGAGAACGAGCTTTGGCGCTTGGGTTGATCCGTCGCTGCCTGAACCTGCTGGTTCCACAAGGATGCGAACGGCTGGCTGCACCGACGGAGTGCTGAGCGTCAGACGCAGAATCGCCGACTGTCGCAGCCCTTCGCTGTCGGGGGTCGCTTTTCGTCCCGGTGCCGTCGGTAGCTGGATCACAAAGAAGTCTTCGTCTCGTCTCGTCGACAGCGTGCCGGATGCATCGCTTCCGAGCATCGGCGTGGCCTGCGCGAGGCTGTCGTTCGGCTCAAACTCACTGTCAGGCGCTGCGGGCAGCGAAGAAACGGAGAGCTGATAGGCTCCGAGCGTCGGTTCGTGGGCTGCTTCGGGCTTCACTCGGCCTCGGACGCGAACATAGAGCGGCTGCCCAGGACGGAGGGTCAGTCCCCACAGTCGCTCGCCTTCGCCCAGCTTGCGCTCATCGATGGTTCCGAGTGACTCGCCGCTTTCCGAGAACAGCTCCAGCGACAGATCGGGCGCACCACTTGCGTCAATGCGCAGCGTCTGTGCCGTTGGAAGGGCAGGCCAGATGAAGAAGTCGTCGTCACCGCGTCCAGCTCCTTGCGAGGTCGGAGCCAGCAGCGAGCCTCGTAGCACTTTTTGCGGATCGAGCCGCTGCGCGTGCTCTCGATCGTCGTTCGGTTCGGTCTCTGCAAGCGGAGCCAGCTGTGAAGTCGGGTTCGCGAGCTGTTTGGCCGCGACATCGATGACTTGCACCGATGGGCCTAGATCTTTCGATACCGGCAGCGGCTTGCGGGGATTGCAAGCCCACAGCCCGAACACCGCAATGAGTAGAAGCGATCGGCGCGACATATCCAGCGAGTGTTGCCTAAGCGGGGGAAAAGCGGCAGTACGGATGACTAGCTGTCGGATTCGGCGCTCGCTTCACCTTCTTGCGCCAAGGCGGAAGGCAGCGTTGCCATGAACTCGGCTTCCGAGACCAGCTGTCCTGCGACATGGACTTCGCCTCGGAACTTCCAAATGCGACCACGGCCCCGCAGCAGCGATGTCGTCAGCACCAGCTGATCGCCTGGCACCACCGGCTTGCGGAAGCGCGCTTTGTCCATGCTGACCAGATAGAACGCCTGCTCGCCGGCTTGTTTGCCCAGCTTGAGACAGGCATGCACAGCCGCCGTCTGCGCCATCGCTTCCAGAATCAGCACGCCGGGCATCACCGGGTGTCCGGGAAAGTGACCCACGAAAAACGGCTCGTTGATGGTCACGTTCTTGATGGCGCGGCAGGTCTCGCCGCCGAACTCAGTCACCCGATCGATGAGCAAGAACGGATAGCGGTGCGGCAAAAGCCGCATGATCGCCGTGACATCCAGCGGCAGTGCAGGGCCTTCGCTCACGACTACTTGCTCCCAGGGGCTGGCGCGGCGGGGGCCGGGGCCTTCATTTCGTTTACCTTGCGGATGACTTCGTTCGTGATGTCCATCGGGCTCTGCTGCGGCCACAGCACCACATCGCTGCGCAGCACCATCGCGAAGTTGTCGCGGCGAGCCAGTCCGTCGATCGCGCGAACGACCTTCTCTTGCAGCGGCTGAAGCACCTTGGCTTCCTTCTGGCCGATGTCCTGCTGCGCGCGCTGCAGCGCTTCTTGAAGCTGCATCACCTTCTGCTGAAGCTCTTCCCGCTTTTTCTGCGCGGCGGCGGGCTGAAGCACCGACTGCTGCTTGAGGAAGTCCTCTTCCAGCTTCTTGAGCTCATCCTGCTTCGACAGCAGCTCTTTTTGCTTGCGGTCGGCTTCGGCCTTGAGGCTTCCGATGCTCGCCTTGCCTTCGTTGGTTTCTTCGATGGCGCGACGGATATCAACAATCGCAATCTTCTGCTGCGCATGAGCCACGGCTCCCGACAGCATCACCGCACCCGCTACGCTCAGACCCAACGTCCATTGCACGGCTCGATTTAACATCTCGTAAGACTCCTGTTTCTTGGTGGTGAAAGGTTGTGCGCAGGTTGCAAGACGCAAGATGGCGTACCGCGCATTCATTAGAAGAAGTTGCCGATGGTGAACTCGAAGACCAGCGGATCTTCACCGGGCTGCGGATTCAGGGGGATGCCCCACTCGAAGCGAAGCGGACCAATCGGCGAGAACCAACGGAAGCCAAAGCCGACGGAGTAGCGCAGGTTTTGGAACGTTGGATAGTGAACACAGGGGTTGAACACCTCGGGAAGGGCTGACGTCGCCGTCGCGCTCGTGCAGTACTTCGCTTCGAGGTTATAGCCGTTGCCCATATCAAAGAACACCACGCCTTTGATCTGGACAGCCGGGATGATCATGAACTCGATTTCGCTGTTCAGGATGAGCTGCCAGTTGGCACCGACGCTGAACTGGGTGAGATACGAGCCGGGCTCCAGCGCGCTTTGAATCTGAATCCGTGGTCCCAGCGAGTACAAACGATAGCCACGAATGCTCTGGATGCCACCGAGGAAGTATCGCTCGTAGATGGGCACGCCTTCCGCTCGACGAGAGAAGACCAGGCCGCTTTCCGCGTTCAGACGGAAAATGAACGGACCCCAAATCGGACGATAGAAGCGCGCATAGCCCGAGACGCGGATGTAGTCGATTTCCGACGCGAGATAGCGATCCGCGACCTCGACCGACAGAAGGTGAAACATGCCCTTCGTCGGGAACATGCGGTCATTGCGGGAATCAAACTGCGTCCACAGCCGAACCGAAGACGACCAGCCGCGACGATACAGGTTGGCGAGCGTTCCACCCGCAATCGACTGAACCTGCCCGAAGCCCGAGATCGACAGACCTTGGCTGTTCTGACCGATCGAGACCCACTCCAGCTTGTACGTTCCGAGCAGTCGGAAGTAATCGCCGAACAGGTAACCCCACGTCAGGTCTCCACCGCGCGTCGTCCGATTGAAGTTCGGATAGTAGAGCAGCTGGTTATAGCCCGAAAACGAGAAGGTGACGTTCGAGTCGAGGAAGTACGGATCGATGTAGTTTATCGAAAACAGCTGCCGCAGCGACGAGAGCTGCGCCGACAGCCGCAGCGAGGTGCCTCGACCGAACAGGTTGTTTTGCGCGATCTGCGCCTGCGCGATGAAGTTTTCGACCGACGAAAAGCCCGCACCAATCTGGAAGGTTCCCGTCGGACGCTCGGTCACTTCGATGTTGACTTCGAGCCGCTCGTCGGTGGTCCCTCGCTTGGTCGAGATCTCGACCTTTTCAAAGAAGCCCAGCGCTTGCACACGGTTCTTCGAAAACTCGACGAGCGCTTCCGAGTACAGCTCACCTTCAAAGATCTTCAGCTCGCGACGGATGACCTTGTCGCGCGTCTTGGTGTTGCCTCGGACGTTGATGCGCTCGAAGTAGACCTTTTTGCCCTGCTGAAGATCGAAGGTCAGGTCGACGATCTTCTTTTCCGCATCAATCTGGGTGAGCGGCGTCACGTTGACGTTCGCGTAGCCCCGATTTTTGTAGAAGTTGTTGATGTTCTGGATGTCCTGACCGAGCTTCGAGCGATTGAACTGGTCGCCGGGACGAACCTTCAGTCCGCGCAGCATCTCGTCTTTCGGGATGAGCAGCTCTCCCTGAAAGTCCAGCTTGCCGAGCTTGTAGATGTCGCCTTCCTCGATGGGAATCGAGATATACAAAAAGCGCTTGTCGGGGGACATCTCGACCGTCGGCTTGCCGATCTTCACCGTCACGTAGCCGTGGTCGTAGTAGTACGCGGTCAGCAGCAGCACATCGCGCTCGAACGCGTCTTCTTTGTACGTACCAGCCGACGTCAGAAACGACAGCCAGTTGCCTTCTTGGGTCGCCATCACCGAGCGAAGCTCTTCGTCGCTGGCGTGACGATTGCCCAGGAACGTGATCTTGCGAACCTCGACCTTGGCGTGCTCGTCGACGATGAAGTAGACATCAAGCTGCGTTGCCGAGTGAATCTTGATCTCGGACTTGACGTCGGCGAGGTAGTAGCCTTTTTCGACGTACAGGTCGTGGATCTTTTCGACGTTGCGCTTGATCTTCGCCGGGTCGTAGATGGTGTCTTTTTTCAGGTCGAGGATCTCGTTGATCTTGTCGAGCCCTACTTCGCTGTTGCCCGAGACGTAGATCTTGCGCAGCGAGCGCTTTTCGCGAACTACGTAGTTCAGCAGGATTCCGCCCGAGTCGCCTTCTTCCCACTCGATGCGCACATCGTCGAACGAGCGCATCTTCCACAGCGTCTTGAGGTCTTCTTGAATCGTCTCTAGCTTGAGCGGCTGACCTTCTTCAGCGGGCTTTACACCAAAGCGTTCTTCCGTCGACAGAGCGCGCTGCATCGCTGCGGCTTCGACTTTGACATTGCCTCGAAAGCCGATCTTTTCAATGCGGCGACCAATCGGAATGTCACCGTCTGCGCGGGCGGTGACGCTGCTGAGCATCAGCCCGAGAAAGCACGCGAGAAGTAGCCAGTACGATCGCTTCAAACGGCACCTTCCTGTGCGGCTGAACTGCGGAGTTGTGATTCGTCATCGGTGAGGATGCGACCATCGGCCATGTGTACACGCCGAGGCATGCGCGCCGCCAGATCTTCGTTGTGCGTGACGACGATCATGGTCATGCCTCGCTCTCGGTTGAGCTCGACCACCAGCTCGTGGATGGCTGCGCCGGTGCGCGCGTCCAAGTTGCCGGTCGGTTCGTCGGCGAGGAGCAGTCTCGGTTCCATGACCAGCGCTCTGGCCAGGGCGACGCGCTGCTGTTCGCCGCCGGACAGCTCACCGGGACGGTGCTGAAGCCGGTGTCCAAGTCCCACTCGCTTGAGCAGCTCTGTCGCGCGCTGTTCGGCCACGCTGCGCTCGATCCCAGCGATGAGACCTGGCATTGCTGCATTTTCGACAGCCGAAAACTCCGGCAACAGGTGATGGAACTGAAAGACAAAGCCGATGGTGTGATTGCGAAATGCTGCAAGTGCCGTTGGAGTCAGCGACGTAACGTCGGACCCATCGATGACGACCTTGCCGGAAGACGCAATGTCCAGCGTGCCGAGTACATGAAGGAACGTGGACTTGCCTGCTCCCGAGGCTCCGACCACGGCGACCATCTCTCCGGCTTTGATCGAGAGATCGATCCCTTTGAGGACCTCGATCGGACGACCGCCGAATGCAAAGGCCTTTCGTAAAGCAATAATCTCAACGGGTGCGCCGGGCATGGTATTGGCGAGGGCAGGGAGCGTACTTATCTAGTCGTGGCATGTCAAATGGCCCGTCGCGCTGTTTGCGTTTCGTTCGCTGTCAGTCGGGGCCTGTGACCAAATGAGCCGTCTCATCGATTGTGATTCGGAAGTTGGCGAGCGAACCTTGACGATTGCGCCGTGTGGAATTCAAACTGAAGGTATCGGCCACGACGGCTGAAAAAGAAGTGGGCGATGCTAGAGCCCTGGATCATCGAACAGATTCGAAAGCGGGAAGAAGAAGATCGGCGGCGACGTGAACAGCAGCCGATCCTTCGAATTCCCGACTATCCACCGCCGCGTGATAGCAGCGACGAAGATCGTGAAGATCATGACGGCCCCGGTGGTGAGCGTGGCGTCGTGATCATCAGCCTGTAGCCTGGGCTGACTATCGCTGTGCGAGCAGCTTGTAGGCTTCGGCAAGCGCTGCGGCGTAGACGATTTTTCGCGGGGTGTGGTGGGTCGCAGCGGCGGCGCGAACCGACTCAAACTCGGGCGCGACATTGAGCACGCTGCGGGTCTCGGGATCTCGTCCCAGCTTGACGTCAATGGATCCAAACGCGGTCGTCACCGACGCAATCTCTCGATCGAGCATCACGCGGGAGACCCGATGAAAGCGCAGCCCGATCGTCGATGTCTCGGCGAGGATGTGCTGGATCACGGCGCTTCGCTTGTCGTCATCGACCAAGGCTGACAGCAGCAGGCCGGGGCGACCCTTCTTCATCAGCGTCTGCGAAAGCCAGGCATCGCGCGCTCCGAGAGACAGCAGCGAGTCCAGGATCGGCGGCACAAGCTGGGGATTCATGTCGTCGATGTTGGCGGAAACTTCCCACAGCGATGCGCCATCTTGGGCCGTGTCCGTCGGCGCGCTGGGACTTGCCAGCGGATGTGACGCGGACTGCTCTTGTCCGGCGAAGATGCGAAGGATGTTGGGGCGATCGGGAAGCTCTCGGGTTCCGGCGCCGTGTCCCGTGGCCACGATGCGCATGGCGGGCATCGGTCCGTAGGACTCCGCGTGAGTGGCGACGATGAGCGCTCCGGTGGGCGTGGTCAGCTCTCCGAGGAGATCGCCGGCTTCCACCTGCGCACCTTTGAGCAGTGCTGCCGTGGCTGGTGCGGGAACAGGAAGCAGCCCGTGTGCGGTGCGAACGCGACCCGTGCCGAGCGGAACGGTTCGACAGACAATCCGGCGTGGACTGATCCAGCTGAGCGCGGCGGCGACTCCGACGATGTCGACGATGGAATCGAGCGCACCGACTTCGTGAAACATGACTTCCGACGGACTGACTCCGTGCATGGCGGCTTCGACGACCGCGAGCCGATCGAACATTCGCAGTGCGCGCGCTTTTACGTCGGCAAGCAGCGGCGCTGAGACGATCATGCGACGAATCTCGGCATAGTGCGTGTGCGGATGCGCGTCGTGATGAGGGTCGTGCGCGTCATGACGAGGCTCGTGCGCGTCATGACGATGGTCGTGCATTTCATGACGAGGCTCGTGCATGTCATG
>ERZ724514.33-NODE-33-length-50929-cov-9.606223_pt1 | contig 50929 bp, 42 predicted proteins | sample MGYA00376047_ERZ724514 | MGnify/ENA primary metagenome ERZ724514 (study PRJEB28724, sample SAMN07190883) | activated sludge metagenome | isolation source: activated sludge of sewage treatment plant in Hong Hong | place: Hong Kong | collected 2016-03-17 ...
AATGGCTTGGGTAACGACAGTGGGGAGTTGGGGCACAATGTAATGGACCACCATTTCAGACTGGGTGCCAATGGCTTTGACGACGAATTTTCAGATAAATATTATAAAGGCAGAAGGCCAAACGGCATCTATGTGCCCCGTTTCCAAAATCTGGATAAATCATCCAAAAGGAATTATTTAAGGGGCTTTGGTTACCAGGGAGGAGGATCTGTAGAAAACTGGGCCCGTATGATCAAAGAAGCTGATTTTGGAACAGCCTTTAAAGCAGCCATGGCCCAACCCGGAAGATGGAGTGTAGGTTTGATGGGATTTGGAGAATGTTTGCCTTATCATGAAAACAAAATCTCACTCAACAAAGACAAGTTGGATAAATATGGACTTCCTACCCTCACCATGGATGCTGAGTGGAAAGAAAACGAAAAAGAGATGCGTAAAGACATGATGGCAGCTGCAGAAGAAATGTTGAATGCGGCCGGTTTCAAGGATGTAAAAACCTACGATGCGGGTTGTAATCCGGGCCTGGGTATACATGAAATGGGCACTGCCAGAATGGGAAGAGATCCAAAGACCTCTGTATTGAATGGCAACAATCAGCTACACAGCGTAAAAAATGTATTTGCCACCGATGGATCCTTTATGACTTCTGCCTCTTGTGTCAATCCATCACTTACCTATATGGCATTTACAGCCAGAGCCGCCAATTTTGCGGTCGAAGAACTTAAAAAAGGAAACCTGTAATCATCATAAAAAAGAGTAACATGTCAAATTCAAATACAATAGACAGAAGAGAAGTTTTAAAGACATTGACCCTGATCACAGGATATACACTCACAGCTGGCGCGGCTTCTGCCTTTCTTGCCGGGTGTAAGAGCGAAGGTGTTGCTGCCAGTACCACCGGTGAAGCCAATATATTGAGTAAAGAACAAATGGAAACCATTGCAGCGGTGGTTGAACGTATCTTGCCTAAGACCGACACTCCGGGTGCCCTTGATGCAGGCGTTGATCAGTATGTATCACTGGCCGTAAACAAATTTTACAAAGAAGAAGACCAGAAAAAATTTCTCGATAATCTGGGTAAATTTGATAAATATGCCTCAGACAAATACAAGAAGACCTTTGCAAAGTTGACTGATGAAAATAAGGACGACGTATTAAAGATGATGGCTGAAGAGTGGAAAAAGAATGAAAAGGATCCTCACATATTCAAAGAAATGAGAGACCTCACGGTGAGCGGCTATTGTACAAGTGAGCAAGGAGCGAAACAACTATTAAAATATGACCCCATCCCCGGACCGTATAAAGGATGCATAGATCGAGCAACGGTTGGCGGAGTTTGGGCACTTTAAATTAATAATACTTCCACATAAATTACATCAAAATGAGATTAAGTATACTAACCACATTTCTTGCTCTGGTTTTATTTTCTTCATGCAAGAATGATGGTCCAAAAGCCGATGAAACAAAGCCGGAACTTAAATTGTCACTGGCAGAATGGTCGTTGCACAAAACACTATTTGATGGCAAAATGACCAATCTTCAATTTGCGGCAAAAGCAAAAGAGTTGGGGTTTGGTGGCATAGAGTATGTAAACCAATTTTTTAAAGACAAGGCAGAAAACACTGCCTACCTTGATTCACTCAATGCCGCAGCCAAAAGCGCCGGAGTGCAGCAGGTACTTATTATGATTGATGGTGAGGGTTACCTTGGTGAAGCCGATTCAGTCAGAAGAGACTCGGCTGTCAATGCCCACAAAAAATGGGTGACAGCCGCGAAATACCTGGGCTGCCATTCCATTCGGGTCAATGCCCATGGCGAGGGCACGGCTGAAGAAGTAGCGGTCAACGTGATCAAGGGATTAAGCGCACTTAGTCAGTTTGCCGCTCAACACGGCATCAACGTAATAGTTGAGAACCATGGTGGCTACTCCAGTAACGGGGCATGGCTTGCTGATGTTATGAAAAAGGTAAACCTACCCAATTGTGGCACCCTGCCTGATTTTGGCAATTTTTGTTTAAAACGAGAAGGAGGTGCGATGTGGGGAAAACCTTGTCTGGAGGAATACGACAGATATAAGGGCATAGAAGAGCTTTTACCATTTGCCAAGGGTGTAAGTGCCAAATCGTACGACTTTGATGCCAAGGGCAATGACACCAAAATAGACTATAAAAAGATGCTCGACCTGGTAAAGGCATCAAAATACGCTGGCTTTATTGGTGTTGAATATGAAGGAGAAATTGATGCTGAAATAGAGGGCATTAAAAAAACCAAGGCACTGATAGAGAAGAATTGGTAAAATAAATATTAAGATTAGGTTGAAGCCCGGTTTATTATTGCAATAAGTCGGGCTTTAATATTTTTAAGGAGTTGTTCAATGTCATCAGAAGGCCTGATGATTAGAATAAGGCCTAAGTAAGATATGCCTATGCACAGAGAATTGAGGATGACTCCAACAAAAGGATTACCAAAAGGAGGTAATAACCAATTTATTGCAAAACAAATTGCTGTAATAAATATGACTTTGACCAAATTGTAATTAATAGGGTCCAGCTTCCATACGATTTTAATGAGCACATGTTTTGCAAGGTTAAAAAATAAAATGATGGTTAAATAGGCAATGGCTGCACCTGCCATACCCCAGTGCGGCAACAAGTTAACCAGCAGAATGAAATAAAGGATGCCACTTAGAATAAGCAAAATGATGTTGGCCTTCATCAATCGGGAATAAGTGAGGATGACACCATTGAGGCTAAAACCCAGGTCGACAATTCTTGCCACACAAAGAATAACCATGACCCACCTCCAATCGGGATGGTATTCGGTGTTGGGCATAATCTCAAAAATGTATGGAAAGTTGTAATACAACATCAGAAAAAGAAAGCAGCTGATTACGGTAAGCACCACTGCCGACTTCGCATAAATTTTTTCAATTTCTGCAATGTTCCCTTCAGACCATTTTTGCGCAATAATGGGAGCCGAAATCTGAGAAATGGCTTTTGAAGCAATTTCAAGGGTACTGGTCATAAATAAAATAATGCCATAAATACCTGCCTGATAAGAACCAAGTACCAAGCCTACCATAAGTATATCCAATCTCAGAATCAAGCCATTGGCCAGGGTTTGGATGCCTGATTGTAACAGAAAAGAGAGCAGTGCTACGACTCTTTCTTTTGTGAACCAACTTATTGACAAGGACCACTTCCATGTCCGGAGTGAATAGACGTATCCCAAAATAGCTCCTGTGGAAACAATGTAGAACAGTATTAGGCCTATGCCCAAATATTCCTGCGGAACAATACCCCAATAAACACATAATACCATCAAAGGCACCGCAATTTTATAAGCTACATTGCTTAATAACTCTGGTATTGCAATCTTTTTGAACAAAGAAGAAAATGAGATGATCACATAATTGAATACCAACAAAACTGCCAGCAAGATGATGGTGTATTTATGACCATTTAAAAACTCAGCATCGAGCTTAAAATAGGATGCCAAAGAAACGAATTCTTCATAAAATAAAGAGAGTAAAACACCAAGCAAAGTTGTGATTGCAATGGTGATAGTCAAAGCAAAACTGAGGTAAGAAGCTTCGTTTTCTTCCCGGGTAAATTGGGGATAAAATTTGATTATAACCAGAGGCAGCCCCAGACCTATAACAGGAGAAAACAAATAGGCTGCTGCAAACACCATATTCACAATGCCATACGACGTCTTATCATAAGGGATGATAAAAAGTATAGCCAATGCTCCCAACACTATGGCCATGGCATTAAAAATAGAATATCGAATGCTTTGCCCCTTGATTACACCCATAAATGGCAATGAAGTTTGATTCTGGTATCAAAAATAGGGTTTGGAGTCCGGTCTGCCAAGTGATTTGCCCACAGTTAACCTTTTGGGAGATTTAAAGTCAAACTTTTATTTAAATTTGCTTTCATATGGCTAATACCCAAATCCCTGTTTTTATTGATAAGGACTTACACTGCTACAGTGAATTAAACTATGTATTGTCTTTATTTAAACCAGTTTTAGGCATTGAATTCAACTTAGCTGACAACTCCGTTGACAAGTTTACATTCTCCAAATTAACAAGCGAAAAAGGTTATACAATATCTGAATCCTACTGGCTAGCTTATGAACACCAAAATTACAGTCAGTGCCACGAGATTTTTTCATTCTTCCAAGAAAAAGAATTCTGGCTTGAGAAAATTTTCCATCTTATCAATTGTATTCAAGAGTTTAGTTCACATTCAGGTGACCAATTTGGTAGATTTACCTATCAACAATCCTGGCAATATCAAAATGGAAATATAGAAAACAATGTAGTACTTGAATTGATGAAAGATTTTATCTCTGTCCATTTTGCAGGATTACGGTGGAAATCATTTAAAACTTCTTTATTTCTATCTCATGATGTTGACACTATTTTTGGTGAGTTGACCCAAAATGGAATGTACTATTTAAGAACTATGCAATTTGCCAAATTGAAAAATATCATCTTTAATTTCCTGCTAAGAAAGCCAGGCTGGGCAAACATGGACGTCATCAATAAATTGCACGACGATCACAATGTTAAACATGTATATTTTTGGTTGATTACCAAGGCGACTTCGAATGGAATAAAAAATGCGGATTATGGTGTTGATCAAATAGCAAAATACTGCAACAGCAGTGCCACCAGCGGGTTGCACAAAAGTAGTACATCCATGAGTTATGTCGACGAAATGAAATCTCTACCTATAAAATGCATAGCCAATAGAAATCACTTTCTCAGGTTTGAGCTTCCACACCATTGGCATGCGTTGGATGATTCAGGAATAGCCATAGACGCATCACTGGGCTTCGCTGAACATCATGGCTTTAGAAATTCTTACGGCTATATTTTCAGGCCCTACAATCACAAAACAAAAAGTGCATTCAAACATTTGTCGGTTCCACTGCATTTGATGGATGCAACTTTTAGGAATTATCTTCACGTTCCAGTTGAGGAAACAGCTGATACCATTGTGAGATTTATTGAATCCAACAGGGAGTCTTCCGTAATATCCATTCTATGGCACAACACGTTCTTCACAGATGGAAAATACGAAGGGTATTTGCAACAATATGAAAAGGTGCTAAAGTATATAGTGGAAAGTGGCTTTTCTACCCTTGATTTTGACGACTTACTTAAATTGGAAAGTAATTGCTAAATCACCTTGTAAACATTCAATTTAAAATGCATCACTTTTTGTAAATTTGCAGTGCATGGACATTCAGGCTATATACGAAGATAAATACAGCAGTTTTGCATACCTCCCCTACTATCAAGAGGAGAAGCAATTTTACGGGTATCAGTTTGAGTTGTTTTTGGCACATTTGGATGATAAAAATATATCGAAAAAAAGCCTGATTGACCTGGGCTGTGGATTTGGAATGAAAAGTCACATCATGAAATCCTATTTTGATCGTGTAGTAGGGGTAGATTTTGCGCACAATATTATTGAAGTCAATACATTGTTGAGCAGTGACCGGGGCTTAACTTTTGCCACAGTTGATTTAAATAAGGCCGAATCATCAGACGAAAAGTTCGATTACATTGTAGCCAACGGCTTGTCTTTGTTTAACGATGCAGATGTTAAAAAATGTTCGGATCAGCTGTTGCGTTTGATTCATTTATATGGCAAAAAAAAAGGTAATTTTGTCATTTGGTCATTTTCTGATTTTTCTGGCAAGGCTCCTACCGGTTGGCACAATCACACGAAAAGGGAGCTATCGGCATGGTTAAATTATCTTAAAGCTGAACACCAACTTAAATGCAGCATTTTTTATCCATATAAAAAATTTGGATTTTCATCACGGTCACTAAAGGAAATAGTTATAGCAATCTATCGGTATTTCAGAAAGAGACAATACTATTTTATATCTATTCAATATGAATTTTAAAAACGCAAGAGTAAATCAAAAAATTCCATTTGTTCAAGACATATGTAAAACAAAAAATGTCCTGGATGTTGGATGTGTAGGTCAGGACAATGATTTTTCAAGCGAAGCCTGGGTGCACAAACACCTTAAATCTGTTTCCGCTTCATTATTGGGTGTTGATATTAATAAAGCCGGGATAGAAGAAGCCCGGAAATTGGGATATAACATTTTACATGTTGATGAATTGAAAGACAAAACATTTGATGTCATTACCATGTTAGATGTCATTGAGCATGTCAATGATATTTGCCAATTTTTAGAATACTACAGTGTATATTTGGAAAGAGGAGGCAAAATGGTAATCACTACTCCAAATCCATTTAATGTTCGACAATTCTTCAATATTCTACTTTTTGGCTTGCCGAGTATAAACCCTGAACACACTACTTTTATTGATCCCATCAATTTTAAAGAAATTTCCAATCGTTTAGGGATGGAGATTGATACTTTTTGCTGGCTCAAAGAGTATGATCAGCCCCAAAAATTATATATGAAGATATTACAATCCCTTATATTTCCTGTTTTCAGGTCATTCAGGAAACACTTTGAAGCCAATTACGCTGTCGTTTTAACCAAATCTTAAGTTTATGAAGGTGGTCATTTTTACAATGCAGCCTGCTGTGGCCATTCCACCCCGAATCAGGATGGAAAGACAAATTTTGGAAGCAGCGGGTCATGAAGTAGAAATTTGTGGAGCACCCTATCCAAAGCAAAAAATGCCTGCCTTTTTAAAATTACTTTATTATCTGACCTTATCTTATTTCAGGTGGGATTTGATCTACTTATACAAAGCAAAAACTATAAAGGGAGATGTTGCCATTGTCTATGATTTGAGCCTCTTACCATTGCTTAAGAACCTCAGGAAATCCTACCATAGGATTATATATGAAACGCTCGATAACAACGTAGCATTGACTTTTTTTCATTTGGAACAAAGATTTGTTTGGCTTCATCCATTTTCAGATTTGATTAAAAACATCGTTGGAAATCTGGAAAAAAAATACATCAGAAAATACGCTGATCATTTAATTGTAAATTCTCAATATTTGGATGAAATTTTGGGGAGTCTGGTGCCCACAAGTGTAAATATTTATGCGTCTCCATTCGAACAATACAGCCTTTCAAAGCCAATTTCGATGGGGCAAAATCCTGCTTTTTTATATTTGGGCATCTTTAGCGAAGATAAGGGGGCAGATACCGTACTTGAATTGCAAAAGCAATATGAGCTCCCCCTGTATATTTTTGGAGATAAAAAATTTGCTGTTCCTGATAGACCTCTTGTAACATGGATGGACAGGATGCCCCTTGAGCAATTGTATGAAGAACTCCAGATTATCTTTAAAGCACACAGACTCATTGGCATTAGTCTGATCAAATCAAGTAACGAAAGTTATGCCAACCAGGAGGCCAATAAAGAAGCCGATTATTTAAGCTTAGGCATTCCATTTATAGGCAACCAAAGAAGGACGACGGAGGAAAAAATACTAGCAGGTTGTGGCTGTTTCATTCATGAATCAGATAAGATAAAATTGCTAATAGAAGATTCAAACTATTACACAACTACCAGTGAAAATGCTAAAAGGTATTACCAGGCAAACTTAAGTGCTGAGCGATTTTCTCAACAATTGTTGAATGCCATCCAAAATCCATAGTTATGGTTTCAGCACATTTCTTATATTGAAGCCAATGGCACCGATCAGTAGCAACAAAATCAACCCCGAACTTGCCAGACTAATGCGCTCTCCTCTGTAATATTTTTCAGGTTTGAATGTAAATTCTATGGTATGATTACCCGCAGGTACTTTCATTGCTCTCAATAGATAGTTGACTCGTATATGATCTACTTCTTTTCCATCCAGGGTTACATGCCAGCCTTTGTTGGGGCCATACCAGATTTCTGAAAAAACAGCCAGTTGTTCAGCTTGTGCGTCTGCCTTGTAGGTCAGTTTATTAGGTTGATATGCGGTCAAACTTATCTGGCCCTGGCCATCGGGATTGAGGCCCTGGACATAGGAGGAAAACTCTTTGTTTACAATGGCAACGTTTCTGCCTATGCTGTCAAGCGCTGCTATTTCTTCATCAGGAGTATTGACCATAACCAGACTGTCCACAAACCAGGCGTTACCGTATGCATTGGGATTTCGCTGAACCATTGGCTCACCCTGGCCTCCGTTGGCAGGAACAATGTAATACCTTGTATTGAGCATATCCAATACCCTTTGATTGCCTTTGGCAATTTGTTTGTCGATAAGGTCCTGGAATCTTTGCAATTTAACAGCACTGTAGCCACCTATGGTCTTGTGAAAATAAGATGTCGAAGCCGCATTAAAGGTATTGATCGAAGCATCATAAACCCTATAACTTAAGTCCTTGTCTTTTAAAATTTCTAAATCTGCCTGACGCGGTTCAAAACCCCTTTCATAAATGCGGGATGAAACAAAATTTCTGTTTGAAAAATAAGTTTTGTCAACTGGAAAAAGATCGATCAGGGCTACAATTGCCAGTAAACCAATGGCAAGGGAAGTTGACACTATATTTTTGATGTAAAGCCACAATACCCCAGCAGCAGCCAACACGATAAAACATGATTTCCATGCCGAAGAGGACAACATGCTCTGTCTTTGCTCCAACAATGCGTCTATGATTTGGGCATAATTGGCATCGGCGGTGGCGTGGCTGAAAGAAAACATGGATGGCCCGAGGATGGCTAATAAAGCGCAAGCTCCGGCTACAATACCCGTGGAAAGGTAAAGTGATTTGAGGTGTTGCTTTCTTTCTTCTGCAGTGAGATTGATCAAACCCTGCAAGCCCAGGCCAGCCATTACCGGTATAAAGATGGTAGTTACCGACAATACTGAATTGGGCGTTCTGAAACGATTGAAATAAGGCAGGTAATGAAAGAATAAGTCGTTGATCAACGCAAAATTCTTGCCCATTGACAAAATGAAAGTGAGAATTACTGCTCCAAGCAACCACAACTTGATCCAGTGCCTGGTGGTGAAGAAGCCTATAAAAGCTAAAAAGAAGGCAAAAATGCCAAGGTAGGCTGGACCTGATGTAAATGGCAATCCACCCCAATAAGTTGGAGCCTGGAAGGCTGTATTTTGTTGCAATTTTTTTGCCAGCTTAGAATTTTTTTCTATCCATTGACCTGAGCTTCCACCTGCTGCATAGGGTACAAAAGAAGCCAGGATGTCAACGCTGTTGTTGCTCCAGGCCATAGCGTAATCGTATTCCAGTCCTTCCCCCTTTTTGGCTTCACCACCATCGCCTTTGGTAGTAAGGATGGGTGTACCCCTCATTGTATCCTTGGTATAGTCAATGGTGGCGCTGATCTTTGACCACGATGCTCCCAGAGCCAGGGCAGATCCAACCAGGTAAATAGCCATCAACTTGCCTATGTGTACCCATTCTGCTTTACGGGCTGACTGGATCATTTCTATGGCTACGTAAAAAACAAGCGCCATTGCCAGATAGTAAGTCATCTGAGGGTGGTTGGCGTACAGGTTGAGGCCTGCACCCAGGGTAAATAAAGCGGCCCCTCCCAGATAAGATTTTTTGTGCAACAAAACCATACCTGCTATCATCAAAGGAGCAGTGAATACCGTCATTATTTTGGACGAGTGCCCTGCTTCGAAGAGGATAAAATGATTGGTACATAAGCCAAATAAAATCGCTGACAATGCAGCTACCCAAAGATTGGTGCCAAATGTAAGCATCAAAACAAACATGGAAAGCATTCCAAAAAAGAAGTAGCCAGCGGGCCTGTCCAATCCCAAAAACAATGCCTGCTGCACGTGTTTGAGCAAATTGGATGGGTTGGCTGCTGATATCTGGTAAGTTGGCATCCCTCCAAACATTGAATTGGTCCACAGTGTCTCCTCGCCTGTCTTTTCCAAGTAGTCGGCGGCTTCCTTTGACATGCCCCTGTATTGAACTATGTCACCCATCTCAGGCACTTTGCCTTGAAACTGAGGTAAAAAATATATGATGTTTACCAAAAGCATCAAAGCAAGAGCCCCTAAATAGGGCAAAAGTTTTTTGAAGGAAAAATTCATTGGCTTAGTTTGTTGGCAAATATAACCTTTTTTCATATATGTAAGCGACCGTTTTATGCCTTTCACAAGTTATCTTTGCAAATTAATGTAGACCATGACAAAGGTACTTTTGATCAGCTATTATTGGCCACCTTCAGGAGGAGGGGGCGTGCAACGTTGGTTGAAAATGTCTAAGTACCTTCCCGACCAGGGCATTGAGCTAACTGTTTATACGCCAGATAACGGCGAATTTCCCGGTTACGATACCTCGTTGGTGGATGAGGTTGACAGTCGGATTAAAATTGTCAAACAGCCCATTTGGGAGCCCTATCATCTCTTTAAAAAATTTACCGGCAACAGATCCAACAGTTACAACGCCCTTATTAATGCGGAGAAAAAAATTAGTTGGAAACAAAATCTTGCCGTATTTCTAAGGGGAAATTTTTTTATACCCGATGCGCGTTGTTTTTGGATCAGACCTTCCATTCAATTTTTATCAGGGTACTTAAAAGAGCACCCTCAAGACGTCATCATTTCTACCGGGCCTCCCCACAGCATGCACCTCATAGCGTTGGGCATCAAGAAAAGATTCCCCGCTACCCAATGGATTGCAGATTTCAGAGATCCGTGGACCATGATCGATTTTTATAAAGACCTCCGATTGACCTGGCTTGCAGACCGGGTACACCACAAACAAGAAGCAAGCGTACTCAAATGGGCAGATGAAATTGTAACCATCAGTCCATCATGTGCAGATGACCTTCAAAAACTGGCGGGCAGAAAGATAACTGTCATCAATAATGGCTTTGACGAGCAGGATTTTGAGGGTGAAGCTCCCCTACCCGATCGCCAATTTAGTATCGTACACATTGGCTCTATGAACAAAGACCGCAATCCAAAACTGCTTTGGCAAATTCTAGGGGAAATGGTTAAAGAAGATGAAAATTTTAAACAAGCCCTGTTAATTGAGCTGGTAGGCATTGTAGATGGCAGCATAATCTCCGCTATAGAGGCCCAGGGTCTGAAAGAACATTTGGTAGTAACCGGTCAACAGGAACATAAGGCTGTAATCGAAAGAATGAGAAAAGCACAGTTGCTTTTATTGCCCATCAACGATATTCCGCAGCAAAAAGGTGTTATGCCTGGTAAAATGTATGAGTACATTGGAGCGGGTCGGCCTATACTTGCATTTGGCAGGCCAGACAGTGATACGGCAAAATTGCTGAAGGAAACGGCAGCCGGCACTTTGCTGGCCTATGATGATGCAAATGGTTTGAAATCGATGTTGCTAATGAGTTTCAACAAGTTTCAGGGAGGTGAATTGCAGATCAGTAGTTCTGGCTTTTCTGAATACAGTCGTAAAAATCTTGCCTTAAAATACAGCCAGCTTATAAAGAGTATGACAATAAAATAGAGGGCTTACCCTGAGAATTTGCAAATAATTCGTTAATTTTCACAAAACATGGCAGATTTGACATGATTTTCGTCAAAAATTAAAATTTAGCACTAATTTTGCAGGGTTCTACGTTATAGGGATGTCCCTTAATTAGTTGAATTAAATAAAACATTAAAATGAAGAAGTCCGTTAAGACCGTTGCCGTTGCCCTTATGTTCGTTGCTGTATTGGCAGGAATGTCATCTTGTAACAGGGGTGGATATGGTTGTCCTTACGAATTGAAAGCACCTGTTTCACTTTTCTCTTTGGCAAAATAAGTTCATCCTTTTTAAATGAAGTGGATTGAGCTTTCTTCACCCGAACAGGTGGAAGAGATCAGGAATAAGTCATTTCAAGGTCCAATTTTGGTTTTTAAACACAGCACCAGCTGTAACATAAGTCTTATGGTTAAAATGAGACTGGATCAGCAGTGGGCTTTTGGTGTGCCCAGTTATTTCCTTGATTTGAAGAGTTATAGAAAAGTATCCAATCTGGTTGCTGATGTTTTTTCAGTCCATCACGAATCTCCACAAGTACTTGTAATAAAAGATGGTGAGTGCATATTTGATGCATCACACTTTGATGTTCAGGTTGCTGAATTGAATGAAATTTGTCTGAATTAGTCAGCCCTGCCTTTACCCTCCAAACAAAAGTATTTTCTATTCCCCACCTTAAGGGTTTTGTATTCCTATTAAGGAATTGATACAGTAAATTCCAAAAAAAAAGCGGCCCCAAAGGAACCGCTTTTAATCGTCGTATGTTTTTTACCACTACTATTATGGGAAAACGCCCAAAGTAAGGTAGTCATTGGCAACTTTATCCAGGGCACATGAGAAGGCAGCAGTACGCAGGTCTTCAATTCTTTTATACCTATTGAAATATTCCATGATTTGGTCGTAAGAATTGATCATGGTTTCTTCCAGTCCGGAACGAACCAGATCCACTTCATCTGCACCTCTTGTAAGGAAAGTTCTCTCCCTTTGGCTGATGGATTTGCCCGTCATTTTTTCCATGGTTGCAAGCAAATTGCTGTAAGTGTTTTGGTCAAATCTTTTTTCCAACCTGCCAAATCTTCTGTGAGAAAGGTTTTTGAGCCATTCAAAGTAAGAAACCGTTACACCCCCGGCGTTGAGATACATATCCGGCATGATGAGGATGCCTTTTTTCAATAAAATTGCTTCAGCATCGGCAGTAACAGGTCCATTGGCTGCTTCGCCGATGATTTTGGCTTTTACAAATTTTGCATTCTCTTTATTGATCTGAGATTCGAGCGCAGCAGGCAAAAGAATATCACATTCTATTTTCACCCAATCTTCTCTGTTTTCCAGTTTTTTTGTGCCAGGGAAGCCCATAATAGAGCCTTTTTGCTTTCTGTATTCTACCAGTTTTTCAATGTTGATGTCTTTGTCAGATACTATGGTACCTTCCTGTTCAGAAACACCAATTACCCTGACACCACCTTCCTGCTGGCAAATTTTTCCTGCATAAGATCCTACATTACCCAGGCCCTGGATGACCATGGTCTTGCCTGCGATGCCTGTTTCCAATTTTACTTTGGCCATCATTTTGGCATCGTTGCAAAGTTCTCTCAAACCATAATATACACCACGGCCTGTAGCTTCTGTTCTTCCATGAATACCACTTTGATTTACAGGTTTACCGGTAACACAGCCCGCTGCATCGATCTCACCTCCTTTAAAAGTCTGGTAAGTATCCAGAATCCACGCCATTTCTCTTTCTCCAGTACCGTAGTCTGGTGCAGGTACATCAAGACTTGGGCCGATGAAATTTTTTCTGATTAATTCTACTGTATATCTTCTGGTTATTCTTTCCAGTTCTTCAGGTGTGTATTGACGAGGAGAAATCTTTACACCTCCTTTGGCACCGCCGAAAGGTACATCTACAATGGCACATTTGTACGTCATCAATGCTGCCAACGCCATCACCTCTTCCTGGTTTACGAGGTGTGAAAAACGAATTCCTCCTTTGGTTGGCAGGCGGTGGTGACTATGTTGAACGCGATAGGCTTCAATCACCTGAAAGTCTTTCCCGATCTTAACCGGAAAATTCATTTGATAAACAGCATTACATACCTTGATCTGATCCAACAATCCTTTTGGATGTTTAGAAATGGCAGCAGCTTTATCAAAGTTGCGTTGCACGCTTTCATAAAAGTTAATTTGTTTCGTGCTCATCTTTTATTTGTTTTTCTAATTTGGTTAGCTTGTTATCAATACGCCACAAATAAACACCTATACCTAACAAGACTATTACTACTCCTGCTATAACGGAATAAATTTTACCTGTACTTCTGAGAAAATCCAAATCCGACACCTCAGCAGAAGCTGTGTATGGAAACATTAGTAGCGCAATACTACTCCACATTATGCACTTAAATGAATGGTCTGGCATAAAGGATTATTGTGGCATTTACCCCTCAAAAGTCGCTACATTTTACCACAATTCAAAATTTATTGAGAAGGACTTTTGATTTGAGGGTGGTATTTTTTTTACATGATGGAAAATAGTAATTTGTGTTTTTGAGCCTCACCCAATAAGGTAGCAGGCGTAAGTAATAAAAACCTCGCAAATCTATGGATATCATCAATTATACGAGATAAAAAACTGTGTAACGACAGGGAACTATTTTCAATTTTTAAAGGATTTTTACGTGTAAATCCCTGCCTTAATTGCCAATTTTTGCATTCTGAATTTCAACTGGGCCATCCAGCAGCCCAGAAGTATTAGGGCCAGGATTGAGGGATAAAAAAACAATCTCAGTGTGTGGTCAAGGTCTTCACCTCCCAAAGCAGGATTGCCGCCATTGCCGGGGTGAAGGCTGTCTGTAAGGCGAGGAATAATAAAGACCAGCGGGATGAGTGCCACAAAGGCAAAAATGCTGAAACTGGCAGAAATTCTTGCTCTTGCTTCTGCATCATTGAATGAATTTCTCAATAATAGATAACCAAAATACAAGAACATAGACAAAGCTGCCATATTCAATTTTACATCGTTGGTCCACCAGCCACCCCATGTGAATCTGGCCCAAAGCGAACCCGTTATAAGTCCCAGGATGCCATACAGGATGCCCGATTTGTTGTAAGCTACAGACCACCAATCGTGCTCATTTTTTCCTGTTCTCAAATATTGGATGGCATGATATAAACCTAGCAGGTAAAGCACAAACATGGCCATCCACAAGGCTACGTGGAAAAATGTGTTTCTAATGGTTTCATTTAAAATACTTCGATAGGGAAAACGAAGGCCGGACGGTTTTACAAAATCCGCTGTATTGACATCTGTGAATTGGGCTTCAGCAGTATTGGCTTCTTCCGCAGAATCATTCTTCAGTATAACTATACCATCAGGAACCAGAAAACTACCGTCAATATTATTGTATCCAATAACGGTATATTGCTGACCCTCCATGTTTTTTGCAATGTCCCAATGACAAGTCAGTTTATTTTCAGTTAATATCTGCACATTTTGTGCTTCCAAAAATTTTCCTTCGGCGCTTTTCAGCCAAATGCGGGTAGGTTGTGCTGTTTTAAAGTGAGTGTTATATGCAGTGATGGTCACCTCTTTTTGTTGGCCTGCATATAACTGGCCCGGATTCAAATCTGTAATACCAGGATTTAATGGCACACTTAGACCTCCAATGACAACATAGAGTAAAATCAGGATTCCGAGAATTTTCCACCAGGACAATAACATTTTAAATCATTTTTTATAAAAAAGAAGCTCTAATCTTTCCAGAGGAAATCAAAAAGCAACAACAACAAACCAGCTAACAATAAATCGATGCCCAAAAGCATCCAAACATCTCCATCTACGGATGTATCCGTAATCAAAGCCATGGCAACGGCTGTGATCTTGATCAATAACAGCAGTACAGGTAGTGTCAAGGGAAGAGACATTACTGACATCATTACACCCTGATTGCCTTCTGCTCTTCCACTTACGGCTGCGATGAAAGTAAAAATAATGGATAAGCCCAACAATCCCAAACCAGCACCGGCAAAAAAAAGGCCATCCCTGCGAATTCCAGCGTCAAAAAAGAAACGGAAGCCCCAATAAACCAAGATAAACAAACCACTCAGAAATATAAAATTGTAAATAAGCTTACCAATCACGACTTCTTTGGGGTCAAAAAGTGTGTAATAATACAGCCTTGATTCGGCACCATCCTGAATGAAACTTTTGGCAATGGCATTGATTCCACAAAACAAAACAGTCATCCACAACATCACATCCCATTCGAGGCCTCTTAATACATTGAATGCTTTGTAATTCAAAAAAACCAAAACGAGGCAAAAGAGAAGAATACCATAAAAGGCATTTTTCCGTCTGAATTCAAGCATGCCCTCCTTTCTGACAATTGCGGCTATCTTAAGCGGCCTCATAAATTAAACCTACCTGACTTCATTTACATCATAGACCAGATAATTGGTTTCACCCTGCCAGGGAAAGGCATCTACCACTTCTTTGTAGTGAAGTCTTACATTTTTGCCTTCAAGGGTCTGCAAATCATTATACGTTTTAGGGTTGGTCACAGAAAACTCCCATATGCTCTGTTTGCTCATCATAGTGGCACCTGCGAGTTGGATCTGTCCTTCATAGGTTTTAAATATCTTGCCTTTTCTTGAAATTTTAAAAAGCATGCCTGTGCGTGTGCCTTCACTCAATGTATAGGTTCGGTAGAAATAATAAGTGACACCACACAAAAGTGCGGTGATGAAAAGAATCCACAGTGTTTTTTTAAAGATACTTTTAGCTTTTGTTTTGGTTGTTTCCAGACTCATGATGTTTTGATTTATTCGACAACCCTAAATTTTACGGGATTGCCATCCATGTTCATAATATTGTTAGACCGTGTTTTGACCTTCAGTTCTTCAAAGACTATCCAGCTATTGATAGGAAGATTGGCAATGATGCCCTGCAATTGAGCGGGCAAATCAGGAGAACGCAAATTGATGAAAAAAGGATTGGGTTTGCCGGGTTCAATAATACTCATTTTGCAGGTATAAAATTCAAGGCCTGCAGTTAAATCTCCAAATGCTGGAAATACCAGTTCAAATTTTTTAACTTTATTGAGATCAGCCCTAGAAATATCATTTCCCTTAAGGCCTGCGAATTTTATGTTGGGCATTTCCAGGTTGACAACGCGCGCTGTGATGATGTCAACGGGTAAATTTTTATAGTAGAGTTTTATTTTTACCTCTTCTTCCGGAATCTGAAACCGAAGTTGGTAAAGCGTGTCAGATATTTTTATAACTGTAGCACTTTTGGCTTTAAGCTGCATCATGGCTACATCGGCCTGGTTGGGTTTTATTTTCACCTGGTGGTCAACCTGGCTATAAAGGGTAACAACACTGTCTTTGCCTGCCCACTCCATTTCGGGTAAAAGCTGACAAAAAGCAGGCTGCCAGAAACCGAAGAGAAAGAAGAAAATAAGCTTAAATTTTGCCATTTTTATTGTTCCAACATATAAACGAAGCCGGTGGTCATAAAGTTTCCAATTACTCTTCTTCCCAAAAATCAGCCAGGTCAAAAGAATCTGTTTTGAAATCGTCGATTTCCCGTCTTTCCCTTTTGGTGGGCCTGCCCAGACCCTTTTCCCTGAATTCTGTTCCTGCCTTACCTACAAACCAGTTTTTATATTTGTTGAGTTCTTCTTCGGGGGTTAGGTTGTTATAACAAGGTGCAGCCAAGACGGCAGAAACCCTGGTTTTAATCAGCTTTTCAACTTTAAATGTGAAGGTAAATCCCTTTCGCTTTAATTCAACGAGATCTCCGATATTGACCACAGAAGATGCTTTTACCAGAATTTGGTTGATCCTGATTTTTCCTGATTTGCAGGCATCCGCAGCCAGGGTTCTGGATTTGTACAATCTTACAGACCAGAGCCATTTATCAATCCTAACTTTGGTGTCTGCCATCTATTATTTTGCAGCCAATGTAGGTAATACGAGCGGAAGTTTCTCCATGGCTTCAACCACGGCTTTTGCCACCATATAGTTGCGATACCAGCGCTGGTCGGCAGGTACAATGTGCCAGGGCACAACGGCTTCGTTGATGGCATATTCATAACATTCCATGTACTGAGGCCAAAGTTTGCGTTCCTCCCAATCGGCTTCATTGTGTTTCCATTGTTTTTCTGGTATGTCAATGCGCTCCTGTAGTTTTTCCAACTGCCTTTCCTGGGAAATATGGAGGTAAAATTTTAAAACAGTGGTATCATTATCATCCTGGAGTAAGGTTTCAAAGGCGTTGATGGCTTTCATCCGTTTGACCACTCTATCTTCATCGATCCACTTGTGCACGCGCTGGATCAGGATATCTTCATAATGAGATCTTACAAATACCATCAGATTGCCTTTGCGAGGGGCAATTTTGTGACATCTCCACAAAAAGTCATGGGCAAATTCTTCTTCATTGGGCTTTTTAAAGGCAAAGGTATCAATGCCGGAAGGATTGCAATCGCCAAAAACATTTTTGACCACTCCATCCTTGCCGCTACCATCCATGCCCTGAAGCACTACCAAAACACTAAATTTCTTTTGGGCGTACATGATATGTTGCAATTCGCCAATGCGTTTGGCCAATTTTTTAACCTCCTTTTTGATGTCGTCCTTTTTCAGTTTTTTGGGCGCATCTGTCTTTATTTCAGAGAGTCGAATCATTGTTCTTTGGTATTTTGATTTTGTAGGGTTTGATTAATGGTTTCTTCAATTTCTCTCAATCGGTTGCTACAAAATTGTTTCAATTCATTTGCCCGATTAAGGTATACGCTGAGGCTTTCAATGTTTATGTCACTGTCCTGCAATTTGCTCACAATGTCTCTCAGTTCGCTGAAAGCGCTGTCGTAATCCAGTTTTTTTGCCATGGTTAAATATAAGCTTATGATTCTTCGTTGTAATACAAAATGTAATATTTCCTGCCGACATTGTCTTCGCCTTTCATAATTTTTGAACTATCTCCGTGCACATAAATATGAAAATTCCGATCCAGTTTAATTACCGATCGGAAAACCTTTGATTGTTTGTTGAGTGCTTCAGATGAAGGTTCAAAGGCATCGGCAAGGGGTCTCTGGTTTTTTTCTGCCCATCTTTGTTTGTAATCATCGAAAGCTTCAATAACGGCGGCGTCCTGAAAAACCTCTTCTTTATAGGTTTTTTCTTCAAATTTTTCGTTTTGGGTAAAATAATCAAGGGATCGGCCCAACATTTCTGCACCCTGTTTTTTATCCAAAACCTGATCGAGGGGCTTCCTTTGTTTTAGGAACTGTGAAGTAAGTTTGATGTAATCCGTTGTATATGAATATTCATTGCCCAGAGGACTCAACTGAAGGAAATCTTTGTACCAGTAACCTTCTGCTTTTAAACCACCTGCTTCATGGCAAAGTACCCTCCCTCCCTGCTCATCGCTACCCGGAAGAATGAGACAGGCTTTCTCAGGCTTGCCGATGATATAGCCTTTATCCGTGTGTAACACAAAACATGCATCGTTTTTTTGAAGCTTGTAGAATTTGGGAGCTGTTTGCATTACGATAACAGCTAAAACATCGAGTAACTCATCTTCAATCAACACATCAGATAGATGTGCCATCAAAAAAACCGATTCACCGGCAATGTCTTCCGGAAAAGTATTTCCCAGTTTACGGGCCAGGTGAACACTTTCTTCGAATAACCGGGATGGATTTTCAAATATTTTACCGGATGCTGTAAAAAGAGGTCCCAGCGTACCCAGCTGAAAAAATAACGGCTCTTTATACATGGAGGTAAGATGGTCCAGTAAGTCGGTGGCTGCCTGTTCTTCGGGTAATTCAGAAGTTTGCGTGGAATAATCCCATTCCACCTCAGTGCCATTTTTATGACCCCTGTGGATTATCAAACCATTAACTATTGCATTTGAAATATTGATCATATTTTTCCTAAAACTTCAAAATTAATGATTTTTCTGCATTTTCATGCTGACCTGCCAAAGACCTAAGAAGAATAACTCCGATTTGAAAACTAAAGTCAGAAATCGTTTTATCTTAGCATTTAAATCAAATTTGGTATGCAAAAAGAAATATTTGGCTGGCACAGTCCTGCATTAAACAAACATATGGAAATTGTGAGTTATGGGCATTTTGGCTTTGCATTGCTCCTTTTACCCACTGCAGCTGCCGATTACCTTGAGTATGAGAGGTTTCTGATGATTGATGTGTTGAAGCCCTATATTTTGGCTGGTAAAGTGAAGGTATTTTCCATCAACAGCATCAATTCTGAAAGTTGGCTGAATAGCAAGATGTGGCCCAGACACAAAGCAATGAGACACGTTCAATTTAATGAATATGTCTATGAAGAAGTGGTTCCGCACATCAAAAGAATGACCAGTGCCGAAACTCCGATCATTGTTTCCGGTGCCAGTTTTGGAGCCTTGCATTCGATGAACTTGTTTTTGAAAAGGCCGGATCTGATTGATGGTGTGATTGCCATGAGTGGTGTCTATGATTTGCACGATTATACCAAAGGATATACGGATGAGGATGTATATTTCAACAGCCCAATGTCCTATCTTCCAGATTTATCTGATGAATGGTACTTGTCACGAATAAGAAAAGGCAAAATCCACATACTTTCAGGTCAGGGAGACTATGAGGCACCTGATGCGTCGAGGGCTATGTCATCTTTGTTAAATCACAAAGGCATACCGCATGATCTGGATATTTGGGGTTACGATATGAAGCACGACTGGCCAACCTGGAGAAAGATGCTGCCCTATGTTATCGACACCAAGTTTTAAGTTGTTATTGTCAGAAATACAATAAGTTACAATTAAATATCGAAGAAATTTCAAGGGGAAATGAATGGGGAAAGGTGTATCTTTACAGCACCTTAATCATAATGAGTTTTCCATGAAAAAAATTGTAACCCTTGACGAATTTATCATCAATTCGCAGACCACCTATTCTGATTCTACAGGGCAGCTGACCCGGCTTTTGAGGGATCTTGGCATAGCGGCAAAGATCATCAACAGAGAAGTAAACTTAGCAGGCCTGGTCAACATCATAGGTGTGGCCAATGTAGAGAATCAATCGGGCGATGAAGTAAAAAAGCTTGATATCTTTGCTAATGAGCGGATGATGGAATGTTTGACCATGAGCGGTGAAGTTTGTGGCATCGCATCTGAAGAACTCGAAGATTTTGTAAAGGTGCCCAAAATTCCGGGTAAAGACTCCAATTATGTGGTAATTATTGACCCATTGGATGGTTCGTCCAACATCGATGTAAATGTGAGTGTTGGTACTATTTTTAGCATATTCAGGAGGAAATCTCCTGCCACCGGAGAATGTGATATAAATGATTTTTTGCAGAAAGGATCAGAACTGGTAGCAGCAGGCTATGTATTATATGGCACATCAACCATTCTGGTTTACACTACAGGTGAAGGGGTAAATGGATTTACACTGGATCCAAGCATTGGTGAATTTTGTTTGTCACACCCCAATATTAAAATACCGGAAAGAGGCAATTATTACTCCGTGAATCAGGGTTATTATCTGAAGTTTGACCTAGAAATGCGCAGGTATATTGACCATTGTTCTGACCTCAATTTGGGTCTTCGATATATAGGAAGTATGGTATCTGATATCCACAGGATTATGTTTCACGGTGGCATATTTTTGTATCCAAGCACACGCAAGTATCCAAAAGGAAAGCTCAGGCTATTGTATGAATGCGCTCCCATCTCCATGATCGTTGAGCAGGCCGGTGGTGCATCAATGGATTGCAATCTCAAGCGGATTTTGGACCTTTCGCCAGGATCACTGCATGAAAGGTGTACGGTAGTAATGGGTAGTCCGGCCATGGTAAAAGAGATGAAAGAGTTTATAGAAAAATACAGCGCGCCCAAGTAGAAATTTTGGATTTTAATATTTGTGAAAGGATGGTTTTGGAAACAAAGACCAGAAATTGGTGCCAAATTTAGGCTTTGATAATAATTCAGGTAAATCATCCATGGCTTTGGAATGAAACGTCAAATTAAAATGTACCTTTGGATAAACAAGCCAAAAGGTGATGATAATAAACTTTAAGTCTGCTGCAACAAACTTTATTCACACATTCATTTTAATGCTGATGTTCATTGGATCGAGCCATGGCGTAAAGGCTCAAATAGTTGACGACAGCACTTTGCAGTGGGTTAATTATCTTCAACCAAAAGATACCTTTGTATACCAGGTGACCCAGAAAAAATTGAAGATTATGGGGGTTGACACCTCCACAACGCAACATTACACATACGATCTGACATTAGTTGTACTGGATACAGCGGGTTCAAAAATTAAAATCAAGGCAGAGTACAATCATTATGAAAGTAAGCTAAAGGATGCTCTTTTAGAAGAAGTACTCAAATCAGGAGAAGGAACAGTGGTAGAATACACAACTAATAATTTTGGAGTTTTTGAAGGAATTAGCAATGCCGACCAGGTAATTAAAAAAGTAAAACAGTCCTATAAAAGTCTGGAAAAAAAGTTTGCCGACAAGCCCGAAATACAGCAGGTTTTAAAGTCAATGTTGAACAGATATGCAACCAAGGAAGGAATTGAAGCGGGTGGCATTGACGAAATTCAATTCTTACACACGGGTATTGGTTTTCAGTATGTTTTATACAAAGATTATGAAGAAGACATCCACATGCCAAGCATAAGTGGAGGGGTTCCTTTTGATGGAGTGCGTACCTTCCGTTTATTGGAAATTGACAGTCTGGAAAAAACAGCCATGTTAAAAATAATCACGGATATTGATGGCGCCCAGTTTAGAAATGAGACCATCGAGGTCTTAAAATCCATGCTTCCTTTGGACAAACAAAAATCTTTTAATGCAGAAGAAGTCCCGGAGATGTTTGTACAAAACAGACTGGTAAATTTATTTCATTACGATTATGGCTGGAATCTTTATTCTTACAACATCAAAGAAGTAGAAGCAGGGGGCAACATTTCGCAAGAAATAACAGAAATTTCGCTCAAGTGAGAAAGGTAACCCCGGTTACATAGTGTGCCAATTTTAGGCCATATTTTTGCAAAATGAATGAAGCACAAACCCTTAAATTTTGGAACGATCCCAAATTCCTGATCGTAATGTGTTTGACACTGGGGTTGGCGCCCTTCATACCAGAACCCCATATTTGGGGCAAAGTCAGATGGATAATGGGGGGTGGACATGGAATGAAAGCCATGGATTATTTTGATTTTTTAATGCACGGCACACCCTGGTTTTTGCTAATCCGCTATGCAGTAATTTTCTTTATCAGTAAAATAAAGACAGGAAAGGAAATTGGTAACAAATCGGTTTAGTGGCCAATCATCTTTTTTAATTCTTCCATAAATTCCTGCTTTCGGCGTCTGCTTAAATCTACTTTATCACCGTTGGAAAGTAAAACTTTATCCCCTTCGTCAGACTTAATGCCGATTGCAAAATTCATATTGATGAGATGGGATTGATGTACCCTAAAAAATTGAAAAGGGCTTAGATGTTCATCAAATTCTTTGAGGGTTTTGCTTACGATAATTCGGGGTCTGTTGGTGAAATAAAATGTTGAATAATTATTCTCAGCTTCTACCCTAATGATGTCTTTTATCTCAATAATGATAAGCTCACCAGTGACAGAAAGCGTTATTTTTCCTGATGATTTGTCAGCAGAAGAAGATTTGCGTTGCAGGCAACGTTGAATGGCATTTGCCACTTCGGAGGGTGCGAGCGGTTTCAGCAAATAATCTACGGCATCAGATTTGATGGCAGAAATTGCATAGTGATCATGAGCAGTAGTAAATATTACCTGAAATTTTCTATTTGGAAATTGGTTTAACACTTCCAGTCCATTCATTTTTGGCATTTCCACATCCAAAAACAAGATATCAATTTCAATTTCGTCCAACTCGCGGATTGCTTTTTCAGCAGAAGTAGAGCTGCCGGTAATAACAACCTGGTCTGAAAATTTCTTTTTCAGCATAGCCTGTAAGCCATCAATCGCATTTTGCTCATCATCCAAGATATAAACATTAATTTTCATGCCTATCAGGTATAAAGGTTAATCATTGATCTAAGAATAAAATGTGAATCCTGGTGGTAGCCGTCCAAATGAGTGACAAGGTTGTGCCTAGAATACAATTCATCTATGAACTTAAAATTCCTTTGATGGCTGGGGTCAGAAAATTGACCTTTAAGATATTTCAGCATGTACATCATTGAAAGTAAAATTACTGTTTTTAACAGGAAATAAAAGACCAAATTCTCAATAAATATTACCGGATTCTGGATAAAAGTGCACAATGCTCAATTGACCTTGTTATATAAATCTCAACCTTCATTTTTGTATCAAATTTCAAAGTATGCTTAAAAATATTTTCATTTTAACTCTTCTTTCAGCTGCCCTAAGCGCAGTCGGTCAAAATGTGGGCATAGGAACCAATACACCCAATGCCAGCGCCATGCTGGATTTGACCGCTACCAACAGAGGATTGTTGATTCCAAGAATGACACAGGCTCAAAGACTGGCAATATCTCTGCCTGCCCAAGGATTATTGGTGTACCAAACCGATGGCACGACAGGATTTTATGTCAACCGAAGTTCAATTCCGGCTGTGCCCAACTGGTCTATCCTATCGGAAGATGAAAATTTTTGGTCGCGCAGTCTGGTGAATACCAATGATATTACTTCAGACAATATCGGAAATATTGGCATTGGCACCAGTAATCCTTCCACAAAACTTACAGTAGCTGCTGGTGGGTATGGCATTCTGCATACTGATTTGAGCAACAATATACAGGTGGGTAGCTATGTGGGCAGCAATGCCGGCTGGCTTGGCACCAAGAGTAATCACCCTCTTTATTTTTACACCAACGGGGGTGCTGCAGATATGGTATTGACTACTCAGGGCACATTAGGTGTTGGAACCGGCTCACCGGATACAAGTGCCATTGCAGATTTCGTATCCAGTTCAAAAGGCATACTTATTCCGCGCACCTCACTTACTGCCAATATTACCAACCCCAAAAACGGCATGGTCATCTATAATACTACCGATCACTTTTTATATTTGAGAAAAAATGGTGCCTGGCAAAAATTGAGTGATGATACCAATAATTCACCTCTTTCATTGCCATATGCGGGCAGTGGTAGCAGTGTAACCCAGTTATTTAAAATAACCAATACGTCAGCTGGCGCAGGTACCGCCATCTGGGGAGAAGCCTCAGGAAGCGGAGAAGGAGTCTATGGAAATGCTCCGCTGGGAACGGGAGTTTTTGGACTTACTACAGCCGGCTATGCCTCTAAGTTTACGGCAACCAGCGGGATTGCGGGTTATTTTTCAACTTCAGGAGCTACCAACCTTGTAACAACTGGCGGGAATGTAGGTATAAATACACTAAGTCCCGGCAGGCATTTGGATGTAAATGGCCGAATGAGGCTAAGACACAATGGGGCAACTGCTGGAGCATGGTATACCAATGCTTCCAATGTAGAAGAAGCTTTTGTAGGAATGTACAACGATACCATCTTTGGGTTGTATGGCAATAGTGGAGGAGCCAATTGGAGATTGGGCATCAATGTAAAAAACGGAAATTTGGGAATTGCCAATATGAGTCCACAGATGCCATTGAGTTTCAACAATGGTCTGGGCAATAAGATAGCTCTGTGGGGGACCAATCCGGATAGTCATTACGGTATGGGCATCACTGATAATACCATGCAGTTTTATGTGCCGGCCGGGGTAACTTATTTCTCATTTGGTACCGGTGCAGCAGCCGCAGATTTTACAGAAAAGGCAAGATTGACCGCCGGTGGCCAATTACTGACAGGCATCACATCCTCTTCGTACCAGCACCATTACAAGGCGGCCAATAGTCGCATGCTTACTCTGGACAATTCAAATACCCACACTGCAGGAACGGCTACTTCAATGGCCTTTGTCACAGGCGGAAGGTATACGGCCTTAATCAGAACCGTGGCCACTACCACAGACAAAGCAAGGCTGGCATTTCATACCTGGTCTTCATTGTCGGAATCAACCATACTGGGAAAAGAAAGGATGAGCATCACAGACGATGGTCATGTATTGATAGGTACCACAGATGAAACCAAAGGTGATGGTTACATGCTTAGGGTAAACGGAAAAATTATTTCAGAGGAAGTTAAGGTTCAACTGTATGCAGCCTGGCCCGACTATGTTTTTGGTCCGGAGTATCAGAAAAAAAGCTTAGATGAACTGGAGGTGTACATCAAAGAAAACAAACACTTACCCAACATACCCAGTGCTTCGCAGATTGAAAAAGATGGATTAGAGGTGGGGGAAATGCAGCGAAAGATGATGGAAAAAATCGAAGAACTAACCCTGTATATCATTGAGCTCAAAAAAGAGAATGATAACATCAAAAAAGAAATTCAAGCCTTAAAGTCGAAGTAAGATGCAAAAAACGATCACACTTTTCGCGCTGCTATTTTTTGGCATTTCATTGTATGGACAAACCATAGAAAAAAGAAACGAAGGACATGAGGGGCAGTCTGTAAAAAAAGTAAGAAAGGAACAGGAAAAATACGTACAGCTTTTCAATGAAAAAAATGGAATTCGCAACAAAAACCGAAATGCACTAAAACTGCGGGCTCTTGAAGACTGGCAAAAGTCAGAAGGGACAACCAGTTCGCTGTACAACACTTTGAATGGCACCTGGACGCAGGTTGATCAGGGAAAATTACAAGGATCAATGGGAAGAACTGATTGTATTGGTTTTCACCCCACTGATGCCAACATCTACTATCTTGGTACCGGAGGTGGTGGCATTTGGAAAACAACAGATGGGGGCAACAGTTATGTACCTTTAACTGATAATATACCCAGCAGTGGTGTTGCGGATATAGTGGTAGACTATACAGATCCCAACATTGTATACATGCTTACCGGAAGTGGTTTTCATGGTCAAAATGTGCACAGTATCGGCATATTAAAAAGTACGGATGCGGGTAGCACCTGGCAATTTACCGGTTTGACCGATACCATAGAACGCAACAATCAGGAGTTGTATGGCTACAAATTGATGATGCATCCCACCAATCATTTGGCCTTGTATGCCTGCACAAATCAAGGGTTATATATTTCAATCAATGGAGGCGATACCTGGAGAAGGCAAACCACTACTCCTGTGTACGATCTGGAATTCAAGCCCGACAATAGTAATATCGTTTTTCTTGCCAGAGATGCGGGTATCATTCAGTATGCGACCCATTTCAGCAGTGATTCCCTGGTTGTACAAGCCTTTTCATTTTTACAGATAGGATCAGGGCAAGCCATCAATGTTGTACAAGTTTACCAAACGAGGCTAGCTGTTTCTCCTGTACAACCCAATCTCTTGATTGCTGTTGCAGGGGTACAGGATACAACGATAGATTTTGGCGTACCCCTCTACGCAAAGTCGATGACAGCAAATGCCAATGGTACACTCAACACCTCAGGTGCTACCATAGCCATGAGAGGCCAGTGCGGCAGCAAAGTTGATACCATATGGGCAAGTGGTTTGGGAAGGGGGTACGGAGATGTGATTATCGACAAGACCAATTCGCTCAACATCATGGTTGCAGGTTTGGGGTTTTATACCTCCAGTCAGGGCTTATCTTCCAATCCAGTACATTGGACCCGAAAAGACTACAACTGCGGAAACAACACTGTCAATTTTCACGTCGATGTTTCGAATATGTATGAGTACAATGGTTCAATATATGTATGCAATGACGGTGGCGTTGCCAGACAATTAAAAAACTTTTCTAGCACAAATACTTCCTGGACGGATCTTACCCAATCTATTGAGATTACCCAGGCTTATGCTATAGCAGGTTCGCCTCAGGATATAAACTTATTCCTATATGGTTGTCAGGATAATGGCTCCAACATTAGAACTTCTGCAGCCAGCTACACAAATCTGATAGGAGGGGATGGTACTGCAGTAAAAATTGACCAGACCAATAAGGATATATATTATGCTTCAATACAAAACGGAGAGTTATTGACAAGGTGGAACAATGGGGTATCTACTGGCCTTGTTATCAATTCAATTTGTATGTGCAAAGATACCCTTCCATACAGTGGATATGGAGAATTCAGTAAGTGTATTGAAATTGATGAGACCAATCAGAGTCGTCTGGTCTTGGCAAAAAGGAATATATACACCAGCACCAATAAAGGAGATACGTGGACAACCTGGTTTACCGGACAAACAGATCCTATAAGGCTCATCAAATTAAGCAAAGCCAATCCTAGCAGGGTTTATTTTATTTCCTCTAGCAATGTGTTATACAGATCGATCAGTCAAGGTGGAAACTTTAGTTCCATTTCATGGCCAGAACCATTTTTATATGTATCTGATGTAATCCTAAGTAAAACCAATGAAGATCATTTTTACATTACCTGTATGGGAAATGTAAGCGGCAAAAAAGTATATTTCACCAACAATGCAGGGGTTAGCTGGCAAAACATTTCCAGCGGCTTGCCTAATGTCGACATTAGGACAGGAGAGCTAGACCCAACAACCGGAGATTTTTATGTTGGCACTGATTTGGGTGTGTTTGTACGACCTGCAGGACTCAATCGATGGATCGCATTTAACAATGGGCTTCCTTTGTGTCCGGTATATGATTTGTATATCAACCCGGGATTTTCCAAAATTGCAGCTTCTTGTTTTGGCAGGGGTATATTTCAGTCTGATTTGTTTAGTATCTCAGATTGCGCGCCCTATAGATATGTATTTGGTTCAATCGGACAAAAGTACAATTTATCTGCCCTGGATTCAATGGTGGTTAATTACAATTTGTTACCCTCGGTTGAGACACAAGTAAAAGTAACAGCAGAAAACAATTATATAAGACTTATACCAGGGTTTGTTGCCAATGCCACATCTACCTTTCAAGCATCCATTGAACCTTGCGGGGCTTTACCCAACCCGTATAAAGAGGTTCAAAAAGAAAATAGGCAAGACGAAAAATCCGGAAATGATGAAGTGCCAGCTTTAAAACCCAGAGATCTAAAGCTGAAAAAAAGTGGACACACTGACCCTGAGCCCAAAAAGTGACAACAAAACAAGATGAACAATTCTCAAATTTCTGTGCAACTTTTTCAATCAGAACATAATAGTTGGGTAGATATTGAAATACCCACTGTGCAGGTTTCAGGCCATTCCACTTTGACATTGATGAATGCACTTGGTGAACAAATTCAGCAATTTTTTGTCATTGGCCAGAAGCACCGCATCGACATTACCGGGTTGAAGTCTCAGACATTAAATCTTAAAATCGAAACTGTCAATGCCACTTTTATGAAAAAACTTAGATAGGAACTAATTGCGTTCCCAACCTTCATTTTTTCGCGACAAATAGTAAATTCCTGCAAGTCCCACGAGCACAAAGCCCACTGAAATGTATTGTGCCTGCGACCAGTCTAAGCCCATGAAATCATAGCGGTCATTGACGCGTATTTGTTCGATAAAGAACCTTTCCACACCGTTGTAAACCATGTACATAAAAAACAACATGCCTGCTATTCTAATGCGACTGCGCAAAGCAAATAAAATACCAAAGCCTACCAAAGAAAGAACCGTTTCGTAGATAGGTGTAGGGTAAACCCCGGGAACCAGCTGATGGCAATAACGCATGCCACAAATGACCTTACATCTTTCTTCTATGGTACCTTTGGCGGCAGAGATGAGATCGGCATTGCATCCGGCAACGGTGACTCCTTCATTTGAAACATTATTGGGATAATGATAAGACCAAAGCCAGTCAGGTAAAAACCACCAGGAGGGTTGTGCAGCGGCAACTATGCCCCAGTCGCCATCACCCGATATCTGACACCCAATTCTTCCTATGGCATAACCCAGGAGGATGCCCATGCCGGCAATATCCATCATGTAAACAGGTTTAATGCCATTTCGTTTTACATACCAATAGACCGAAATAAACGCGAGGATCAAGCCACCGTAAACCGTCAGTCCGCTGCCTGAGAGCAATTGACCAAGCGGGTCCCTGAAAAAATCATCCATATTTTCAAAAATGGAAAAGAGGCGTGCCCCCACTACCCCACTCAACGCAGCGATCAGAATAATGTCCATCGTTTTTGTATGCGGATATACAATTATCCTGTCAGGCTCTTTACCAAGGTCTCTTTTCTGTTCGGTATAATAGAGAAATAGGCCATAAAGCAGGCCTACCAGCAAGCCAACGCCCCAATTTCCTTTGGCTGAAAACAAAACAGAAGCAGGGTCGGCTTTGAAATCTGCAAAGTGGCTATATATGAATGGAAATTTGGCAGCTACCAAAACCACCACTACTGCATTGAGGGCCAGATCCTGAATGGATGCTCTTTTTTTGAGCGGGTTGTCTTTTTCCGCAGGCAAAATTAATCCGAGGCCTTCCAGTCTTTGCAATTCACTTTTTAAAAGCCAGGCACATGCCAGGAATGCAATGCCCAGCATCAAACCAAAACTCTTGAACACAGAGGTCCAATTGTCAACTGGGCTGCCCAATACATCATGGAAAAAATAGGAAAGATCCGGATACATACAAAATCATTATTTGCACGAAGATAGCCGTTTTTGAACAGATGTGAAAAGATAAATGGCCTGACTACTTTAAGAAAATGGTAACAAATGGCCATTAAACCCCTGATCGTTAATAGCATCAAAGAAACAAATTACACACCATGAAAACGACCTTTCAATTTTTACTTGCAACTTTTTTGCTGCTTGCTGTAACTTTTCAACCCAATAAAGTCATAGCCCAAAGGCAGGGCAATGGCATACCTGACCTCACAGAGGAACAGCGCATGGAGATGAAAAAACTCAAAGATGACCACTTTATGGAGCGCAACCGCATGTCTGACCGGATGCGTAATGACAGGATGGAAATGCGCAAAAAGTACGACCAGCGACTGAGATCCATACTTACCGAAAAACAATACTATGCCTTTCGTCAAAAAGCCAAAAATAAGGCCTTAAAAAGAAAAGGTATGGGCCAAAGAGGGGGTCGCAAAGGAAGAGGTTTCCACCGCGGTCAACGCGCCTTCTAAAAATCTATGGCTTAACCCAGGATGGAAATGATCTGGGATGCGAGTTCACCACCCACCTTTTCCTGGGCTTCAGCTGTAGAAGCACCGGTGTGCGGGGTAAGGGAAATTTTGGAGTGTTGCAGTAAATCGATCCTCGGATTGGGCTCACTCACAAAAACATCAAGGCCCGCACCTGCCAAATGACCGCTGTTTAAGGCATATAATAAGGCGTCTTCGTCTATGACCCCTCCACGGGCGGCATTGATTACGAAGGCACCTTTTTTCATTTTTGAAAACTCATTTTCTCCAAGAATTGGTGTGCTTACACCGGGGACGTGCAGGGTAATAAAATCCGCGGAAGCCAAAACTTCTTCAAGAGAAGAACCATCTATGGTTACCGTCATTTGGTGTTTTTTGTTGCCGATCTGCAAATTCATGCTTTTTACAAAGGGGTCATAGGCCACCACATCCATACCCATACCAATGGCAATCTTTGCAGCTTCCTGACCAATGCGTCCCATGCCTATTATGCCAATGGTTTTTCCTTCTAATTCGATGCCTGCAGCAAATTGCTTTTTAAGTTCGTTGAATTGGCTGCTGCCTTTTTCGGGCATTTCTCTGTTGGCCAGGTGGATGAAACGCGCAAGTGCAAAAATATGGGCAAAGGCCAATTCTGCTACGGATCTGGAAGAGGCAGCAGGAGTATTGACCACCGCAATGCCTTTGGATTTTGCGTATTCAACGTCTATATTGTCCAAGCCAACACCACCTCTGGCAATTACTTTGAGGTTGGGTGCTGCATCGATTTGTTCCTTTCTCACTTTGGTTGCACTTCGCACACAAATAGCGTCGTATTCGTTTAACTTATTGACCAGCTCTTCTTGCGGGACTTTATTCATGTCGACGGTATATCCTGCCTGCTCCAACATGAGCTTTCCTGAGTTTTCAATGCCGTCATTTACCAATATTTTTCTCATAATTTACCTGATTTTTTGAAATATTAATGCAAAATTAGGTCAATAAAGGTTGAATTTCCAAATTTTATTCCGAATGATTTGTTAAGTTATTACTTTAATGCCTCTGTGACTACACGACCAATGCTGCCGCTGGGAACCTGGATGTGCAACAAGGCTGCAATGGTAGGAGCAAAGTCGGTCATTGCGTGTTTTTGATAGGTTTTTCCCGGTTTGATGCCCCAGCCATAAAATAGCATAGGAATGTGGCTGTCGTAGTTGTACCAAAGACCATGGGTAGTGCCGGTCAACCAACCGTCGATCCAAGCTGCCTCCAAAATGATCTGGATGTGACCACTTCGCCTGGGGTGAAAACCATTGACAAGCATTTCTTTGATTTGTGCCGGCAGTTGAATTTCCGAGAGACGATCCAAGGAAAATGCCTGATGAATACCCTGTGACTTATTGAGTTCATCAATGATAAAGGTTTCAATGACTTTTCTTTCAAAACCGGCCTGACTGATGGCATTTAAATCCAGGTAAAGCTGATAATTCTGCTCGGATAAAATGGCGTCCTTTATACCAAATCGCTGTGTGATCTTGTCATTGATGTCTACAATTGATCTTGTGCTGTTCCACTGGCCTGCCGAAATTTTATTTTCTATTAAAAAACCTGGAACGTGGGCAACACCATGATCAGCGGTGAGGAATACTGTATAATTTCCTGAACCTACTTTTTGGTCAACAAATGAAAGCAATGCTTCTAGTTCTTTGTCGAGTCTTAGAAAGGCGTCTTCTGCTTCAATAGAGTTGGGTCCAAATTGGTGGCCTACGTAGTCGGGTGATGAAAAACTAACGGCCAGAAAATCGGTGATGTTGTCGCTACCCAGTCCATAGTTTTCGAGGGCAAGTTTGGCCACTTCGGCGGTCATGGTATTGCCCCATGGAGTGGCTGCAATGATGGCATTGCCTTTTTTTCCCAAAGAGTCGAGTTTGTATGGCAAGGAAGTAGAATGAAAGCCTTTGTATTTACCCTCATAGATTTTTTCATCACCACTGCTTTGCAAATAGGTTTCTTTCGGATAAAGGGTTGACCAATTTTGCTGCAACAATCGATCAACCGGTTTTGAATCGTTGTAATGGATCAACCATTCGGGCAAAGCCTCCATATAATGACTGCTGCTGATCCATCGGCCGGTAGAAGCGTCAAACCAAAAAGCTGCATCAGCGGTATGGCCTGCCGGAAAGATGGCACCTCTGTCTTTGATGCAAACTCCTACCACCTTGCTTAGAAAATTAGTAGCCAGTTTCAATTCGTCGCAAATGGAAGTTACCTTCATATTAGCAGGGCTCATGTGGCCGTTGCTTTTATGGTCAGTGCCCAGAGGTTTCACAAGTGTATCTTCAGAACAATAGACTACCCTGTGATCTTCTAAGTTGTACCAATTGTTGCCAGCGATGCCATGGACAGCGGGTACTGAACCTGTATAAACACAGGTATGACCAGCGGCGGTAACGGTAGGTGCATAGGGGATATAGGTTTGTTCTGCAGTGAAGCCATCATTTAGAAGTCTTTTAAAGCCTCCTTTGCCATATCTATCGTAGAATCTATACAGGTAGTCCCAGCGCATTTGGTCAACTACGATGCCTATGACCAGTTTGGGACGAGGTAGATTTTCCTGCTTATCCACTTTCTTTTGAGCTAGAATAATAAGTGGGGAAAAAAATATAAAAACTAGACCATAGATAAGCCTGTGCATAGTGCAAATTTTTATCAAAAATAGGTGATTTAGGCATTAGAAGGGTTAAATTAAGGTTAATAATATCCATGGAGCTTGACAAATGGAGGTTGTTGGAATAAATTTGAAAAGTGTTAATGCAGGAATAGCCAAAAATTGCATTAGCCTTGACCGAACCAATTTTTTTCACCCAAATCATTATGAAAATGGCAGGTACTTATACCCAAATGTATGTGCATATACTTTTTGCGGTGAGCAGAAAGGAATGTTTAATCAAACCGGAATGGAAAGAAGATATGCAGCGTTATATGGCAGGCATTATTCGAAACCATGGTCACAGGTTGGTGGCTATCAAGGCAATGCCTGATCATGTTCACATATTAATAAAGTTTCATACTACTCAAAGCATATCGGACTTGGTGCAGGACATTAAGGGGAGCACCAGCAAGTGGATTAATGAGAGTGGTTTTATTGAGAGTCGGTTTTCCTGGCAAAGTGGATATGGGGCATTTTCCTGTGATGGGAGCCGGCCTGAAGAGGAGATTAAAAATTTTGAAAAGCAGGAAGAATACCATCGTAACAAGACGGTACGAGAAGAATATAAGGAGATACTTGAAAGAGAGGGGGTAACATATGAAGAGAAGTATCTTTTCGAAGATGTGATGTGAGGAAAGAGGTTTATGTGGTCCCTTCAGGAGCAAATATTATTCTGTTTGCGGTTTTTGTGATATGCGACTGCTTTGCAGTCGCGATTGTCTTGTCTGACCGCGATGGGAAGTCATCATGATGGGCAGGCAAACCTACCCCTTCGGGGCAAACGAGATATATACGGTCCCTTCAGGACCTCCTGCCAGGTGCCACTGTACAGAGGTTGTAATATGGGATTGCTTCGCAATCTCTACTTCCCTTTCAGGGCAGGAAGAGGTGTCCTTTGGAAGGGTGAGGACAAAAACCCCTTCGGGGTTAACGAGATTTATGTGGTCCCTTCAGGACTATACGCTTGTCTGCATGTTGGTTTTGTAATATGCGACTGCTTTGCAGTCGCTATCGTCACAATTATATGCTATATGAAGTAGTCAACTATAAGGCCATTGACTACGCCTATTCTATTACCACCAATGCCCCACTCTTTTGCTTTCCAGCGCTGGTCGATTTGTAGTAATACAAACCAGATTGATTTACGGGTAGATTAACGGGATTGCTTACCTTACCTTCAAATGTTTTTTGGCCGGTGCTGTTGTACAAGGTTAGATGGAAGTCTGTTTCTTCTCCGGTAAACCATAGGCTGCTGTTTAATGGGCAGGGATTAGGGAATACACCTGCAGTGTTGGAGCTCGTGTACTCTTCATCGGTGCCGGTGGTGCAGGAGGCGAGGATTTCTTCGCGGGTGTTGCAGCCGGGGGCGTTGCTAAAAATTGAAGCTTTGTGTTTGGGGTTATCCAAATAAGAACAAAGAAATTTTGAATTGCATAGTTCCAATTTTTCATTTTCTTTTAAAACGATATACCTGATGTATGAAGTATCAATATTATCAAATCCACTCAGGTCAGTTAGCTCATGATTTCTATTCACCCACATGCCTCTTACTTTTCGCAGATTGGAAAAATCTTTTACTGATTTTAGCTTGTGCGCCTGAAATTGGAAATTGATCCATTGAGTGGTATCTACTTCCTGATTCTTTAATCCAGCAATTTCTACCAATGATTGGAATCCGTTAATTTCTTCCAAATACGCCGAAAATATGGTTAAACTTCTGTCAATATACCTTAAATTCTGGAAGCCATTGATGGTCTTCAACTTATTGGCTCCTTCAATAATAACACTATTATAACAACTATCCAAATTTTGAAAAGCATCAACTGTTGCCATTTCGATATTACTAGTCAATCCTAATTGCCCCTCAACTATTTTAACATTTTGAAATGCTGATATTGAATTAAGTTGATATGCATTAGAAATATAAAGAGATCCGTCAACTCTTATAAGGTTTTCAAATTTGGGCAGTTCAGCTAAAACATACATGTTTGAAAATTGCAACCCTTGAGTATATCTTAAATAATCAAATCCTTTAAACAATTCCAAGAATATTTCATCTTCTATTTGAAGCCCGCCTTTCCAAATAGAATCCAATTCGAAAAACCCATGTAGTTCTTTTACAGCATTGTCACCGATTCTGATGCTTTTTATTTTTTTTACCATATCAAAACCCACAATCTTTTCCAAAACAGGATTCTTGTCAATTCTCAATGCCCCGTATTCTATGCCTGAATTGAATCCTGTTATACTTTTCAATATCTTGTTATTGGTTATAATTATGTCACCTGCCCTATTCAGACCATGGAAAGCATTAATGTCTCCCAGATTCTTATGATCCTGTAAGATGATTTTACCGGTGCTTTCAACCTTGTTAAATCCTTTAATAGCCGTTATTTGATTATTGTCCTGAATATCTATATAACTTGTTGATCTCAATTCATTAAACTGATCGATTGCCAACAGAGAATCGTTAAAGATTACCATAAACCCAAGTGCCACAATTTCAAGATTTGACAGGCCGCTAATTGACTTAAGCCTGCCAGTATATCTAATTGCCAAATCACCTTTGATCTCCTTTATAGAATACAATGAATCAATATTGGTTATATCATTTCCTGTGATGGTTATAAAACCATTTATTACACTGCAACCGGGATTCAATATTTGAAAACTATCAACCTGGCTTTGCCTGCGGAAAACGATGTTTCCGGTGCAAGGGTTTTGGGCACATAAAAATGACGCAAGAAACAGCACATTAAAAACAATGATTGCCTTCATATTCCTTTAACTATCTTTATAGAAGAACTAATTCCTTTATCATTAATAAAAACAACAGAATATACACCTGTGGCTTGATGCTCCAGGTCTAAAAAATTGTCACCCTGCTTTATTTTCTGCCTTTTTACAAGTTCACCTCTTAGGTCATATATAAATAAAAATCCGCTAATTTCAGCCTCTATTTTAGCAACATCTATAATGGGATTGGGGTAAATTTTTAGATCAGATTGATTTTGAAATACATCTTTGACATCGGTGTACAACTCCAGAGTATCACAGAGGTCTTCTTCATCAACACGCAAGCGAGGGAAATTAGGCAAATTAAGAACGCCATTGGTATAAAACAAGTCAATGGCATGTTGCTGAAAATCACAGGCTTTTCCCTTTTTGTTGGGATAGTTGATCAAGTGCATCGACTTGGTGCTGCTGGAAGAATTCATATAAATTTTACAATCAGGGGCCAAATTCATCAAAATAAAATCCGTGCTAAATGGGTTTTGAAAACCATCATAAGTACCAATAACTTCATAGGGCAAATCTTCTTTCCATAAATCTACCTGAAGCAAGGTATCTACTGTAGAAATGTAGACAAATCTACCATTTGGAGAAAACTCCAATCCTGTGAAAACTTTCCTAATACCAAAAGGAACAATTTTAGTTTTATGATTTGATAATTGGCCAGTTTGTCTGTCAAAGTCAAACAAATTCAGGCCATTTTCCCATGTGTACCAGGCCCATTTTTTACCATCAGGGCTAAACTTTGACATACCACCCGCACTCGTATTTCTTGTGGTCTTTTGGCCAATGTCCTGGCTGTCTTTTACAGCTGCACCATTCTCATCAATTAGCACTTTGTAATAGGTATTGTCGTATTCTTCCATTTGTATCAGCCACCAATCTTTTCCATTTGTATGATGAACGGCAGATAAAAATGAAGAACATACATAAGTATCTTCGTGTATGATTTTATTTTTAATTGTCACCTTTCCTTTGCCATTGTTCATAGTCATGTCCACATACGAATATTTTATACCTTCTACATAAAATCGAGTAGGAATTAAAATATAATTTATTGTTTTATGGATAATATAATATCCATACTCATGGCTAGGATCATTTAGTATAAGTATATCCTGCATGCCATTGTACCCGTCTTTACAGTTTTGCCACCATTCTACATAATATTTGCCAAAATTAAGGCTATCTCCATTCTCCATCAATTGATGATCGGCCTGAAGCACCTGGCAGCCATTGGTATAAAAGAGCAATTCGCCTTTATTATTTGAGACACTCGCTACTGTTGTTGATATCGAATATTTGGCTTCTTCAACCCGCAAGTCAAAACGATTTTTGCTAAAATCAATAATTTGAGAAGCAATGATTATTTCACTAGAAGTTGAGTCTTTATATGCTGGATGATTAAATAACCAATTTGCATCCTGCAACTCTTGACCCGCCAGTTTTATTGTAAATATTACTAAGGCAGTAAATATTACTGCCTTAGTGCCAAAATTAATCTTTATCATTCTACCTTTACTACTTTTGTAATGTACTCATTAGAAGCATATTCAACATCTTTGATTTTGATAATGAATAAGCCATTGTTATTATCACTTAAATCCAGACTTACAATACCACCATCCGCAATCATTTCTTTAACCTTTTCACCAACCAAAGATGTAACTGTAATAACATATCTGGATCGATCACTACCCATCAAATCAATGTTGTATATTCCGGAAGAAAATGTAGGATATACTTTAGCAAAAGTCTGGTTTACTTTAGCAGGCCTGGATGATCTGTTTTGGGCGTCATGACAATCATATCCTAAGGGATTGACTTCACCAATGAGTGACATGAGGTCTTTTGCCAGGTACACATTTTCACCATTGTCATCGGTACATTTTTCAGCTATGAGTTTTATACTGCTGTTACCTGGCAAAATAGTACTTTGTAAATAATCTAACATTGCAGTGTATAACAGTGCCTCATCACTATAACTTTGATCCGTACCAAGCTCAATAAGTTCTGCATTGATTTCACTAAACAAACTACTCTCTGTAGAATTGTTATCCGCAATTGATGTCCTAATACTAACGATTGCAGCATTGAAGGCAATTTGATCAAATGGCTGACCTGAGGTCGCATCTGCTACTATATTACTTACCTGAGTGTAAGCACTGGCAGTACTACTTTGATTCAAATAGGATAGTGTATTGAGTTTATCGTTAATTGTCTCAACATTTTTCTGTTTGGTGCTATTAATACTATCCCAAATTGTTTTAAGGCAAGGCGATAGATTTTCATAGGATCTACCTGTCTTCTTAAGCAAACGATAGATATACGCCTGCCACCATTTGATCTGGGCTGGTCTGAGTCTCAAGGTTGTGGTCTTAAGCCAATTGCAAATGGCCTCTGGAGATGGGCTACCATTGAACCAAGAACCAAAACCACCCAAACCATAGGTACAACCACTGCATTCATAAGTTGGTTTACCAATTGGCTCAAGTACATTGTCAAATAAATCAGCGGGATTACTATTGACCAAGCCATTTTTTTTAGGATACCAACCTTTATTTTGACTATCAGATTTAGTAAAATCTACTAAAAATTTAGAGTTAAACACTTCAATACCAGATAGTGCTGTTGCATCCGCACCAAGTAGACTATTTTCAAACCAACTGTTTCCATGATGCTCCTGACGACCCAATGGGCTATTAAGCACCAAATTGACATCGGTATTATAAGAAAATGAGTTGCCTTTTAAAATTTGGAATGGGCTATTGATATTTATATTGATGTCATTCAATTCTGACTCTAAGATATTACAGTCTAAGGTATTGCCCGTTGAATTATCCGTATAAATACCATCCTTAAAGTCTACAGAAAAGTTGCAATTGGCCGTATGTGTGTTGCCTCCGAGTAGTGCTAAGGCCTTGCTGGTAGGTGAGGTATAACCATAAATGGTGTTGTTGGTGATGGTATGGGTTTTGCCATTAGATGATGCAATGCCTACATGTATAGGTTTTTGATTTAAGAAAGAAATGTTGTTGTCGGCAATGGTATTATTGCTGCCAAATCTGCATATTACACCTGTGGTAGATTCGCCTTCCTGAGAGGCAGTGGTCGAAATCACGTTATTGACAACTGCACCACCATTGATGTTAAAAAACTCTACCCCTGTATACCCTGCATGAATAATATTGTTTGCAACACCGATTTTTCTACTGCGATTGTCTCTAAGTAATATACCTGTTGTACTGCAATTACTGATCTCATTGCTGATAAAATCACCACCCGTACGCAGTCCATAGATACCATATCTACAATTGTCAACTTGATTGCCTTTGGCATAAGTATATACTGATCCTACATCGTAAATGGCTGTGCCGGATACATAAGTATAATTGGAATTTGGAGCCAGTTCACCGGAATGGATGAGCATATTTTCAAATCTATTACCTATGATAATAAGGTCAGCACCTTCTGACTTGATACCATAATGTAGGTTTTTGAAATTATTACCATAGTTGTTGTCTACTGCCAAACCACCTATGAAGCCTTGAGCTGCATTATCAGCTTTTATACCTATGTAAGTATTATTTGACCAAAGTGGTGCAGCAAAGGTAGTTGGTTTTACACCATTTAGAGTTTGGATAGTATTGTTTTTAAAACCTGACAGGAAAGCACCAGTTTCAAGATTAATGCCTATGTAACAGTCGTTTATTTGTGTATTACTTATTGACGCTATGCCGCCATTTTTTAAATTCACGGCATAATAAGCATCAGAAATACTGCAATCAAATTTTTTGCTAGGACCGCCTTGTGTGTAAGTCACCAGTTTTTCATTCGCAATAAGTTGCCCCCCACTTTCAACCTCAATACCTGACCATAATAATTCAGCATTTGGATTATTACATGAATACAACTTACAACCAGAAATGTCCAATGTCTTGCCATTTTTTACTACAATTTTAGTAGAGGGAGACATAGATAATTCTGAACCGGGCGGAAATGTAAAATCATTATCAATCGTAATTGTGCCATTCAAATCAATCTTTTTTGATTTTAGATTATTATTACAATTACACAAATTAGAAAGTTGATTAGCGTTGAGATTCCCCGCAGTTGAAAGATTAATATACTCTTTACCAAAATAAATTGGCCCAAATCCAAGATATGGATTATAACCTGAAGGTACAGGATTATAATCCACTCTAAATATAATTTCGGTGGAATATTTAGAATTATCATTATTCCATTCACCTTTTAAAATTTTAAATTTAAAGTCATGCATTATTTGTTGTGCAATGCCCAATTGCCCAATAAACGATATTTTTTTCCTCCCATCTGCTTCATTTGTTATGGTCTGATATGTAGCTGGTTTTTCTAAAACTTCGACTTCATCAGGGTAAAATTTAAAAGATATTGTGATGTCTCTTTGAATACAATTATTTGTTAAAGTGAAATTATAAGGCATAATATTTTGTGAATTGCATCCAGAATTAAATTCCGACGTATACTTTACTACATCATGATCAAATTTACAAAAAATACAAGGTTCCTCGATGCTTGTAAAGACACATGGAGAAACTGATGGCAACATCTTATTGTTAAGAAACTCTTGTTCACAAAATTTAAATTCTAATTCATTTAAAAAAATAGATGAAGGAGATGAAGCCATAAGTGCATTTTGTGAAGCTTGAGCAGCGCATGCGCTATTGGGATTATTTTCAGTATGAATAAGGCCAAATCCATGTCCTAGTTCATGAGCAAAATTAACATCAAATACAGGTCTTATGCCTTCAACTATGCTGCCAAAAACACCATTTTCTATATTGGGATTGTAATTTTCTGCATTAGATTCGCAAAGGTCGCCTCCATTGCTAAAGCCACCAACTTGCGGCAAATCCAAACCTGTAATATGGACGACCAAATCTCTATCAAAACATATTTTTGACCATCCATATGATACAACATTTTTAAGAAATTCACCTTTTTCGTTAAAGGGCAATTGGCCAGATGAATATTTTGATCCTGCATTGATTCTAACTATTTTTTTTAAACTAAGTGTAATACCACTATTTTGATAGAAAATTGCTACTTTTTCAAAATTATCTTCAATTACAGATTCTGAATTAGACTTATGTATAGCGGCAAAATATTCATCATATGAAATTCCAATCTCAACGATTTGTGCATTCAAATTATTGGTAAAGACAAATGAAAAAATTAATAGAAAATATTTATACTTTAAGTTTAAAAAAGCATTAAATTCTTGCGTTCTTGAGTTCTTGCGTTCTTGAGTTCTTGCGTTCTTGAGTTCTTGAGTTCTTGCGTTCTTGCGTTCTTGCGTTCTTGCGTTCTTGCGTTGGTGGAGGTTGGATTTAAATACATAGCATTAAATTTAAATAGTAAATAATAATTATAACAGTGTAAAATTATACACTAATTTTAATCCTCCAAATTATTTTAAGTAATTTTTACATTATACCCAATTATTTAACATTTGAATAAAATGTGGATGGTGTGTAATATTTATGTATTTTCGATTCTTTTAAGAAATGACCTTTGAAGGGACTTCGTGCCAGGTGCCACTGTACAGAGATTGTAACATGGGATTGCTGCGCAATCTCTGCTGCCCTTTCAAGGCAGGTATAGGTTTCTTTTGAAAGAGTAAAGGCATACGCCCCTGTGGGGCAAATGAGATTTATGTGGTCCCTTCATGACCACACGTTGGTCTGCATGCGGCTTTTGTAATATGCGACTGCTTTGCAGTCGGGACTGTCTTGTCTGACTGCCAGGTGAAGTTGTCATGATGAGATGGCAACTTAACCCTTGCGGGGCGTCCCTTCAGGACCACATGCATGGTGCCACTGTACAGAGGTTGTAACATGGGATTGCTGCGAAATCTTTACTGTCCTTTCAGGGCAGGATAAAGTTTTCTTTGGAAGATTGAGGCATACGCCCTTGCGGGGCTAAAGTGATTTATGTGGTCCCTTCAGGACCACATGTTGGTCTGCGTGCGGTTTTTGTAACATACGACTGCTTTGCAGTCGGGACTGTCTTGTCTGACTGCGACGTGAAGTTGCCATGATGGGGTGGCAACTTAACTATAGTTCTCCCACAAATTTATACAACAAATTTTATTTCACCACAAATATTGTCGACAAAATTCTATTTTTAACATTTGCGTTTATAATATAACTTCCTTTTGGCCATTTAGTAACTTCAATTTCCTGATCTTCACCAACCCAAATCAACTTACCTGTGATATCATACACACGGATGTTTTCAGCAGGCTCCGAAAGGTAGATTCGGTCTGTAGCGGGATTGGGATAAACTGTAAGCCTGGTTGAAGATAATTCAATGGCTGCTGTTGTGCCTTGATTTTTTAAAAAATAATCGAGGTTACTGGCAATGAAGCCCTGAGCAATAGGCCCCGGACTACCGGTTCCTTTTTTGCTGCCATCGGGACTTCGAAACACTGCTGCGATCCAGTAAGGAAAATCTCCATCCTTTAAGCCATAATAGGTCCTTGGTTTTATTTTGATCTGGTATTTGTTGGTACCTGCTACCCTCGTCATTTTACCAACACCATCATCCTGCCCCCAGTTACCTACTACTTTGTTCCATGCTGTAGTTTGTGGATTGGGTGTGTCTACCAGCCCTACGCCACTGTGCATGTAAATGGCATTGGCGTTGAGCAATTCTTTGTTGCCCTGCGCTGCATTGAAGGTAATGGTTATTTCCTGATCGATGTCAAAAGCGGGTGGATCAACGGTGATCAGGGGGTCATTGGAAGCTACATCCCAGTAGATGTCTTTGTCGCGAAAACCCTTGCCTTTGTTTGCATTGGAAGCATCTCTGAAATACATGCCCAGTTGCTGAATGTCTTCTGAAGCGTTGAGTCCGTAGTACTGGGCGGGCGTAAACTTAATTTGCCATTTGTCGTCACCCAGGGCTGTCATTTCACCCAGGCCATCATCTTTAAGGGTACCAACTACCTTTGACCAAACACCTGTAGTGACATCCTTGACCACCCCACTATGGAAATAAACCTTACTTGCACCCACCAAACCGGCTGTGCCCGCTTTACTCGCTTTTTTGGCATCAAAAACGAGGGTTATTTCCTGATCCTGCGTAAAAGACGCCGGCGTGATGGAGACCGGATTTTGATATACTGCTATAGCATCGCCAAAGCCAGAACTCATCCTGGTTGAGGTATAAACACGCCATTCACCGGCCAACAACTCAATGGGGGTACTTACATTGGTCACCTGGATGCTGTCGCCGCTAAAATAGTTGTACCACCATCCAGTGGCAGTAAAAGAAGGGCTAAGGCTCTCTTTGCTTAAGCCAAAATTACCCAAAACCACCAGATCGGTACCTGTCATGTTGAAAACCAATCTTCGTGTATTGCCTGTAAGCTTGTGTGACTGGCTGGCAGCCGCCAGTTTTTCTGGTCCGAATGTTTTACGCAGTTTCAATATCTCTCTATAGGTGGTAAAAATGTGCTGTCTCAGCTCATTTTCGTAATAACCCAGACCACCATTGCCCCAAGGAAGTGGCTTCCTTCCCAATCGTCCGTTGAAGTTGATGTCAATGTCGTAGCCCAGTTCATCAAACTCCCAAATCATCTTAGGCCCAGGGAATAAAAAAGTAAATGCGGCAGCCATTTTCACTCTTTCATACATGACTTCATCGAGTCTAGTATTATAACCTTCTTTGGACAGGCCTTCCGTGATCACATGTTCTGCCAATCGTCTTTCATCATGACTATCGAAATAACTCACGTGGCTGGTGATGCCCATATCGGCAAAACTGCCCCCACCTGCTCCGGTAGTAGCTGGCACCACATCATAAGATCGGTTTCTCCACATTTTATAGCCATAACCAGCCAGTATATTTTCTTCAGCTGCCGGTGCCCAATGCTCAAGGATGATAAAGGCGTCTTTATCATATTCCTTTATTTTATCGCCCATCCTCTTAAGGATGTTGATTCTGCTTTGGTCAAATCCATCTACACTGCCATTGGGTGCATAGTTGGTAAATCCCTTGGTAAAATCAAAGCGGAAGCCATCAAAATGAAATTGCTCCAACCAGTAGCGGGTCACACGGTCTACAAAGTTGCGGGTGTATGGACTTTCGTGATTGAAGTCATAACCCCATTGATATTGTCCCACATATTCTCGATTAAACCATGGATTATCTGATGTGGGTTTGCTACCGTCAAAATACAGTTGCAGCATGGGATTTTGACCGAAGGCATGATTGAGTACTATATCCATGATCACGGCGATTCCTTGCTCGTGGGCAGCTTCAATAAATGCCTTCAAGTCGTTGGGTCGACCATAATATTTGTCAACGGCAAAAAAATAAGAGGGATTATAACCCCAGGAATCATTTCCTTCAAACTCGTTGACGGGCATAAGCTCAATGGCATCAATTCCCAGTCTTTTCAAATAAGATAATGTGTCAATCAGATCGAGGAATGAGTGCGATTTAACAAAGTCGCGAATGTGTAATTCGTAAATCACCAAATGATCGGCCTTTGGTCTTTGCCATAAGCTTTCGCCTATTCCCCATTCGTAAGGTGCCGGTTTTGTGTTTAAAACGGTGGCAATGCCATATTCTGTTTTATTGTAAGCTGGGAGGTTGGGAAATACAGAACCGATGCTATTGTCGTTCCATGGATCTGCAACTTGTACGGCATACGGGTCTCCAATCTTAATATTGCCATCCACCCAGTATTGAAAAACATAGTCTTTACCAGGCTGGAGGCTATCAATGGTCACCCAGTAATACCTGCCATCCGGTGTCATTGTCATTTGGTATTGTTCCTGGTATTTCCAATTGCTGAAATCACCTACGGCATAAACATATTTTTTATTGGGTGCTTCCAACACAAGGGTTACAGACGTGGAATCGATTATGTTGATGCCAGGCAGATACCATGAGGGCAGGGGGTCAATCAAATCGGGGTTTCTGACAACTAACTCAAAAGTCTTTTCTGTGTTGAGGTTTTGCCCCTGAATGGTAGCTTCTACTCTTGTGCTTATAACTTTACTGGCGGTTGCTGTGTATTCGTAATTGATATTTCTGCCTGTTGTTACGCTTGCTTTTTCTTCCCAGCCATTGCCTTCATTGATGAGCAATTTCATGGTTGAAACATTGGAACTGGCAGTAGCTTTAAAACTTATTTTTTCACCTGCTGCAGCAACCAACTGGCTGGAAGATGGGGCGTCTATAGAGACCCAGGCATTTGAATTGAGATTGATATAGATATCTTGATTGGTGGTCACCGTACCCCAACCATAATTACCAGGAGCCATGGTTGCTTTTTTACTGCCATCTGCACTTCTGATCACACAGGATATGCGATATATTTTTTCCGCTACGGGCACTCCAAAATAAGATCTAACATTGGGACTCAACTTGAGTTGCCAGAGATCTGTTCCAATTTTGGTCATTTTTCCAATGCCATCGTCTTTGCCCCAATTGCCTTTTACATATTTCCAGACGGTTCCGTTGGCATTATCAGTAACTACACCATGGTGCACATATACTGAACTAGCTCCCATCAGTTCTTTGTTTCCCTGGGCAGCATTGAAATAGAGGGTAATTTCATCATCTGCTCCACCCGATGCCGGATCGATGTAGACCATCTGGGCATTTAAGCCAAAGCAGAAAATTAACAACAACCCAACTATACCCATCCTTTTCATTCTCTCTCTTTTTTACAAATATACGATAATAAGGGGTTAGGGGTTAGGGGTTATTATACTAATTGTCGGGGGGAGTTAAAGAGGGGGGACAGGGGACGGGCTTGAGGAGGTTTAGTTGATGCCACGCGATTAGCGCGTGGTGCCCTCGTTAAATTGATCTGCCAATCAATTTTTTCAGCCTTGCTGAAACCACTCAGTTATGACGGGCGGCTTGCGACGGGGGACACTTTACACACGAAAGGGGACTGTCAAGCTATTTTATGAGACAACAGACAACATAAAACCTAGCCCCTATAACCTATCCCCTACCACAAAACCAAACATCCCTTACCGCGGTGAAACGATAAGGGATGCGTCATTCACAAGTTGGCCGGCGAACCGGCCCCCAATTGTTGGTTAATGGGGTATTAAAAACGGTTTTTTAGGTTTCTCATAATATTGTCAAGCTCTTCGAGGCCGTACACAAGGACTTCGCGGGGTTTGCTGCCCTGGGCGGGTCCTACGAGGCCTACTTTTTCCATTTGATCCATGATCCTGCCGGCGCGATTGTAGCCTAGCTGGAGCTTGCGCTGGATCATCGAAGTGGAGCCATGTTGATTGCCTATGATAACACGGGCAGCTTCTTCAAACATATCGTCGAGTTCATCCATAGAGATCATGCCACTGCCGGCATCGTCATCTGTTTTGACTTCCGGTAAGAAGAATGGCTCGGGGAAGCCGGGTTGATCAGAGATAAATTTGATTACATCTTCTACTTCCGGTGTATCTACAAAGGCACACTGCAAACGCACTACACTGCTGCCAATGCTCAGCAACATATCTCCTCTACCGATCAGTTGTTCTGCTCCACCCGCATCGAGGATGGTACGTGAGTCGACTTTGGAAGTAACTTTGAAAGCAAGTCTTGCAGGGAAATTGGCTTTGATGATCCCTGTAATGATATTGACTGAAGGTCGTTGCGTAGCGATGATGAGGTGAATGCCAATGGCCCTGGCCAACTGTGCCAAACGTGCGATGGGCATTTCCACTTCTTTGCCGGCTGTCATTATCAGATCTGCGAATTCGTCGATTACAAGTACAATGTAAGGAAGGAATTTGTGGCCTTCGAGCGGGTTGAGCCTTCTGGCAACAAACTTTTCATTGTACTCCTGGATGTTTCTTGCACGCGCTGCTTTGAGCAGGTCGTAACGGCTATCCATTTCAATACACAAGCTGTTGAGGGTGTAAATTACCTTGGATGTTTCTGTTAAAATGGGCTCTTCTTCGTTGGGTAGGAAGCTGAGGAAGTGTTGCTCCAAACTGGCATATGGGAACAATTCTACCTTTTTGGGATCAACCAAAACCAGCTTTACCTGTGAAGGGTGTTTTTTATATAGCAGCGACATCAAAACGGTGTTGATGCCCACTGACTTTCCCTGACCCGTGGCACCTGCAATGAGGAGGTGGGGCATCTTGGCAAGATCGGCTACAAATACTTCGTTGCTGATGGTTTTGCCAAGGGCTATGGGTAGGGCCATCTTGGCGTTCTGAAATTTGTCAGAGGCCAATACTTCCTTGAGGCTTACTACTTGTTTATTTTTATTTGGCACTTCAATACCGATGGTACCTTTGCCGGGAATAGGCGCAATAATCCTAATGCCAAGGGCTGAAAGTGAAAGTGCGATGTCGTCTTCCAGGTTTTTGATCTTACTGATCTTTACACCAGGAGCAGGGATGATTTCGTATAGGGTGACTGTTGGACCGATGGTAGCCCTAATCTTAACGATTTCGATTTTATAATCGAGCAACGTTTTAATGATCTGGTCTTTATTGGCTTCGAGTTCTGAGCGATCAACTTCTGTATTTTCTTCTTCGTAATTTTGCAATAAAGTTAGTCCCGGATACTTGTAGTTACGAAGATCCAGGGTCGGATCGTAGGGCTCAGAACTCAATACATCATCGGCAGTTTTTTCGCGAATGACGTCATTGAGGGCTGGAGCCTGGGCGGCGTTGATGTCATCACTCAGGTTTTCAATGATGAAATCATCTTCTTCCATTTCGTCGCTCACTTCTTCTCCACTAAAGCCGGTGGGCTCTTCGCCTTCATCATCAAGGGGCACCTCATTGACCTCCGGCAAATCCATTTCAAGGGCAGGGGGTACATAAGCAGCTTTGGTGCGGGCAGCAGTGACAGGAAGCTCAAAGTCCAGTTGTGCACCCGGAGCTTCCTGACTATCTACTTCGTCGGTTTTTGGCATGGCATCTTCCATGCTGTCGGATTTGGATTTTTTTCTTGTTTTTTCCTTAACGATGACTTCGGGATCCGGATACTCTGTTTTGAATGCCTGTATCCATGTATCCATTTTTTCAGCAAAACCGGTGAATCGGGCTGGAACGGGGATACCGCTCATGGCGAACGAATATTGATCCAAATTAATGTTGAATCTCCAAACTACAAAGGTAAAGGCAAAGGCAAACAATAGCAGGAATAATCCTACGCTGCCAACAAAATTGGTCAGCCATATACACAGACTTTCACCAAAAGCTCCACCCCATGTGAAGGATGAACTTCTGAAAGTAAATTCAAGTAAGAGGGAGAAAAATGCCATGGCTGCGATCAGGTTTCTCGCCAGGATCAGCAGTGGTTTCAGCGAATTGCGTTTGATCAAATCGACACCCAGTCGTAGCAATAATATAACTACCACCATTGATGGAAGTCCAAAGCCATAGTAAAAGAAGGCATTGGAAATGTAGGCACCCAATCTGCCCAACCAATTTTCAACGGCAAGGTCTTTTTGAAAAAAAGATGACCAGGTGAAATGTAAAACTTTGTCCTGATCGTACTTCCACGTATAAAGGTAAGAAACGAAAGCAATGGCCAGATAAATGGCTGCCAGCAGGCTAACAATGCCAAATACCTTTCTCCATCTTTCGTCGGACCAGGTGTTGTTTTGGGGCGAGGATTTTGTTTTCTCCTTTTTCGCACTCATGGATTAATCGATTTTTGAAATGTAAGATGCCTTTAAAGGAAACAGGCACAAGAGTCTCCCTGGGATTGGGAGGTAAATAGCGGCCTTTGCTGCTACCCTACTCATTGGTCTTGCTTCCAAGTTTAGGCAAAAGTAGGGATTAAAAACATATTAGAAAATTTTTTAATATGTTTTTCGTTCAAATTTCATATAATAATTATATCTAATTTATATATAATTGATTAACAGATATATAAATTAATTTTAGCCAAGTCTTATTCTACTCGCCTCAAGCTGGCCTTTTGAAAAACCGAATTGCGAAATGTTGAAACGGCAGGGATGGTATCATTCCCTACAATAGTATCACCACAAGTATGGAAGGTTTGTTTGGCGTGCAAGGTAACCTCAAAGTCAAGTCCAGCTTTGTGTCGGATGTATTGGGTTTGAATGACGTTGTCCATCACTTCAAAGGTGGAAATAAATCTATCATTTAATACAAAACCATCCAGCAGAATGCCATTGCCCTCATCTACCTGGTAGTGACCGGCAGCAGGATTGACAGGCACGAGTGTATATGTTCTTTCATCCGCCTGAGCCGCCTTGCCATAGATCAGGTGCCAGTCGTACCTTCCATCATTTCTTCGTCGATGTACGCACGACATAGGCACATCCATGGTTTTACCAGAAGTGCTAAAAATTTGAAGGGTTCCTTCCCACACTCCCAGCCAATCATCAGGAAAAACTGGTTGGTAAGTTATAGATTTTGTGCTTGTGGCACAGGAAGTTAAGGTCATCAAGGCCAAAATCCAGATAAATTTGTTAATCACGCAGCAGTTCCTTTTCAATTTGTTCCAGAGATTTGTGACGGGTTTCGTACATAAAAAATACGGCCCAAATCAATTGTAAGATCATCATAATACCAAAAAAGAGGAAGATAGGTCCTCCCTGAAAGCGGTTGAGCACGTAGGGCATGATGAGGGTGATGATGGAAGCACCCACCCAGTGTACTGCGGTACCAAAAGACTGCCCCTGGCCTCTGGACTGGTTGGGAAAAATTTCTGAGATGTATACCCATATGACTGCTCCCTGGCCAATAGCGTGGGCTGCAATGAATAAGAATACAAACCACTCCACTCCATTGAAAGCATTGTTGTAAAATGCACTTGAAACCAAAAACAATGAAACAATGTAACCGATAGAACCAATGATCATGAGCGTTTTTCTTCCCAGCTTATCGATCAAAGCAACTCCAGCCATGGTAAAAATCAGATTGGCTACTCCGATGCCAATGGTTGCCATGAGTGATGAGGAAGCATCCATGCCTGTTTCTGCAAACACACGTGGTGCATAATAAATTATAAAATTGATACCTGAAGCCTGGTTGAAGAAGGCAACCAAAAAGGCCAGCAACAATGGTTTTGTGTATTTAGCAGTAAAAATATTTTCACCTGCCTTTTGAGCGTCATGTCCCTTGAGTTCTTCGACGAGTGCAGCTGCATCGTTGTTGGCGTCCAGATTTTGTAAAATAGCTTTGGCTCCGTCAAAATCTTTTTTGTATACGGCCAGCCATCGGGGACTTTCAGGAATGCCCACCACAAACAAAAGGTAAAGTGCTGCTGGCACCGCTTCCAGGCCTACCATCCATCTCCAGGCGGTACTGGCATCAAAGGTTTTATCGACCACCCAATTGGAAAAGAAAGCCACAAGGATGCCCAAGACTATTAGAAACTGGTACAAGGCCACCAATCGACCTCTGTATCGGGAAGGTGCGATCTCTGAAATATAAGTTGGTGCAGCTACAGAAGAAGCCCCTACTCCCAGTCCTCCAATAAAACGAAAAACAGCAAATGACACCGGGCTCCATGCCAGGCCTGAGCCAATAGCTGAAACAAGGTACAGGACTCCGATCCAGATCAAACTCTTTTTTCGGCCATAACGATCAAGGGGTATGCCACCAAACATGGCTCCAAGTACTGTGCCCCACAAAGCTGACGACATGATGAACAAGCCATGATCAAAATCTGATAATGCCCACATTAGTTGTATGGGCTTGTCTGCTCCTGAAATCACAGCTGTGTCAAAGCCAAAGAGCAGGCCTGAGACTGCGGCGACGAATGATAAAAATACGATTCTTTGATTCATTGTTTTGATTGAGGCCCAAATATAATTGGGTTCAAATGAATCTAATAATTTAACAGGTACTGTTTCTATTTATTGACGAATAAACAAATTTAATAAT